>SESD01002020.1_pt1 | contig 10550 bp, 11 predicted proteins | sample 3171411 | NCBI WGS metagenome assembly SESD01 (sample SAMN06051880, study PRJNA518727) | freshwater metagenome | biome: subpolar coniferous forest; feature: holomictic lake; material: water; isolation source: holomictic Lake 442, 16.5 m depth | place: Canada: near Kenora, Ontario | collected...
GGATGGATCTTGGTACGGGCGTTGGGGGGTAAACTTTATTTATGGAACATGGCAAGTGCTGCGTGGTCTGCAGGCAATCGGTTACGATATGAACGAGCACTGGGTGATTCGTGGGCGGGACTGGCTGGAGTGTGCGCAGAATCCTGACGGGGGTTGGGGTGAGAGCTGTGGTTCGTATGATGACACTCGGTTGAAAGGGCGCGGAATCAGTACGGCTTCGCAAACGGGTTGGGGACTGATGGGGTTGTTGGCCTGTGGGGATTTGCAAAGGCCCAGCCTGAGGCGGGCGGCTCGTTACCTGATGGAAACTCAACAAAAAGATGGAAGCTGGGAAGAGAAGTACAGCACGGGAACAGGTTTCCCCTGCGTTTTTTATCTGCGTTACGATATGTATCGAAATAACTGGCCACTGCTTGCTCTTGGGGAGTATGAGGAATTGTTGAAGTCGTCTGGTGGTCATTAGAATCTTTGATGGGTTTGGGTTAAAGGTAAAGAAACTGCCTCGATGAGTACGGATTCAGCTTTGCCCGTTGGAATCCTTTTTCCGATGGAGTTTGAGGCGGAACCCATATGGAGAAAGATGCGCGGAGTTTCGAGGATGGAGGAAGGTTTAGAAACCAAGCGCGGGCAGTGGTCGAACACGCAGATAATTTCGGCCCGAACGGGTATGGGGCATGTGGGGTTAACCGAGAAAGTTGGGTGCTGGTTAAAAAAAAATCCCTGCCGAGCGGTGATTTTGGCGGGATTGGCGGGGGCTTTAGATCCGGTTTGGGAAGAGGGGGATCTAACCTCTTTTCGGTCGGAAGATTGGGATGAGTTTCATCAGTGGAGTACGAAGCATCCTAAAGTGCGGCCTGGGAATTGGCATACCGCGCGGGAGATCATTGCGACTGGGGAGGCGAAGATTGCTTTAGGAAAGCGAACGGGGTGTGGGATCGTGGAGATGGAGTGGGATTATGTGGCGAAGGCGTGTTACGAGCAGGGGGTTCCTCTGGTGGGGTTGCGAGGGGTGAGTGATCGTGCGGACAAACTGTTGCCTGCGGATCTTTTTCTTCTTGGCTGCGATGCGGTGACAGGAAAAAGCACTCCGTTGAAAATTGCGTTACATTTGGCGGTTCGGCCTTGGCGCCTGATCGAGCTTCTGCCAGCGGTATCAGGCTGCACCCATGCGCGGAACGAGGTGAGCAGGGCGCTGGAGGAATTTCTGGACGGTTTGAGTGGGCAGTAGGCCATATCTTACTCAGAGATAGGCCTGATTAATTTTCACCAGCCAAGACGGTAAAAAACTGCCACTTAAGTAACTTCTGGGCGACAACATGCATGACCTACGACCCCATGGAATAGGGGTTAGCGTGTAGATTTACCCGATGGCTTCGGCAGATTGAAAGCCTGATACTGCGGCACCCTCAATCGTGGCGGGCAGGCCCGTTTCGGTCCAATCCCCAGCTAAAAATAGATTTTCTACGGTGGTGACGGCTCCAGGTCTAGCGAGGGGCTTGCCTCGTTCCCCATGGAAGGTGGCGTCGCGAGATTTGTAGACGAGGTGGTGGGTAACAACAGCGGAACGACTTTCGGGCAGAAGACGATGAATTTCGTGGAGGATAAGTTCGACGAGTTCTTTGCCTGTCTGATCGATAAGTTCACCGACCGCACTGATGACGGCTGCGTAAAGGTGGCCTTTGGCGCCTGAGGGAAGAGTGGAGGTGCGATCAAAAACCCAGTGAAGAGGGGAATCAAGAAAACCGGTGATGAGATCTGCGGTGAGGGGTCGATCCGTCCACAGATGAACGCCGAGAATCGGCCCGGGAAGAAGCGAGCGGGCCAGAGTGCTGGCATGATCGGAAGCGGGAAGAAGTTTTGCGGCTGCCGTCCAAGGTACGGCCAAGACCACCTGGTCGAAGAACCGCTCCTCTCCGTTCTTGAGGATGATGGAGGTGACACGATGGTTGGATTCGTCGTAGCGCAGGGATTCGATGGGTTGAGCGAGGTGGAGTTGGCCACTGGTGGCCTGAAGAAATGCCCCTAACTCAGGATGGATTAAGTTGGAAAGGCCATGCTTGTCGAAGTAGATAGCGGCGTCTTTGGCAGAGCCAAAGAGGGCCTGGCGAGTGACCTCCCAGAACAGTTTAGCATCGGCGTTCTGGGTGGGTGCATTGAGGGCCGCGAGGCAGAAGGGTTCCCAGAGCGCACGAATCGAGCCAGGGGTTTGCGCTAAGCGTTCCAGCCAAGCCTGAGTGTCTTCGCCGGGTTTGGGGGGTTGGCGATTGGCGCGGCGGGGAAAGTTAAGGATAGCCCAGCGATCGGCATGGTTGATTTCACGAAAGCCGAAAAGACCGAGAAGAAGATGAAAGGGTGGGGGGAGGGAAGAGGAGCGAAGAATGGAACGACCCTTTTGGGCGCTGACAAACGAGAGATCGAGGCGCTGGTGCTTTTCGAGGCGGTCATCATTGCCGAGGGCTTCGATGAGCTCGAGGGTGCGGTGATAGCATCCCATGAGAATGTGTTGACCATTGTCCAGGGTGGTTTCGGTTTTTGCTTCTCGATAGCTATGGGCACGACCACCGAGATATGGCTTCGCTTCAAAAAGTTCCACGGAATGGCCTGCTTGGGTTAGGCGGAAGGCTGCGGCACAACCGGCAAAGCCGCCGCCGATGACAGCAATCTTGGAGGGTAACCGTCGGGGAAGAATGGGTTGTCCGAGGCGGTTTCGTTCTCGGCGCAAAGCTTTCAGTTTTTCCCAGCGGGAGAGTTTCACGGGGCCACGAAGGACTTCGAAGTTGCGACTGTGGATTTTCTCGAGGAGATCACGATAAACTCCCGTCATGAGGAGGGCGGCGGAAAGATGGGGGCGATCCGAGGGAGGAATAAGGCGATCAGCTTTTTCGAAATAGTGGCGGGCGCGAAAGTATTGCAGACGAAGGAGGCGACACATGCCTGGGGTGGGATGAGACTGGTGAAAATCTTCTTCGGTAACGGCAAAAGCTCTGCACTCTTCTTGGGGAAGATAGATGCGCCCGTAGGTTTTGAGGTCGTGGGAAACATCGCGCAGGATATTGGTTAACTGAAAAGCGAGGCCCAAGGCGACGGCGTAGTCGGTCGCGGCCCTAGTTTGGCAGGTGAAAATATTAATAGAAACAAGGCCAACGGCGGAAGCCACTCGGTAGCAGTATTTCTCAAGGTCTTGGAAAGTTTCATATCGGTTCTTGGTCAGATCCATCTCCACTCCAGCGATAATCTCGAGAAGCGGTTCGGGAGGGATTAAGTATTGGCGAACGACGGGGGCTAACTCTTGGGCGAGGGGTTGGACGGGCTTTCCATGGTAAATGGCTTGGATATCTTCCCGCCAGAGCTGAAGTTTGGCTTGGCGTTCTGCGAGAGGGCGAGTGGTTTCATCAGCAATATCGTCGACTGTCCGGCAAAAGGCATAAAAGGAGGACATGGCCTGCCGCTGTTCTCGGGGGAGGCAGATAAAAGAAAGGGCAAGATTCGAACCGCTTTTTCGAGTGATTCGTTCCCCAGTGCCGAGAGAAGGAATTGGAGTGCTCATCCGCCAAAGAAGGCCTGGATCCCCAACCGGATGAAATCGAGTTTCCTGACGACGGGTCGGTGGGTAAGGGTGTCGTAGTTTTGGCGCTCGATCTTGCGCAGAATCTCCGTTCCCCCTAGCCAAGTGAGCCGGATCTCCCAAGAGAGAGGGCGTTTTAGTCGATGCGTGAGAGGTTCGCCTTGATGGAAAAATTCCCAGGCACGTTCCGCTTGGTAGCGAAGAAGATTACGGAAGTTTGGGGTGACCTTCCCTGCGAAGAGGTTCTTTTCGGTCACGCCGAATCTTGGGAGATCATCGAGGGGAAGGTAAATGCGGTCCTTGCCGAGATCGACAGAGACGTCCTGCCAGAAATTGGCTAATTGGAGCGCGGTACAGATGTGGTCGGAGAGTTGGGCTAGTTCGCCGCTCCGTTCTCCATGGATCAAGAGGACAAGGCGACCGATGGGGTTGGCGCTACGACGGCAGTAGTCGAGGACGTCGGAGAAGCTTTGATAGCGGCGTTGGACAATGTCCTGTTCGAAGGCGCTGAGCAGGTCGGAAAAAAGCGATTCGGGGAGATTGAGTTCGGCCTGAGTTTTCTGGAGCGGGGCAAAGATCCAAGCGTAGGTGGGGTCGTAGGGAAGGCCTTGTTGGGCGTTCTGCCATGCCTGGCGGTATTGGCGAAAGATCTGGAGGCGCTCGGCTTCGCTGGGAGCGGATTGGAGAGGGGACTTATGGCGAGGATCGGCGTAACCTTCGTCGGCGAGATCGTCGGCGACACGGGCGAAGGCATAGACAGCGTGGACATGGTGGCGAAGTTTTTTGGGGACGAGGCGTCCAACAGGAAAGTTCTCGTAGTGGGTTTGGGCTAACTGAGTGCAGGCCGCGTAGGGGTCAACCGCAAGAGGCGGAGTTTGGGTGGGTGGAGGAACGGTGCTCTGAAGCATCGAAAAATAATTACAGAAAGGAGGGTGTGAGGCGAGACGACAAGTGGCCTTGACCCTAAAGCGAAAGAGTATACATATGTGTAATGAAGCAGGCCCAAGGTTCCGCAGAAAAGATCGTTGGGTTTATCCGCTCGGCTACGCGTCGATACCAGCGTCCCCCGACGATTCGAGAAATTCAGGCTGCCTTGGGCTTTAAAAGTCCGCGGGCGGTGACCTATTTTCTCGAAAAACTTGAGAAAGCGAAGCGGGTGGTTCGGCGGGGGCGTTCGAGGGGGATTTTTCTGGTTGGGGAGGAGCGGGGGGAGGAAACGGCGGCAGTTGGGTTACCTTTCTTCTCCGCGATCCCTGCAGGGCGGGGAGATGTGGCGGATGGAGTTCCGGATAAGCATTTACAGATTGAGCCTAGTCTTTTCGGGTTACGGAAAGCGGGGAATGCCTTTGTAGTGAAAGTGCGTGGACGAAGTATGGAAGGAGCGGGAATTCGGGATGGGGATTTGGCAGTGTTGGAGAAGCGGGAAGCGAAAGCTGGAGAAGTGGTGGCAGCGTTGTTTGATGGGGAGGTGACATTAAAGCGCTTGATGGGAACGGGGAGGAACTTATTCCTTCAATCTGAAAATCCCGATTATCCCGATCTGCGGCCGCGGCAAGAGATGGAGATTCAGGGGGTGCTGGTGGGGCTAGTTCGTCGTTGGCAGGGCTGAACAACTCAGAAAAAAATCTGGTCGAAAGGGATGGGGTAAGGCCACGATCAAGGATGCGTTATCTATCGGGAATTCAGCCCACAGGGAGGCTTCATTTGGGCAACTATTTTGGGATGATCCGTTCTGCCGTGGAGATGCAGAATCAGGGAGAGGCCTACTATTTCTTAGCGGATTACCATGCTTTAACGGGGGCCTCGGAACCTGGGCAACTGCCCTCTTTGGTCCAAGAGACCTTCTTAGATCTGCTGGCTTGTGGGGTGGATCCAACGAAGGCGGTGGTTTTTCGCCAAAGTGCGGTGCCTGAGGTTCACGAGTTGGCGTGGTATCTTTCGACGGTGACCCCAATGGGGCTACTGGAGAGGTGTCACAGCTATAAGGATAAGGTGAGCCGTGGGTTAGCGGCTTCGCATGGTCTTTTTGCTTACCCTGTGCTGATGGCGGCGGACATTCTGATGTACGATGCGGATCGGGTTCCGGTGGGGCAGGATCAGAAACAGCACCTCGAGGTGGCGCGGGACATTGCAGGAAAATTTAACGAGAAGTACGGGCAGGTTTGGAAGTTGCCCGAGTCGGTCATTCGGGAAGATGCGGGGGTGGTGCCAGGGGTGGACGGGCAGAAAATGAGTAAATCGTACGGGAACACTTTGGAAATATTTGCTTCAGAAAAAGATCTGCGAAAAAAAATTATGGGAATCAAAACTGATTCCACCCCAGTGGAGGCACCGAAGGCAGTAGAGGGAAGCACGCTCTGGGGATTGGCGCGGCTTTTAGGTAGGGAGGACGAGAAGGCGGAGTATCGCGGCTTATTGGAGAAAGGTGGGGTGGGGTATGGGGATTTAAAAAAGAAACTGGCTGATCTTGTTTTGCAGGAGTTTGCGGGGATGCGGAAGAGGCGGGAAGAGTTGGCCGCCGATCCTGCGCAGCTCGCACGTTGGATGGCGCAAGGTGCAGAAAAAGCACGGAGCAGTGCGAACCAAGTTTTGGCTCGTGTTCGTGCAGCGGTGGGGACGAATTAATGATTCCGATGTTGGAGTTGCCTGGGGGGGAAGCTTTGCGCGTGGAATTGAGCGCTTTCACGGGTCCACTGGATCTGCTCCTCCATCTGATCAAAGAGCAGGAGATGGATATTTATGACATCCGGCTGGAGAAGTTAACCGAGCAGTATCTCAGTCGTTTGGACAAGATGAGGGAAGAGAACCTCTCGGTGGCGGGTGAATTTCTGGTGATGGCGGCAACGCTGGTTTATTTGAAAAGTCGTTCCCTATTGCCCGTGCAGGATCGTCTGCCAGAAGATGTCGAAGATGAAGATCCCAAGTGGGAGCTGATTCGGCAGTTGATTGAGTATCGCAAATTTAAGGAGGCGGCAGGGCAGTTGGGTGATCGCGAGGCGCTCCACTCGCGCATCTTTGGGCGGACACCAGAACGGGTGGTTGCGCCTGCGGCTTTGCAAGGGCCAGGGCAGGTCTCGATGTTTGATTTGGTCTGGGCTTTTCAAAAAATCCTTCGAAATGTGGAGGATCGTGCTCGGGCGGGTCGATTCCAAGATGAGGAGTTTACCGTAGGGCAAAAAATCGAATTTCTGCTGGATCGAATGACTCCAGGAGAAGAGGTGCTCTTTGAGGATCTCTTCCGAACGGCATCTTCGCGGGGGGAGGTGGTGGTCACTTTCTTGGCTTTATTGGAGTTGATCCGACTGCAGCAGTTGGCGGCGTGGCAGGAAGGGCCCTTGATGCCGATTCGGATTCGGAGGGCACCAGAACCCGTTTCAGAAAATTTACCCTTGGGTGTCCCCGAGGAAGTTCCCCAGATTCCTGGGGAAGGTGCTGGCCAATCGCCCGACCTTTCCGCAGTTTAAAGGGTAACGATGATGGAATGGGCACGAGTACTGGAAGCGCTGTTATTTGCGGCGAGTGAACCGATGGAACCGTCGCGTCTGACCACGCTGTTACGAGATGGACCGGACGGTGGCCAAGGATGGCCTGAGATTAAAGAGGAGGAGTTGCGGGAGGAGTTGGCCCAGCTTTCGGAGCGGTTGGCCCCACGGGGTTTAATTCTGCGTGAAGTGGCGGGTGGATTTCGGATTGGCACGGCACCTGATTTATCGGGTTGGGTGGCCAAACTCAAAGGAGTGGTGCGTCCTCCACGGTTGAGTCCGCCATCCTTAGAAACCATGGCGGTGATTGCTTATCGCCAACCGATTTCCAGAGCGGAGATCGAGGCGGTGCGTGGGGTCGATTGCAGTGGTACTTTAGATACCTTGGTGGAGCGCGGGATTATTCGGATTTCCGGACGAAGTGAGGCTCCTGGGCGCCCGATTTTGTATGGGACAACGCCTCTTTTCTTGGAGCATTTCGGATTGCGGGACTTGGATGAACTTCCGAATTCGGAAGAGTTGCGCCGAGTTAAACTGCCTGTCCCGGCAGATCCCGCGGGCCCCCAACAGAAGGAGTTGCTGCATGAAGCTATCGAGCCTGCGTCATAAAGTAGATCGATTGGATGACCAGTTGGTCCGTTTGCTTGAGCAGAGGTCGAAGGTGGCGCATGAAATCGGCAGGCAAAAGATCAAGGCAGGGCATTCTGTTTTAGCCCCGGCGCGGGAGGCTATGCTTTTTCGGCGTTTGGAAGGAAAGTTAAAAAATAAGGGGGCTTTGAATCTGGCAAGCCTGCGCGCCATTTATCGCGAGATCCTCTCGAGTGCGCGAGAGGTACAAGGAGGAACGAGAGTGGCCTACCTCGGTCCGCAGGCTTCCTACTGCCACCAGGCCGCGCGGGAAAGGTTTGGAGGGAGCACCGAGTTAGTTCCTTGCCACAGTATGGCGGAGATATTTTCAGCAGTGGATCGTGGGGAAGTGGATGCGGGGGTCGTGCCGATGGAAAACTCTGGAGAGGGAGCGGTCGGGGCGACGCAAGAGGCATTGATGACGAGTGCGGGTTGGGTCTGTGGAGAGATTTACCTACCGATTCGACATGCACTTTTGGCCCGCACGGCGAAGGGTCCGCTACGGGTTCTGTATAGTCACCCCCAAGCCTTGGCGCAGTGTCGGCATTGGCTGGCTCTGCATCTGCCGGGGATCAAGGTGATCGAGGTTTCGAGTACGGCGGAGGGGGCTCGGCGCGCTTCGCAGGAAAGGGGGGCGGCCGCTTTGGCGAGTCTGTGGGCTGCGAAAATTCATCGGTTGCAAATTCGCAATCGGGAAGTCCAAGACCAGCCTGGTAACAGCACGAGATTTTTGTGGATTGGCCAAGAGCCAGCGCCGGCTACGGGCAAGGATAAGACGAGCTTGCTCTTCACTTTGCCTCACCGAGCGGGAGCATTGGTGCGAGCGTTAGGAGTCTTTGCGCAGAAGAAGTTGAATTTATTAAAAGTGGAATCGCGTCCTGCACCAGGCAAGCCATGGGAGTACGTCTTTTTCGTGGATGTGCGTGGCCATGCGGATCGACCTGAATTCAAAAAAGCGTTGGCTCGTTTGCAGAAGTTAACTTTGGATTTACGGGTTTTGGGTAGCTATCCGGAAGAGCGCTAAGATGGCTGAGGAGAGTGCGCCCCCACCGCCGGGCGGGGAGGTGGAAGCTGGAAAGAAAAAGTTACGTCTTAAAGTTACCCAGATTAAAGAAAATGCGCCGAGGGTTAGGCGAAGGGTTATCACTGCGGTGCCGGCGGCGATTCCTGGGGTGCAAGCGGCCCAGGCGGTGGAATCGAATCGGGTGGGGGCAGGACGAATTCTGCTCGATCTATGGCGGGGTTTGGCCTCGTCGATCCGTGGTTGGGACAAAAAAATCTGGGTCTGGGTGGGAGTAGCGGTGGGGGTGATGTTGCTTTATGGGGGTTGGACTGAGTGGAGGAAAACGGTGGTGCGGGTACGGGTAAATCTGAATGAGATACGATTGGGCGACCGACCTGAGGTTTTGGTTCTTTATGACTTCAGCGAGAGGTTAGCTGGGTTACGTCGCGATTATGGGCGGAGGTTGGCTCCGATTCGTCCCCAGATTCGGGAGTTAGAAAGGACTCTTGTTTTAGCGAAGGCGGATGCGGCGGGTACGGCGGAGAAAACCCGAATGGTTGAGGATGTATTACACCAAGAGACGGGAAAGGCGAAAGCGGTTTATGATGAGTACCGCACCTCGGTAAGTAAACTATGGCTAGAAGAGGCGGGTTCATTGGATCTTGAGTTTGATACCTATCGAAAGAAATTTCTTGATGAGGTAGAGGTTCGGGCACGTGAGGTGGGGCTATTTTATCATCCGGAAGAGGATGAAGATCTTCAGCAGCCAGAGATTGCGGCGAATGAGTACCGTCTGGCCCTGTATCGTGCGCCTCCAAGTATCAAGATGCCCGACCAGTTCGGTTGGATTGAGAAGAAACTGATCGAGTGGCGAAAATTTGAAAAGGATTGGAATGCTCGTTACAAGGGATTGGGAGCGAAGGCGAAACAGTTGAGGAGTCCCGCGAGTACAAGCCTAGACGAAAAAAAGGAGCGAGTGGGGATTCAGGCTAAGGAGCTGGAGAAATTTCGTGGGGATGCGCTGGCGATCGAGCAGGAGGTCAAGGGCTACGAGGATCGGTTGAAAGAGTTGAGGGCGAAGGAGGCTTTGGCCAAGGGACCCTTTGAGGAGGATGTCGCGGCGATTCCTGACGCCTTTCTTTGTCAGCGTATTCCCTTAGACGCAGATACAGCTGAGATCACGGTGAAGGGGAAAATGGCTGAGGCAGCTCCGAATACCTTGAGGGTTGTGATCCGGGGAAAGCGAAACGGGGAAATTGCGTGGGTGATTCTACCTTTCGAGCCATCGCCGCATAAGCGAGTCGAGGTTATGGTGAAGGATGCCGATTTTCACCCAGTCAGTGATTGGCTGGAAGAGTAGGGTTAGTGGTAGATCTGGAACAGGCCCCAAAGAATTTTGGCTGCCCCTAAAGAAACGGCTAGGGTGACTCCGAGGTAGAGGAGCCAGTTTGGAATACAGGTATCAGGCTTATTTTTAGGGTTTTGGCTCATGTGGATTTTTCCAAAGAAGATATTTTTTAACATCCCGCCCGAGAAGAGTCAGGAAAATTCCCACGATGAGAGTGTCGTCCACAATACCGACGATGGGGAGAATGTCTGGGATGAAATCGAAGGGATTGATCAGATAAGCTAGGCCGAGAATGCCGCCTACGATAGTGGCGGCGGGGAGTTGGCGATATCGACGGGCAAAGAGATCACGGAACATCGCAGGGGCGGTGCGGACTAGGGCGGGCATCTCGGTAAGTTTTGGGGTGAGTCGAATGAGTTTCAACGGAAAGGACAAGCTACGCAGAAAAGGCGCGGGTGAAAAGGCAATGCAGTAGGGTGAAGAAGGAGTAGGTCGGTTTACTGCTCGACGGAGGGCGGACTAGCT
>SESD01002021.1_pt1 | contig 10549 bp, 8 predicted proteins | sample 3171411 | NCBI WGS metagenome assembly SESD01 (sample SAMN06051880, study PRJNA518727) | freshwater metagenome | biome: subpolar coniferous forest; feature: holomictic lake; material: water; isolation source: holomictic Lake 442, 16.5 m depth | place: Canada: near Kenora, Ontario | collected...
GCAGGCTGACGAATTCACGGAAGGGTGTGCCGGCCAGGCGTGCATCCGCCGCGGCCAGCACGGCATCCGGATAACGCACCGCCGCAAGGCCCGGCGCCATTCCTTTGCCGCGCCCCTTGCACCAGGCTGCGAGGCGGCCCGCGTCGGGGTTGCCTCCCGCGTGCAGCTCGGCCAGCGCCGGGCCCAGCTCGCCATCGTCGAGCATCTCCCAGGTCTGATCTGCGCGCATGAGCTTCTTGCAGTGCTTGCAGGTGCACATCGGGTCGGAAAAGGTGTCGAGATGCCCGGAGGCCTTCCACGCGGCCGGATGCATGATGATGGTGGCGTCGATGCCGACCACGTCCTCCCGCAGGCGCACCATGGCCTTCCACCACGACTGCTTGATGTTGTTCTTCAGCTCGCAGCCGAGCGGCCCATAGTCCCAGAAGCCGTTGATGCCGCCATAGATCTCCGAGCTCTGAAAAATGAAGCCGCGGCGCTTGCAGAGCGAGACCAGGGGGTCGAGTTTGCTGACCGGTGCCGGAGTTCCCATAATGCTGCCTCTTTCCGCCTGCGCCAGCGTGGATTGCCGGCGCAAGAGAGCCCGCATCATCCCGTTTTAAAACACGCGAGGCAAGCGCGAACTGCACGCCTAAAGTTCCCCTTGCGAAACGCCCGCGATTGCGCCATCTTTTCCTGCGAGCCGTTCATGAAAACGATTGCGTACATCAATCAAACGCCGACCGCCTTTCTTTCCGCGGGTACTGACCGTGGATGTTTACCGGTTGTTGCCGGCGAGGACGAAAACCGGTTTGATTTTCCGGGTCGTAGCGCCAGATTTTTGAGCCGTACGATGTGTATACGTTCTGAGCCGTTTTTGATGGTAACCGAGGGTGTCGGCAGGGTGCGCAAGGACAACGACGCAGGTCGCAAAAAGTGGCATATTCCCTTTAATTATTGCGTTTTTTCAGGTCGCGATTGACAGAATGCCCGAGTGGCGAAATGGCAGACGCATCGGACTTAAAATCCGTTGATGGGTTACTCCATCGTGTGGGTTCGACTCCCACCTCGGGCACCAAAAACACAGGCGATAACACGCAGAAACTACGTAAGAAGCCTTATGTTTTGCTCAATTATGAAGTGTGTCGCCATGCGTGTTTATCTTGCCGGAGCACCGCCATACACTCCGAGGCACAACAGGTGAACGCCCTGTCACGACCGGAGATTTACCCCCTATTACCCCTTCGCGTTCGGTGTGCGAACCACCTTGCTCACTTTCCGGCAAGATACTTCGCCGCCTCGATACAACCAATCAGCAGCGCCCCGACCACCCCTCCGGCTTTGGCCGCAGCAACCGTGCTGGCCGCCCGCTGAGTGAGTTGCGCGCGCTGGCAACGCAGAAGGGTGGCGATCGCGCGTGCGAGGGCAGGGTGCCCACTGCACGTGCCAAGGGACTGTTCCACCTCGACCAGGCGCGCGTCGATCTCGTCGCGCCGTGCTATCGCCGTCTTGTTCGGCACCCGCAGGACGATCTTACGCGCCATGTCTACTTCCGCCCACCGCAACGTGCAACAGTCACCGAAACGCAACCCGGTGTAGATGCCGATTACGAACAGCGTCTGCAGTTCCCCCCGCGCGCGGTTGCAGATGGTGTTCAACTCCTGCACCGTCAACTCGCGGCGACTGGCCTTGATCTCCGTCTTCCGCGCCTTCCACTCCGCCAACTACAGTCAGCATTATACACAGATGTTTTTCCTCCACGGGGCTTCGGTAAAATGGTATGTTAAATCATAACACAAAAACATAAGGTACAGGATGAACGATCACACAACCGCGCATGCGTTTGCCCCGGTGTCCCGATCCCTGGTCGACCTGCTGGGGCGAGAGCAAATCGCGGCCGTTTGCGCCGCACGGGCATGGCTGGGCGCAGCACCAGCGGCGGAACTCCTGGCCGCCGCGGCTGAGCCGGTGGCGTTTTATCCCGTGTCGTTGCAAACGCGCCTGGCCGGATTGCTGAACCAGGTCGGCCAGCCGGCCATAACACCGGTCCTGGCAGCCTCGACGGCGGGCGCCGGTTCGGCGCAGTTCTCCGCGGCTACCCGGATCGCCGCTGCGCCATTAAGCGCCCTTGGCTATTTTCGGATCGGAGAAGACGGGCGGCTATACCTGATCACTAAGAGCGAGCATTACCATACGCCGCTGGGACATGTCTTTCCCGGCTACGAATTGCTGGATCGCGCCCGCGCACTGGGGATTCCCAACGCTACGCACAACAATACGCGCGGGCGGATCACGCGCCACCTGGAAGAGGAGTTAATCCGCACGGCCAATGGCTTGGCGCGCGGGGATCGCGCCGGACTGGACGCGGTGCTCTCGCAGGAGAACGATCCGCGGATTCTCAACCGGGTTTTGAACTTGGAAACCGGCAGCCTTGCCGTGGAGGCGGCGCTGAAGATGGTCCTGGCCCGCTTCTACCGCATGCAGCCGGACATGCCGCAGCCGCGGTATCTGGGGCGGCGACCGGTGATCCTCGTGATGGGCAACGAGGATGGTGGCTTGCAGGCAAACTATCATGGCACCACCGTGCTGACGCAGATGATGCGGGGAATGTGGCCGGATCTGCAGTCCATCCTGGAAGCCGCCGGCGCCTGGAAGGTGGTGCCCATCCGGCCGAACTGCCTCGAGGATCTGGACAAGGCTTTTGCCACCTACGAGCGCGGGAATTTCAAGATTGCCGGCTTGTTCCACGAAATCATCATGATGAACTACGGTGGACTCCGTTTGACACCGGAGTTTCTGCGCCATGCCCACGCGCTCTGCGAACAGCACGACGTGCCGACTGTGGTGGACGAGATTCAGTCCTGCATGTGGGCGCCGCAGCTCTACCTGTTCCGCGAATACGGCCTGCGGCCGACTTTCGTGGCGATCGGCAAGGGATTTCCCGGCGGCGAATATCCGGCCTCACGGATCCTGTTCAGCGCGGCCATGGACGTCATGCCCCAGTTCGGCGCGCTGGTAACCAATGGACAGGAGGAACTGGCTTCGTTGGCCTATCTGGTGACCATGGAGTGGGCGCAGGCCAATGCGGCGACAACCGCCGCACTCGGCAAGTACTACGAAGGGCGCCTGCGGGAACTGGCGGATGAATTCCATCGGATGGTTACGGGGATTGACGGCTGGCGTCACATGACGACCATCCGTTTTGCCCGGTTGGATCAGGCGCGAGGGTTCGCGGCGGCGCTCAATGCGCGCGGCCTGGATATCAGCGCGCAGACCTACAAGGCCGATTGCCCGCCGGTGGTGCTGACCAAGCTGCCACTGATTGCGGATCAGGCGGTCATGGATTTTGTGATGCAAGCCATGCGGCAGGCGCTGGAGCAACAAGTTGCGGAATAGCCTTATGAAAACGGCAAGCGCATCCGTGCGGCAGCAGAAAATCCTGCAGGCGCTGGCGGGACGCGAGGAGGTCAGTGCGGTGGCGCTGGCCCGGCAGTTCCGCGTCACCCCCATGACCATCTGGCGCGATCTGGAGGTGTTGGGACATGCGAAACGAATCACCCGCACGCATGGCGGCGCACTGCTGAGCGCACCCGTGGTGGCGGCATTCGCCTTCCATGCGCGGCAACAATGCCACCTGGCGGAGAAGATTGCGATCGGCCGGACCGCGTCGCAATTGGTGAAACCGGGGATGACCGTCATTCTCGATACTGGCACAACCACACTGGAAGTGGCTCGTGCTCTGGGTGGCATTCCGCGACTCAAGGTGTTGACCAGTTCGCTGGCCATCGCCTCGGCGCTGTTGACCCACGACGATCTGGAACTGGTGCTGCTGGGTGGCACAGTCAGCAAAGGCAGCCCCGACCTTTGCGGGGCCTTGACAGAGGATAACCTGGCCACTTTCCGCGCGGATCTGGCATTTGTCGGCGCGGACGCAATGGACAAGCATGGCCTCTATACCCGCAACCAGGGAATTGCCCGCGTTTCGCGGGCGATGATCGCCAACGCGCAACGCACGATCCTCGTGGCCGACAGCAGTAAGTTCGGACGCACGGCCTTTGTCCGCATTACCGCCTGGGATGCGGTGGATGGTTGGGTGACGGATAATGAACTGCCGGCTGATGCCCGGCGATGGGCGAATAAGGCCGTGCGGAGTTTGGTGCAGGTGTCTGCCGAAAACTAGGAGTGACCATGCGAACGGTACGATTTGGCGTGATTGGATGCGGACTGATGGGGCGGGAGTTTGCCAGCGCGGCGGCACGCTGGTGTCATCTGACGGCTATGGACGTCCGCCCGGAGATCGTGGCGGTTTGCGATACGAACCCCGCGCTTTCAGGCTGGTTCGCGGAGCATTTTGCGGCCATCCGGCAGGTGACCGAGGATTATCGCGAATTGCTAGCCAATCCGGCTGTGGAGGCAGTCTACATCGCTGTGCCGCACAACCTGCATGCGGCGTTCTACTGTGCGGCGATTGCAGCGGGCAAGCACCTCATGGGCGAGAAACCGTTCGGCATTGATCTGGCCGCGAACCGCCAGATTATGGACTGCATCGGAAAGCACCCGGATGTCTTTGCGCGCTGCAGTTCGGAGTCGCCCTTTTTCCCGGCCGTCCAACGCATCGGCAGGATGATTGAGGCGGAAGCCTTTGGCCGCATCATCGAGGTTACCAGCGGATTCCTGCATTCCAGCGACATGGACCCGAACAAGCCGCTCAACTGGAAGCGGCTGATCAAATTCAACGGCGAATACGGCTGCATGGGTGACTTGGGCATGCACGCCTGCCACATGCCCTTCCGCGCGGGTTGGCTTCCCCGTGATGTGCGCGCCATCCTTTCCAAGATCGTCGTGGAACGTCCGGACGGCAAGGGCGGCAAGGCGCCCTGCGAGACCTGGGATAATGCCACGCTGCTGTGCACCTCGGCCGATCGCGCCGGAAACGAATTTCCGCTGACGATCAAGACCCAGCGCATCGCCCCCGGAAACACCAATACCTGGCATCTGGAGATCCTCGGCACGCGCGCCTCGGCCCGCTGGAGCAGCCGGCAAATCAATACGCTGGAGTTTATGGAATATCGTGGCGGCGAGCAAGCCTGGCAGACCATCGACATGGGGCACGAGATGGCGTACAGATCGCTCACCGGCGGCATTTTCGAGGCTGGCTTCTCGGACTCCATTCTGCAGATGTGGGCGGCCTTCCTCTACGAGCTGGAGCATGGCGCGCCGATCCGGCCGTTTGCCGGCTGCGTCAAACCGGAGGAGGCCGCCCGGTCGCACCGGCTGTTTACCGCCGCCCTTGAATCCCACAGCACGCGCCGTGTTGTGCCGCTGGAATCCGCAACTCCCGAAGGGTGACGAACCTCCATGGATGTCGCGAACAATACCTGCCTGATCGGGCTTGACCTCGGCACCAGCGCCATCAAGGGCGTGCTGACGGATGAGCGGGGCGCCGTGCTGGCCGAGGCCGGAGCGGACAACCGCTTTCTCCACCCGCAGGACGGTTGGGTGGAAGTCGAGCCGCAACCGCATTACCAGAACCTCTGCCGCGTCATCCGCGAACTGGTGGCGGCCGCTCCCGGCGAGGTGGCCGCCCTGGCCATGGCCGCTGCGTCCGGCAATACGCTTCTGACCGATGCGGCCGGCACGCCGCGGACGAACATCATCAGTTGGATGGATCGCCGGGCGGAGCAGAACCCGCCCGTTGCATTAGCCGGGCTCACCGCGGCTGAGGTGGCGAAGATTACCGGCTGGCCGTGTCTCAACAGTTTTCCCCTGTCTCACCTGGCGTGGCTGCGGGAACGTCGTCCGGAACTCTACCGGTCTGCCGGCCACTATGGCATGGATACTGACTGGCTGCTGTATCGCCTGACCGGTCGCTGGGTGATGGATCATTCCACCGCCACGACGTTCCACTTGCAGGCGCAAACGTCCGGCACCTACTACAAGCCGTTTCTGAAGATGCTGGACATCCCGCAGGCGAAGTTGTCGGAACTGGTGTCTTCCGGAGTGGCGGTCGGTTCGTTGACCGGGCCCGCATTGCGGGACACCGGTCTTTCCCCGCGGACCACGGTCGTCACCGGTTGCTTCGATCATCCGGCCGCGGCCCGTGCCGCCGGTGTGCTGGCGCCGGGGCAGCTCATGCTCTCCTGCGGGACATCCTGGGTCGGGTTCACGCCGCACCCGGACCGGCAGGCCATTCTCGACGCGCAGATGCTCTGCGATCCATTCCTCTCCGCGTCCGGCGGCCCGTGGGGCGGCATGTTCTCCGTGCCGTACATCGGCCGGACCATTGACTGGTATGTAGACAACGTCATCGCCCCCGGCGAATCCGACCGAATGCGCATTTTTGATGAAGCGGCGGCGGAAGCCGCGCCAGGCGCCGGCGGTCTGAAGATTGATCTGCGACAGCCGCCCCGGGCGGTAAAGGCTGACCGCCGGAATGCCAGCCGGGCCGTCATGGAAAGCGCCGCCCGGCTTCTGAACGAAAAGATCGTTGTCTTAAAGGAACATGGGTTTCGCTATGACCGAGCGGTGATGGTCGGGGGACCTGCGAAAAGTCCGGTCTGGCCGGGGATCGTCGCGGACATCACGGGTATAGAGGTGGCTGTCGGTGGCCGCTCTGCGGGTGCCCAGGGCGCCGCCATCCTGGCCGGCCTGGGGGCGGGGCTCTACCGGAACGAACAGGACGCCTTGGCCAGGAGGTGCATTCGAAAATGAATATTGATTTCAGCGAGGCCGACCGTCGGATCTACGAGCGGGAACTGCGGAGCTTTCTGCCCGCCAGAATCTTTGACGCCCATGTTCATTTGCTGGACCGTACCTGCCTGATTCCGGACGCGGAGTTCCCGCCCAAGAGCATCTACCGGAAGTTTGGCGGCATCTTCTCCCTGGAACAATGCCTGGCCTGGGCGAAGAACTTCCTGCCGGAGCAGGAGCTCCATCTGAACGGTTTCGGGCACCCGTCACGGGAGTGCGACCTGGACGCTTCGGCGGCCTATTCCGGCCGCATCTCGGACAATGGCCGTTTTTTCGGCATGGCCATGGTCTCGCCCCATGACACGGCCGAGGCCGTCATCCGGCGCGTGGAACGCAACCGGCTCATTGGCTATAAGCCATACCTGAGTTTCGTGGACGGGAAGGAATCGCGCGCGGTTACGATTCATGACATGCTGCCCGCGTCCCAGATGGAGGCCGCCGACGCGCGTGGGCTGGCCGTGACGCTGCACATCCCGCGCCCGGAGCGGCTGGCCGATCCGGTCAATCAGTCCCAGATGGTGGAACTCTGCCGGCGCTACCCGCGCACGCAGATCATCTTCGCCCACATCGGCCGCGCCTACTATTTTCAGAACGTCATCGGCATGCTTGATGGCATAGCCGCCTGCCCGAACGCCTATGTGGACACAGCCATGGTCAACCACGAAGGCGTGCTGGAGTACGCCTTCCGGAACTTTCCGCGCGAGCGCATGCTGTTCGGTTCCGATGCGCCGGTCGCCTGTCTGCGCGGGAAATCGGTTGAGATCAACAACCAGTATGCCTATCTGATGGGCGAGGACTACGAGGTCGGCACGTCGATCTACGACGCGCACCAGGCCGTCACGTTCACCACGTTCTTCTACGAACAACTCCGCGGCATCAAGTTGGCGGCGGAACGGGCCGGCCTGACCCGAAGCGAGATTGAGGACATTTTCTTCAACAACGCCAGCCGTCTGTTCCGGGCGGTGGCAGCGCGGAATTATGAATGACCCCTGAACCCTCCACAACCATAGGTTACCCCATGACATCACTTCGCCCCCCCCAGGCCGGCCTCCTGCCCTTCTATCTGAAACTCTACGACGACCTGCTGCCGCAAGTTCGGGCCGGGTTTGACGGTTTTATCGCCCGGATCGCGGCGGCGCTGGAAAAACGCGGCATCACGGTGCAAACGGCGCCTGTCTGCCGCGTCGCCGACGAGTTTCAGGCCGCCATCGGGCAGTTCGAGGCGGACGGCATCGATTGCCTCGTAACCCTGCACCTGGCCTATTCGCCGTCGCTGGAAGCCATCGAAGCCTGCTGTCGGACCAAACTCCCCATCGTCATCCTCGATACGACGATGGATGCGAAGTTCGGGGTGGACGTCTCGCCGGACCGCATCATGTACAACCACGGCGTGCATGGGGTGATGGATTTCGCCTCCCTGCTGCGCCGTCATCAATGCGCCTTCGAGATCGTTGCCGGCCATGACAGCGATCCGCGCGTGCTGGACCGGGTTGCCGATCAGGTGCGCGCCATCGTCGGCGCAAAGGCCCTGCGCGACAGCCGCATTCTGCGCGTCGGCAACGCTTTCGCCGGCATGGGCGACTTTGCTGTGGCCGAGGATGTGCTGGCCGCCAAACTGGGGATTGCGGTCAAGCAGGTCGGCCTCGATGTGCTGGATGCCGCCATTGGCAAGGTGACGGACGCCGCCGTAGCACAAGAGATCGCCGCGGATCACGCCCGCTTCGCCTGTGAACTCCCGGCCGCGGCGCATGCACGCTCCGTGCGGGTCGGACTCGGGTTGCGCCATATCCTCGAAGCTGGAGACTATAGCGGGTTCAGCGTCAACTTCCAGGCGTTCGACCGGGCCGACCGGCCGGCCAACACCATGCCGTTCCTGGAAATCTCCAAGGCCATGGGGCGGGGGATTGGCTATGCCGGTGAGGGCGACGTGCTGACCGCCGCCCTTGTCGGCGCGTTGGCCCGCGCCTTTGGCGCCGTGACCTTCACGGAGATCTTCTGCGCCGACTGGGCCGTCGATACGCTGTTTCTCTCGCACATGGGCGAAATCAGCCCGGCGGTGGCCGGCGACCAACCGCGCGTCATCGCCAAACCGTTTTTCAGTGGCGGCTCGCTAGACCCCGCCGTGCTGACTTGTGCGGCGAAGCCCGGGCCGGCGGTGTTCGTCAATCTCGCCCCTGGCCCGGCGGATACGTTCTCGCTGATTGTCGCCCCGGTCGAGGTGCTCGCCGAGGACTCCTCGCTCGACCCGGCCATGCGCGACGTGGTGCGCATCTGGGCGCAGCCACAGGGCAAGGTGGCGGCGTTTCTCGAAGCCTACTCGCGCGCCGGTGGCACCCATCACAGCGCACTGGTGCTCGGCGACCGGGCCGACGCCGTCGCTGCTTTTGGCCGGTGGAGCGGGCTCGACGTGATTCAAATTTGAAGCCAAGGAACGGCTTGGTCTACTGCGAGGCGATGCAGCGCGCGTTTCAGCGGCAGGTGCGGGAGAAATATGGGGCCGCCGACGCCTTGTGCGCGGCCTGGCGCGACCCGCAGGTTCGCTTCGACACGGTGAGCGTACCGACAGAAGCGGAATGGAAAGCCAAGCGCGAGACGCTGCTGCACTAACCCGAGCCGGCTCTGGTGCAGCGTGAACGATTCGCTCCGGTTGTGCGGCAAGGCCATACTCGTGGAGAAGGCCGGTCCGCGCACGCTGCGTCTGCCGACGGCACGGCCGGTGTGGGATCTGCTGAGCGGCCGCAAGTTCGGTTGTAATCTGGCGATGACGTGCTACCATTCTCGGAACTCGATTCGACGGTCGGGTCGCAGATTCGGAACAAGCACGAGGAACCGTTCGCATGGTCAAAAAGGCGCATTCGCTTTACCGGCAGGTGTATCGGACGCTGCGGGGCCGGATCCTGTCGGGCGAGTACGACCCGGGTGCCCGCATCGAGACCGAGCCCGAACTGGCGGCGCAGTTCAACACCAGCATCATCACCATCCGGCAGGCCGAGAGGATGCTGGTAGATGATGGGTTGCTCGACAAGCAGCAGGGGCGCGGCACCTTCGTGCCGGAATCCGTCCGGCGTCGCCGCAAAGTCCTCTGCGTCTGCGGGCTGGATTTCATCGAGGGACTGCAGCAGCGCATGGGGTCGTATCACGCCGACCTCATTGTCCTGAGCCAGAAGGAAACGGCGCGCCGCGGGATGGAATTCGAGACGGTGTGGCTGACTCAGAACGATCCCGACCGGGTGCGGCCGTACGTCGAAGAGCCCAACATCCGCGATTATTGGGGGTTCGTCTTCATTGCCTGCCGTCCGGACCACGTGCTGCTGCAGCGTGTTCGCGAACTCAGGCTGCGCCATGTGACGATTGCCGCTCACCGGGAAAAGCAGGAAAGGTGGATCTGGCTGGACCATCGCGAAGCGATCCGTCTGGCCCTGGAGGTGTTCGACCCTGCGCCGGGCAAGCCGCCGGTCATGATGGGGATCGACAATCTGCGCCAGGACGTGGAGGCCGTGCTACGTGCCACGCGTCGGCGGGCGGAGCAGATCTATCTTCCCGGTCAGGAGAAGCGATTCTCCTTCGAAACGGCAGGCTACGTGAAGACGCTTGAAGTGCTGGAAGCCGGCACGGATCTTTCCCGCGTCATCTTTCTGGACGATATCGTCGCGCAAGGCGCCACGCGCGCCCTGTTAAAAGCCGGCTATGGCAACCGCGAGGTGCGGTACGTGGTCATTGGCGGGCAGCAGGAGATCATTCCGCTGGGCTTTCCGGCGATCTATGTGGTTCACGATACCGCGGAGGAAGTGCGCCGCGCGTTCACGATCCTCGAACGGCC
>SESD01002022.1_pt1 | contig 10546 bp, 16 predicted proteins | sample 3171411 | NCBI WGS metagenome assembly SESD01 (sample SAMN06051880, study PRJNA518727) | freshwater metagenome | biome: subpolar coniferous forest; feature: holomictic lake; material: water; isolation source: holomictic Lake 442, 16.5 m depth | place: Canada: near Kenora, Ontario | collected...
CTCGCACCCGCTCGTACCAAGTACCGCAAATCCCAGAAAGGCTCCCGCGCCGGGAACGCCAAGCGCGGCAACACGCTCGCCTTCGGCGAATTCGGCCTGCAGTCCCTGACCCGCGGCCCCATGACCGGGCAGCAGATCGAGGCGGCCCGCGTCACCATTTCCCGCCACCTCAAGCGCAAGGGCAAGCTCTGGATCCGGGTGTTCCCGCACAAGCCGGTCACCAAGAAGCCGGCCGAGACGCGCATGGGCCAGGGCAAGGGCCCGGTCGAGTTCTACGTCGCGGTGATCAAGCCCGGCGCCGTGCTGTTCGAGCTCGCCGGCATTCCCGCCACCGTCGCCAAGGAGGCCTTCCGTCTCGCGGACGCCAAGCTGCCGTTCCACTGCCGTTTCATCGTGCGCGAAGGCGCGGCCACCTGATCGGCACAACCCTCACCACCGTCCCGTCATGACTTCCAAAGAAATCCGCGACCTCGCCCCGAACGAGATCACCACCAAGCTCCGCGAACTCCGCGAGCAGCTGATCCAGCTTCGGATGCGCAAGCAGACCGGACAGATCGAGAAGCCGCATCTGCTGCGCGAGTACCGCAAGGACATCGCCCGCCTCGAAACCATTCTCAACGAAAAGAAACGCAAGGCCGTCGCCGCCTGAGCGCGCGCCTAACCCGCACCCATCGCCATGTCCTCCGCCACCCCCGGCTCGCGCAACACGCGCAAAACTCAACTCGGCTTCGTCAGCAGCCGCTCGGGCGACAAGTCCGTCAAGGTGACCATCGCCTACAAGACGCCGCACCCGCTCTACCACAAGATCGTCAATCGCCAGACCGTCCTGCACGTGCACGACGAGAAGAACGAGACCAAGGTCGGCGACAAGGTCGAGGTCATGGAGACCCGTCCCCTCAGCCGGCTCAAGCGCTGGCGCATCGTCTCGATCGTGCAGTCCGCAGTCGCCGACATCGGCGTGGCCATTTCCGAACAGGATGTGGCCGAGACCGTCCCCACCAAAATCACGAAGGCCTGAGCGCTTTCCCTAACCGTCTAATTTCCGGAGGCCCGCCATGATTCAACTGCGTTCCATTCTCGATGTCGCCGACAACACCGGCGCCCGCAAGGCCGCCATGATCAGCCGTAAAGGCCAGATCACGGACACGGCTGGTGTGGGTGACATCATCACCGTCCACATCAAGCAAAGCTCCCCTGAGGCCACGGTCAAAAAGGGTGAGGTGGCCAAAGCGGTCGTCGTGCGCACCAAGACCGCGGTGCGCCGTAGCGACGGCAGCTACCTGCGCTTTGACAGCAACGCGATCGTCCTGATCGACGCGACCAACAACCCGCGCGGTACGCGCATCTTCGGCCCCGTTGCCCGCGAGCTGCGTGCGAAGAATTTCATGAAGATCATCTCGCTCGCTCCGGAGGTTCTCTAACATGGCCACGAATTTTCACGTTAAACGCGGCGACGTCGTTGTCGTCATCGCCGGCTCCCACAAGGGCAAGTCCGGCAAGATTCTCGAGATCCTCGCCGCCAAGTCCCGCGCCCGGGTCGAGGGGGTCGCGATGATCAAGCGCCACCTCAAGAAGTCGCAGGAGCACCCGCAGGGCACCATCGCCGAGCGCGAGGGCTCCGTGCACATCTCCAACCTCATGCTCCAGTCGGTCTTCGACGCGAGCAAGCGCAAGAAGCCCGCAGTCTGATTCCTCCCCACTGCGCGCTTGCCAAACCGGCGGGCCCCCTGCGTTACTGAACCTTTTCCACTCACCAAACTCACTCTCAACGCCTCCGGGTCGGTAATCCGGTCGCCCTCCAAATGAGCTACGTTCCCACTCTCAAAAAACTCTACACCGAGCAGGTCGCCCCCGAGCTCGTGAAGAGCCGCGGCTACAAAAACAAGCATCAGGTCCCCCGGATCTCCAAGATCAACCTGAACACCGGCATCGATGCCGACGCCGACAAGAACCAGATCGCCGATGTGCAACGGGATCTGACTCTGATTGCCGGTCAGAAGCCCGTGCTGGCCCGCTCGCGCAAGGCCATCGCCAACTTCAAGCTGAAGCCGAATCAGGTCGTGGGCTGCCACGTCACCCTGCGCGGCAACGCCATGTGGGAGTTCCTCTACCGCCTTCTGGCGGTCGCCATCCCGACCATCCGCGACTTCCGGGGCACGTCGCCCAAGCTCGACGGCCAGGGCAATTACAACATCGGGATCACCGACTTCACCATTTTCCCCGAGATCACCGTGGAAAACGTCAAGAAAACCATGGGGCTCGACATCACCATCGTCACCACGGCTGAGACCGATGACGAGGGTCGCGAACTGCTCCGCTTGCTTGGCATGCCTTTCCGGCGCTCCGAGCCCGCCGCCCCCCAGAAACCCAACGCCGCCTAACGCCTTCCGCCGCCATGCCGAAAACCTCCGCCATCGAGCGCAATAAAAAGCGCATCCGTCTCGTCGCCAAGTTCGCCGCCAAGCGGGCTGAGCTCAAGGGCATCCTTGCCAACCCGGTCACGACCGACGTGGAATTCTTTGCCGCCCAGAAGAAGCTGGCGAAGCTCCCGAAGAATTCGTCCAAGGTCCGCATCCGCAACCGTTGCTCCCTAAGCGGCCGGCCGCGCGCGTTCATCGGCAAGTTCGGCGTCTCCCGTATCACGTTCCGGGAACTCGCCCTGGCCGGGAAAATCCCGGGCGTCACCAAGTCCTCCTGGTAAATCTTTACGGCTGCGGGAGTCGGATATGACCCGCCGCCACCGTCCAACTAACATCCACCATGACCGATCCGATTAGTGATTTCCTGACCCGCCTCCGCAATGCGTCGAAGGCCGGCCTCGCCGAGTGCGCCTCACCGCACTCCAACCTCCGCGCCGCCATTGCGGCCATCCTCAAGACTGAGGGTTATATCGCCGACTACAAAGACGGCGTGGACACTCAGGGCCACAAGACCCTGGTCGTCGCGATGAAATACGTGTCCGGCGCGCCCGCGATCACGGGCATTGTCCGGGTTTCCTCCCCGGGCCGCCGCCTCTACTACTCCTACACGGAAATCCCGCGGGTGTTGAACGGCCTCGGCATCAGCATCCTGTCGACCTCGAAGGGCCTGCTGAAGGATCAAGACTGCCGTCGCCAGAAGGCCGGCGGTGAACTGCTTTGCAACGTTTGGTAACCCGCCGCGCACCATGAGCCGTATTGGCAAACAACCCGTTCCCATCCCCGACAAGGTCAAGGTCACCGTCACCAACGGTACCGTCCTCGTCGAGGGTCCCAAGGGCAAGGTCCAGAAGACCTTCGCCTCCGCCGTCAAAGTTACCGTCGCTGACAAAAAGGTCACCTTCGCTCCGACCGAGGAGACGCGCTTCGCGAATGCCATGTACGGCACCGCCCGCTCGATCGTCGCCGGGATGGTGAAAGGCGTGACCGACGGCTACATGAAGGAGCTCGAGATCCAGGGGGTCGGCTTCAAGGCCAACCTCAAGGGCAAGCAGCTCGACCTCGCGCTCGGCTACTCGCACCCGATCCTGATGGACATTCCCGAGGGGATCAAAGTCACCGTCACCGACCAGACCAAGCTCAAGGTCGAGGGCGCGGACAAGCAGCTCGTCGGTGCCGTCACCGCCGAAATCCGCAGCTATTATCCGCCTGAGCCTTACAAGGGCAAGGGCGTCCGCATCGTTGGCGAACGTGTCCGCCGCAAAGAAGGCAAGACCGTCGCCTAACCCCAACCGCAATTTTTCGGGGCCTACCCATGAATACCATTCGCAAAGCCAGTCTCCTCCAGAAACGCCGCTGGAGAATCCGCAAGAAAATCACCGGCACCGCCCTCCGTCCGCGCGTCAGCGTGCGCTTCACCACGAAGCACATCTACGCTCAGGCGATCGACGATGACAAGGCCGTGACGCTTGTGTTTCTCGGCACGCTCGATCCCGAGCTCCGCAAGCAGAAGCTCACCGCCAATCTCGCCGGGGCGAAGGCCCTCGGCGTCGCCTTTGCCCTCAAGGCCAAGGCCGCCGGCCTCGCCTCGGTCGTGTTCGACCGCAACGGCGCCCTTTATCACGGTAAAGTCAAAGTGTTTGCCGACGCCGCGCGCGAAGGTGGCCTCCAGTTCTAATCTACGCCTATGAGCACCGAATCTACGTCTGCCACGCCCGCCCCTGCCGCTGCTGCGGCTCCTGCCTCCACGCCGGCCCCGGCGCGGGAATTCCGGGGCGGCCCCGGTGGCAACAACCGCGGCCCGCGCCGCGATGGCGGCGGCGGTTTCCGCCGCGACGACCGCAATCGCAACAACCGCGACAACAAGGACCAGGGCGACGGCCCGACCATGATCGAGAAGGTGGTCTTCATCAACCGCTGCGCCAAGGTCGTCAAGGGCGGCCGCCGCTTCAGCTTCGCCGCTCTCGCGGTCGTCGGTGATGGCAAGGGCAAGGTTGGCATCGGCTACGGCAAGGCCAACGAGGTTCCCGATGCGATCAAGAAGGGCACGGCCAACGCCCACAAGCATCTCGTGAGCGTCAAGCTCAAGGGCGACACCATTCCGCACGACGTGTTCGGCGAATACGACGGCGGCAAGGTGCTCCTCAAGCCCGCTACGACCGGTACCGGCCTAATTGCCGGTGGTGCGGTCCGCGCCGTCCTCGAGGCGGCCGGCGTGAAAAACGTGCTGACCAAGTCGATGGGTTCCAGCAACCACATCGCCGTCGTGCACGCCACGCTCAACGGTCTGCTCCAACTGCGCCTCGCCGAGGACATCGCGACCATCCGCAAGACCAGCTGATCCCCCCTTTACCACCATCCGAGTCCGGTCCCGCCGTCGGCGCGGTCCGGGCGCCCTACCTGAGGAACCATCCATGAAACTCCACGAACTTAAGAACGTCGCCGGTGCGGTGCATCGCAAGAAGCGCGTCGGCTGCGGCGAAGGCGGCGGCCACGGCAAGACCAGCGGTCGCGGCGGCAAGGGCCAGTCGGCCCGCTCCGGCAGCAGCATCCGCCCCGGCTTTGAGGGCGGCCAGATGCCGCTCTACCGCAAGCTCCCGCACCGCGGGTTCAACAATTACCGTCATCGCACGGAAATCGCCGTCCTCAACGTGGGCGATCTCGCCGGCCTCGGTGCGGCGGTCACAGAAGTCGACGTTGGCGTGCTCGCCGCCGCCGGTCTCATCCGGAACGGCGAAAAGTCGGTCAAGATCCTGGGCGACGGCGAACTGAGCCGCGCGTTCAAGGTCACCGCCGCCAAGTTCTCGGAATCGGCCAAGGCCAAGATCGAGCAGGCCGGCGGTCAGGCGATCGTCGCCTAACACCGGGGCGCACGAATCCCCGCGCGCTGCGACAACCTCTTCCCCGCTCCCTCCATGCTTTCCGCCTTCACGAACTCGCTGAAAATCCCCGAGCTCCGCTCGCGGATTTTCTACACGCTAGCGCTGCTTTTCGTGGCTCGCGTCGCGGCGCACATCCCGCTGCCCGGCATCGACCCGCATCCGCTCCAGAAGTTCTTTGAGGACCAGACCGCCAGTGGCGGCGGGGCGTTGGTGGGGCTCTACAACATGTTCACGGGCGGCGCCCTCCTGAAGGGCGCGGTCGGCGCGCTGGGCATCATGCCCTATATCAGCGCCTCCATCATCTTCCAGCTCATGACCGCGGTGGTTCCCGCGTTCAGCCGCCTGCAGCAGGAGGGCGACGTGGGCCGCCAGAAGCTCACCCAGTACACCCGCTATGCGACGGTGATCCTCTGCGTCATCCAGGGCCTCATGCTGATCGCCTCGCTGGAGCACCCGGACCGCATGTTCCCGGGCTACGACGTCAACGTCTACGGCAGCATCGTCATGACCAAGGGGCTGAGCTTCCTCATTCCTTCGGTGATCTTTATCACGGCTGGCACGATGCTGCTCATGTGGCTCGGCGAGCAAATCACCCAGCGCGGCATCGGCAACGGCGTCTCCCTGCTGATCACGGTCGGCATTCTCGCCGACCTGCCCGGCGCGGCGCTCGCCACCAAGCAACTCTTCTTCCGCCCGGTCGGCACCGGTGCGAGCCTCGGGCTGCCTCAGGCGCTGGTGATGGTCGCGCTCTTTTTCGCGGTGACCATGGGCATCATCCTCGTGGTCCAGGGCCAGCGGAAAATCCCGGTGCAGTACGCCAAGCGCATCGTGGGTAACAAGGTCATGGGCGGCCAGAGCTCGTTCCTCCCCCTCAAGGTGAACTACTCCGGCGTCATGCCCGTCATCTTCGCCAGCTCCATCCTGCTGTTCCCCCAGATGATCTTCTCGTGGGTCGGCTCGGCCTGGGACATCAAGTTTCTTCGCGAAATTTCGTCGAACCTGCTGCGCGGCCACTGGACCTACTACGCCCTCTACACGACCCTGATCCTATTCTTCAGCTATTTCTGGGTCTCGGTCATGTTCAAGCCGATCCAGATTGCCGACGACCTGAAGAAATACGGCGGCTATGTCCCGGGCGTTCGCCCCGGTGAGCCGACCGCTCAGTTTCTCGACTTCATCATGACGCGGCTGACGCTAGCCGGCGCGATTTTCCTTACGGTGATCGCCGTCATGCCTGACGTATTGCTCTTCGAGCTTAGTGTTCCTCAGCGCATTGCAATTTTCTTCGGCGGCACCGGCATGTTGATCACGGTCGGCGTGATTCTGGATACCATGCGCCAGATCGAGACCTTCCTCCTGCAGCGCCACTATGATGGCTTCCTCAAGAAAGGACGCATTCGGGCGCGCAGCTCAAATGTGGCGGGCGCGATGGGGGAGGCGGCTGATATGAAAACCGTTGGCACGCTGTGGCTTGCATTGGGAGCCATCTTCCTGGTGGGGATTGTTTCCTGGGCGATTTCGTACGTCAGGGCCCACTGAAATCTTTAGTTCTTTACTCTGGTCGCGATGGCCGCCATCAACGACCTCTTTTCGCGTTTCGGCCCTCGCGCCAAAACCAAAATCATTCTCCTCGGTTCACCCGATTTTCGTTCCGAAAACCTGATGAACCAGGTCCGTTCTTTGAATCTTGAGCACGTCTCTCCCGCCAAATTGATGCGGTCGGAGATTTCGCGCCGTTCCGGTTCCGCCGGTACGGATGAAGCAACCACCCTGGCGCGTTTGCGCCGCTGGTTCTTCGCGCGTAAACCTGATGCGGGTTTTGTCCTCACGGACTTCCCGGCTACGCTGCTCCAAGCCAAAGTGTTCGACGAATGGCTCGATGCCCGTGATGAAGCGCTAAGCGCCGCCATCCAAACCGGGCCCGGCTCACCCGAGTCCGTCGTCCAACACTATCGTATCCTCGGCCTCCTAGTGGAAGCCGAGGGCCTCGCCGCATGACGATACCCATCAAAAACAAGGATGGGATCGCCAAAATGCGCGAGGCCTGTGCCATTGCCGCCTCGGTGCTTGATTCGCTCAAGCCCCTCGTGCGGCCCGGCATCACCACGCAAGACTTGGAAGAAGCTGGCCGCGATTTCATCGCGAACCACGGAGCCCGCAGCGCCTGTTTCGGCTACCAGCATGGTACCCGCCGATACCCGGCCCACACCTGTATCTCGGTCAACGACGAAGTCGTTCACGGCATCCCGACGTTCCGCCGGATTCTCCGCGACGGCGACGTCGTCTCGTTGGATATCGTGGTCTGGCACCAGGGTTATGTCGGCGACAACGCCTGCACCGTCCCCGTCGGCGCCATCCCGGCCGCGGTTGAAAAACTGCTGCGCATCACCCGCGAAGCGCTGGATCTGGGCATCCGCCAGGCGGTGGTGGGCAATCGCATCGGCGATGTGTCCGCCGCCATCCAGACCTACGTCGAGTCCCACGGCTTCAACGTGGTGCGTGAAATGGTCGGCCACGGGGTGGGGGTCGCGATGCATGAGCCGCCGGAGATTCCCAACTTCGGCCGCAAGGGCACCGGTGACCGCATCAAGGCCGGCATGACCCTCGCGATCGAGCCGATGGTCAACCTTGGCGGCCATAAGACGAAAACGCTCGCCGACGGCTGGACGGTCGTCACCACCGACGGTTCGCCCTCCGCCCACTTCGAACACACCGTGCTCACCACCGAGCGCGGCCCCGAAATCCTCACGCTCCCGCGCCCTCCGGCCGCTTAAGATTCCTTCCCCCTTTTCCCTCCCTCCTTTCCGATAACTCTCAACTAAAACCAATATGCCACGTCTCCTCGGTGTAGAAATCCCCGCGAAAAAGAAAGTCGCGTACTCCCTCCGTTACATCAACGGCATCGGACCCACCCGGGCCGATCTCCTCGTCAAAGAGGCCGGCCTGAGCCCCGACATGCGGGCCCAGGACCTGACGGAAGAGCAGCTCAACAAGATCCTCAACATCATCACCGAGCACAAATGGGTGCTGGAAGGTGATCTCCGCCGTGAGATCGCGGGCAATCTGAAGCGCCTGCAGGCCATCAACTGCTATCGCGGTATCCGCCATCGTCGCAGCCTCCCGGTCCGCGGTCAGCGAACCAGCACCAACGCCCGCACCCGCAAGGGCCCGCGCAAGACCGTTGGCGTCACCAAAGTCAAAGAAGTCTAACCCTCTACCGCCATGGCCGAAGAAAAGTCAGCTCCCAAGAAAGAGAAACCCGCGAAAGCCGCCGCCGCTCCCGTCGTCGACGGCGCTGCGCCCGCTGCGCCCGAAAAGAAGGCCAAGGCCCCCAAGGCCGCCGCCCCCGAGGCTGAGGGTGCCGCCCCCGCGGCCCCCGCCGCGGCCGCGGCCGCCCCTGCCAAGCCGGTCGAAATGATCGGCGGCGTGGCCAAGCAGCCGACCGCGGAAGACCTCCTGAAGGAAGAACTCGGCACCATCAAGGTGCGCAAGGCCAAGGGCTCGAAGAACGTCACCTCCGGTTTCGTCAACGTCCTCGCCTCCTTCAACAACACGATCGTCTCCATTACCGACCACAAGGGGCAGGTCATCGCCTGGTCCAGCGCCGGCAAGTGCAACTTCCGGGGCTCGCGCAAGTCCACCGCCTACGCCGCCCAGATCGTGGCGCAGGACGCGGCCCGCAACGCCATGTCGCACGGCCTCAAGGATGTCGTGATCCGCATCTCCGGACCCGGTCTCGGCCGCGATTCCGCCATCCGGGCCCTCCAGGCCATCGGCCTCGAGATCACCTCGATCGTCGACGTCACTCCCATCCCGCACAACGGCTGCCGCCCGCGCAAACGTCGCCGCGTCTAATTCCTCCCCCCTCTCAACCCTCGGCTTTTTTTTACAATGGCTCGTTATACCGGACCCACCACCCGCATCAGTCGCCGCTTCGGCCAGCATATCCTTGGCTCGGGCAAGGCCTTTGAGCGTCGCAGCTATCCCGCCGGCCAGCACGGCATGAAGCTCCGGCGCAAAGTCTCTGAATACGCCGTCGGCCTGAACGAAAAGCAAAAGCTCCGCCTCATTTACGGCCTGCTCGAGCGCCAGTTCCGCCGGACCTTCGAAATCGCGAAGAAGGAGCGCGGCGTCACCGGCGAGCGCTTCCTCCAGCTCCTCGAGACGCGCCTCGACAGCACCGTCTACCTGCTCGGCTTGGCCAAGAGCCGCGCCGCCGCCCGCCAGTTCGTCAACCACGGCCATATCCGCGTCAACGGCCACAAGGTCGACATCGCGAGCTACAGCGTGCAGGCCGGCGACGAAATCGAGGTCAAGAACTCCCCGGCCTCGCGCCAGTTCGCCACCCGGAACCTCGAGGAAACCCGCATCCGCAATGTCCCGGGATGGCTCACGATGAATGCCGAGACCTTCAAGGCCGTCGCCAATCGCCTGCCCACGCGCGACGAGATGGAGCAGAACATCAACGAGCAGCTCATCGTGGAGTTCTACTCCCGCTTCTAAACCACCGCTCATCCCTCTCACCTCAACGCTCAACTCAGAGTTCATCGCCATGCCTAAACGTCTCGGAAAGTTCGAACTCCCCTCCAAGCTCACCAAAGTCGAGGAAGGCTCCAGCCCGACCTACGCCAAGTTCATCGCCGAGCCCTTCGAGGCCGGTTACGGCCACACCATCGGCAACTCCCTGCGCCGCGTGCTGCTCAGCTCCATTGAGGGCGCCGCCATCTCCTCCATCAAGATCGACGGCGTGAACCACGAGTTCCAGTCCATCGACAATGTCGTCGAGGATGTCACCGACATCGTCCTGAACCTGAAGAAGATCCTGATCGTCTCCGCCAAGCGCGAGCCCATCACCCTCCAGATCAAGACCACCAAGACCGGCGTCGTCACTGCCGCCGACATCCAGGCCGACGCCAACATCACCATCGTCAATCCCGAGCAGGTCATCTGCACCCTCGACACGAAGCGCACCTTCGAGGCCGAGATCGAGATCAAGACCGGCCGCGGCTACTGCCCCGGCGAGAACAACAAGAAGGAAGAGCAGGCCATCGGCGTCATCCCGATCGACTCCCTGTTCTCCCCCGTCCGCCTGGTCCGCTACGCCGTGGAAAACACCCGCGTGGGCCAGATCACCGACTACGACAAGCTCGTGCTCGAGGTCTGGACCGACGGCCGGATCACCCCGGACGACGCCCTGAAGCAGTCCGCCTCCATCCTCAAGCATCACCTCGACGTGTTTGATCGCGT
>SESD01002029.1_pt1 | contig 10521 bp, 9 predicted proteins | sample 3171411 | NCBI WGS metagenome assembly SESD01 (sample SAMN06051880, study PRJNA518727) | freshwater metagenome | biome: subpolar coniferous forest; feature: holomictic lake; material: water; isolation source: holomictic Lake 442, 16.5 m depth | place: Canada: near Kenora, Ontario | collected...
GCCTGTAAAATAAACGACTACCCACTAAACCGGAACAACCTGTTGTTTCAACGAGAAAGAGTGACGGCAACTACCCTTACTATTTCTGGGTTAGTCGTAATTGTTTATGGTCAAAAGTGCCCCACCTTAAGTGTGCAACCCTTTTTCTCATGTTTTTTAAAACGACTTTGTAAAGTTTGCGTGTCACAGCTTTTGGCTTTTTTTCATTGAGGGTATATTTGAAACGTAAAATTAATACAAAATAGGCTATTGCCTCCTAGGTTCTGTTGACGTTTCAAAAAGAATAAATCAATGGGTTATCGCCATGCCGTTAATAAATGCTGGCATCCAGATGATGGGATGCCATTCATGGCTTGTAACTAACGGTAATCCTTGCCGGAATTACGATTAAAAAAATCGTGCTTTAAGTTATCTAATTGAAAAATATAGATTAATTTTTTAAAAAAACGTCAACAGAACCTAGCTAAAAGAGCCTAACAAATATATTTTTATTCCATCGTACTCTAATATTTTTTAGGGTAGCTTGAAATCCTCTCCATTGCTGTATTTTATTGATTTCCAATCTGATGAGATGGGATTATGCCCTGCCTTATGTTTTCCTGCTGATATTATATGTTATTATTGAATCCCTAATTTTAAGCGAATGACTTTTTAGGAGTCGATATGCGTAGTTTATTTGTGCTTATAGTTCTCTCTGCCCTTTTCTTGGGTGGTTGCACGCCAATCTGGCAAAAAACCGAATCAATACCCAACGCTGCCGAAAGCGTGGAACAAATACGCGAAAAAGCGGAACAAGGCGATGCGGCAGCGCAATTTAATCTCGGCGTGTTGTATTACGACGGGCAAGGTGTCCAGCAAAACTATAAGCAAGCGACCGACTGGTATAGTAAGGCCGCTGCACAGGGCCATGCCATGGCGCAAACCAATATCGGCATGATGTATGAACAAGGGCAAGGCGTCCAGCAAAGCAATAGCCAGGCTGTCTCGTGGTATCGCAAGGCCGCTGATCAGGGCTCCCTGGTTGCGCAATTTAATCTCGGTGTGATGTATGACGAAGGCCATGGTGTCCAGCAAGATGACAAGCAAGCCACCGTTTGGTATCGCAAGGCTGCTGATCAGGGCGATGCGGCGGCGCAATTCAATCTGGGCGTAATGTATTACGAAGGCCGTGGCGTTCAGCAAGACTACAACCAAGCAGCCGCTTGGTATCGCAAGGCCGCAGAACAGGGTCATAAAAAAGCGCAATTCAATCTCGGCGTGATGTATAGCGAAGGCCAAGGTGTCCAGAAAGACTACACTCAAGCCGTCGCGTGGTATCGCAAGGCCGCAGAACAGGGTCATGAAAAGGCGCAATTTAATCTTGGCGTAATGTACAAAAAAGGCCAAGGTGTCCCGCAAGATTACGTTCAAGCCTATATGTGGACAAACTTAGCCGCTACTCATGGCTTTGAAAATGCGATAACGTCGCGAGATAGTCTCGTTAAAAAGTTAACCCCCTCACAAATAGAAGAAGGGCAAAAGCTCGCCCGTGAATGGACGGCTAAACACCAGCAATCCGTGCAATAATTTTAAATACTCGACAATTACCTTTAATATATTGAAATTTATCGAGAGGCGGGTCTGAGTGTGTGCACACCTATGTAATCAATAAACCAGCAACAACGGCGCTCGCCAAGGTACTGACGACTCTAAGTGCCAAAGCCCTGCCACCTATAACCCATGAAAAAATGCTCTTGATGCCTGAGTTGACGGATACCGCAATAAGAATAGCCATTGCGGCGACTCTGACTTCCAAGGCATCTTTGCTCATTTGTGACATGGAAAGGGTAATGGGGTCAACATCAGCCAAACCGGAAATTGCAGCCAGAAAGTAAGTACCCATGTCACCAAAATAATCTTTTAGCAAGTTTGACAGTAACATGATGACCACTAAAAAAACACCAAACTTTATCGCCATACCTAGTTGAAAAGGGTTTTGTAGTTTTATCTCGTCAATGGGTTGAAAGCCTTGCCGGTTTCGCCATAACAAAAAAGCCGCCAAGTAAGTACTCAGGGTCATGACCAACAGCGCAGGAAGCAGTGCCCGGAACAAGGCAGGATTGATAACTGACGTTAATAGAAGAGTGCGTGCGAACATAGTGGCGCAAGCGGTTAAAATGCCGGCCGCCAGAACGTTTTGCATACCAGACTGTTGCTTTGATAACTTTGACAGGTTAAGTGTAACGGCTGTCGAAGACACTAATCCGCCCAAGGCGCCTGTCAAAACAGGCCCATGTTGGTTGCCCACAATCCTGATGGCAAAGTAACCCAGGTAAGAAATACCTGCAATCAACACCACCATCAGCCAAATATGATACGGATTAAAAACTACCCATGGGCCGTAACCTTGATTAGGCAATATCGGGAGTATAACAACCGATATCAGCAACAATTTTAGCGTTGCGTTTAACTCTTCTTGTTCCAGTTTTTTTAACCAACCATGAAGCAACGGTTTAAAACCCAGCAGTGAGGTAATAACCACAGCAGTTGCAGAGGCCAGCGCAATATGGCCAAAAACCGTTAACGCACCCAAAGTAAAAGCGATTAGCGCCGCAATGGTGCTGGTGATACTAAAGTCTTCAAATTTATCCAGGCTTTTACTATAGGCAAGCAACAAGACCAAAGTAAGACTCAGAAACACAAACTCCATTAAAAAAGGGTTTACTTGCTGAGATAGAATGCCCGACAATCCGCCCAACAAACTAATCATCCCGTAAGTACGCAGTCCGGCAACCCGCATACCCTCAGCCCTGTCGCGAGTCCGCCAGCCACGCTCCAAACCCATTAACAATCCGATTGCCAAGGCAATACCCAAAAGCTTAAAGTTTTCAAGTTCAGTCATGATGGTAAATCCGGCTATTGATAAAATAGTTACAATTTAAGTGACGACCCCGTCGATATTGGTTTCGATCATAGAGCATAGAGCATAGAGCATAGAGCATAGAGCATAGAGTACAGATTATAAGGGGATTAACGCAATGCTGTTAAGTCAAGGAAAGTACCTGAAATAACTTGACCATTTATCCCATCTCCCGGTGGGAGAGGGAGTAAGATGACTAAGTTATTGTATGCGCATTGCTAAGCGAAAATTGCTTAAAAAAACTTGAGTGCAATCGCTTTTGCAATTGTCTGTAAAAACAGCTAAAGCTGTTTTACTCCAGTTGTATGCTTTAACTTAACGGCACGGGGTTTAACAGATTTTATTTTTAGTCAAAAAACCTTAAGTATTTATAAGGACTGTTTTCATAACATTGAAAACGTCCTTTATCCGTGTCTATCAGTAAAATCCGTGTTAGTTGTTACATACAAGCCCGTCAGGTTACGCTGTCACTAACCGGAAAGCTATAAAATACTGTGCTCCTGACATATTTTTTCACTATCACTTTGACTGAGTGGTTCCTTGGTTAAACCACAGTTAAAACCGACTGGCGTGACCGTGAAATATTGACAGGTTTTACAAAGACCAAATGATTGAGACTTGTTGGCTTTTTGTAACGATGTAAGAGCTGTCATGAACATTTCTTCATTATTAATAAAGTTGTGTTCTTTAAATAATAATTCAGCTTGTTTAAATAAATCAGAGCTCCTAGCCTGCTTTAAAATATCACTACCCGCCCCCAAAAGACTAAGATGAACCATTCGCCGGTCAATCTCATCGGTAGTTTTTTTTATAAAGCCTTTTTTTACCAGCAACAATACCGTCTGGGAAACCGTTCCCCGAGTCATGCCAAGATAATTGGTCAAGGCAGCAGGGGTATCGCTGTAACGGTTACAACGCGATAAATAATCCAATACTTGCAAGTGAACCGGTTGTAAGCCTAATTCAGTGCATTTTTTTCGTTCTTCCGAACGAATTAATGCCGCCATACGTTCAATCAAGTCAAAAACATCAACCTTTTCCATAGCACCCATATAAACAATGTCTTAGTAAGTTGACAATATTGTTTATAGTAACATAATAAGCCCCTGTATCGAATCGATATTACTATATTATCAACCTTGGACGTTGCACTTGGGTTCTCGGGAAATTGTCTTATCACTATTTTTACCTAAACAATCTTTTTACAGGCGGTTTTTATGACGACTTCATTCGTATTTGACACTTATGCAAAAACAGGCAAAGGTAAAATTTTGCACTTTGATGTTGTTATTGATGAGCAAGATCAACAAAAAGCGTTAAACTGCGCCAAAGAATGGTTAAAAACCATCGATGAAAAGGATGCAATAGTGGTTTCGGAAAACTGTTATTTTTGTCATAGCGTTGAAGCGCCGACTGATTTAAGACAACAAATAAACGAACAGGGTTATGCTATTTACAAGCTGGAAGGCTGTCCCAAATAACAACTTTAAAATAAAAAGACTATACTCAGTCAACTTGAACTTTCGGCATTAATAAAATCATGAAAATAAATCTCGAAAAAATAAATGATTGCAGCATCTTATCTATTCAGGAAGAAAGAATAGACGCGCATAATTCAGGTGAATTGAAGGAATATATCCTGCATTTAATAGAACAGGGTGATGTCAATATTGTTGTGCAACTGGAAAATGTACGTTTTATAGATAGCTCAGGTTTAGGTGCCTTGCTATCAGGCTATAAAAATGCGGCGGCTAAATTGGGCAAACTGGCCTTGGTATCTTGCAAGCCACAAGTATTATCAATGTTTGAACTAACTCGGTTAAACAGGGTTTTTGAGATTTATGCTGATTTAAATGAAGCTTTTGAAAACGAAAATTAAGGGGTATTTATGTGTAATTCGGTTCTACAGGTTGATGTAATCATTCCGACACAAACCAAATATCTGGATTTGATTGGCAGCATTGGTGAACATATCGCCAAAGATATCGAACACTTTTCCGGTGACCGGGAAGCGTTGGCTTATCATTTAAACCTGGTATTAACCGAAGCGACCACAAATGCCATTAAACATAGTGCTCTAATGACCCCAAAAGACACGGTCAGAATAACTATCCATATTCAGGATAATGAGCTGAATATCAAGGTTTATGATCATGGGCAGGGTTTTGATCTTGAAACCGTGCCCTTACCTGATTTTGACCAACCTAAAGAAAACGGAATGGGGCTGTATTTTATCAGAACATTAATGGATTCTGTGAGTTACACCCAATTGGAAGACTGCAATGTTTTGGAAATTATAAAGCATCTATAACGCAACGCTTCAGGTTTTAAGCGCAACTGAAAGTAAATAATTAAACGGTGAATAAATGGACCTGCAATCAACTCAACTCACCTCATCTTGGGCGGCTTCTTTTCAAAAAATAGCTGATCGGGCTTTGGGTAAGAACACCGCCCAACAATTATGGCAAAAATATCAATCCGCTTTCCCGGCTAACTACCAATCCTTGGTCTCGCCACGTTACGCTTTAAAAGATCTACTGCATCTTGAACAACTATCCTCATCTAAAAGCCACGATATCAGTCTGCTTAAACCTTATAAAGAAATTACGGATTACCGGTTGCATTTTTACAGTCAACAGGCACATTTTCTGGATGAATACCTTCCGGTTCTGGAAAATATGCATCTACGAGTCATAGATCAGGTACAGTATTCAATCACTGTTAAAGGCACTACGCAATTTATTAGAAGCTTCACCATTAAAACAGCAACAAACCAATGTATCCCTTTAAATCGTGTTAATAACCCATTACTAAAAACCATTCAAGTCATACTCGATGGCAAAAGTAATAATGACGCACTTAATAAATTATTGGTGTTAACCGGTATGGCCTGGCAAGAAATTGATGTGCTGAGGGCTTATCGAAATTATTATTTACAACTGGGGCATCAAACGTCGCGTGTCACGGTTAATCATGCCTTAATCAATAATCCTGCTGTTGCCTTGTGCCTGTTTAATTATTTTGAAGCCCGCTTCAGACCCAATCCGGATTGGAATGATCCGGTACTCAGGGAAGAACAAGCCTTATTTCCCTTGCGCCTGCACTTACTGGACAGCATGGCTTCGGTTTCTGATATTAATGATGACCGGATTTTACGCACCCTGTTTAATCTGATAGATGCAACGATGCGCTGTAATTTTCATTTACGGCGCAACCGGGATGATTATTTTGTTGCCTTCAAAATCAATAGCCTGGGCATTATTGATATGCCCTCCCCTAAACCGCAAAACGAGATTTATGTCCATGCCGTTGATATGGAAGGTATTCATCTGCGGGGCGGTAAAATTTCGCGGGGCGGAATACGGTGGTCAGATCGTCCCGATGATTTTAGAACGGAAATACTGGGGCTCATGCAAACCCAGATCAGCAAAAACGCCTTAATTATTCCGACCGGAGCTAAAGGCGGTTTTGTAATAAAGAAAAACTTCTTAAAATTCTCGTCCCAAAGCTTCGGCCTGGATCTAAGAGAAACGGGGAAAAAAGCTTACATCACCCTGATGCGCAGCCTGCTGGATTTAACCGATAATTATGTTGATGGCGCAATCGCCCGCTTGCCGAGCATCGTCAGTTATGATGATCCCGATCCCTATTTAGTCGTGGCTGCCGATAAAGGGACGGCAAGTTTTTCAGATATTGCCAATTCCGTGTCAGCCGATTATCAATTCTGGTTGGGTGATGCATTTGCCAGCGGCGGTTCCAAAGGTTATGACCACAAAGCACTGGGCATTACGGCTCGTGGCGCGTGGAAATGCGTACAACGGCATTTTCAGGAATTAGGCAAAGATATACAAAAAGAAGACTTTACCGTGCTGGGTGTTGGCAGTATGGATGGCGATGTTTTTGGTAACGGGATGTTATTGTCGCCCTGTATCCGTTTAATAGCTGCTTTTAGTGGGCAACATATTTTTATTGACCCCAACCCGTCAGCAAGTACAGCACTGTTCAACGAACGCAAACGCTTATTTGAATTACCGGGCTCAAGCTGGAATGACTATGACCGGACACTTATTTCTGAAGGCGGTGGCGTTTACTTTCGGTCAGACAAAGATATTCCGGTTTCAGCCGAGTTAAAGAAATGGCTGGGCATTCGTTACAAAACATTGGATGGCGAATCCCTGATACGTTACCTGTTGGCGGCTCCGGTAGACTTATTATGGTTGGGCGGTATCGGCACCTACGTTAAAGCCGGCACTGAAAAGCACGAAGACGTTGGTGACCGCAGCAATGATAATGTGCGCGTGGATGCTGTCAATCTGGGTGCCATGGTCGTTGGCGAAGGTGCAAATCTGGGTTTTACGCAAAAAGCGCGTATCGAATACAGCTTGCGCGGTGGCCGTATTAATACCGATGCGGTTGATAATTCGGCGGGTGTCGATACCTCTGATCATGAAGTTAATTTAAAAATCCTGCTAACCGGTTTACAAAAGAAACACATTGTCGCTGACTATCAACCGTTATTTATTAGCATGACCAACGCTGTTTGCCAACAGGTATTAGCCAATAATTATGCCCAGAGCCTTTGTTTATCATTAGAGCAATTACGCAGTGCCGATAATGCCCCCGCTTTTTTGCAACTGGCAGAACGCCTTGAAGTCGTAGGCTTTTTGGATCGGGTAGTTGAATCTTTCCCACCCGCAAAAACCATTTTAGCCAGACCTGGACAACTAATAACCCGACCAGAACTTGCCGTGTTAATGGCCGCCAGCAAAATGTACTTAACCCGGCAAATACAAGATCAAACCGCTTTGCTACACGATGAATGCTGTGCTTGTTATTTACAGGCCTATTTTCCCGAGCAAGTTAATGCGCATTATAAAAATGACTTATCCGCCCATCCTCTGGCCAGTGAAATTAAAGCCACTATCGTCAGTAATAAAATAATCAATCAAGCGGGATGCGGCTTTTTAAGCCTGGATAGCGACAGCGAAAACACCAACATACTGGATCATGTTGGTTGTTATCTGACCTTTGACCGGGTTTTGGACGGTGATGCGCTGCGTGAGTCAATTTATGCGCTGGACAATAAAATACCGGCAGCTATTCAATATCACTATTTGAACCAGCTTGAAGAAATGCTCACCGGTTTTTGTCACTGGGCTTTATTGCATAATAAAAACATACGCCCGGATACCCAAACCATCCTTTGTTACAGTCGCTATTTACAAGACTTTGAGTATTATTTTACTCAGCAAGAGAGCCTTCCACTTAAACAACAAATAGAAACCTACCACCAAGAAGGCTGCTCAGAAGCGCTGGCACAAAGGCTGACGTTTATAGCCTGTCTTAATGATTTCCCGTTTATCGTTTCGTTATCGGCTGAAACCGCAACCGACTTTGTCACCGTCTACACGTTGCTAAACGAAATCACCACTTATCTGGGCTTGCATGAAGTCTACGAACAACTGGCAAAAATGCCTCCGCATGATTATTGGGAGCAAAAAGTGTCAACTGATTTACAGGCGGATATAAAACGCACCTTATGTCTATTGATTAACAACATTCTGTTAAGCACCACTACAAATTGTGCGGACTACTTTGAATCACCCTCTGAAAAACAAAAAATCAATCAATACCGACGAATTTATCAAGAAATCAAGTCTGTTTTTCCGGTAAACCTGATGCCTTATATTGCGTTAACCAAGGCACTGGAGAAGTTGGTTGCATAAGTCCGGTTTTAAAAAAAACCTCACACGCGTTTATGAGATTGCTATAAACTATTTTGTCAGAGGGAAGGAACACCCTGCCCTATCTATCATAAAACCACTGCCACCTTTTTCCGGGGTTAAAATGAACCACAACCGTTTTTTTTGTAACTGTACGTTGGTACTGTTGTTTGGATTTTTAATCACCCACTCCTTAAATGTGTTGGCTGATAATACCTGGAGCTATCATCAACAAAGCGACAGCTTAACCAACCGAACGTATAGCTTTGCCCAATCGCCGCTGCCTCGCCCCGGTCTTTATGACGACATGATGCTGGAAATTGTTTGCAAGGACAATAAATTACAAGCTGTTATTGATACAGATGACTTGATTGCCTCGCAAGGCAGTCGCTTTAATATGGAATATCAAATCGACAAAAAAACACCGGTTACGATGCAAATGAAAACCTTCCCCGACTCCAAGCGCAAAGGCTATTCATACGAATTTGCCAAAAGCATGGCTGATGACCTGCTGACAGGGCAAGCGGTTTTTATTCGTGTTAACACCATGTTACGAACGGTTTTATCAAGCTCAATCGCCTTGGATAATATCGCCGAACCCATTAAGCAGGTATTTGCTGATTGCGGTCTTGGCGTAGCCAGTAACGTTGACAGCGAACCGGCCTACAATCTGACCGGATTTGAACAGGACTTTAGCAAACTGAGTGAAGTGCAACAACAGCAAGTATTGGCTAAAATCAAAAAAATAATGATGGAAATAAAGTAATGGGACATCAGCACAACCACTCGCATTCTGACAAACATCACCACCCAGCCCCCACTAACCAAGGACGAACTTTTGTAATCACCATCTTTCTGAATATGATTTATGTGGCTGTTGAGTTTGTCTACGGATTTCTGGCTAATTCAACGGCACTCATAGCCGATGCCGGACACAATGTCTCCGATGTGCTGGGCTTGCTATTATCTTGGGGCGCTGTTGTTTTGGCACGCAGACAACCCAGCAAACGTTACACTTATGGGCTGCGCAGCACATCAATTCTGGCGGCGCTTGCCAACGCCATGTTACTGCTGGTGGCTTGCGGCGCGATTGCCTGGGAAGCCATTCATCGCTTTTCACAACCCCCTGTTATCGAAGGTCTAACGGTATCCAGTGTGGCAGCCGTCGGCATCTTCATCAATGGTCTATCTGCCTTGCTGTTAATGAAAGGCAGTAAAGGTGATTTAAATATTCGCAGCGCTTATCTGCACATGGCAGCAGACACAGCAGTATCACTTGCCGTGGTACTTGCCGGAATCGGTATGCTTTACACCGGTTGGTACTGGCTAGATCCCGTTATAAGTCTGCTTATCGTGGTCGTCATTGTCTTCGGCACTTGGGGTTTACTGCGTGAATCGCTGCAACTGGCTATGAGTGCGGTGCCGGCACAGATTGATGTCCCTGCCATTGATGCTTATCTATGCCAATTAGAAGGAGTAACAGACATTCATGACCTGCATATTTGGGGTTTGAGCACCACCGAAAATGCGCTAACCGTCCACCTGGTCATGCCCAACGGGCATCCCGGCGATAGTTTTATTGATGATTGTGTACGCACGCTTGAAGAACATCACGCCGTTCATCACTGCACCTTGCAAATTGAGCGCGGTACCACTCATCACACTTGCTCTCTGACGGTAAAAAAACCACCGGTTCAGCACCACCATCATCATTAATGATAACTTATCAGATGACAAAATCGTGTCTTTCATTGTTTAAAATAGCCCAACATTTAAGGTCTTGATTTTTCAGTTGTAGGTTACAATAATAAATCTTTAGCTTTACTGAAAAAATTCTATACCTTGTATAACCACTACTTTCATTTTAGCGAATTACCGTTTTCCATATCGCCTGATCCG
>SESD01002031.1_pt1 | contig 10509 bp, 6 predicted proteins | sample 3171411 | NCBI WGS metagenome assembly SESD01 (sample SAMN06051880, study PRJNA518727) | freshwater metagenome | biome: subpolar coniferous forest; feature: holomictic lake; material: water; isolation source: holomictic Lake 442, 16.5 m depth | place: Canada: near Kenora, Ontario | collected...
CACGAATTCGTTTCGTCAATTCATGTAAATCCTGACCTGGTTTTGCTTTTACCAATACAAAAGATAACAATTTTCGTTCTTTGGGCGCGTAACTTTTAGCGCGGGAATACGTTGTGTAAATAACCGGTTGTGATTGAAATGTGCGTGTCACGTTGGCAATTCCCACCACAAAAGCACGATGATCGTTCAATTCCAAATTATCACCGACTTTGAGCGGAATTCTTTTACCGCCTGCAACCAACGGCGGTTTGGCGAGTTTTTCCGTCGCGCCATCAACATCGACAATCACACCATCACTGCGTCGTAAATCCGCTAATTTTCCGTCTAATAAAACCGGCGGTGCGCCGATTAACGTGGTGTCATCCAAGCCAATTACGTTGCACGTTTGAAATGTCCCATCCGCCATTCGCGCTTTCAACATGCCTTTATACATCGGCATCGCCCATTCAATTCCGGACACGCCACGCACACGATAAAGTTCGGTATCTTGCAACGGTTTAATGTCATCGACAAACTGAACTTTCTCATCCATCACCCAAATATCAGGCAAACCGACATCAGAAATAAAGCTGTAAGTGCGTGCCAGTATTCCAATGAAAATCGCGGGTTGCTGGGTCATAATCAACGACGCAAACGTCAAACCCATCACGATGCCGATATATTTTCCTTTGTCACCCATCAACATTTTTATGGCAATGTAGTTCATTTTCAAACCCCCTTAAACAAATTCGCCAACGCAATCAGTTTTGCGCTTGATGGTTGAGTTTCAAAAATGCCATTCAACGGAAATTCTGGCTGCATTCCCCGCACAAACAAATAACGCACGCCGCCAAAATGTTTTTCAATATCGTAATCTTTCAAACGACTTTCTAAATACCGATGCAACACCACACTATAAAGCCAATACTGTAAACCGTAATTGTGTTCGCGCATCGATTGCAACAGCGTTTCAGGTTGATAATCGGGCAAATAATTCGTTTTATAATCCATGACGTAATAACGATTTTCATACACGCAAATCAAATCAATAAATCCCGTCAAATAACCGTTAATCGTTTTGCTGTCCAACGTTTGATAAGTCGGTTCGTCTGCTAAAATTCGGTTAATCGCATCGGTGTTAATTTTTTGCGTCGTTAAATAAAATGGCATTTCTTTCACATAATCGGATTCCGACAAATTCATCAAACAAAAATTGGCATCATTCGACAACGGCTTTTGCACCACATTTTGTAACAATTTATTCAGGATTTCAGGGTGTGCGACTTTCAAACCATAACGCAAACAGGCTTTATCTCGCGCTGTCGAAATATCAATGCCATTCGCCAAATCCGCAAAATTGAACGTTTCTAACAAATAATGCACCACGTTTCCCGTGTGCGAACCGCGAGGAAGATCAAGCACAATCGGCGGCGCATTTTCAAACGGTTCTCGCGCTTTATCTTCTGGTAAATCAGGCGTAAAAGTCCGACTCAACGCAGAAAGCGCGGTGTAGCTGCTCATTTGCCACGGACTAAAACGCAAATCACGGTGGCGTGTGTGATGATGGAGAATTTCCGTTTTGATTTCGGGCGAATAATGCCCGTCGGGTTTTTCGCCTTCAAACAAACATTGGTAATCAAAACATTGTGGCAGCGTTCGTTTCAAATCTAAAAACGTATTTTGCTGACTTGCCGCGTCGGAATTTTCAAACTCAAACAAATGCGCGAATGCAGAATTATTGGGTTTATCTTTGGTTCGCACATCCGCCCACGCCAAATAACATCGATATTTTGCCCGCGTCACGGCAACGTAAAACATTCGGCAATCTTCGGCACGTTGTTCATCTAACGCTAATTTTCGATGCTGTTCAAAATCTACCGAACCCAAATCCACACACATTTTGCCATCAATATGACATTCGGCGCGGTCGTCATGCCACAATTCACTCGGCATCCAAAGCGACATACAAAACACAATCGGATATTCCAGCCCTTTGGCGCGGTGCATCGTGACAATGCTCACCGCGTCTTCGTCACTTTCAAGACGCAATTGTTGCGCGTCATTGGTACTCGTTTTTTTCGCCACCGCATTAGTAATGGCGATTCGTAACCAATCCAGCGTTTTTTGCGGCGACAAATGTTCATCCAACGCGGCTTGCTGCAACAATTCTAACAAATGATGAATGTTGGTTAATTGCCGTTCGGCGAGATGATTTTTCGCCAATTGCGGCGTGACTTTTTCTGCCGCCAAAAATGTGTGCATCATCGCCATCAAACCGACTTTTTGCCATTGCTCGTGATAATTCAAACACTTCGCCAACCACGAATCTAAAGCGTTTTCGTCGTTCATCAATTTATAAAACGCTTGTCCATGCGGAATGCTGGCAAACCAATTCAACGTCAGCGCGTGTTTCAAGGCTTCAATATCGGTCGGATTGACCAGCGCATTTAAAAGCGTGTGCAAATCGGTGGCTTCGGGTGTTGTAAAAATCGATTCGGTGCTGTTCAAAACGGACGGAATACCGGCATCGCGTAACGCAGTTTGAAAGGCTTTGGCTTGTTTATTTTTACGAACCAAAATCGCAATATCTTTGGGTTTTAAACGGCGGTTTTGCGGTTGCAATGAATAATCATCCTGCAACAATTTCAAAATTTCTTCGACCACCGCAAAACAAAAACATTTCTCAACGTTATTATTCGCGCCACCTTTGTACGCCGTCCAAGAATCACCAGAATTGGGTAGAGCGTGCCACAACATCAACGGCGGCAACGGATTTTCTTCAAAATAAATCGCGCCTTTTTCGTGCGAATTGGCGGCAGAAACGGCGTTGAATTCCAATTCTTCAATCAAAAATGCGTTATCGCGTTTAAACGTGTGATTCACCGCTTGCACTAAATTCGGATGCGAACGCCAATTTTGCGCGAGCGTAAAGGAAGCATTTGCGCTGTGTTTTGCGTCCAAATACGAGTAAATATCCGCGCCACGAAATTTATAAATTGCTTGTTTCGGGTCGCCAATTAAATACAAATACTGACTTTCAGCGGCGAAAAGCGTTTTGAAAATAAACCATTGGCTGTCGTCGGTATCTTGAAATTCGTCAATTAACGCCACCGAAAAACGCGCTCGTAATTCTTCAACTAATTGTTCAGGTTTATTTTCGCCGCGCAACGCTTCATCGAGGCGAATAATTAAATGGTCGAACGTGAGCGCGTTGCGTTCCAATAAACGTTGATCGATTTCGCGCCGTAATGTTTCCGCTAATTCACGGCGCAACATCAAGCCGCATTGGTCGAACGTTGTTTTTAAATCGTCGAAAAGGGTCGTATTGATGCCTAAATCATCTGCAAAAGTAGGTTGTTTTTTTAATACGGCTTTTTTTAATGAATCGTAAATGCCCGTCGTTGTTAAAAAGTCGAAGGCTTTTTTGTCGATTTGAGAACTTTCACCATTCAACCACGCATTCAGCATTACAAAATGTTTGGCGGCTTTACTTTCTTTTGTGAATTTATCTAAATCGTTTTCTAATGTTTCGCGGAAGTCGTTAAAATTGGTTTTTGCCGCGTCGAACAGAATTTTTAACTCAATTAACAGCGCGTCGATATTTTTTATTTCGATTGGATAAATCGTGACATGATGCCCAATTCTATCAACACTTTTCAGCAATTCATCGGGCATTTTGTAATTCGCCGTTAAAATTGAGGCTTCCCACGCGCTCCGTTCATAAATATTTTTTCGCCAAAAATCATCGGCGCAACATTGGGTAATTTGAGCTAAATCGTCCGTCAATTCGGCGTTAAAAAGTTGTCCACTTTCGAGCGCGTGTTCACGCAACACTTTTTGGCAAAAACTGTGAATCGTAAAAATGCTGGCTTGGTCAATCGACAATAAAGCGATTTGCAAACGTCGTTCGATTTCGCTATTTTCAATCGGCAACGCATCGAGCCAATTGGAAAGTGTATTGTCTCCCCCCTTTGAAGGGGGGCTGGGGGGGATGTGCTTCAAAGCACGTTTTGCATCCGCTAATCGTAACCGCACGCGCTCTTTCAATTCTTCCGTCGCGGCTTTGGTGAAAGTGACGACGAGGATTTTTTCAATCGGCAAATTCTGCTCTACAACAAAACGTAACACCAACATTGCCAATGTGTACGTTTTGCCTGTGCCTGCGCTGGCTTCAATTAAATTTACGCCATTCACCAGCGGTGTGTTGAGCGCGTCGAAACAATTTATTTTCATTTTTTTATAAGGGGTTTTAATAAAATTACAGTGCCGTGACAGTTTCATCAAATAGTAATGAATCGGTTGTTAGAATGATTTATAGCAAATCGCATCAATGTTAATAAGTCCAACGGATAATAAAGCATGAAAAATAACACGGTGAGTTTTAAAACAAAAATCACGTTAGGATTTTTTTCTATCATCGGTTTAATGAGCGTATTGATTATTTCTACGCTGATTAACTATGCACGCACCGAACAAGATTTGCAAAAAATTAAAGATGTCTTTTTGCCCAACGCTTTACTGTCTGGACAAATGGCGCGTGACATTGTGCAAGTTCAACAATTTTTAAGCGATGTTTCAGCTACACGCAACAATGCCAGTTACGTTGACGCAGAACATTCACGCGAAGATTTTAAAAATGGTATCGAACAATATCGACACTATGCCGCCCACGATGCCAATAAATTAAAAGCGATTGATGCCTTAGAATCGGGATTTGATGCGTTTTATATCGACGGCAAACGCATGACAGAAGCCTATTTAAACGAAGGCTTGGAAGCGGGCAATCAAATTATGGGTGATTTCGACCACGCAGGGAATAAATTATCGACGCAAATGATTCGGCTCAGAAACAGTGAATCGAAAGGCGTAAAGGACAGCATTCAAAACATTTTTAACGACACACAACAAATGCGAAGCACCTTGTGGATTATGGCTTCCGTGATTATTGGTTTGGCGGTTTCAATTGCGTTATTGCTTAGTTATTATTTGAGTAGACAATTGGGTATTGATCCGTTTTATGCGAAAGGAATGGCTAAAGAAATTGCCGACGGACATTTATCGCGCGAAATTACGCTTCGGAAAGGCGATCAAGACAGTTTGTTGCATTCAATTAAAAATATGCAGCAACGATTATTGGTTCGCCGTACCGAAGAACGCCAAGCCGCTGCCGAAATTCTACGCATTAAATTAGGATTAGATAACGCCAGCAAAGGCATTATGATGGCGGATAATAATCGAAATCTGGTGTATTTGAACGATGCCGCGAAGAAGATATTGGAACAATATCAATCTGAAATTAAAGATTCATCCGCGCATTTCGATGTTGAAAATTTGATTGGTTTGAATATCGACCGATTTCATCAAAATTCAGTACATCAAATGGGATTGCTAGATTCGCTCACAGAAAGTGTTTTTTCATACGCTAAGCTCGGTAGTCGAACGATGACCATTGTTGCCAGTCCGATATTCGACGAACGGGGCGAACGTTTAGGCACCGTGGCAGAATGGTACGACTGCACCGCTGAAACGGTGGTTGAACAAGAAGTGGCTAACATGGTAAAAGCAGCCAGTCGCGGTGATTTTTCACAACGGTTTAATCTGGAAGGAAAAGAAGACTTTTTACTTGATTTAACGCAAGGCTTAAATCAATTATTGAACACTTGCGAAATGGGTTTGAAAGACATCGCCCACGTTTTATTTGCGATTTCACAAGGCGATTTAACACAAAAAATCGAAACAGAATATGAAGGGACGTTTGGCGAACTTAAAAACGATACCAACATGACGGTCGAAAAACTCAAAGCGATGATTGAGCAAATCCGAAGCGCGACCGACAGCATTTACAGCGGTTCAACAGAAATTGCAGCCGGTAATAATAATTTGTCGCGTCGAACTGAAATGCAATCGGAACGTTTACAAGAAACTGCCACAAGTATGGCGCAGCTCACGGAAGCAGTAAAGCATAACGTCAATAACGCCCAACAAGCGAATGATTTAGTAACCAATTCCGTGAACATTGCAATGGAAGGCGGCAAAGTGGTCGAAAATGTGATTGAAATGATGGATGGCATCAATCAATCGTCGCGCCGCATTGAAGATATTATTGCGGTGATTGACGATATTGCGTTTCAAACTAACATTTTGGCGTTGAATGCAGCGGTAGAAGCGGCACGAGCGGGCGAACAAGGTAACGGTTTTGCGGTGGTCGCGGTTGAAGTTCGCAATTTAGCTCAACGTGCCGCATTAGCCGCCGCTGAAATTAAAAAATTGATTGCCGATTCGGTTAAGCAGGTGAATAGTGGTGGTCAATTAGTTGAAGAAGCTGGACAAACCATGAATAAAATTATTGATGCCATTCAAGGGGTCACACAGATTATGAGCGAAATTAGTGGCGCGTCCGCTGAACAAAACGCCGATATTATTCAAGTCAATCACGCGATTAACCAAATGGATGATGCCACACAACAAAACGCCGCCTTAGTTGAACTCTCCGCCGCGGCAGCTGAATCACTCGAAGAGCAAGCGCAAAATTTAGCGGTTGTGATACGCAATTTCAAAATATAGAAAAATCATTTTGAAACCTTCATTTTTTTACTTTTAATTTTTAACTATGCCTAATTTTATTATTCTCGTTGTTGAAGACGAAGATGCCATCCGCGAGATGTTGATGGTTGTGTTGGAACAAGCCGGTTTTCATGTTCACGCGGTGGCGACAGCGGAAGAGGGACAACATTTTTTAAATAATACCTTACCCGATTTGATTTTACTGGATTGGATGTTGCCGAATATCAGCGGCGTAGAATGGGCGCGGCGTTTACGCAAAGAGCCAATTTATCAAGCATTGCCGATTATTTTATTGACGGCACGCGGCGAAGAAGAAGATAAAATGCGCGGTTTCGGCTGTGGTATCGATGATTATATGACGAAGCCGTTTTCACCGCGCGAATTAGTGGCGCGATTGCGAGCGGTGTTGCGACGTAGCAGTAAACATCAATGGTCGCCGCAAATTGTCGCCGGTGATTTAACCATTGATACGGAACAACATCGACTGACCATTGGCGATCATATCGTCGAAGTCAGTCCGACCGAATTTCGGTTGATGCAATTTTTTATGACGCATCCCGACAAAGTGTTCAATCGCACGCAATTACTGGATCAAGTTTGGGGACGCAGCGTGTACATTGAAGAACGTACGGTTGACGTGCATATTCGCCGATTACGCAAAATTTTAGAAATTTATCACCGTGAAGATGTCGTACAAACCGTGCGGGGTTTTGGTTATCGTTTTTCAACAAAAAAAATAAACGAGTAACACAATGGGCATTTGGAAACGCGAACTCATTATTTTCCTGCTGCTTTTTTCGGTAGTTTGCCTCATCGGTTTATTAACGGATAAATTTACGCAGCTGCTGTTAGCATTGATGTTATTTTCGTTATTGCGTCATTTGTATCAAATCAATCGCTTTGAAAAATGGTTGCGTACCGGCGGACAATCGAGTTATCCCAAGACAACCGGCGTATGGGAAGAAATTTATTATCATGTTTACCGCATCAAAAAAAATAATAAACGCCGTAAAAAGAAACTCGGCAAAATGGTCGATCAATTTCGGCAATCGACCGAAGCCTTGCCCGATGCAGCGGTAGTTTTAAATGCCAATGACGAGATTGAGTGGGCAAATAAAGCGGCTCTCGATGTGTTGGGCTTGAAGCGATCTGACAAGGGACAGCGCATTCCGAATTTAATTCGTTTTCCCGAATTTATTCAGTATTTAAAATCCAAACAATACGATGAACCCGTTATTTTGCCGTCACCGTTAAACAATGAAATCATGTTAGCCGTGCGGATTACCAATTACGGCGCGGGTTTACGGCTACTGTTGGCGCAAGATGTGACGCAATTAAAACAAATGGAACGGATGCGAAAGGATTTTGTCGCGAATGTGTCGCACGAATTACGCACGCCGTTGACGGTGATAAAAGGCTATTTAGAAACGCTGGAAGATATGGATGATGGCATGTCGCCGCTATTGACCACGTCAGTGAGAAATATGCAGGGGCAAGCCGAACGGATGCAGCATTTGATTGAAGATTTGTTATTGTTGGCGCATTTGGAAACGAAAAGTAAAAAACATGAAATCATCAACATTCCCGAGCTACTCACGCAAATTTGCCATGAAAATGAAGCTGCGTTCGAAATTGGGCGCATTGAATTAACGTTAGATTCGGACGCAATGCTAATTGGTGAAGAACATGAATTACGCAGCGCGTTTACGAATTTACTGGGAAATGCGTTGAAGTATTCGCCCGACGATACGCCCGTGAAAATTCGTTGGTATCAAACTGAAAATAGGCTATTGCTGGATGTGATTGATGAAGGCGAAGGTATTGCAACAACAGATGTGGCGCGAATTACAGAACGTTTTTATCGTGTGGAAACAAAACGGGTCAAAAAAATAAATGGAACGGGGCTGGGATTAGCGATTGTGAAACACGTTTTAATGCGGCATGATGCACAACTCATTATTCGTAGTGAATGGAGCAAAGGAAGTTGTTTTCAGTGTGCTTTTCCGCTTAAACGGTTAGCGACAAAATACTAATTTTTTCACACGAAAATGTTGAATCATCATTATTTTTGAGGAAGGATAGCACCATGAAAGAAAAAATAAAAAAACTCTTAAACAATTTTTTAATCGGAATTTTTGCGGTTATTCCGATTGCGCTCGTAATTAAAATTTTGTTTTTCGTGAGAGATTTGCTCGTGGATATGGTTCGTTTTGTTTATAGCTACGCCGATAATACGATTTACACGATTTTATTTTTGACCTTGAGTTTTGTGGTTTTAGTGTCGATTGGACACAAAATAGCTGTGGAAGGGCGCGTTTGGTTTATTACGTTGATTGATATTGCGATTGAAAAAATTCCTTTTTTGAACACGATTTACCGCGTTCTGAAAAAAGTAATCAGCATGTTTTCAAGTAGCGACAAACAGTTTGCGAAAGAAGTGGTTTATGTTGAATATCCTAAAGAAGGCATTTGGGTTCCCGCGTACGTCACCAACCGTTTTGAGAATAAATATGTGTTATTTATTCCTACGTCGCCCAATCCAACGTCAGGTTTTACGGTAATTGTAGATAAAAATAAAGTGGTGAAATCACAAATGAACATTGAAGAAGCGAGCAGTTTTATTGTCAGTATCGGTGTGGATTATGACAAAGTTTCTGAGTTAGAAAATTTGCCTTAAACAAAAACGGGGGGAATTGAAAACCTCAATCCCCCGTTTTTTTTCAGGGGTAAGTAACAGTTCGTTTTAATCTATGATTATCTATGTTAATCTATGATTATGGATAAGAGATTAGTGAAGATAGGCGAAGCCGCAAAGTTACTTGGAACAACGCCCGATACGTTACGCAAGTGGGAATCAACGGGTGAATTGTTACCAAAACGCAAAACCCAAGGCGGTACACGTTATTACGATGTGGCGGAACTGTTGAATTTAGGTGATGAAGATGCGCCCACGGTTTGTTATGCGCGGGTTTTAAGTCACGACCAAAAAGAAGACTTACAGCGGCAACAGGAAATACTAGAAGCCTATTGCGCGGCAAAAGGTTGGCGAACGGAGGTCATTGCCGATTTAGGTTCAGGCATGAACTATCGCAAAAAAGGTTTGAATAAACTGCTCGAAATGATTTTAAAAAAGCGGATGAAACGGTTAGTGATTACCCACAAAGACCGATTATTGCGCTTTGGTGCTGAATTGGTTTTTGCATTATGCGAAGCCCAACACATTGAAATTATTATTATTCATAAAGGCGAGCAACCCCGATTTGAAGAAGAACTTGCCAAAGATGTTTTGGAAATTATCACTGTTTTTAGTGCGCGACTTGACGGAAGTCGCAGCCACAAAAATAAAAAATTCTTAGAGAAACTGAATGAAGCCGCAACAGAATTAACGGAAGAAAATGCTACTTGCCCATAAAATTGAATTACGCCCCACACCTGAGCAAATGGTGTACTTGGATAAAGCCTGTGGCTCAAAACGCCATTGCTTTAACCAGGCTGGCGCACTTTCAAAAACCAGGTATTAAGTGGTCAAAAGCCGAAGGTTATCAGCATTACATGAACGTGATTCGTAAAGAATTCGAGTGGTACAACGAAGTTTCAAGCCGTGTCACCCGCAACGCCATTGATGATTTAGATAATGCGTTTAAACACTTTTTTAGACGTGTGAAAGCCAAACAAAAAGCAGGTTTCCCCCGCTTCAAAAAGAAAGATTTACGCGATAGTTTTGCGTTGCGTGAATCCGTCAAGTTTGATGTTATTGGGCGGGAATTACGCCTTGAAAAGCTCAAAACAAAAATCGAATTGCGCCAGTCGTTACGTTTTCAAGGCACGGCAAAACAAGTCACGATGACTAACGCGCGGGCAAATACTTCGCCTCGATTTTGGTGGATACGGACGATTACAACCCCAGCGACGTTGACCGCCAAAAATCGGTTGGCGTGGATTTTGGTATCAAAGAATTGGCGGTTT
>SESD01002032.1_pt1 | contig 10509 bp, 5 predicted proteins | sample 3171411 | NCBI WGS metagenome assembly SESD01 (sample SAMN06051880, study PRJNA518727) | freshwater metagenome | biome: subpolar coniferous forest; feature: holomictic lake; material: water; isolation source: holomictic Lake 442, 16.5 m depth | place: Canada: near Kenora, Ontario | collected...
TCGCCTGATTCGTCATAACCCCGTCAGCAATTTGCAGATTCACCGCCGCATTACTGCTGGTCACAGGGGCATTAAAAACGAGTCGTGCCCGGCCGCCCAACAAATCTTCAACAGAGACCCACGCCGGACTGTCCTTGAGTGCCCAGGTAATCGCATGGGACGGGTCAAAGGCCGCTGCGCACAAGGTTTGCGTTAGGATCGATCCCGTGACAACAGCCATATCATGCGGCACAAACCCGAATTGAGGTTGCATGGCCACGATGGCAGGGCGAACGCCAAATTGTGGCATCCCGCTATTTTTCGCCGCATAATCCTGGCGATAGGTAAAACTCCGGGTGCCAAGATTCCACGACCCGCCCCTTATGACCGCATAGTTTGTCAGTCCGCTGTCTGGCAGACTGCACGTCCATTCCTGCACATTCCCAAAAACGTCATAAAATCCAGGCCAGAATTTCCAGTCATACACCACATCCATCCCGGCACGGCCGACTGGTGCCGGATTCATTTCAGTGCGTGCCGCCTGTGTAGTCCCCCGTGTCATGGCCTTTTCCCATTGCCACTCATCGGGGATACCCAGTTGGTAAGTTCCCTGGCTCTGGTTAATCCAGTGCGTATAGGCCGATGCGCCATACCAGGCCAAACCACCCACAGGATAGTTCTCCCGACCTACGGCAACAACAAACTGGTTGTTCGAGATACTGATACCTTGTGTGTTGGTCACCACCAGCCAAACCCGCCCGTTGAACCAATCGGCGCCCGTGCCACGCACCTCCGCGCCTACCACCGCGCACCAATTGCTGTTCACTGCGATATTGAGGAACGCCGCATACTCACTATTTCGTAATTCGGTCGCGCGGAGCAGAACCGGTGCGGTCGGTTGAACAAAGCCGCCGAATCCAGCATTCACCGTTGTGAGTGCGGGCAGATTCGTGACGCTGATAAACCCTGCCGCCTCAAACCGGAAACGGTCATAGACCACCGCCGGACGGAAACCGATGGATTCATCCCCGTAATCTTGACTCTTGTAAGCCAACCGATACGACGTGGCCAGATAGGGGTCGGTTACCTGATTCCACGATCCGCCCCGGATCACCCGCCATTCCGAAGCCTCGGACTGCCGTGATCGGGTCCATTCCCACACGTTACCCGCCATGTCATACAAACCAAAATACGCGGGGAAGGTCCCGACCGGACTTGTTTTCAGGAAGGTGTCCAAGCCCCCAGTTCCGGAATAGTTGGCATTGTCATGAGTTGCCCCGGCAAACTTGGGCCCCCACGGGAAATATCGCCCTGTAATTGTGCTGTTTCCGCCCGAAGCGGCTAACTCCCATTGCCATTCCGTCGGCAAATCAACCGGTGCCCCCGTACATTCCGCCAGCCACCGGCAATAGGAATCCGCCCCGTACCAGGTCACTTCCACCACGGGATGGTTGGTCAGCCCGGCCTTCGCCTGATACCGGCCGCCCACAAATTCGATATTGGCGTCGGGAGAATCCAGATCATACAGTTCCTGATTCGGATAATAGGTGGCGGAGCCGGAACCTGTCAGGATATTTGTCCAACCCGCATCCAAGGCCTGACACCGCAGGTTCGCGTCCGGAATGTTCACGTAAGCGGTGCCGCCGAGCGGATCCCACTGGATCTGCATGTAGGCATCCCCTGTCTGCTCGACATAAGTCACCTCAATGGCATGCCATCCTTGCGTGAGGGATGCTGTTCCAGTGGCATTATACAAGTTGTTGGAGTCGTTCAACACTTGCTGGCCATCCACGTATAGCGCGGCCCGGTCATCCGACATTTCCTTGAATCGGACAGTGCTAGTCGCGGGAACATACAACTCGCCCATGTACCGTATGCTAAAATTGTCTGTGTCCGTAACTGTTGACACTGGCGAACCGTATAGATTGCTGGCCGGACTCCCGGCCCCAAAATCAAAGGTCAGATTACTAACCAGATTCCGAAACACAGGTTCAGCAGCCACGTTGTCACCCGCAAAATATTCCGCCCGCAACCCCTGCACCGTATCCACCAGCAAGTTCTGTCCCCGCACGCTCAACCGATTCGGTTGCTGGATTGTGCCATTTTCCAGACATTCGTTGAGAAACTGGGCAAACTGGTCCGTTGTCACTCCCCGGCGGCTGAGCAGGAAGGTCGAGATAAAGTTGGTGAAACCGTAGGCCGCCGTGTTCGGGCTCGTCAACAAGCCCCCGCGAATTTCAAGGAAATCCACCAACGGCTTCTCTTTCCGGAATAACGCCACCAACCGGGTCCGTTCATCCAGGATAGCCTCGACTTCCGGTGCAGCCCAATCCTTGAGATACCACCCTGCAAAGCGATATCCGGCCGCTGGTACCGCCACCGCCTTGAAGACGCCTGCATCATACCAGTCGGCATCCGGCCGCGACTGCGTTGCCGCTAGACGGATCGTCCCACCTATGGTCGGGTTGGCGCGTGGCACAAGATGATATTGCCGCACCGGGTTCCACTGGAACGACACGTCGCCGGACATCACAACGGTCGCATTGGTGCTTTCACCCTGCGAATTCAAAGCCCCGGATGTAGTCCATTTGGTGGCAATGTCCCGCGCCTCTCCCATGAGTACAATCGGAACCTGCGGCGTAATCGTTACACGAGTTCCAACAGCATAAACAATTTGCGAGGAAGTTCCGTCGATTTCCTTGACGCTGAGCGTGGCCGTATCGGCCGGTACGGGCACAAACAGAGCCTTGATGGTTTTGGGGCCGGACATGGCAAATACACCCGGCACATTCGTGCCGGTGCCATCCCCCAGCCAACCTGCAAACTGGTAACCTGCCTCTGGTTCCGGATACAGCACGGTGTTGGACCCTGCGTCGTACCAGTTCCAGTTGTTGTAGATGCGCCCGTGATCTGACTCGGTAATGAGCCGGTATTGATTGGTCCACTGGCAGAAAATTGAACTGTCAACCGACGCCTGGAAAATGAACTGGGTTAGACAGGCGCCTGGCACGGGCACAGAGCCGGCACCGGCATATCCTGTCAGCCGCCATCCTGTGTTGCTGCTAACGCAGACAAACGCAGGAATGCCAATCGTTACCCCCGTAAACCTCAAGTAGTCACCGGCACCCGTTGCCTGTGCAAAGTCATTGGAAATGCTGACGTGCACGGTGCGCCGATCCGACCAGATCCAGGTTACCGTTGAGTCATGGTTGATTGTAAACCCAACGGCATTGCTCGTGCCGCAGGCCGGCGCATCACCCGTTCCGATCCATCCGATATTGAAATAAGTGGTTCCCTGATAGTCAATTGTAGGCGGCACCCGCAAGGCCACTGGATCGCCCTTGCGCTGGGAGGTGTCCAGGTTGAACATGGGCACACCGATGTTGGATTCAACATGCAAGGTGGCTTTCGCGAAAGGTGTATCTTCCGGGTCAACTTGTACCCAATGGCGTACGGAATCGCCCCATTGCCCGCTGCTGCTCTGAAAGCGGGCACCCAGCGTGTGCAAGCCGGGGGTTAGTGGCGCTGTGGGTAAGTTGGTCAATCCGCCTGCCGTTGCCAAATCCAACCACGGCTGCACGTTGCTCCAGGCAATCGGAATGCCGCCGCCTGCGACCAGAGAGTCATCCCAGAAATACTCGGCGTCCACAATTCCGACATTGGCAGGCCGATCCAAAAATGTATCCACAAAGACATAGACCGTGGAGATGAAATCCGCACTCCAGCCATGTGTATCATCTTTGAAACGTACACCGATCTGGTGGATACCGGGCTCAAGATCGGAGGTTCGGATTGCCGGAGGCAGAATGCTTTCGCACTCGCTGTCAAAGATGGCATCGTTGGCCGCCAGCGGAAAATCATGCCCCAGCCCGTAATCCGTATCTACCCAATACTCTGCGCTGCTGAGTTCAAACGTAGGTGGTAAAGAAGGGGTGGCATCATCGAAGATATATACGTCAGAAAAGACAGGGTTGCCCCAGACTCCCTCCCCGCTTCGGAAGCGGGTGCCGATCAAATGGTGACCAGCCGACAATCCGTTCAGACTTACCTCGCCCTGCAGGCCATTCTCAACTGCCGAATCATAAACATAGTCTGCTGCGGCAAGCGGCAACCCGTTGCCTGCGCCCGGGTCGGCATCAATGAAGTACTCTGCCGCAGCAACCTGCGAAGTAGCCGGTGCCTGGGCAAGGCAGGTGCCGGCCTGAAATGAAAAGAATAGCAGTAGCGCAAGCCCAAGCCATGGCAGGCGCAATCGCGCACTGCAATGTTTCAGACTGCAAATTTTGGCACCAAACACGTGCATCCAGACCTCCTCCAATCACGGCTGAGGAAGATCAGGGTGCAGCCACAGCGCCACGGGCCTTCAGCATAACGTTCTGCCCGCGCTTTACGTAAAGCGGAGATGCCGATGTCGCCATTACGACGGGGTTTGTGGTTGTTCGTCCATTGGGATCAAAGGCATGTCCGCCATAAATACCCATGTCGTTACGTGAACCATCGAGATCATTAAATTCTGGTTCTGGTGCACCTGTATTGATACAAGGAGAACCGGCCTGCAAAACCAAATTGGTGTCAAGCAGCGCGTTAGCATTTATACAGTTAACGGTCGTACAGCCAGCATCAAATCCAGACAGCGACCCATAACTGTTACAATATTTAACTTCTACAGCGGAACCGGCATGCACTGCACTTCCACAACTTGTTATAGATCCATCTGCAGTTACAGGGCCCGTGGTTGAAATAATGCAGTTTAAAATTCGAGCATTCCCCGATACTACAAATATACCGTTTGCACTGTCTTCTATCTTATAGACTTGGCCTTTATCGCCACCAAAGTTAAGATCTCCATCGTTTCTGACTTCAACACGTAGTCCAGTTATCACATTGTTGGCAATGACTGGATTCCCGCCGATCACAACAATTCCATTGCAGGTATTAGCTGTGGCACATGTGTTCTGCACCCAAACGAATGTTTGCTTAAAATAATTACTTATCACGTTATTTCGCACATACGGAGAAGTGTTGAGCAACGTCAATCCGTTGGCGCCGGCATTGCGACCAATGAACCGGTTACCGACAATTTCGCACGTACCGCCTCCATTGGTAAAACTCGCATATCGAATGGTGTTATAGCCAATCCAATAGTTGGTGGCATTTACAGTCAGAAGTTCTCCAACTGTTGACTGAAACACAGTGCAGCTGTTGGTATACGTGTAGTGATAAACAGCACCTGTTACCGTGCTGGCCAACAACTTGGTGTCAACATTAGAGCTGGCAAGACTCCCCCCAATCGTGCTTTTCTGGATCGTACACTGCCCCCCATCTACGACCATGTCCGATGAGATTGAAGACCGGTAGAGGTAGAGTTTTGTTCCAGTCGCTAACAACCAACCTGGATTAACCGTGATGTAGTCCATCCGCACATCCGTGCAGTTGGCAATGGACACATTACCGGTCACACTCACGCCAATCTTAAAGCCCCTCAAATAGATTGACCCAACAGCATTGCTGATTCCCCAGGATCCCTGAACCGAGGTGGTCAATTCCTTTCCCACCTCCCCGCGGATATCCAGCCCCTTGGTCAGCGTAATATTCTCGACATAGGTTCCCTCCTTGATGGTGATATTATCCCCTGCAGCCGCATTCGTAATGGCCGTCTGCAGGCTCTGACCAGGCCAAACGATCCAGGAGGCCGCTTGAACATTAACTAACGCCAGCCCCACCACCAACGTAGCCAACAGTACACTCTTCATGATCGTTGCCTCCTGCCTCGGTTTGTTTGATGCCGTGAAAATTCCAGTCTAGTATGGCACCAAGAAATATGATACTGCGCCAATTTGCCCGTGATGTCAAACCGCACCTCACGGCGTGGCCCCCCGTTGGGCCCCGCGCGTTCAGAAGGGTAGCCCGCAAAAACGGTCGACATTTGCGGGAATTCAGCGCTGCGCACCATGTGCGCCGCGTGTCCGTAAGGCGCAGGCACGAGTTTGCTTGATTGCGGCGCGCGGGGTGCGGGAAAGATGAGGACTGAAGAGGGACGGTGGTTATTACCCTTTGTTGAGCGTGTTTTCGATCTTCCGCAACTGCAGCAGGAGGTCATCAAACGGTGGGGGTGGTTCGGTGAACATTTCCTGCATCTGTTGGTAGTCGGCCTTGAGGTCCGCAAGGCGGTGTTCTGGCGGAACAAGGCGCAGTGATCCGGGTTTGGCGGCGTCGTAGTTGGCCCAGGCAGATTGGAAGTAGGTGCGTTTGTGGCGCACGACGCAAGCGAGAAGGTCGAGATCCTGCATGGCCTTCTGACCGGCCGGGTGCGCGGCCATCCGGCACACGTCGTAGCAGTCGCGCGACATGCGGCTGCGCATGGGTTTGTCTGCCGGCCGGTGGTACTCGGTGTGCAGGATGGTGGCTTTCTCCCAAAAGGTGCGTTCGACTTCGAGAGCTACCACGTGGCAGTTCGGGTTGGCAAACAGGGCTGGAAACTCCTCAGCGACCCAGGACGTAACGGTATGCCCGCCGCTGGGACGCTGATCTGTGAGTGAGCCGAGTTCAAGTTTGACCTGGGGCTGGACATACCCTCGGGTGCCTGGTTCGTTCGTCGGGTAGTGGAACAGGAGAACCGGCGAATGGGTCTGTTCGTCCAGTTTGAAGACAAGGTAAGACGCGTCGTCGCGCGATCGGCCAAGGATTGCGCGGATCGCCTGTTCGAGCGCCGGACGGACCTTCTGGTCAACGGCTTCGGCGCAGGCGTTGTTTAGGTTCTTCCAGCGTTTGTCGAACTGTGAACGCGACTTGGCGGCCTCGGGGCTCTTGTCGCCACCGAAGCCCAGCCAGTCTGGATCTACTGACAGGTCGACGTCTTCGGAGAAGCGTTTGATGATGCCAAAAACCTTCGACAGGGACGTGCCACCTTTGAAGACGAATTTGTCCGCGAGTTCCGGCGTTGCGAACAGGAGTTGAAGTGTGAAGCAAACCCAAAAGTCCTTTTCGACGATGATCGGAGAGAGCCGACGGCGATTCGCGACTTCGACGAAGTACGGGGCGCGTTCAGCGATTGAAAGTCTGGCAAACTCAAGCATGGGCGTCCTCCGCGATGGCGTCGATGATGCGGTTCATCCAGCCGAGGGCGTAAATGCGATCCTGTTTCAATTGCGCCCTTTCGCGCGCGGAGAGTGTCCGGCGCAGGTGCGCGACATGGTTCTGGTTTGTCTGTTTGGCACCCAGATGCCGAAGGGCTTGAATGACGGTGCCGCTAGTGGTACCGGCGGTTGCCATGTTGCGGGTTGTCGTGTTCTTCAGAACAATCTCCTGGCGCCCGATTTTCACATGACGGGCGGGGCCGTCGGTGAGAAACACGATGCGGGCCGGGACCTGTTCGGATAGGCCAAGCACGTTGGCGGCATAGGCACCGGATGGTTGAAGGCGTGATGCGTCGCGCTCGGAGAGGGCCTTGGCGACTTTGTCCGGGTTTGGGGAAAGCAAACCGATTGTCGGATGTCGCACGGGAAAATCATAGAGTCCGCGTGCCAGTCGACGCACGTGGCCGCGTTTCTCCAGGCGGTGCAATGCGATGCGGACGGCTTCCGGACTGCCAAGGTCAAGGAATGCATTGGGCGTGAAGCATGCGCCCTGTTTCCGGGATTCGATCCGACTCGCGATGGTTTTCTCAATCGAAGGCATGGCTGATGGCACCTGAGATGTAACGAAACATACCCATTTTTCGTTACAGGGTCAATAGGCAGTTGAAGACCGTGTTTCCTTTGCGAGATACAGTGCGGGGCGGCTGCGGCCACTGCGGGGACCGCGGCCGGCGGATGACACAGTCGTCGCTACAGTAATGTATGCGGGGGCAGAATGGGCGTGAAACCCGGTGCGGGATGTGGTATCGCTTTGCGTTAACGGTTGACGGAAATCCGTGCTTGCGGCCAGTTGCGCGCCGGGCGTGGAAATGAAGGGTGATTGTCCGCTATGTAGAGAGGGGCGCGTCATGGGTTCGGCACGGCGTTGTTTTGAGAGCGTGGAAGCTTTGCAGGGGCGACACCCGCAGGTTTTGCGGGATCTCCTGGCACTCCCGGAATTCGCAGCGGTGCACAAGTTGCCTCTGCCGGCGACCGCGACGGCAGAGACACTGGACTGCCGGGCGATCCACGCGGCGCTGATGAGCAACCATGTCCCCGAAGACCTGAGTGACATCCTCTATCTCTCTTCCCTGCTGGGGACTGTCAAAGGCTGGAGCATGCTCGAGCGCCAACTCGGCGAGGACAAGCGGGAGCGGCCGGCATCATCGCCGGACCATTCGTATGTCGATCTGGCTGTTCTGGCTGCCATCGAGAAGTGGCCCAGGCACAAGCGATTTCTGGAACGGGCGCACGCGCGGGTGCGCGTGCATTCCAAGGCATCCTACCTGTACTTCGCGCCGACGCTGGATCTGCGTGGCAAGTGGCGGGATCCGACAGCGGCGCAAATCGAAGAAGCGCGGCTGGAATTGTGCCGGCACTATGTCGCCGACGGGCTTGTGGATGAAAGCGAACAGGACAAGGCAACGGAAATTGTTGTCTACCCCTTCAAAAACGAGATTTGGTGTCTGGTGCGGTATCCGGGGCGGAGTGCGCGGCAAAGCGGTTTCCGGGGCGGTGCATGGCGTAATTTCCAGTTCAATCCGGAGCAATACGACGCGGTAGCGTACAACAAGGTGTACGGTGATCTGCGCATGAACACCAAGCGCAAGACGGAACACGGGCGGTACCGGATGACGTTCAGCCGGTTGCTGCTGGGGCAATCCGGCGGATTCCGGGAGGATGAGAGCGAGGTTGTGACGCTGGATCCCCTGCTGCGCGCTGACGCGGTGAATCTTTTCAACTGCGATGATGTGCCGGGTTTGGCGATGATTGTGCCGGTTGATCTGACTTACGAAACGTTCGGCCTGCCGCCGCGGATAAAGTCAGTGAAAGCGATGGATGGCGGGTCGCTTTTGGAGGCGAACGAGTGGGCCCCGCGCATTCTGCCGAACGATGCGCAGTGGCCGCGCAAGGCGGTTTTCGTCTATCGGTTGAAGGATTCGAGCCGGTTATCGCGATTGATCGTGGATGACGGGGGAAAAGTAACTTACGAACGCGACGGCGATTCAGTGGTCGTGGAGGTATGGTTGCGACAGCGCGAATTCGTGAAGACCTTTGTGGAGGTGCCAAAGCATGTCTCTGACGACGTGGCGGAAAATCGCATTGCTTCGGCGAGGGCGTGAGCCTCTGGCCTGGTGGCGGGGCAAGATGGCTGACGATTTCGAGAAGATCCTGCCATTCCTTGTGCCGTGCGAAGGCTTGCGCGGCACCAATATCCCCTGCCCGACCACCGGGATCCGGTTGACGCTCCGTGAGGACTATGGCGGCAATGGGTACCGGGCGGTTCCGACCGGCGATTATGCGGATTCCACGAAGGATCAGGTTCTGACATGGGAAGAGGCTCAGGCCTGGCAGATTCGCGACGAAGCTGTGCGAGACGCGTTGGCCGGTGCATTTGGTCTGGCGGCCTCAACCGGCGCGATTGATCCGGCGGCCGATGTGCATCTGGTGGGGATCTGCGAAAGGAACGGCGAACGCCGACCGGTCTATCTCTGCCACGCCACCAACACCGAGAATGCGGTGCGGCTGGCGGCTGACGCCGGCCGCACACCTGGTGCGGGGTGCATTCTGCTTTCCGAACGGGAAATTCCGGTGGAACTTGTTCTCAAGGGGCGCGGCTTGGCGGGTGTTCCACTGGCGGAATGTGGAACCTGGACTGGCGATAAGTGGCATGGCGGATGTGGCGAAGTGTGCAAGGGGTGCCAGGGCGGCGGCGGGTCGGCGGCGGTCAGCGCGGATGTGAGCGGACGGTTGCGGGCGAAACGGGTGGCGGCGGGTCGGAAACGATCTGTGGTTTTCGTTCCGAGCGACCGGAAGGCGATCCGGGTGGAGGTGCAACGGTTGATCGACGGGGGGTTGCCGCATACAGAGGCGTACAAACAGGTTTCGGATCAGGCGCAGAATGGGCGGGCGGGACAGCGAAAGTTGACTATGAAGTACCATCTGGCGCCAACGGTGGCGACGGCGTCGGTGGTGAGGCGCGTGTTCGAGTCGGAGCGGTAAGTTGCGGCGATGGTGCGTGCTGTCAAGGTCGTCGCGCATTTCGTGGGCTGCGAAATGCGCACCGCGGTTGTCCCTTTGGAAGTAGCGGGATAGCAATGGCCTGTGCGGCGCGGTTCGAACGCATACGTTCAGGTTTTGGTTGTCATTTCGTATTTGAGATCTTCAAGGCCCTTGGTCACTTCTTTAAGTGTAGGGTCATATAACGTGTCTCTTCCTCCGAAACGGTAACCCATCGAATCATGCACTATGAACTTCCCTGACGTCCTGAAAAACAATGGATTCACATGTTTTCGCACGGCATCCGCGAAAGCATTCAGTTTGATTATGTAGTCGCATAGTAACCAAAAATTAACCTTCGACCATTTGTCCTCTTTTTGCCAGTGTTCATCAAAGTTTGGATTCCAGAATCTGC
>SESD01002036.1_pt1 | contig 10497 bp, 11 predicted proteins | sample 3171411 | NCBI WGS metagenome assembly SESD01 (sample SAMN06051880, study PRJNA518727) | freshwater metagenome | biome: subpolar coniferous forest; feature: holomictic lake; material: water; isolation source: holomictic Lake 442, 16.5 m depth | place: Canada: near Kenora, Ontario | collected...
GCGTCCTTGCGCCGCTCGTGCTTGATCGACGGCGGTGCATTCGCGGTGCGCGGGGTTTTGCCTGGAGACACGTTTGTTAATGACTGGTTGGTTAGTAATGTAGCTTGCGACGGCCAGACTGTCAACGCTGGCGATGTAAATTTGAGCAAAGTGGACACCCCTGCGGGAGCTGAAACAGGGTGGCGCGTAAGATGACCGGATTGAGCGCTGTGCAAACTTGGGGAGTATTGAATGACGGAGCTTCGACAAACCATCACTCTTGGCGGCGGCTGCTTCTGGTGTCTGGAGGCGGTCTATGTCTGCGTCAAGGGTGTGCTGGACGTGGAAAGCGGCTATTGCAACGGTCACGTGCTGCAACCGAGCTACAGCGATGTCTGCAGCGGCGCGACCGGTCACAACGAAGTGGTCAAGCTGGAGTTTGATCCGACCCAGATCAGCGCACGCGAAATTCTGGAGATCTTCTTCGTGATCCATGATCCGACGACGCTCAATCGCCAGGGTCATGACAGTGGCACGCAGTACCGCAGCGGCATCTATTTTTCGACGCCGGTGCAGCAGGCGCTGGCCAGAGAGATCATTGACGAGATGACGAACAGCACGGTCTACCGCAGCCCCATCGTCACCGAAGTGCTGCCGCTGGCGAATTACTGGGCCGCCGAGGATTACCACCAGGATTACTTTGCAAACAACCCGCAGCAGGGCTATTGCGTCGCAGTGGCGGCACCGAAAGTTGCGAAATTCCGTCGTACTTTTGCACGCTTGGTGCGCTGATATTTCTAAACGGCGGCCGTGACCGATCCTGTTTTTTCCGCCCTCTTGCCTGTCGTCGTCCTGATTGCGATTGGCTACATCAGTGGTCGCGCCGGCTGGATCCGCTCCGAGGCCAGCAAAGACCTGTCAGATCTGGTCTTTATGGTGCTGGCGCCGGCCTTGTTGTTTCGCACCATGAGCACGGTGCATGTGGAGCAACTCAATTTCAAGCCGGTGGCCATGTATTTTGTGGCGGCGGCCTTTATCTTTGCAGCGATGCTGGTCTGGCAGGGTATGTCACGCCGTGCGGCCGTGCTGGCGTTGGCGGCAACTTTCAGCAACACCGTGATGATAGGCGTGCCCCTGGTGGCGCTGGCTTATGGCGAAGCCGGATTGGTGATGCTGTTCACACTGATATCGGTGCATGCGCTTGTGCTACTGACACTGGCTACGGTGGTACTGGAACTTGCCGTGGCACGCGAACAGTCGGTCAGTGACAGCGGTGCGCCGCGCCACATGGCGCTGACCGTGCTGGCGGCGATGCGCAACGGTATCATCCATCCGGTGCCACTGCCCATGCTGTTGGGTCTGGTCTTTGCGCAAACCGGTCTGGTGGTTCCAGCGCTGCTGGACAAGCCCTTGCTGCTGCTGAGCAACGCGTTTGGCCCGATCGCGCTGCTGCTGGTCGGTGTTACCCTGACCCAGGTGCGTGTAGGCGAGCATCTCAGAGCGGCCCTGGGCCTGGCGCTGATCAAGAATCTCGCGTTCCCGGCGCTGGTTGCGCTGTTGAGTTGGTCGCTCGGACTCAGTGGTCTGACTTTGTCCGTGATGATTGTGGCTGCTTCCATGCCGATCGGCGCCAACGTGTTCCTGTTTTCGCAGCGCTACCAGGTGGCGCAGGAACTGGTGACGGCCAGCGTGGCAGTGTCAACCGTGCTGGCGCTGTTGACAGTTTCGCTGGTGATGACCCTGTTGGGTACGACTTATTGAGACTTCCATAAATCATGACAGTCCGGATCGTCGTTGCGAGGAGCGTAGCGACGCGGCAATCCATGCCCTTGGCTGTCATTGCGAACGAAGCGCGGCAATCCAGGAAGTCCTGGGGCATGGACTGCCGCGCTACGCTCGCAGTGACGTTCTGCTCAGGGCCTCGCGATGACGGGGGAGATGGCAGCCTTCTCGATGACAGGGGAGTCAATGCGATTGCAGCGCGGCAATCGATGTTTTCAGGGGGCCAGTCGTTCGCGTAACCAGGACTTTCCTGGCGTCAGCGTGTAGCGCAACCTGTCATGCAGACGACTCTTGCGACCTTGCCAGAATTGCCAGCTGTCCGGCTGCAAGCGGTAGCCACCCCAGTGCGGCGGACGCGGCGGTTGCAGCAAAAATTTGGCGCCGTAACGCGCGGCGTTTGCCACCAGCACGCTGCGCCCGCTGATGACCTGACTTTGCGGCGAGGCCCAGGCGCCGATGCGCGAGTCCAGAGGTCGACTGTGAAAGTACTCGTCGCTTTCCATGTCGCTGACTTTTTCTACCTGACCCTCAATTCGCACCACCCGTTCCAGTTCAACCCAATGAAACTGCAAGGCGGCATAAGGGTTGCCGGCGAGCTCATGCCCTTTTCGGCTTTCGAAGTTAGTGAACCAGGTGATGCCACGTTCGTCAAAGCCCTTGATCAGCACGACGCGCGTTGACGGTCGCAGATCGCTGGCAACGGTTGCCAGTGTCATGGCGTTGGGCTCGGGTACCTCGGACGAAATCGCCTCTTGCAGCCACTGCTCAAACTGCCGCAGTGGGTCGGCGTGCGACGCGTCTTCGCTGAGTTCGGCGCGCTCGTAGCTTTTACGCAGGTCGGCAAGAGAGGTCATATCGGCAGTATAGGCAGATCTTCCAGGCACGCACGAAGTTGGTAACCCCTTGGTAACTTCTGCGTCACTTCATTCGATCATTGAGGGTACCATTCATGTTGAAATTTTGTTACTCCAATTTCTGGTTGCCATGAAACTCCAAGCTGTTGTTGCCACCGTTACCGGGCGTATCCGTCAGCGCAGTGAAGCCACGCGCGGCGCTTACCTGGCAGGTCTGGCCCAGGCCGCCGCGCGCCGCCCCGGCGCCGAGCGGCTTGGATGTGCCAACGTGGCGCACGCCTTTGCCGCGCTGCCGGCGAACGACAAATTTCGCGTGCTCAGCCAGCGCGCTCCCAACATCGCCATCGTGACGGCCTACAACGACATGCTGTCGGCGCACGCGCCGCTGCAGCATTACCCGGACATCATCAAAGCCGAGGCGCGCAGGCTCGGTGCGACGGCGCAGGTGGCCGGCGGCGTGCCTGCCATGTGCGATGGCGTGACACAGGGCACGCCCGCCATGGAACTCAGCCTGTTTTCGCGCGACGTGATTGCCATGTCCACCGCCATTGCGCTCAGTCACGACGTCTTTGACGCCGCGCTGCTGCTGGGCGTCTGCGACAAGATTGTTCCCGGGCTGTTGATCGGAGCTTTGCATTTCGGTCATGTGCCCACTGTTTTTGTGCCCTCCGGTCCAATGACTTCGGGTCTGTCGAACAGTGACAAGGCCAAGGTGCGCGAGCAGGCAGCGCAGGGTCTGGTAGGTCGCCCGGAGTTGCTGGCAGCCGAGTCCAGCGCCTACCACGGCCAGGGCACTTGCACCTTCTATGGCACGGCCAACAGCAACCAGATGCTGCTTGAAGCAATGGGCCTGCAGGTGCCGGGCACGGCTTTCGTCAACCCGGGCGCCACGCTGCGCGACGAGTTGACGCGCGAAGCCGTGCGCAGCGCGCTTGCCATCACCAAGGCAGGTCGATTTACGCCGATTGGTCAGTTGGTCGACGAGCGCAGCATCGTCAATGCCATGGTGACTTTGCTGGCGACCGGTGGCTCGACCAACCACTTGATTCATTGGGTGGCAGTGGCGCGCGCTGCCGGCATCGTGATTGGCTGGGATGACTTCGCAGCTCTGTCGGAAGCAGTGCCCTTGCTTGCGCGTGTCTATCCCAATGGCGCTGCTGACGTCAACCAGTTTCAGGCGGCGGGCGGGCCGGGTTTCGTGATTCGGGAACTGCTGGACGCCGGACTGATGCATGCCGATGTGCTGACCGTGCGCCCCGGCGGCTTGCGTGAATACACCAGCGCGCCGACAAGCGACGGGACGGGCGCCTTGCGCTGGCTGAGCGTGGGCGCTAGCCGCGACGATAGCGTGTTGCGGCCTGTCAGCGCACCCTTTAGCCCGACCGGCGGCCTCAAACTGCTGCGTGGCAACCTGGGGCGCAGCGTGATCAAGGTTTCGGCCGTGGCACCGGAGCGGCATCTGATCGAGGCGCCGTGTCGGGTCTTTGATTCGCAGGAGGCGCTGCACCGCGCCTTTGAGGCCGGCGAACTGAACCAGGACCTGGTTTGTGTGGTGCGCTGGCAGGGCCCCCGGGCCAACGGCATGCCCGAATTGCACAAACTGACGCCACCGCTGGCCGTGTTGCAGGGCAGAGGCTTCAAGATGGCGCTGGTGACCGACGGGCGCATGAGTGGTGCCTCCGGCAAGGTGCCGGCAGCCATTCACGTCTCGCCGGAGGCCGCCGCTGGCGGTCCGCTGGCCAAGCTGTGTGACGGTGATGTGATTCGTCTGGACGCAGTCGCCGGTACTTTGCAGGTTCTGGTAGATGGCACCGAATGGGACCAGCGCGTCGCCCAGCCGATGCCCGAAGCGCTGACCGCGGCGAATGGATTGGGTATGGGGCGCGAGCTATTCGCCGGCATGCGGCGTAACGCGCTGACAGCCGAGGATGGTGCTTGCAACTGCTTGTGATGACGGCTTGACGCAAGGGAGTAGTTGATGAGTGAGAGGGCGAAAATTTCCGCGCTGCTGGTGATGCAGGACGCGCCGGTGATTCCGGTGATCGTGTTGCACGATGTGGCTGATGCCGTGCCAATGGCGCGCGCCTTGCTGGCAGGTGGCATCCGCATGCTCGAAGTCACACTGCGCACGACGCAGGCACTGGCCTGCATTGAAGCGATTGCCCGTGAAGTACCGGACGCGGTGGTTGGCGCGGGCACCGTGCGCAGCCGCGCTGATGCGCAGGCCGCTGCGATGGCGGGCGCGCGCTTTGCGGTCAGCCCGGGTTACACCAGTGCGCTTGGACAAGCCTGTTTTGACGCGGGATTGGCGCTGTTGCCGGGCGTGGCAACCGGCAGCGAAATCATGCTGGCGCGAGAGGAAGGCTTGACCGAACTGAAGTTCTTTCCCGCGCTGCAAGCCGGCGGTGTTGCGATGCTCAAAGCCTGGAGTGGTCCGTTCTTTGATGTCAGGTTTTGCCCCACCGGGGGCGTCAGTCTGCAAAACGCAGCGGATTTTCTGGCACTGCCCAACGTCGTCTGCGTGGGTGGCTCCTGGCTCGTTCCACCAGACGCACTGGCGCAGGGCGACTGGGCGCGCATCACGCAATTGGCGCAGGACAGTCGGCGTCTGCGCGGCTGACAGCGCACCAGCCTAAAGTGGGCGCTGGATCAGTTCGATCTTGTAGCCGTCGGGGTCGGTGACAAAGGCGATGATGGTGCTGCCACCCTTGACCGGGCCGGCTTCGCGCGTGACCTTGCCACCGGCGGCCTTGATGCTCTCGCAAGCGCCATGGACGTCGGGCACACCGAGGGCCAGGTGGCCAAAGGCGGTGCCGATCTCATAGGAATCGACGCCCCAGTTGTAGGTCAGTTCAATCTCGGCGTGATCCGGATTTTTGCCAAAGCCAACAAAGGCCAGCGTGTATTTGTAATCCGGGTTTTCGGTCTTGCGCAGCAACTGCATGCCCAACACCTGGGTGTAGAAGTCGATGGAGCGCTGCAGGTCGCCCACGCGCAGCATGGTGTGAAGAAATCTCATGGATCAGATTGTGACGGAAAAAAAAGGGCCGGTCTTGCGACCAGCCCTATTAAGGGATCCCTGAACCTGTTGGTTACGAAAGGACCCGAGGAGACAACCTGTGAGAACGAGGTGTTCTCAAAAATTCAACTTGTCTGAAGTATCTCAGGGTTTCCCCTAGCTTTCTAGAGTCAAGACCCCAAAAGGTGACCTGCCTCAAAGTTTCTTCACACAAGCTTGCAAATTAGCGCTTTTTCGAAGCTGGCTTGGCAACGTCGGCGGCGGAGGCGGCAACTGCATTGAAATTCGACTGAGCTACATCAGACGCTTGCTTGACAGCCTTTTGCACAGATTCCAGTGCGTTGCTGGCAGCAGCCACCGCGCTTTTCATGACGGCGACAGCGGTTTCAGAGCCGGCCGGGGCATTCTTGGCAGCGTTGTCCACCAAACCCATGAATTTCTTCTGTGCGTCGGCAGCCTGACCTTCAAAGGTCTTGCTGAAATCAGCGCCGGCACCGGAAGCGATGTCATACAGATGACGGCTGTAGGCGGCGGTCTTTTCAGCCAGCGGCTGGAACAGGCTCGATTGCAGGGCCAACAGTTCCTGCGCGTCCTTCACGCTCAGCAGGGCCTTGGCATGGTCAGAGGTTTCAGCCAGAGCGGCTTTGGAAGCTGTCAGATTAAGTTCAACAATCTTCTCGACGCCTTCAAAGGCTTTGGTGGTCAGGCCCATCAGGGTTTCGACATTGGCTTTTTGTGAAGCGAGGACTTGTTCGACGGTCAACATATTGATTTCTCCAGTAAGAGTGGGGGCTAGGGGTATCTGCGCCGAAACCTGGCCTGAGCCGGGCATGTTGCAGTGCAGCATGGATTGAATTATAGAGGCATGAATGCCGCTTGCAAGTGCTTTTTGCTGCGATGCAGCACATTAGACGGAAAATTCTAAAACCCTTCTTTTTCATCGTCCGGACATCATTGGCAGGGCGATTTTCTCCAGCCCGGGGCGGGCTGTTAGCGGGACCTGCTTTACACACTGGCAAAATCGGACACCATGAGCGAGAACAAACATGAAAAACCGCAAGCCGCGCCGCGCAGTGCCTACAAGGTATTTCGCAGCATCACGACGCGCTGGATGGACAACGACGCCTACGGCCACGTCAACAATGTCGTCTATTACAGTTGGTTCGATACCGCCGTCAATGCCTACCTGATAGAGCAGGGCGTGCTCGATATTGAGCATGGACAAACCATCGGACTGGTGATTGAAACCCGCTGCAACTACTTTGCGCCGTTGGCATTTCCTCAGACGGTCGAGGCGGGTATTCGGGTGGCCCACCTTGGAGCGAGCAGTGTGCGCTACGAAGTGGGCCTGTTTGCGCAGGCTGAAGCCTTGAGCGCAGCGCGCGGCCACTTTGTGCATGTTTATGTGAATCGCGAAACACGCCGTCCGACCGCTTTGCCGGCCAATTTGAAAACCGTACTGGAGACTCTTCTATGACACAAGCTGATCTGGACCCCGCTGTGGTGGACGCAGCCATTACTTCACGCATGGCGGTACGCGCCTTCACTGCGCAGGCGGTGCCCCGCGAGACCATCGCCGAAGTGCTGCAGGTGGCCAGTCGCGCGCCCTCAGGCACCAACGCGCAGCCATGGAAAGTTTATGTGCTGCAAGGTGACAGTCGTGACCTGTTGGTCAACAAAGTGTGCGCTGCCCACGATGCGATCCAGGCCAATCCGGCCTTGCTCGCCGACTACAAGGAGCAGTACGACTATTACCCGGCGCAGTGGTTCAGTCCGTACATCGATCGGCGGCGCGAGAACGGCTGGGGGCTCTATGGCCTGCTGGGTATCGGCAAGGCCGACCGCGACAAGATGCAGAACCAGATGCAACGCAATTTCAGGTTCTTCGATGCGCCAGTGGGTTTGATGTTCACGGTCGACCGTGGCATGGGCCGCGGCTCCCTGCTGGACTACGGCACCTTCCTGCAGAGCATCATGGTGGCGGCGCGGGCGCGGGGTCTGCACACCTGCCCACAGCAGGCCTGGAATATGTTCAACAGCATCATCCTGCCGCACATCGGTGCCGGAGCTCAGGAAATGCTGGTCTGTGGCATGGCCCTGGGCTACGCCGATCCGATGGCCGTCGTCAACACTTTCCACACACCTCGCGTGCCAGTCGAAGAGTTTGCGCACTGGCTCGACTGACCCATTCTGCCAGCGGGTAAACACGATGGCGGCGCGGCCCTTGGCGCGATAAAGTAACAGCATGATCATTACCAGTCTTCTTGACACCGACCTGTACAAGTTCACCATGATGCAGGCCGTGCTGCATCAGTTCCCCGGCGCTCAAGTCGAGTACAAATTCAGGTGCCGCAATCCGGGCATCGACCCGGCCACGGGCCGCGCCAGCCGGGCGCTTGGCGCCTACGTGAACGAGATCCGGGACGAGATACGCTCACTGTGCAATCTGCATTTTCAGGACGCCGAGCTGACGTACCTGCATTCGCTTCGTTTCATCAAGAGCGACTTTATTGATTTTTTGGGGCTGTTCAAGCTCAATGAAAAATACATCAGCGTCACTGCACACCCAAGTGGCGAGATTGACATCTCTATTCGCGGCCCGTGGCTGCACACCATTCTGTTCGAAATCCCGGTGCTGGCCATCGTCAACGAGGTCTACTTTCGAAATACACAGAAGATGCCCGACCTGATGGAGGGGCGCCGACGGCTGGACGTCAAGATCGGGCAATTGCGTGAAGCAGGTTTGGGCGAGTTGAAGATTGCTGACTACGGCACCCGTCGACGTTTTTCGCAGGCCTGGCATGAGGAAGTGCTGCGCGTGCTGGCGAGTCGACTGGGTACCGCGCAGAGCCCTGGCAATCTGGTGGGGCTGGCGGGGCAGCTGGCTGGCACCAGCAACGTGCTGTTTGCCATGAAACTGGGCCTGACCCCGCTGGGTACCATGGCGCACGAATACCTGCAAGCCTGCCAGGCGCTCGGACCGCGTCTGCGTGACAGCCAGATCTATGCTTTTGAATCGTGGGCCAAGGAATACCGGGGCGACCTCGGCATTGCCCTGAGCGATGTGTACGGCATGAGCGCCTTTTTGCGCGACTTTGATCTTTATTTCTGCAAACTTTTTGATGGCGCGCGCCACGACAGTGGCGACCCGTTCCAGTGGGCCGAGCGCATGCTCGATCATTACCACCATAACCGCGTTGATCCACGCACCAAAATATTGATCTTCAGCGATGGCTTGACGGTACCGCGCACGATCGAGCTGTACCAGCAGTTCAAGGGACGCTGCCAACTGGCATTTGGTATTGGCACCAATCTGACCAACGACCTTGGCTACGAACCGCTGCAAAATGTCATCAAGATGGTCCGTTGCAACGGGCAACCGGTGGCCAAACTGTCTGACGCCCCCTCCAAGGACATGTGCGAAGACGAAAAATACCTGGCTTATCTGCGCCAGGTGTTTGATATTTCGCAAGCCCGATAATCCAGTCCGTCATGGCCTTTCACACTTCACTTCCAAGGTAAGCCCTCATGCTGACTGCCATCTCCGTCATCTTTGTACTTTCCTATCTGGCCATTGCACTGGAGCATCCCCTGAAAATCAGCAAGTCGGCCTCGGCACTGATGGGAGCGGGCTGGTTGTGGACCGTGTATGCGCTGGCCAGCGGCGATGTGAATCAAGTCGATGCGGACCTGAACCGCTCCCTGATGGGGACGGCGCAGATTGTTTTCTTCCTGATGGGCGCCATGACCATTGTCGAGGTGGTCGATGCACACGAGGGCTTTTTTGCCATCACCTCGCGCATCAAGACCACCAGGCTCTCCAGCCTGATGTGGATGGTTGGCTTCGTGACCTTTTTTCTCAGTTCGATCCTGGACAACCTGACCACCACCATCGTCATGATTTCGCTTATGAAGAAGCTGCTCGACAAGCGCGAGGACCGGATCTACTTTGCCGGCATCATCGTCATAGCCGCCAACGCTGGTGGCGCCTGGACACCCATTGGTGACGTCACGACGACCATGCTCTGGATTGGCAATCAGATCACCACCCTGTCGATCATGAAGGCCGTATTCCTGGCGTCCATGGTCAATCTACTGGTGCCGCTGGCTATCACGAGTCGCATTCTGGGGAACCGACCGGTGGTTGCGCCCGAGCGAAAGTCAGGTTCAGAACACTTGCAATCGACAAGCTTTGAGCGCAACCTGATGCTCTTGCTGGGCCTGGGTATTCTGGTTGGCGTGCCACTGTTCAAAACCGTTACACACCTGCCACCTTTCATGGGCATCTTGTTCGGCCTGGGCATGTTATGGATGGTGGGCGATTTGCTGCACCTGAAGAAGGAAGACGGCAAGAAGCGTCACTTGACGCTGGTCCATGCGCTTACCCGCATCGACATGAGTTCGATCATCTTCTTCATCGGCATTTTGATGGCCGTTGCCGTGCTGGAGCACACCCATGTCCTGAGCTCTTTGGCGCAATGGCTTGAGAAGGTGGTTGGTCGGCAGGACATCATCGTGTTGATCATCGGACTGGCCAGCGCGGTGGTCGACAACGTGCCGCTGGTGGCGGCATCCATGGGCATGTACACCCTGGCGCAGTACCCGACCGACAGTTTTCTGTGGGAGTTTGTCGCTTACTGTGCCGGCACCGGCGGTTCGATTCTGATCATCGGTTCGGCCGCAGGGGTGGCAGCGATGGGTCTGGAGAAAATTGATTTCTTCTGGTACGCAAAAAAGATTGGCGGTCTGGCGCTGGCCGGCTATCTGGCCGGGGCGCTGGTCTATGTTGTGCAGTACCGTTTGTTTCATTAACAGAACTTGTCCTTGTCATCCCGGACCAGGAAGTTGTCATCACGGACCAGG
>SESD01002038.1_pt1 | contig 10485 bp, 12 predicted proteins | sample 3171411 | NCBI WGS metagenome assembly SESD01 (sample SAMN06051880, study PRJNA518727) | freshwater metagenome | biome: subpolar coniferous forest; feature: holomictic lake; material: water; isolation source: holomictic Lake 442, 16.5 m depth | place: Canada: near Kenora, Ontario | collected...
CTGACAATTTTAAAAATTGCCGTATGTGTTCTTTTGTCGATTATTTTGTTACCACTCATAACCAGCAAAAGCACCCACACAAATTATTTTGATAAGTTTTTAAAGAGCTTTTTATCTTAGCTGCGTTGCCGTAGCTGAGTTTTAAAATTATAGCGATTTTTTTAAGTTTGTCAAAAAAATTTTCAATTTATTTTCAAAAACTATTTATCAGCAACTTTAACCAACCAACCTTCACGCTCATAACACCCCAAAATAGCCTTTGAAAACAAATTTATGCGCACAAATTTGCCCGAATATTCCGTAGGAATTTTTGCTGTCACTTTATGAAAACTGCTATTACTCTCTACCGTAATCGGCACCGATTGCTCCTTCATTGTGAGCTTAATTGTGCTTGGATCTGTCCATTCTGACAATTTAAATGAAAACTCTGACTCCGCAGCCACTTCAATTTTTTCTGGCTCTTGATAAATCGGCAAACTAAATTCACGAACTTGTGGCTTTTTACAAGCATCTTCAACGTCTCCCGCTGAATACGCATAAATTTCAACACTCGCACTTAATAAACTAACAGCTAAAATAGATTGAACAAAATGATTAACTCGCATCGTTATAACTCCAAAAATTTATTAAAATTTATTTTGCTTCTGGAACTTCTGAAGCAACAGCCGCTTTTTCAGCTGCCTTTTTTGCCAATAATAACTCTTCTTTATGCCCTTGCCCATAAACAGTTGCACCTACCATAAACGCAACTAATGCAATCGAAGATACTAAAAATCGTGTCGGCTGCTTTAAAAAAAACAACGCCCATCTTGGCTTATACATCCCAACAGCAAAAAATAATAATGTGTACACCAAAATATGAATAGAAGCTAAGACCATAATCAAAATTCCAAGATTGTATGTTTAAATAATTTTGTCATATTATAAGATACGTCATTATTCACTATTCAACTATATTTATGCCCTCATTTGATATTATTTCCGAATTCGATTCACACGAAGCCAAAAATGCTATTGATCAAGCCAACAAAGAAGTCACAACACGCTTTGATTTTAAAGGCACAGATTCGAGTTTTGAACTTAACGAATCTACAATTGTCATGATTTCAGAATCCACTTTTCAATTGCAACAAATGTTCAGTGTTTTATGTGCAAAACTGACTAAACGCGGCATTGACATCGCTTGCATGGAAGTCAAAGACGCGAAAGGCAGCGGTAAACTGATGCGTCAAGAAGTTTTGTTAAAACAAGGTATTGAATCAACATTGGCAAAAAAAATCGTCAAACTAATTAAAGATAATAAACTCAAAGTTCAAGCTGCGATTCAAGGCGAAAAATTGCGCGTAAGCGGTAAAAATCGGGACGATTTACAAACAACAATTCAATTTCTTCGACAAGCCGACTTGGAACAACCTTTACAGTTTGACAACTTTCGTGAATAACCAATAACCTGCCAGTACAAACAACAACCAGCCCGCAACGAATATACCAATCACGCCGTCATATTGACTCACCAAAAATGAATACGGCGTGGTTAAATCCACATTCATTGTCGATTTACTCATTCTAATTAGTGTTACCCAACCAGTATGGCAGCCAATACACAACGCCAAATTCATATCACCGCGCAATCGTAATGCGCCTAAAAATAATCCAACCACAAATAACGCCAAAAATGCTGTCACATCTTGCATTGTGAAAACGTTATGGTACGCCTCACTCAATAATTGAAAGCTGCCCTCTAAACTCAACGTTTCTTCCGAAACGGGTGATTTACTATCTAAAAAATGTAAACCAGCGTAGTAAATTGAACTCACTAAAACAGCTAAAAATGCAGACAGATATTTCCTTAAACTGGTTAATAACAAACCACGAAATACAGATTCTTCCACAATTCCAATAAGTAACGCTAGACCAAATGCAATACCCATTTTTTTTGCTACCCAACCAAATGTCCATGCTTTCGTCATGTCGATTGAATGCACGCCTAAACTATTAAGTGTGAGAAAAATGGGTAGTAAAATAAGCAAACTTAAACCGAATCCGCGTGCAAATTGTTTCAGCATCAATTTCAAGGGCGCGTAACCGAGCATTTTTGCGTTCAAACTCAGCCATTTTGAAACAGGAAAAATACTCAACAACAGCATAATTTGTGACAAACGAATTATCAGTTTTCGTAAAATGCTTGGATCATTGAAACTTAATGCAATCCAATAACTAAACAAACACGCGCTGTTCGTTATTATCAACAAAACAAGCATAGGCATTAGGACATAAAAAATTGTGCGGCTCATTATTGAAAATCGCCCCACAACATTTGCACAGCTGCCAATGCTGCAAGCGATGCGGTTTCGGTGCGTAAAATTCTTGCCCCCAACCGAACGGGAATAAAACCAGCAGCTTTTGCCGTTTCACGTTCTACGCTTGAAAATCCACCTTCTGGTCCTGTTAATAACGTCACAGAATTATTTTCTGGCAAAAGCTGCATTAAGTTTTTTTCAGCATACGGATCAAGAAAAACTTTCAAACCGCCCTGCCCTACAACCCATGAATTTAAAGTCGAAATATCAGAGAAATTGGGTAAAACTGTTCGCCCGCTTTGTTCTGCTGCGTGTTGAATAATTTTTTGCCAATGCTGCCACCGCTGTGATTTTTTTTCATCTTTAAATTGCACCACACAACGTTCTGTAATCAACGGAGTAATTGACGTTACGCCTAATTCCACCGCTTTTTGTACTGAAAAATCCATTCTGTCGCCACGCGAAATCCCCAAACCTAACTGAATTTTCAAATTTGACTCAACACTGCGATCAACAAAATTTTCTAATTCAACACGCACAGATTTACGGCTAACTTCAAGAATTTTGCCGACAAATTCGCCTCCAATTCCGTTGAATAGAATAATTGGTGCGTCATTTTTTAATCGTAAAACACTTCGAGCATAATGCGCGTTGTCATCATCTAATTCGATAGCGTTACCAATTTGTAACGCCGTGTTTGTGTAAAGTCTTGAAATTCTCATTTGTTATTCATTTTCGCTAAAGAAATCGTCGGATAATAGATGTTCAATGTTGGTTTACACGAAGAATTTACTGATATTCATCAATGTTTTATAAATGCCCCACGTTAAAGGAATGCCAACGACTAGCCACGCGGCACAAACTAAAATCAAAGGTGTTGACGTGACCATATCATCAGTTTGATCTGCACTAATTTCTTCATCATGAATTTTATCAGCGGCTAAATGTTTTTCATGCTCGAATTCATCAGGCGACATAAACCATTTCTCATCAACGGGACGAATTAGCAAATTACAAATCAATCCAATAATCAAAAGTCCCGCCAAAATCCACATCGTTTGGTTATAAACTTGTTCGCGTGGAATGCCCAAACCGAGTTGATAATCACGCATATAATTGACAATCACAGGTCCTAAAATTCCAGCTGTTGCCCACGCGGTAAGCAATCGCCCATGAATTGCACCGACCATTTGCGTGCCGAATAAATCCGCCAAATAAGCGGGAACTGTTGCAAACGCGCCACCATACATACTCAAAATTAAACACAACGCGCCAACAAATAACATTTTATTGCCTGCCATCGCGCTACCTGAAACACTTAAATATAACGCACTACCGACAACGAAAAACACCATAAACGTTAATTTACGCCCTAATTTATCTGACAAACTGCCCCAGAAAAAACGTCCGCCGATATTAAATAAACTCAACAATGCAGTAAAACCCGCTGCGACCGCTGCAATGGTGGCTAATTCTGGTTTGTCTAATTCACTGTAAGTTTTCGATAAACCAATCAATTGACCGCCGAAAACTTCTTGTAACATTGGCGACGACATTCCAATTACGCCAATCCCCGCGCTGACATTCATGCACAACGCCCCCCACAGCAACCAAAATTGTTTAATTTTGAAAATGTTTTTAACGTGAACGTGATGCGGCGTAACCATTTTATTTTCAGTTTGTGACACGGGTGGAATCCAATTTGCAGGTTGCCATCCAGAAACAGGCAAGCGATACGTCATCGCGCCAGCCATCATGAATACAAAATAAATCCCAGCCATCGAAATAAACGTTTGCATCACACCGACATCCATTTCTGTTTCAAAATGTTTCATCAACAACGTTGCAAGCGGTGAACCAATCATTGCGCCGCCGCCAAAGCCCATAATCGCCATCCCAGTTGCCATGCCGCGACGGTCGGGAAACCACTTAATTAACATCGACACAGGCGAAATATAACCCAAGCCCAAACCGATGCCGCCAATTACACCAGAACCAACTAGCATCAACCAAAATTGGTGCGTGTAAATTCCTAACGCTGACAGCAACATTCCGCCACACCAGCACAAAGCACTGACAACACCTGCCCGACGGGGACCAACGTGTTCTAACCAACCGCCCCAAATCGCTGCTGATGAACCTAAAAATACGAAAAATAACGTGTACATCCAGCCGAGTGTGGAAATTTTCCAATCACAAGTGGTTACGAATAATTCGGCAAAAAAACCAACGTCTGCACCACAAGCAATGCTTTGTTTAATACCAATTGCTTTTGAAAGCGGCAACCAAAATACCGAAAAACCATACGCCATACCGATACATAAATGAATCGCTAATGCGGAGGGTGGCATCAACCACCGATTAAAACCCGCGCCCGCAATCGTGTGCTTTTTGTCTAAAAAATCTAATGTCATAATTTTAAAAAGTTAAATAGAAAGAACGATTTTGCCAATCGTGTGACCTGATTCAATTAAATCGTGTGCTTTTTGTGCTTGTGCCAAAGGTAAAACTTGGCTGACATGGATTTTTAATTTTCCTTCATCGATATACGTCGCACACTTTTTCAACAACGCGATGTGTTTATCACGTTCTAAATCTAAATCTCGCAACATCGGCGTAAGCATCAATTCAAAACCAATCAGTAAGTTTCGCATTCGTGCTTCGCTTAAATCTAAATTTGACGCATCGAGCAATGTCACGATTCGTCCAAAATGCGCGGTGCAAGGAATGCTCGCTTTAAAAATATCTGAACCCACCGTATCAAAAACTAAATCCGCACCACGATTTTGAGTTAAACGATTCACTTCGGCAGCGACATCCGTTTGGTTGTAAAAAATAATTTCGTCTGCACCGAGTGATTTCACAAAATCTGCTTTTTCAGTTGAACTCACCGTCGTAATAACTTTTGTACCTGCGATTTTTGCTAATTGAATTGCAACGTGTCCAACGCCACCCGCACCTGCATGAATTAAAACAGTTTCACCCGCTTTTAAATTTCCACGCTCAAATAATGCGCCCCATGCGGTAATTAAAACAAGTGGTGCAGCGGCGGCGGTTTCATAAGTTGCAGTTTGTGGCATAAAACTCGCCCACCGCTGATCAATGATTGTGAATTCTGCGTAATTTCCTTGTTCACGTCCTAAGCCACCATTGCAAAACCAAACATTGTCGCCAAGTTTAAAATCCGTGACATTCTTACCAATTTCGACAATTTCGCCCGCCCCATCACAACCTAAAACAGCGGGTAATTCAGCATTCGGATAAAATAATCCGCCTTTACGAATTTTGGTATCAACAGGATTAACGCCCGCCGCGTGCAAACGCACTTTTATTTCAGTCGGTTTTGTTAACGTTGGTTCAAAGATTTCTTGTTCGATTAAAACACTGCTGCCACCCGTGGCGGTCATGAGTATGGCTTTCATTTGGGAACTTCCTTCAAGGTCGTAATAAATAAAAACTCCAGCAAAACAATAAATATGCCTTGCTGGAGTCGTAAGGTTTACGGTGAATAATACCGATTAAGGCACAATTTCGCTAATCACTAATTTCACCACCCCATTATTTACGGATGTTGATAATTCCATTTTTCCAATCGGTTCACCACTTTGCGCGATAGCATTACCCGAATGTGAAATCCTTGCACTGACTTGTACTTTTTCAACCGATGAAATTGTCATCGCTGGCATCATTGCCATGCTGTCATCAAGTGTCACGTCTAATGGCAAATCTTTTACCTGTTTTTTCACCACGGCTAAAGGCATTTTTCCACCTTGAGCAGGTTGCGCGTAAATGAAAACAAAGTCTTCGGGATTCGCAGCCGTTTTGAATTTTTCATCCAATGAAACATTTAAACGAATCCCTTTGTTATTTGCGACAACTTTATTTTCCACAGTCGAAACAACAGTTTCACCTAACGCTTCTTTTGCTTGGTTAATCAGCTTTTGAACTTCTTTAAAATCGTCATCGTCAGGCTGATAATGCGTTTGTAGTTTTTGCCAAAAGCCAATTGCTTCGTTGAATTTACCGTCTTCCGCATTCGCTAAACCATAAAGCCATAAACCCATATCGTTATTAATATCAATATCTAACGCTTTTGCGACCAATTCAGCAGGTTCACCAAGCAACGAACCACCATTTTTCATTGCAATCACGTCCGCTAATTGCAATAAAACTTCGGGCTGATCACCGGTTAAAGCAAGTCCTTTTCGTAAGGCTTCAACTGCTTCGGGATAACGTTTCATCACTTTGTACGAACGCGCCAACATAATCCAACCTTCTGAATCACTTGGATTATCTTTCATTTTTTGCGCGAGTTTTTCAACCATTGCGTTAATGTCTGCGCTTGTGGGTTTTTCTTTCATTTGAGTTTGTAACGTCACATCATCAAAAGCCCGCAAATCGCCTTTTACGCTGTAAATCGCCAACGCTAATAACGGCACAAAAATAGCTAACGGAATGGCAAGCCAACGTCCTTTTTTTTCATCGACAATTAACGTTTCAGATTGTTTTAAATCACGATGCAAATTCAACATCAATTCGTTTTTCAATGGTTCAAATTGCGCTTGCGTCAACACACCATTTTCTAAATCGGTTTCCAACAATCGCAATTTTTTTTGCGCTAATTCAATGTTAATTTCAGAATCATCACTCGACACAATTTTAGGTTTCAACCACAACGGAATCAGTAAAAAACATAACGCAATCGCAATCAATAATGCGACAAAAATACCAAATTGAATCATTTTTTATTACTCGTTTTTGTGTGTAAAAGTGTGTCGAGTTTTTCGCGTTCACTTGCTGATAACTGTTCGTCGTGGTTTGTTTCGCGACGCTTCAATAATGACCAAAAACCGATGCCACCCAATAAAATTGTTAACGCGGGTGTAAGCCATAAAATCAATGTTTTTGCGTTAAACGGTGGGCGATACAATACAAAATCACCGTAACGTTCGGTCATGTAATCAATAATTTGGTCGTTGCTTTCGCCAGAATTGAGCTTTTCATACACTTTGCGCCGTAAATCTTGCGCGAGTTCAGCATGTGAATCGGCGATATTTTGATTTTGGCAAACCAAACAACGTAATTCTTCGGTTAACGTTTGATAACGCAATTCAAGTTCGGGATTTGCGAATTGATAGACTTCAATTTCAGCGTGAACGCTTTGGCTTAAAAATAATAAACACAAAACTAATTTTTTCATTGTGCCTCCGCGTTCAATTTTTCAATTAACGGCATAATCACGGTTTGCAAAATCGTTAAATCGACGGGACCTGTTTGTTTATGGCGAACCATGCCTTTTTTGTCGATAACGAAAGTTTCAGGCACACCATAAACGCCCCAATCCAAACCTGCCATGCCTTCGCTATCTGAAACGCTGACCAAATACGGATTGCCCAATTTCACCAACCAATTCATTCCTGCTTCGCGCTCATCTTTATAATTCAAACCAATCAAATTTACCGTCGGATTTGCCCGTGCAAATTCAGTGAAAAAAACGTGTTCTTGACGACACGACGCACACCACGAAGCCCACACATTTAAAAGCCAAACTTTGCCTTTCATATCAGCGGGTGAAAAAGTTTTCTGTGGTTCGTGTAATTGCGCCAACGTGAAAGCAGGTGCGGGTTTATCAATCAACGGCGATGGCACTTCATGAGGGTCAAGTTTTAAACCGATTCCCAAAAAAATCACCATTATTAAGAATGCGCCTAACGGTAATAAAAAACGTAGTTTCATCAATTCGCCTCCGCTTTAATTTCACGACGATAACGCTTATCAAAAACAGCCAACAAACCACCAAACGCCATAAATAAACCGCCCATCCAAATCCAACGTACAAACGGTTTGTAATAAATCCGCAACGCCCACGCACCATCATCACCAAGTGGTTCACCAAGTGCGACAAATAAATCACGGGTAATGCTTGCATCAATTCCCGCCTCGGTCATTGGCATTCCAGAAGCGTTATAAATGCGTTTTTGTGGATGCAATTCGGCAACCAATTCTTGATTTTTTGTGACCGTAAAATGCCCTTGATTCGCGGTATAATTCGCACCTTCAGCGGCTTTTACGCCATGAAATAGAAAATCATAACCTGCCAAATGCAGTGATTCATTCGGCGCAAGACGAATATCTTTTTCTTCAGAATAGGTTGAAACCAGTGTCACGCCGACAATAAAAACCGCAATTCCAAAATGTGCGGTCGTCATTGCCCAAACGCTTAACGGTTGTTGAATTAGTGCTTCCCATTTATTCGTTTTATTTCGTAAACGGTCATAAATCCCAAAACATGCGCCAATTGTTGTCCAAGCTGCTAGTGACAAACCAATAAACGCTGACCAAGTGAAATGGTCGGGTAAAAATGCTAATGCTAAACCAATAATCAAACTATTTCCTAACGGCAACATCACTAATTGCCATAAACGTTTCGCGCTGTCTTGTCTCCATTTTGATAACACACCAATGCCGACAAAAAACGCGAGTGGCGCGGTTAATGGAATAAATACGCCATTGAAATATGGCGGACCTACTGAAATTTTGCCTAAACCAAGCGCGTCAATTACCAGCGGATAAAGCGTGCCGAGTAAAATCGTCGCTGTTGTGCCGACTAATAAAACGTTGTTCACCAATAAAAGCGCGTCGCGTGAAACAAGTTCAAAATGTCCTTCAGTTTGAATTTTTGGAGCTTGAACCGCAAATAACAGCAACGAACCGCCAACCACGATTCCCAAAAATACTAAAATGAAAATCCCGCGAGTGGGGTCACTAGCAAACGCATGAACGGATGTTAAAACGCCTGAACGCACTAAAAACGTGCCGAGCAAACTTAATGAAAAGGCAAAAACGGATAATAAAATTGTCCAGCTTTTGAACATTCCACGTTTTTCAGTTGCCGCAAGCGAATGAATTAACGCGGTACCAACCAGCCAAGGCATAAATGACGCATTTTCGACAGGATCCCAAAACCACCAGCCGCCCCAACCCAATTCGTAATATGCCCACCAACTGCCCAAAACGATGCCGCACGTCAAAAACATCCACGCGGTGGTTGTCCAAGGGCGCGTCCAACGAACCCAAGCTGCATCAAGTTTGCCGTTCATTAACGCTGCAATCGCAAACGCAAACGCTACTGAAAAACCAACATACCCCATGTAAAGCATCGGCGGATGAATCGCCATGCCAGGATCTTGCAACAATGGATTTAAATCACGTCCTTCAAGTGGCGCGGGAAATAAACGTTCAAATGGATTTGAGGTAAAAATTACAAACAACAAAAATCCTAACGCCACCGCACCCATAATGCTTAAAACTCGTGCCACTAATTCAGTTGGTAATGATTTACTGAAAAGTGCAACGGCACTTGTCCAACCCGACAAAATCAACGCCCAAAGCAATAATGAACCTTCGTGCGAACCCCAAACGCCTGCGATTAAATACATAAATGGCAAATGCGTATTTGAGTTTGAAGCAACATATAAAACCGAAAAATCGTGTTTGATAAATGCCGTCGTCAAAAGTCCGTAAGACACCACCATAAAAAATAATTGTCCAAACGCTGACGGACGCGCCAACGCAATCCAACTTCCCACTCCTTTTTGTACGCCGACAAGCGGTACAACCGCTAAAACGAGCGATAAACAAGCCGCCAAAATGAGCGCGAACTGACCTAATTCAGGCAACATCATTTTTGCATCTCCGCAGGTTTATTTTTCATACTGCCAGCCACTTCAGGCGGCATATAATTTTCATCATGTTTTGCTAGCACTTCTTGGGCGATAAAAATGCCATTTGCATCTAACTTTCCGTTTGCCACAATGCCTTGTCCTTCACGGAAAAGGTCAGGCAAAATTCCTGTGTATTCAACGGTAACTTCTTTCGCCATGTCGGTTAAAACAAATCGAACCGTTAAGCCTGAAGGTTGACGAACCACGCTACCTTTTACCACCATTCCACCTAAACGAAATAAATGGTCTTTCGGGGCTTTGCCTTCGATTACGTCTGTTGCCGAAAAGAAATACATCAGATTATCGTTAAAGGCTCGCAAGCCAAAAAAGGTCGCAATTCCAATGCCTGCAACCATCAACAAAATTAAACCTAAACGTTTTTGCTTTATGATTCTCATGGATTTTGCTCCCGCTTACGTTTCAAAAGTAAGCCGCGTAAAATTTGCTTGTTTGCCATTAAC
>SESD01002041.1_pt1 | contig 10466 bp, 10 predicted proteins | sample 3171411 | NCBI WGS metagenome assembly SESD01 (sample SAMN06051880, study PRJNA518727) | freshwater metagenome | biome: subpolar coniferous forest; feature: holomictic lake; material: water; isolation source: holomictic Lake 442, 16.5 m depth | place: Canada: near Kenora, Ontario | collected...
TCTCAACGCCGGCGCCATCCTTGACCAGCACCTCAATGCGCCGCTCGACCTCGTTGAGCTTCCCGGAGCAGAGCCGGATCAGGCGCTGCCCCTCCTCGAACGCCGCCACCATGGCATCCAGGTCCATCTCGCCGGACTCCATCTGCGCCACGATCTCCTCGAGCCGCTTGAGCGCCTCGTCAAAGCCAGGGTCCGTCTTCTCTTTCTTAGGCATAACAGTCTCCTGTGCAAGGGCGCGTGTGCAGGGTCCGTCTTTCAGAGCAAAAACGCCAGAGGAAAATACCCATCGCGATCATTGCACCGAAAAGTACTCCCAGCATTAAACCAACGGGCACGTATAACACCAACCCCATCCTGCACCGCTACGCGCCACTCGCCATCGTCTCATGGTTGCGTTCTTTCTTTGATCCAGGTGGCCCGGGCGCTCCGCGCACGGGCAAACGCTGAACCGGCAACCACCCGGCAACTACCCGTGCGCGGAGCGCCCGGGCCACCTGTCATCAGAAGCCCTCTTCAATCGTCATTCTGAACCCTGAACCCTGAATCCTCTCCTGCCACCGACTCGAACGAACCATCCGCAACCTGGGTGCGCAGGCGCGCGCCGGCAGATATCTGCCGCACCGAGCGCACCAGTTGGCCATCGGCGGTGCGCGTCAGCGAATAGCCGCGTTCCAGCACGGCGGCAGGGCTCAGCGCGCGCAACTGATGTTCCATCGCGGCCACCTGTCGCTGCCGTCGCTGCAGGTCCGCCGGCACGGCGTGCGTCAGGCGGTGCTGCAGCGCCTCGACGCGCCCGGCCACGGCCTGCAGCCGGCTGCCGCGCAGCAGGAGCAGGCGCGCGCGGCACGCCTCCACACGGCGGCGCGGACGCACGGCCGCGCCGGCCAGCGCCTGCTTCAACCGCATCTCCAGCGCATCCAGCGCCTGGGCGGCACGCTCCACGGTGCGGCGCGGCGCGCGGAAGACGTGGCTGGCGCGAACCGTCTCCAGGCGGCCGCGCAGCTCGGTCACGCGCTGCCGCAGCGCCTGCCGCAGACGGCGCGCCTGCGTGCGCAGCGCCTCCGCAAAATCCTCCTTGCGACCCACGACCAGCTCGGCGGCGGCAGACGGCGTGGGGGCGCGCACGTCGGCCACGAAGTCGCTGATCGTAAAGTCGATCTCGTGCCCCACGGCCGAGATCACCGGCAGCGCGGAGCGGGCGATGGCGCGCGCCACGCACTCCTCGTTGAAGCACCAGAGATCCTCGAGGCTGCCGCCGCCGCGGCCGACGATCAGCACATCCAGCGGCGCCGGCAGCAGGCTGCCGTCTTCGCCGGCGGCGGCGCGGGCGCTGAGCGCGTTGAGGTGGTCGATGGCCGCGGCAATCTCCGCGGCCGCGGCCGCGCCCTGCACGCGCGCCGGCGCCAGCACCACGTGCAGGTTGGGGAAGCGGCGCGTGACGATGCTGAGGATGTCGCAGATGGCGGCGCCGGTGGGGGAAGTGACGATCCCCACGCGGCGCGGCAGCAGCGGCAGGGGGCGCTTGCGCGCCTCGTCAAAGAGCCCCTCGTCCTGCAGCCGGCGCTTGAGCGCCTCGAAGCGCGCCATCAACAGCCCCTGCCCGCCCGCCTCCACCTGCCGCACGATGAGCTGGTACTGGCCGCGCGCCTCGTAGACCGAGAGGTCGCCGAAGAGGCGCACCTGCATGCCGTCGGCCAGGTCCGTCCTGACGCCACGCCCTGCGCCGGCGAAGAGCACGGCGCTGAGCTGCGCGCGCTCGTCCTTGAGCGTAAAGTAGCAGTGGCCCGAGGCCTGGCGGCGAAAGTTGGAGATCTCGCCCTCGACCCAGACGCGGCCGACCTCATCCTCCAGCGTCTGCTTCACCAGGCGCGTGAGCTCCGCCACCGTGTAGACACGGCGGGTGGAGTCGATGGAAAGCTGGAGGTTTTCTTTCACCGCGAAGGACGCGAAGGCGCGCGAAGGGGGGATGTTGGGCAGTTGTGGACAATACGTTTGATGCCATCACGCAAGTGCGCCACATTGAAATTGATCCGGAACCCTATGGTCAGTTTACTCAGGCTCAGATAGGTGAGCAACTGCGCCTGATTCACGGGCGCCACCTGGTCAACAGCCTTAATCTCAACAATTACGACCTCCTCAACGATTGCATCCAATCGAAAACCTGCATCTATTTGCTCGCCATCGTATTCGATTGGCAAAACGACCTGCCTTGCACACCGCAATCCTCGTTTGCGCAATTCATGGAGCAAACAGGCTTCATAGGCGCTTTCCAGCAATCCCGGACCCAACGCCGTATGGACTTTGAAAGCGGCGTCCACAATTTCCGCAGCCACCTTCTCAATGTCCATACCCAACCCCACCAAGCCTTCGCGATCCTTCGCGTCCTTCGCGGTGGAAGCTTACTTGCTGCTCAGTTCCCGCACGCGCGCGATGCCGATGGCGCGGGAGGTGGTGCGGTCGATCTCGAGGATCACGCCCTCGAGCACGGCGGGGCCCTTGGCGACGTCGAACCGGGCCGGCATGCCGGTGAGGAACTTCCGGAGCACCGGCTCGATTTCGCGGCCGATCACGGAGGTGACCGGGCCGGTCATGCCAATGTCGGTGATGAAGGCGGTCCCCTTGGGGAGGAGCTTCTCATCGCTGGTCTGCACATGCGTGTGGGTGCCGATCACGGCGGCCACGCGCCCGTCCAGGTGCCACCCCATGGCGATCTTCTCCGAGGTGGCCTCCGCATGGATATCCACCAGCACGGGCGTGCCGCCGGGGATGGCGGCCAGCAGGGCATCCACGGTGCGGAAGGGGCAGTCTGCCGGCGGCATGAACACGCGTCCCACGAGGTTGATCACGGTCAGCGGGCCCTGGGAGGTCGGCACCGCGACCCAGCCGCGGCCGGGGCAATTTGGCGCAAAGTTGGCGGGGCGCAGCAGCCGCTTCTCCCGGGCGATGTAGGCCTCGATGTCCTTCTGGTTCCAGGTGTGATCGCCAAGGGTCAGCACATCCGCGCCGGCGTGGAACAGCTCGTCCGCCAGGTCGGCGGTGATGCCGTTGCCAGCTGCGGCGTTCTCGGCGTTCGCCACCACGGCATGCACGGCGCCGCTGGCGCGCAGGCGCGCCACAACCTCCTTAAAGACCGCACGGCCGGGGGAGCCGACAATGTCACCGACAACTAACACACGCATGGGGATACTCCGGGAGAGGGATTCAGAATTCAGGAGTCAGGAGTCAGGCGTCCAGGACACCGAGAACACAGAGAATAACAGAGACCACAGAGAAATGTCTGTCCTCGGCCGGCGAGCCGGCCGCCGCAGCATGAACTTCTCCCTGTGCTCTCATTCTTTCCAAACTCCCGCCGCGAAGGGCGCAACGTTCCGCGAAGAAATTCTGCAGAAACCGCGGCTGCTGGCTGCGGGAAAAACACGCTCTACCTTCGCGTTCCGCTGCGTCCTTCGCGGCGAGGTCTGCCGCGCACACTGGATGCCCTGGCGCGAACAGCATGATACTCGATACCCGGCAAACCCGCAAAGTGTTCATCCTGGGTCCATAGCGTGGCCTGCTCCGACCAGGCGGTCGACAGGATCAGGCTGTCTGCCATGGGCAGGCGGTGTTTGAGACTGATCAGCGACGCGCGGAGCGCAATCGCTTCCGTGACGGCCATCACCCGGCCTTGCTTCATCTGGCCAATGGCCTGCAGGGCCTTCGGTTCATCCGCAACCGCGTTCACCTTCTTGAAGACCTCGTACAGGCAAACCACAGGAACCAGCAGGTTGTCCACGTCCTCGATCAGCGGCGCAAAGATATCGGCGGCGGATCCCTCGAACAGGAACTCGATCCAGCCGGATGTGTCGACCACATTCACGCCCGGTCCTCCTCGTCGCGCGCCAGCCGGGCGTCAAATCCCTTGAGAAAACCCCGCATGCTGCGCATGGGACGCACCGGAATCAGTTCGATGCGATCATCGAAGCAGATGACCTGCAGGCGCTCACCTGCCCGAATGTGAGCTCGCTCTCGGACCGCAAGCGGAATCACAACCTGATATTTTGGGGAGACGGTTACCGTGTCCATCATCGATCTCCGTTTGCGGTTACGTATACAAGATCGATCAGGCGGGGTCAAACGATTCCACGTGACGATCGCGCTGGGCGTGCGCGCACACTCAGGTTGCCGGTAAGCAAAAAACGTGTCCGACCCGGTCGGGCAGGAATGCCCGACCTACTCCTGCTTACTCAGCCAGAGCGTGGCCACCCCGTCACTGACCCATTCCGCGAGCGTGTGTCCCGCACGGGCTTCCCCAAGAGTAAATTTCGCGCAGCGAAATTTACCGGGCGAACTCCACGCACCGCGTCTCGCGCACCACCACCACGCGGATCTGGCCGGGGTAGCGCAGCTCGGCCTCGATGCGCTTGCTGATGTCGCGCGCCAGCAGGACGGCGGCGGCATCGTCGATCTGCGCGGGGTCGACGATCACGCGCACTTCGCGGCCGGCCTGCACGGCAAAGGTTTTGCGGACGCCGGGCATGCTGTTGGCGATGGCCTCGAGCTTCTCAAGACGCTGCAGGTAGATGCTGGTGGATTCGACGCGCGCGCCGGGGCGCGAGCTGGAGATCGCATCCGCGGCCGAGCAGAGCACGCCGTAGAGGCTGCTGGACTCAACCTCGCCGTGGTGCGCCGCCACGGCATTGACGACGACGGGGTCCTCATGGAAGCGCTTGAGGATCTCGGCGCCGATGGCGGCGTGGGCGCCATCCACTTCGTGGTCGGCGCTCTTGCCGATGTCGTGGAACAGGCCGATGCGTCGCGCGACAGCCGCGTCGAGCCCCATTTCGGAAGCCATCATCCCCATCAGGTGGGCCACCTCCAGCGCGTGCTGCAGCACATTCTGGGAAAAGCTGGTGCGGAACTTGAGGCGGCCGAGCTGGCGCATCAGCTCCGGGTCCACGCCCTGCAGCCGGGCATCGTACACGGCCTGCTCGCCGTTCTTCCGGATGGTTGCCTCCATGCTCTCCTGCACCTGGGCGACCACCTCCTCGATGCGCGCGGGGTGGATGCGGCCGTCGGCCACGAGCAGCTCCAGCGCCTGCCGGCCGATCTCGCGGCGGATGGGGTCGAAGCCGGAGACCACGACCGCCTCGGGGGTGTCGTCGATCAGCATGTTCACGCCGGTGGCCGCCTCGAGCGCGCGGATGTTGCGTCCTTCGCGGCCGATGATGCGCCCCTTGATGTCGTCGCTCGGCAGCGGCACGGTGCAGGTCATCATCTCGCTGGCGTGCGGCGCGGCGTAGCGCTGCACGGCCATGGTGATCAGGCGGCGGGCCTCGCGCTCGGCGCCTTCCCGGGCCTCTTCCTGCAGGCGGCGGGTGATGCCGGCGGCGTCGGCGCGCGCCTCCACTTCCTGGCGCTGGAGGATTTCGCGGCGCGCCTCCTCGGCGGTCATGCCGGCCAGCTTCTGCAGTCGAGCCTGCGCCTCGGCCGTGGTGCGGTCCAGCTCCTGCCGCCGCACGACCAGGTCCGCGGCCTTGGCCTGCGTCTCCTCCTGGCGCTGGCTGGCGGTCTGCTCCTTCTTTTCGATCAGCTCGACCTTGCGGTCGAGGTTCTCCTCGCGCACCAGCAGGCGGTCCTCGAGGTCCTGCAGCTCCTTGCGCCGCGACTTGGTGGTCTTCTCGAACTCCTCGCGCGCCTGAACCACGGCGGCGCGGGCCTGGATGTCGGCCTCCTTGAGGCGGTTCCGGGACTCGATGTCGATCTCGTCAAACCGGATCTGGGCCCGCTTCTCGATGGAGCCGGCCTGCCAGCGGCCGACGAGGCTGCGAAAGGCATAGCCAGCGCCCACGCCGGCCACGCCGGCCAGCAGGGCGGCGGCCATCTCCTTCAAGTCATACCAGAACAGGTTTGTCATGGGTTGCCAGGCCGGCCGTCAGCTCCCGCCCCGCGAAATGCCAGCGGCCACATGGATCCCATGTGGCCGCCGTGCGCGGGGCTGAAGCTGCTTCCGGCGCTACTTGATCTTCACGTTTACGTCTTCCGCCTTGGGCGCGACGGCTGCGACGACATCCTCCGGGCCAGCCTCGATCTTCTTGAAGCTGGGCAGGTAGCGGTAGTAGACCTCGAGCATCAGAGTGCAGAGGCTGGTGTCCTGCACCACGCCGCCGGTGTGCTCATTCTTGACCGGGCTGACCCAGTGGCCGATGTCCACCATTTTGCCGTCCGGACCCTCGATGGCGTTCTTCTCGATGATCTGCTGCTTGCAGAGCTCCGGGGAGAACAACTTGTTCCAGGCGGCAAAGGTCTCGGGGCTGTGGTGGAACTTCGCCTGCGTAATGTAGTACCAGTAATAGACCTGGCTGCCGCCGCCGTACGGCTGCTGGTCAGGCATGGCAAAGCTGAAGGTGCAGGTCTCGAGGAACTTCATGGTGTTGACGACTTCCGCGGCCCGGGGGGCGCCGAGCAACTGCATGCAGAGCGCGCCGGCGCCGGAGAGGCCGCCGCGCCCCGGGCCGCTGTAGCCGAAGCCGCCATCCGCGTTGGCGTTCAGCTTGAAGCCGGCGATCGCCTTCTTGATGGCCGGCTCCAGGCCGGGAACATCGGGCTCCAGGCCGGCCATCTTGGCGGCCTTGAGCGCCTGACAGCACCACGCCATGTAGGAGGAGTCGTTGCGCTCGGACACCGCCTCCAACTGATAATTAAATCCGCCGCTGGCATGCTGCCCCTTGACCACCGTCATGATCGCCTTGACCGCGGTGTCCTTGAGCGACGGATGCTGGGTGAGTCCGTACGCCTCGCACAGGGCATAGGCGGAGATCGGCTGCGAGTAGTCGTTGCCGTCCCTCCCCTTGAAATGCCCGGTGGCGTCCTGGTTTAGAATAAACCACTCGATGGCCTTCTTGACCGTGTTGCCGAACTCGGGCGACTGCGGGGTCTCGCCATGCGCCAGGTAGGACAGCAGGGCCATGGCGGTCATGGCCGGGGCCGCCGTACCAGCCCAGGAACCATCGCTGTTCTGGTTCTTCTTCAGCCAGCGCAGCGCGCGCAGCACGGCAGCCTCGGTGGCGGCGCCACCGGCGCCGCCCTTGCCATAGAGCCCAAGCGCGCCCTTGCGTCCACCGGCGGTGCGGCCGGCGTAGAGCCCCCTCATGACCAGACGGCTCTTGACGGTGGTGGCGATTTCAAAACCCTTATCCGGCAGGTTCGGGTCGCCGGTGCCCAGGCCCACGCCGGTTTCCTGCGTGCCGCTGCCGCCGATCTCCGCGGATTCCACGGTCGAGAAACCGATGTTGTTCTCCTGCGGCGTTTCGACCTGCTGCTCCACAGGCTCCGGCGGCTTGACCTTCTCGGGCTCCGGCGGCTTCTCCAGCTCCGGCTCGGCCTTGGCCTCCAGCATCACGGGCTCGCTGATCACTTCGGTCGTGTTGTTGCCGGTCGCAAAGGTGACCAGCACGCCGATTGCCACCACGTGGAAGACCAGCGAGCCGGCCGGGCCCCAGAGGTGGACCAGCATCTGGCGCCACTGCGTCCGGAGCCGCTCCTGGAAGGAAAGATTCGGATCTTCCCACGAGGCGCGGCCGCCTTCGGTTTCCTTGCGAGGCGCTTCGGGCGGAGGCGCTTCGGGCGGAGGCGCCACGGCAGCCTGTCCGGCCATGTTCTCCTCGGCATTACTCATGGCTTTTCTCCCTGCTCCAGCAATCATCCGGCGGGGCTAGATGCCGGCCGAACTGACAACGGAAAGATTGGTCAGCTTGTACTTGGCGCACTTGTCCAGCAGCTCCACCAGCTGCTTGTGCGTGGAACGCTTGGCGCACATGATCAGGATGGTCTGGGTCGGATCCGTGTCTGCATACCGCTTGAGCTTGGCTTCCATCTGGGGCGTGGTCACGGGGACGTCGTTCATCACGTAGATGCCGGATTCGCCGGGGTTCATCGGCAGGACCATCACCTTGATCATGGGGGCGGACGGCGTGGAGACGTTGGTCTTTTCCGGCGATGGCCGGAAGGCGTCCAGGTTGGCGAAGACATCCACCGGCTTGATGGCCAGCAGGAAAAACGACAGCAGCTGGAACGCGACGTCGATCATGGCCGTCAGGTTCAGCTCGCCCGGGTGATGATTGGCCTTGTACCGTTTCCGCGCCATGGTGCTCTCCCGAAATCAGCGCCCCTTCTCCTTCAGGGCGGCAAACTTGATCTTCACGATCCCGGCATCGGAGCAGGCGTCCAGCGCCCCCTGGATCTTCTCGTGGAGGACGGACTCGTCGCCGCGCAGAATGACGGGCACGGCATCCGGGTTGCCGCCATAGTCGGCGACGGTCTTCTTCAGGACAGACCCCAGCAGCGACGCGGGCCACTGCTGGCCGCCGACAAACAGGTCGCCGTTCTTGTGGACGTTGATGATGAACTCCCGCGGATCCTTCCCGGTCACCGGCACGCCGTTGGGCGCCAGCGTCAGCGTGACGGCATCATCGTTCGTGTTGTTCTGCATCGAGATCGCGCACACAAAAAAGATGATCAGCTGGAAGACCACGTCGATCATCGCCGTGAGGTTCCCGGTCAGGTAGGGCTCTTCCTGTTTGCGCATGGCTCAAGACTCCGTCCGCCCCCGGCAAGCGCAGGGCGGCCACCGGGCTCATCAATCGTGCACCACTTCGACGTTGCGAAGCGTCTTGATCAGGTCCAGCGTCAGCGCCTCCTGGTGGAGGATGATGCGCGTGCAGCGCATCTTGAAGAAGAAGTAGTAGATGCCGGCCGGAACCGCGGTGCCCAGGCCGACGGCCGTGGCCCACAGGCCGTGGGAGATGTTGACGGCCAGCATGTTGGTCTGGGCGGCGCCGGCCGCGGCCGTGCCCAGGTTGAAGAAAGCGAAGATCATGCCCTGCACGGTGCCGATCAGGCCAAGCATGGGGGTGGTGTTGGAGATCACGCTCAGGTAGGTTACGCGCTCCATCAGCATTTCGCCCTCCATGTCGGCGGCCACGCCCACGGCGTCCTGCACCACCTCGAACCCTTCCTCGGCATTGGAGAACCCGGCCTTGAGGATGCGCGAGAGCGGCACCGGGGTATTCTCGCAATGCTGGAGCGCCTTGAGCAGGTCGCCCTGCGCCAGGGCATCGCGCACGTCGCTCACCAGCTGCTTGGGCGCGATCTTCTTCTCCTGGATGGTCACGTAGGAGTCGATGATCAGCGCCACGGCAATGATCGAGCAGACAAACAGGGAGATCCAGATCACCATGCCAAACCAGCCTGCGCGCATGACGATCGTGAGGAAGTTCATGTTGTCGGCCGACCCGTGGCCCGTGGCGGCAGGCGCCGCGGCCGTGGCGGCGGCGGCAGGGGCCGGCGCAGGGGCTTCCGCCGCGCGGGCCTGCATCAGCGCGCCTCCGGTCAGCGCCAGCGTGAACATCCCCGCCAGCAGCACACTCTTGAACCCATGCCTGGTCGCTGCGATCGTCATGCTTCGTCTCCTTGGCTTGCCTTGTCGCACCCCGCTGCGAGGCGCGTTACCATTCTAACACAACGCGGTACTATACCCGTCTACATGTTCCCTTGGCAAGATCGCTGTCCTCTACTTTTTGGCCAGCTTCTGCCGCAAGTCGTTGGCCCGGGCCGCGTCGCCGAGCTCGTCGAAAATCTCAATGGCCTTGGTCAGCGCCTCCGCCCGCGCGGCGCCCGCATTCTCAAAGAACAGGATGGTGCGCAGGTAGTCCTGGAGCGCCTCCTCCTTGCGCCCGGCCGCGCGCCGCAGGTTGCCGCGCTTCACCTGCGCCACGGGCACGACCTCGCGCGGGCCGGTGGCGATGGCGTCGTCGAAATCCTTCATGGCCTTGACGCTCTTGGGATCGAGCGCCAGCAGCGCCTCCCAGTACTGCATGCGCAGGCCGGCGGAAACGGAGGTTCCGGCGCCGGCGGCCAGCAGCTCGTCGACCATCTTAATGGCCTTGGCCGGCTCGTTGCCCTTCACGTAGATGCGCGCCAGCAGCTCGCGGGCGGTGTTATCCCAGTTCAGCCCGCGGTAGCCCGCCACCACGGTCTGCAGCAGGGGGATGGCCTCGGTGTTGCGGTTCGCCGCCAGCAGCTGTTTGGCCTGCTCCATCTCCGGGGGGGCGTCCATCTCCAGGCGGAACACATCCTTCCTGGCCACGGGGTAGACGGCGTCGCCGCCGCTGGCCGGCTGCACCAGGAATTCGTTCTTGGCCGCGTCCCAGCGGATGGACTTGAAAGCCATTTTCCTGCCGTTGGCCATGTGCAGGACATTGGCGGCAGGCGACGGCAGCGCCAGCAGCGCCATGCAGGCGGCCATCATGCCGATGCGAAATGCCTGAGTTTTCATGCGTGTGATCCTTCCTGCAATGCTCGACTGGCGTTCCTTGCAAACTCTCCGCGCAACCGGTTTCTCATGGTGTCGGTCTGGTGGCCGCCGGCGCCGGCTTCACGGCCGGTGCTGGCGCAATCGCTTTCACAGGCGCCGCTGCTGTCGTTGTCGG
>SESD01002044.1_pt1 | contig 10460 bp, 12 predicted proteins | sample 3171411 | NCBI WGS metagenome assembly SESD01 (sample SAMN06051880, study PRJNA518727) | freshwater metagenome | biome: subpolar coniferous forest; feature: holomictic lake; material: water; isolation source: holomictic Lake 442, 16.5 m depth | place: Canada: near Kenora, Ontario | collected...
GAAGGGTTGGAACATGACGGCTGGCGAAAATTTCGCATCCAGCCCAACGCTTATAAAACACGGCAGGTGTTTATGGTCAAGCAGCTTGAGTTTTTAGCAGGTCCGCGCACAAGATCCCGCTACGCACAGCGCCTTCCAACGTTGCAGGATAGTCGCCCTGAGTATAGTCACCCGCGAGCAATAGGGTAGCTAGGGGCGTTTGTTGTGCCGGGCGTTGCAAGTTGGGTGTACAGGCGAAGGTGGCGCGTTTTTCCGCGATGACTCTGAACCACATCGGCGCATCGGTAATGCCAAATTCGCTACTGAGTTCAGCGATGACCTTGTGCGCCAGTTCGTCTTGCGATAAGGCTTGATGGCGTCCTTCCGCGCTGATGACCGATGCGATCAGCCCCGGCTGATTGGATATCTGCCCTTTATCAAACAGCCACTGGCTGTAACGCTGATGCAGGCCCAGCATCGGGTGGGGGAGTGTGACGCGGGGCGGATATTGCAGATAAACGGTGTAGATCGGCTGATGCGTTAAGGCATCGATTTGTGCCACAACGGGCGCGAGTTCTGCGAAGTCATGCAAGAGCCGGGCGGTGGTCACAGGTGGCGTGGCGCAAACGACATGGCTGAAATACAGGCTGCCCCGTTTTGTGACGACTTCCATGCCGATATCGTGGGGCAACAGGCGCTCCACACCGCAGGAGGTTAAAACATGCCCGCCGCGTTTTTTGACGTAGCGTGCGGCCCTTTGGGGAAACAGTTCGGAAAAATCGATGCGCGGAATCAGCATGTCGCTATCAGCGCGTTTTTGATTGAGCGCATCGCGCAACACGTTGAGCAGTACCTGTGCCGATGCGATCGCTACGGGCGTGTTGAGCGCGGCGATGCACAGAGGCTCCCAGAGTTTTTCCACCAGTTGCGGACTTTGACCGTGACGGGCGAGCAGAGCGCTTGCAGTCATATCGCTGGCAAGACGGAAATTCATCCGGCGCAGCAACAGCATAAAGCGCGCGGCACTCAAGCGTTCACGCCATGATAACCCTCGTGCACGGAGCAGGGCGATAAGCAAATGCAGCGGGGCCGGCAGCTTCGGGGCTTTGAGTGAAAAATGGCCGTGCAGATCAAGCTGCAGCGGCAGCCGTAGAAAGTCGGCGTCAAGGTTACCGCCCACCTGTTCGATCAGCCGTAAGGTATCGCGATAGCAGCCCAGCAGCAGGTGCTGGCCGTTGTCGAGCTGTGCATGCGGGTGCGTCACCCCCCTCGCGCGTCCGCCCAGGCTCTTTGCGCTCTCGAATACGGTGACGGCCATGCCTTGTTCTGCCAGACGCACCGCGGCCGCCATCCCCGCATAGCCGCCACCAATGACGGCGATATTTAATTCTTTATCCAAGTTGTCCAGGCGAGCCACAGTTTGCGCAGCGGAGTGAGCGAGACGCGTTCTTTGAGCACGTGGCATCCGGAATGGATGACTTCATCCAGTGTTGCTCGATAGATGGCAGCCATGATGAGGCCGGTGCGCTGGTTTTTGCGGTCAGTCGCGGGCAACTGCGCCAGTGCCTGATCATAAAAACGCTGTGCGCGCTCGATCTGGAACGCCATCAGTTTTTGGAAATTCTCAGTCTCATTGGCGTTCAGAATATCCGCTGCCGTGACGTTGAATTGCTGCATCTCGTCCATCGGCAGATAGATGCGGTTGCGTCTGGCATCTTCGCCCACATCGCGGATGATGTTGGTGAGCTGAAAGGCGATCCCTAAATCATGCGCATATTTGAGCGTCTGTCGGTCTGAATAGCCGAAAATTTCCACAGACAACAGGCCGACGACGGAGGCGACGCGATAGCAGTACAGTTGCAGCGACTTGAAATCCGCATAGCGCGGCTGATCGAGATCCATCTCCATGCCGTCGATGATTTCAAGCAGATGTTCCTGCGCCATGTTGAACTGGATGACGACCGGCACCAGCGCTTGTGCGACCGGATGCTGCGGACGACCTGAGTAAATTTCCGCGACCTGAGTGCGCCACCATTGCAGTGTGGTGCGTGCCACTTGCTCGTCCGAGCACTCGTCCACTACGTCATCCACCTCACGGCAAAAGGCATACAGGGCAGTAATCGCGCGGCGTTTTTCTTTGGGCAAAAACAGGAAGCTGTAGTAAAAGCTGGATCCGCTCGCGGCGGCCTTGTCCTGGCAGTATTGGTCTGGAGTCACTGTAATATTCTATTTTAATGAGGGGGGTGAAATATGGGATTTTGCCCATTTATAAAGGGTGTCGGGTTCGATATCGACAGCACCGTCTTTGAATTCCAGGCATCCCCAATCCTGATCAATGCGAGCCGATACCAATTCAGTCGCATTGACATGATCTTTGATGAGTGGTGTCAGATCGGTTTCAATAAACTCGCCATTGGCAAAGGTTAAGCCAAAAATATAATTTTGCTGCTGTTCAAATTGTCTGAGCTTCATCTGGCTACTCCAAGGGTTGCACACGGTGAAATTTTTGGGTGTCCCATATTTCAATGAGTTCAGCTTGATGCAGTTCTGCCCATTCGCGTACCAACTGAAAACACGTGTTAGGCAATTTTCCATCAATTAATTCCAGCGTATTCAAACTCATGACGGCTTCGTACTCGCCATATTTTATGTGGATATGGCGCGGCGGATGCTCCCGATCAATGAGGAACATGCGAATAATGATGCCGTAAAAGCGAGCAAGTTCGGGCATGGCGTATTTGTTGTCAGGTAGTGGCAAGGTTCATAGGTGCCGATTTGGCCAGCATGATAACCCAGTCTAAGGGGCGTAGCACCGGGCGGCGGCGGAACATATCGTAATTGACCGCGTCGAGCTTGTCTAAAATGCGCAGTCCGCCTGCGATAATCATGCGCATTTCAAGGCCGATACGCCCCGTCAGAATACTGCCCAGCGGCGCGCCTTGTAACATCAGGCTGCGTGCGCGGTCGATCTGAAATTTCATCAGCGCCCGCCAATTGTCATCGCAGATGTGTTGTGCGATCTGGTTTTCAGTCACGCCAAAGCGCGCCATTTCATCGAGCGGCAGGTAAATCCGCCCGATCGTCATGTCTTTTGCAACGTCCTGCCAAAAATTGATCAACTGCAAGCTGGTGCAGATCTGATCCGAATAAGCCAGATTGACCGGCGTGGCCTCGCCGTACAGATGCAGCATCAGGATGCCGACCGGATTGGCCGAGCGGCGGCAATAGTCTGCAAGCGCTGCATAGTTGTCATAGCGCTTGGTCACCACGTCCTGCGAAAAGGCATCGAGCAGGTCGTAATGGGGCTGCAAGGGAAGCTGGTACGCCTGGACGGTCGCGGCCAGATTTTGGAACAGCGGCGTAAGCGGTAACTCGCCTTGATTCATGCGATCCAGTTCGCTGCGAAATGCAGCGAGCTGCCTCAAGCGTTCGGCGTCCGGCAAATCCCCTTCATCGGCGATGTCGTCCGCAGCTCTGGCGAAATGATAGATCGCTGCAACGGGCCGCCTTAGCCGTTTGGGCATCAGGATAGAGGCGACCGGGAAATTTTCGTAATGCTCAACCGACATGAAGGATTACAGTAAATCGTTTCGATGCAGCATGAAGACGAACTGGTCGCCCGCGGTGACATCCAGCCAGGTGAACGGCAGTTTCGGGTAGGCCGCTTCAAGGATGTCCCTGTTGTGGCCGATTTCGACGATCAGAATGCCGTTGTCGGTCAAATGTTCCGCCGCGTGTTTCAGGATCACGCGCGTCGCATCCAGTCCGTCATTACCGCTGCCTAACGATAACTTGGGTTCATGCAAATATTCCGCAGGCAAGGCCGCGACCGATTCCGCGTCGACATAAGGCGGGTTGCTGATAATCAGGTCATAGCGGCGGCCGGATAACTTGGCAAATAAGTCCGATTCAATCAGGCTGATGCGCGATGCTAACTCGTAGTCGGTCACGTTGCGCTCTGCGACGGCAAGGGCGTCAGGCGACAAATCGACTGCATCGACCTTTGCATTGGGGAATGCATCGGCGCACAAAATTGCGAGGCATCCGCTGCCGGTGCACAGATCGAGCACCTGAGAGATGGCTTCAGGCTCAGTAATCCAAGGCGCTAACTGTTGACGCAGCAATTCTGCGATGAAGGAGCGCGGCACGATGACGCGTTCGTCCACATAAAAGCTGTAATCGCCCAGAAATGCTTCGTGGGTCAGATAGGCGGCCGGGATGCGCTGTTCGACGCGACGCTGGATGACATTGAGCACTTCTCCGCGTTCGGCAGGCGTGAGTTGCGCATCCAGGAACGGGGCGAGGGTGTCAACCGGCAGATGCAGGGTATGCAAAATCAGATAAACCGCTTCGTCGTAGGCGTCATTGCTGCCGTGACCGAAGAACAGTTTTGCCTGATAGAAGCGGCTGACCGCGAAGCGGAGGTAGTCGCGTACCGTCAGCAGGCTTTGCGAAGCTGCGGAAAAATAATTACTTATTTGCATAACAGGTTTTCCAGTGTGCGCTGATAGGTCAGCTTGAGAGGTTCGATGTCGGCGATCGCGACGCATTCATTGAGTTTATGGATGGTGGCATTCAGCGGGCCGAATTCGATGACCTGTGCGCAGATGTCGGCGATAAAGCGTCCGTCCGAGGTGCCGCCGGAGGTCGAGAGTTCAGGCGTGATGCCGTAGCTTTGCTCGATCGCACGGCTGATGGCTTCAACCAGATTCCCCTTAGGCGTAATGTAGGGCTTGCCGGATAACTCCCACAGCAGGTCGTATTTGACGCCGTGCTTATCGAGGATTGCATGCACGCGATTTTTGAGCTCCTGCTCCGTGCTGGCGGTGGAGAAACGGAAATTGAACAGGATTTCGACCGTGCCCGGTACGACATTGGTCGCACCCGTGCCGCCGTTCATGTTGGAAATCTGCCACGAAGTGGGCGGAAAATATTCGTTGCCCTCATCCCAGATCGTGGTTGCCAGTTCAGCAATGGCGGGGGACACCATGTGGATCGGGTTTTTCACTAAATGCGGATAAGCGATATGCCCCTGCACGCCTTGCACCACCAGCGTGCCGTTGAGCGAGCCGCGACGACCGTTTTTGATCATGTCGCCGACCAGTTTGTTGGAGGTCGGTTCGCCGACGATGCAATAGTCCAGTGTTTCGCCGCGCGCCTGCAAGGCTTCGACTACGCGCACTGTGCCATCCACCGCCACACCTTCTTCGTCGGACGTGATCAACAGGGCGATAGAGCCATCGTGCTGGGGATGATCTTCGACAAAGGCTTCGATCGCCGTGATGAATGCCGCAATCGAGGTCTTCATGTCGGCCGCACCGCGACCAAACAGCATTTCATCCCTGATCGTCGGCTCAAAGGGCGGGCTGAACCAGGATTCTACCGGGCCGCTGGGGACGACATCGGTATGGCCGGCAAACACGACGACAGGCGCATTGATGCCGCGCCTTGCCCAGAAATTGTCGACATTGCCAAAACGCATGCGTTCAATGATAAAACCGACTTTTTCCAGTCGTTCGATCAGAATTTCCTGGCAACCTGCATCATCAGGGGTAAGTGAGCGGCGCGCGATCAGCGCCTTCGCGAGTGCGAGTGTTTCTGTCATGATTGAACCTCTTTGTTGAATAGGTGGGCATAAGCCAAGGGATCGAAGCCGATATGTAGTACGCTGCCGTCCTGTTCCAGTACCGGGCGCTTGACGACACTCGTTTTATCGGTCATTAAAGCTAATGCAGAAGTATCGTCTGTAATGCTTTGTTTTTGTTCATCTGTTAAGGCGCGCCAAGTCAGCCCTTTACGGTTGATTAATTCAGAATGGCCGCGTTGCGCCAACCAGTTGGCCGCAATGCTGGCATCCAGTCCTGACTTTTTGAAATCATGGAATTCGACCTCGATTTGATGTTCTGTCAGCCAGTCGCGTGCTTTTTTGACTGTGTTGCAATTGTTAATGCCGTAGAGTTTAATCAAGATACATCCAGATCGAGTTTGATGCCGCTAAAGTCCGATGGCGGCGTTTTCGCACTAACCGGGTTCGGGGTGTAGGAGGGCACCGTCATGGTATTGGTGCGCTCGGAAAAATCGACCAGCGCGGCCAGATTGCTTGCGGAATCTGCGTTGCGCATGGCTTCTTCTTTGGTGATAACGCCGGTTTTAAACAGACGATACAGCGCCTGTTCGAAGGTTTGTGAGCCTGCTGACACGCTTTTGTCGATGGCCTCGTGGATCTTTTCGATTTCGTCGTTCTTGATCAGGTCGGCAATCAGCGTGGTGTTGAGCAGCACTTCAACGGCCGGTACCTGTTTGCCGTGCACGTTGCGCACCAGACGCTGGGAAATCACCGCGCGCAAACACATCGACAAATCCGACAAAACACTCTGGCGAGAATCATAGGGGAAGAAATTGACGATGCGGTTGAGCGCGTGATAACTGTTATTCGCATGCAGCGTGGTCAGACACAGGTGTCCGGTTTGTGCAAAAATCAGCGCGTGCTTCAAGGTGTCGCGATCGCGCACTTCACCGATCATCAGCACATCCGGTGCTTCACGCATACCGCAGGACAGCGCATTATCGTAGCTTTGCGTATCGGTACCGATTTCACGCTGATTGACGATCGACTTGTCGTGTTTGAAGATGTACTCGATCGGGTCTTCGATGGTCAGAATGTGGCCGGTTTGGGTGCGACTGCGGTAATCGATCATCGAGGCTAAGGTGGTGGATTTCCCCGAACCTGTCGCGCCGACCACCAGCACCAGTCCGCGCTTTTCCATGATGAGCGATTTTAAGACGGCCGGCAGATGCAAGTTGTCCATGTTGCTGATCTTGCCGCGGATATAGCGTATGACAATGGCGATGTCGCCGCGCTGGCGGAAGATATTGACCCGAAAATTGCCCAGCCCTTCCTCACGGTAGGAGAAATTCATCTCCATGGTGGCTTCAAACTCGATGATCTGGCGCGAGGACATCATCTCGTAGGCGATGCGCTTGATGATGTCCGCACTTAGGATTTGCGAGTTGACCGGGACGGCATTGCCGTCGATCTTGACGTTGACAGGCGCACCTACCGAGAAAAACAGGTCGGAGGCGAGCTTATCGGCCGCGAGCTTCAGCAACGGTGTGACGATCATGGTGACTCCCAGTTATTAGACGCTAGTAGCTAGTTAAAGCCCGCCGCAGCGACAACCCCAACTAGCTACTTGCTTTTAAATGCCTCTGAGCAATTCGTTGATGCCGACCTTGGACAGCGTCTTGGCATCGACTTTTTTGACGATCACGGCGCAATACAGACTGTACTTGCCATCCGGTGAGGGAAGGCTGCCGCTGACCACAACCGATCCTGCCGGTACGCGGCCGTAGGTCACGGTGCCGGTTTCACGATCGTAAATCTTGGTGCTCTGACCGATGAATACACCCATCGAGATCACCACGTTGTCTTCCAAAATCACGCCTTCGACAATTTCTGAACGAGCGCCGACGAAACAGTTATCGCCGATGATGGTTGGATTAGCTTGTACAGGTTCGAGCACGCCGCCGATACCGACGCCGCCTGACAGATGCACGTTCTTACCGATTTGTGCGCAGGAGCCGACCGTCGCCCAGGTGTCTACCATGGTGCCTTCATCGACATAGGCGCCGATATTGACATAGGAAGGCATCAGGACCACGTTTTTGCCGATGAATGCGCCTTTGCGGGCAGCGGCCGGCGGCACGACACGGAAACCGCCTTCACGGAAATCGCGGCTGTTGTAGTCAGCGAATTTTGAAGGCACTTTGTCGTAGTAATTGGTGAAACCGCCTTTGATAAACGCGTTGTCTTCCAGACGGAATGACAACAATACCGCCTTTTTTAGCCACTGATGGGTAAACCATTCGCCGTCAATTTTTTCGGCGACGCGCAGCGTGCCGTTGTCCAGTTTTGTGATGACGGCATCGACGGCTTCTTTGAGTTGCGCGTCCGCATTGCGCGGGGTAATGTCGGCACGACGTTCAAAAGCGGCTTCGATGATTTGTTGTAATTGATCCATGGTTATTCCCTTATGAAAAGTTGGTAGCAGTTAGACGTAAGACGTTAGTTGGTTTTGTCCGCTTCGCGGTCTTGTTTTAACTAGCGTCTAGCAACTTACGACTGAATTTAGCGATTCTTTGTGCGGCTTCTACGGTTTCGGCAGTTTCGGCAACTAACGCCAAACGGACAAAATTCTCACCCGGATTGATACCCTGCGCGTGGCGGGCTAAGAAACTGCCCGGCAAAACGGTGACATTATAATCTCGATATAAGCCTTGCGCGAACGCCGTATCCTTGATTGGCGTGCGTACCCACAGATAAAAAGCCGCATCCGGCAGACTCACCGGTAAAACGGGCGACAATATTTCCATCACCTGGGTGAATTTGTCGGCATACAGGCGGCGATTTTCAGCGACATGCGCTTCATCGTTCCATGCCGCGATGCTGGCGGACTGGATCACCGGATTCATCGCCGAGCCGTGATAGGTGCGGTACAGCGCAAATTTTTCGATGACGCGCGCATCCCCTGCAACAAAGCCTGAGCGCATGCCGGGCACGTTGGAGCGCTTCGACAGACTGGAAAATACCACTAGGTTTTTGTAGTCGCAGCGTCCCAGTTGTTGGGCAGCTTGCAACGCGCCCAGTGGCGCCTCGTCAAAATAGATTTCCGAATAGCATTCGTCTGATGCGATGACAAAACCGTAGCGGTCGGATAGCTCAAACAGTGTTTGCCATTCCGCCAGCGGCATCACGCGCCCCGTGGGGTTGCCGGGCGAACAGACATAAATCAGCTGAGTGCGCTGCCAGACCTCATCCGGTAACTGGCTGAAATTCAGTGCGTAATTGTCTTCTGGCAAGGTGTTGAGAAAGTAGGGGGTTGCGCCTGCTAAAAAAGCCGCGCCCTCGTAAATCTGGTAGAACGGATTCGGGCAGACGACAGCAGGATCGGGACGGTTGCGGTCGATCACCGTTTGCGCGAAAGCGAATAAGGCTTCGCGGCTGCCGTTGACCGGCAAGACCTGAGTCTTGAAATCGGGCATCGGAATACTGTAGCGCCGGGCGAGCCAGTTGGCGATTGTGCTGCGCAACGCGTCAGAGCCTGCCGTTGTGGGATAATTGGCCAGTCCGCTCAGATTGTCTGCAATGGCATCATTGATGAATTGCGGGGTCGCGTGCTTAGGCTCACCGATGGACAGGCTGATCGCCCGGTAATCTTGATTCGCTGAAACTTCACGAAACAGGGCGGCGAGTTTCTGGAACGGGTAGGGCTGGAGTTTAGTCAGGTCGGCATTCATTGCAATTGTGCGTAGGCATTGGTGGCGGACATTATAAAGGGCAGACGAGTGTCATCAAAACAAAATATCATGCCGGCAGCGGGAATCTTGAGTGGCGCACTCGTTTGGGGGCTGATCTGGTATCCGTACCGCGTGCTGCAAGATGCAGGTATCTCGGGGCCGTTGGGCACGCTGATTACCTATACGCTGGCGATGGGGCTGGGTGCCTTCATGCTGCCGCGAGTATGGCGCGAATTTTCAACCGCGGGCTGGTGGGCGCTGTTGTTGCTGCTCAGTGCCGGCTGGGCTAATTTCGGCTATGTATTAGCGATGCTGCACGGCGAAGTGATGCGCGTCTTACTGCTGTTCTATCTGGCACCTGTGTGGACGATATTATTTTCATTCTGGTTGCTGGGCGAACGTTTGAATCGCTATGGCTATCTGGTTATCGCACTCTCGATGAGCGGCGCGTTCATCATGCTGTGGGAACCTGCACTCGGCTTACCTTATCCGCAAAATTCATCTGAGTGGCTGGGACTGTCAGCCGGCATCTGTTTTGCACTGTCCAATGTGGTGTCGCGTCGTGCAACTTGTCTGAGTGTAGAAACCAAAACCTTCAGCATCTGGCTGGGGACGGCGCTGCTTACCGCGCCCCTGCTCTGGTGGCAGGGCGGATGGCCAGTGCAGGGGATCGGGGTCGAAGCATTGCTGATACTCGGATTGCTCAGCATCGCATTGTGTTCGGTTAGCTTTGCAGTGCAGTACGGAGTGACCCATATGCCTGCCAATCGGGCGATGCTGCTGTTTTTGTTTGAACTGGTGATTGCTGCCGTTGCTTCTTATTTTCTAGCGAATGAAGCGATGGCGCTGCGCGACTGGTTGGGCGCTGCACTGATTGTGTCGGCCAGCCTGCTATCAGGAAAATTGTATGCCGAGCCCGAGCTGAAAGCCTGATTCGTGCCAGGGGTCGCTGCGTGCTCAGATGACAATTTCCAGCCCTTCGCGTGCTAGTCTGACATCAAGGTTTCCTAATATGCCGGCATTGCGTTTGAGTGCTTCGGCAAATACGCGTTCGAGTTCATCGTCGCTGCGGGTCGGTTCGTGGTGAGTGCAATAAAGTATCTTGGCGCCAGCATCCAGTGCCAGTTTAATGCTGGTGTCGAAGGTGCCGTGCCCCCAGCCTGTCTTGGCTCGGTACTCCTCAG
>SESD01002045.1_pt1 | contig 10441 bp, 8 predicted proteins | sample 3171411 | NCBI WGS metagenome assembly SESD01 (sample SAMN06051880, study PRJNA518727) | freshwater metagenome | biome: subpolar coniferous forest; feature: holomictic lake; material: water; isolation source: holomictic Lake 442, 16.5 m depth | place: Canada: near Kenora, Ontario | collected...
TTAAAATCACCAACACACCATCAATGTTATCGTCTTTTAAACATACATCGAGCGACTGTTTATAACGTTCTGACGTGGCATCGCCCAAAATATCAACAGGATTTGCGTGTGACCAATGCGTTGGCAAAACTTCATTCAAAGCATTCAAACTATCGTCGCTCAATTCTGCCATTTTGATGCCGACATCTTCCGCGCGGTCGGTACTCATAACACCAGGTCCGCCAGCGTTGGTGATAATCGCTAAACGGTCTTGTGTGACTTCGTAATTATTCGCCAAAACTCGTGTCGCTGAGAACAATTCAGAGATGCTATAAACCCGAACTACACCAGCCCGTTCAATAGCAGCATCAAACACACTATCGCCACCAACCATCGCGCCAGTGTGTGACATTGCTGCTTTGATACCTGCTTCGTGACGACCCGATTTAATCAACACAACAGGTTTCAAACGTGCCGCTGCTTTCAAGCCACTTAAAAAACGACGCGCATCGCGGATGCCTTCGACGTACATCAAAATGCCTGTGGTTTTGGTATCGGTTGCCAAATAATCCAACACTTCGCCGAAATCAATATCTGCCGCGCCGCCCATTGAAACAACGGTTGAGAAACCAATATCTTCTGATTTTGCCCAATCCAAAATCGCGGTGCAAACTGCGCCAGATTGTGAAAGTAACGCTAAATTGCCGTCTTGAATCGTACCGTCACCGAAAGTTGCGTTTAAAAATCCGCTCGGACGCGCTACACCTAAACAGTTTGGGCCAATAATGCGAATGCTGTAGCGGTGTGCAATGTCCAAAACTTCTTGTTGCAAACGATGACCTTCTTCGCCTAATTCACCAAAACCAGCCGTGATAATAATTACCGAATTAACGCCTTTTTCGCCGCATTGACGCATTACAGCAGGCACGGTTGGCGCAGGAGTTGAAATGACCACCAAATCTAAATCTTCAGGAACAGAATTTAAATCGGGATAGGCTTTTAAACCTAAAATGTATTCGCGTTTATTGTTGACGGGATACAAGCCACCTTTGAATTCAGCTTCTTGCATATTGAGTAATAACCGATAACCCACGCTTTCAGGGCGTTCTGACGCGCCAACGATTGCAACAGATTTTGGGGTGAAAAAACGATTTAAATAATGCGGTCCCATAACAACTCCGAAAAAGTAAGATTAAGAAAATGATTACGAAAGTTTAGCGGTTTTCTGTGTCAATTAAATTAAAACCCGATTATCTCGATTAGTTTCATTCTATATTTTTATCCAGTATTTTGAAATTAAACTGTAATCCATTATCCTTTGTCTGGTCACTTTTTCATCAACAAAGGATTCAATTCTGTGAACAAAATTTTTTCATTTTTTAAAATACTTTTTTTAGGATTAACAATGGCATCATCTGCAAATGCAGGCACAGCGGAAGAAAATAAAATCGCTGGCGCAACTTTTCTCGCTGAAAACGCAAAAAAACCAAACATCAAAACCACTGCAAGTGGTTTGCAATATGAAGTATTAACAGCTGGTACAGGTACAAAACATCCCGTTGCATCGGATTTTGTAACCGTGCATTACGCTGGTACGACATTGGAAGGAAAAGAATTTGATAGTTCATATAAACGTGGCGAACCTGCTGGTTTTCCATTGAAAGGCGTAATTGCAGGTTGGACAGAAGGCGTGCAATTGATGACGGAAGGCGCGAAATATCGTTTTTATATTCCATCTGATTTAGCTTATGGCTCACGCGGCATTGGACGTGATATTCAACCTAATGCAGCGTTAATTTTTGACGTAGAATTATTAAAAATTAAATAGCATTTTTGCCGACATTCATCCGTTGAATGTCGGCATTTTTATATTTACATATTCACTTCGTTAAACAATCCAGTCGATAAATAGCGATCACCGCGATCACAAATAATCGTTACAATCACCGCATTTTCGACTTCATTTGCTAATTTCAATGCCGCAAAAACGGCTCCACCCGATGAAACACCTGCAAAAACACCTTCTTCTTTCGCTAATCGTCGTGTCATATTTTCAGCAGATAATTGGTCCACTTCAATAATTTGATTTACACGAGTTGGATCATAAATTTTCGGTAAATACTCTGGTGTCCAACGACGAATTCCAGCAATCTTTGAATCACCTTGTGGTTGTACGCCGACGATTTGAATGCTTGGATTTTTTTCGGTGAGATATTTTGACGTTCCCATAATTGTTCCCGTCGTTCCCATTGCGCTGACAAAATGTGTCACCGTTCCTTTTGTGTCGCGCCAAATTTCAACACCTGTCGTTTCGTAATGCGCTCGCGGATTATCTGGATTTGAAAACTGATCGAGAATTTTGCCTTTGCCTGCCGCTTCCATTTCACGCGCCAAATCAATCGCCGACTCCATGCTTCCAGCTGCTGGCGTTAAAATAATTTCAGCACCATACGCTTGCATTGCGGCAACGCGTTCAGCCGTCATGTTGTCTGGCATAATCAGCGTCATTTTGTAACCTTTTATCGCTGCCGCCATCGCTAACGCAATGCCTGTATTTCCACTGGTTGCTTCAATTAAACGGTCGCCCGATTTGATTTCGCCACGTTCTTCCGCACGAGTAATCATACTTAATGCTGGTCTATCTTTAACCGAACCCGCTGGATTATTGCCTTCAAGTTTGAGTAAAACGGTGTTACTCGAATGATGATGTAATCGTTGCAAACGCACTAATGGCGTATTGCCAACGAAATTTTCAAGGGTTGGATAATTGTTCATTTTATTAAATCCCGTGTTTTAGTTTATTTGTTGGCTTATCTTAACTGTATGCGCGTCTGACCCATAAAAAAACCACGCGAAAATTTTTTTCTGCGTGGTTTTCAAATTTTTGAAACAGTTAAAAATTATCCTGTCGGATTTGACCACTTCCAGTTTTGAATTTCTGGCATATCTTCACCAAATTGTGAGATATAACGTTTGTGATCAATCAATTTGTTACGCAACGCTTGTTTCAAGTATACCGCTTGATCTTTCAAACGTGGCACGCGATCAATGGCATCCATCGCTAAATGGAAACGATCGACTTCATTCATTACAACCATATCGAATGGCGTTGAAGTTGTACCTTCTTCTTTATAACCGCGAACGTGCATATTTGCATGATTACTGCGGCGATACGTCAAACGATGAATCAACCAAGGATAACCGTGATACGCAAATACAACAGGTTTATCGTGCGTGAATAATTCAGTGAAATCTGAATCAGACAAGCCATTTGGATGTTCTGTTTCAGGTTGCAATTTCATTAAATTCACCACGTTAATCACGCGGATTTTTAAATCTGGCACTTCACGACGCAAAATATCAACCGCCGCTAAACATTCTAACGTTGGAACATCGCCAGCACATGCCATGACAACATCAGGTGATGTGCCGTGATCATTACTTGCCCATTCCCAAACACTCACGCCAGATTCACAATGTTTTGCAGCTGCATCCATTGATAACCATTGTGGTGCAGGTTGTTTGCCCGCGACAATGACGTTCACATAATTACGACTACGCAAAACGTGATCAGTCACAGATAAGAGCGTATTCGCATCAGGTGGTAAATACACGCGAATCACTTCAGCTTTTTTGTTCACAACGTGATCAATAAAACCAGGATCTTGGTGTGAAAAACCGTTGTGATCTTGTCGCCAAACATGCGAAGTTAACAAATAGTTGAGCGACGCAATCGGTCTGCGCCATGGAATGCGATTCGTGGTTTTGAGCCATTTTGCGTGTTGGTTAAACATCGAATCGATAAGGTGAATAAACGCTTCGTAGCACGAGAAGAAACCGTGACGACCTGTCAACAAATAGCCTTCGAGCCAACCTTGACAAGTGTGTTCACTCAAAATTTCCATCACTCGACCATCTTGTGACAAATCGGTATCTTCAGGCAGTCTTTTTTCCATCCAAACGCGCGATGTTTCTTCAAATACGTCGTCCCAACGATTCGATGAAGTTTCATCTGGACCAAAAATGCGGAAGTTTTTCTGCGCTTTGTTATTTTTCATTACGTCACGCAAGAACGAACCCATCACACGAGTTGCTTCGGCATCGACTGAACCTGGTGTTGGAACTTCAACTGCGTAATCACGGAAATTCGGCATACGCAAATCGTGCAACAAAACACCGCCATTTGCGTGTGGATTGTCACCGATACGACATTGACCTTTCGGCGCGAGGTCTTTTAATTCTTGTAATGGCGAACCATTTGCGTCGAATAATTCTTCGGGTTTATAGCTTTTCAACCACGATTCTAAAATCGCAACGTGTTCAGGATTATTCGCTAAACCCGATAATGGCACTTGATGTGAACGCCAAAAATCTTCGGTTTTTTTACCATCAACACTTTCAGGTCCCGTCCAACCTTTTGGAGTCCGCATAATAATCAAAGGCCAACGCGGACGTTTTAATTCTTTCGTATCCGCAGCAGTGCGCCATTCATGTTGAATTGCTTTGATGTCGGTGATACAGGCTTCTAAAACTGCCGCCATTTTTGGATGCACGATTTCAGGGTCTTTGCCTTCAACAAAATGCACGTCGTAGCCATAACCTTCAAATAATTTGGTTAATTCTTCTTCGCTGATACGACTTAACAATGTTGGATTTGCGATTTTATAACCGTTCAAATGCAAAATTGGTAACACCGCACCATCACGAGCAGGATTTAAAAATTTGTTTGAATGCCAAGAAGCCGCCATTGGACCTGTTTCAGCTTCGCCGTCACCAATTACGCAGCACGCAATCAAATCAGGATTATCAAATACGTTACCGTAAGCATGAGAAACTGCGTAACCTAATTCGCCACCTTCATGGATTGAACCTGGTGTTTCAGGTGCAACGTGACTTGGAATGCCGCCTGGAAAAGAAAACTGATGAAATAGATTTTTCATGCCTTCTTTATCAAGCGAAATGTTTGGATAAAACTCGCTGTAAGTGCCTTCTAACCAGCAATTCGCCACCATCGCAGGTCCACCGTGACCAGGACCACAGATGAAAATCATGTTTAAATCGTGTTCTTTAATCAACCGATTGACGTGAACATGAATAAAATTCAAGCCTGGAGTCGTTCCCCAATGTCCCAACAAACGCGGTTTAATATGCGAAATGTTTAACGGTTCCGTCAAAAGTGGATTGCCTAGCAAATAAATTTGACCGACAGATAAATAATTTGCCGCTCTCCAATAAGCGTTCATTTTGGCTTGTAACGCAGAATCTAGTTTAAAGTCGTATATTCTTTCTTGCATAAAATATCTCAAGGTTAATTTAAAAAAGTTTGAATCTGTTGCGCGATTTCGCGTTCTTCTTCAGCGTGGATAACTAAAATACGCGAACGACTGGAAGCGTCGCTGATGTCGATATTACTACTAAATGGCTGATGATTTAACCCCGAATCCAGTAAAAACCCCAAACCATTCAAGTTATTTAAAATGTGTTGCCGAATGACGGGGGCGTTTTCACCAATTCCACCCGTGAAAATCAGTGCATCAACGTGACCATTTAGCACCGCAAAATAAGCACCGACGTATTTCTGTACACGATAGCAGAACAAGTTTAAAGCTATGTGACAAGATTCATCACCGTGTTCCGCTTTGTTCAAAATCGTTCGCATATCGGTTTCACCGCACACGCCTAGCAAGCCACTTTGTTTGTTAAATAAGCGGTTAATTTCGTCCAGTGTTTTACCTTCGCGTTGCAATGTAATTGCAATCATCGGGTCAATATCACCGCAACGACTCGCCATCATTAAACCTTCTGTCGGTGAAAATCCCATCGACGTATCGACGCTCACGCCATTTTTAACCGCAGTTGCGCTCGCGCCACCGCCCAAATGTAAAATAATAAGATTCAAATCTTCGGGCGATTTATTCAATAACTTCGCCGCCGCATTAACGCTGTGTTGGCAAGAAATACCGTGAAAACCGTAACGATAAAAATCCACATTCGCGGATAAATTTTCAGGAATCGCATAACGCCCCGCGTAATCTGGAATTTGACGATGAAACGCTGTATCGAAAACCGCGAATTGCGGCACGTTGGCAAATAATTCTTGCGCCATTTCAATTCCCAAACGATTTGGTGGATTGTGAAGTGGCGCATAATTATCGAGTTGAGCGATTTGATTTAAAACGTCAGGCGTAATCAGCGTGATTTTTGTGAAAGTTGCGCCACCATGAACGACACGATGTCCAATCGCAGAAAGGCTTAAATCATTTTCAGCCAGCCAGTTTTGCCATTGACGATAAAGAAATGCGAGGGTGTTTTTTGCATCGTGAATGCTTGCGTCGTGGTGAGAAAATTTTTCACTTTGCACATTCACGCCGTTAATTGATAAGCCATTGGTTGCACCGTAATCGGCATTTAACGTGGCTTTGATGTTTAAATTGTTATCGAATAATTGTGTTTTGACGGACGTGCTACCAACATTAACAATGAGTTTTGCCATAAAATTTTTAGTTGTGTTGGATAAGGAGTTGAAAGCAAAAAGGCTTTAATCCGAAAAAATTAAAGCCTTTTAAATGACTTAAACTGCTGCTAAACCCATGATGTTATAACCGCAATCAACATACGTTAATTCACCCGTTATGCCCGATGCTAAATCCGAACATAAAAATGCGGCGGCATTGCCGACTTCTTCAATGGTGACATTCTTCTTCAATGGTGACGCATCGGCTGCTTTGCCCAACATCGCTTTGAAATCGTTAATACCTGAAGCAGCCAATGTTCTAATTGGACCCGCTGAAATAGCATTAACCCGCGTACCTTCTGCACCTAACGCCGCTGCCATATAACGAACATTCGCTTCTAAACTCGCTTTCGCTACGCCCATGACGTTGTAATTTGGAATCGCACGTTCTGCGCCTAAATAACTCAACGTCAACAGCGAACCGTTGCGACCTTGCATCATTGAACGTCCCGCTTTTGCTAACGCAGTGAAACTGTAAGAACTAATATCATGTGCAATACGGAAATTATCCCGCGTCGTCGCTTCAACATAATCGCCGTCTAACGCTTCACGCGGCGCAAATGCGACTGAATGCACGATGCAATCTAAACCGTCCCAATGTTTACCAAGTTCTGCGAAAACATTATTGATTTGTTCATCGCTGCTTACGTCGCATTCAATGGCAATAGATGAACCGCATTCTTCTGCCATTTTCGCAACGCGCTCGTGCAACTTTTCATTTTGATAAGTGAACGCGAGTTCTGCGCCTTCACGACGCATTGCTTGGGCGATTCCCCATGCAATGGAGCGATTACTAATTAATCCGACAATCAAAACTCGTTTGCCTTGCATAAAAGCCATAAACGTTACTCCTGAAAATCGAAACGATTAGTGGTGATGTCCGCCAGCACCGTGAATGTGACCGTGTTCAATTTCTTCTTCAGTCGCTGGACGTACCTCGATAACTTCGATGTCAAAATTTAATGGCATTCCCGCTAACGGGTGATTACCATCAATCGTAATGTTTTCACCGTCAACCGCGATAACCGTTACAATTCCAGGACCTTCGCTAACGTCTGCGTGAAATTGCATTCCGACTTCAATGTTATCAATACCATCAAACATTTCGCGTGAAATCACTTGAATGCGGTCTTCAAAAATAAGTCCATAAGCATCAGATGCTGGAATGTTTGCGGTGAATGTATCGCCAACACTTTTACCATTCAACGCTTTTTCTAAACCTGAAATAATGCTGCCTGTGCCATGTAAATAAGCGAGTGGTTCGTGACCGATTGAACTGTCGATAACTTCACCGTCATCTTTTGTAAGTGTGTAGTGAATAGAAACGGCGGTGTTGTTGCTAACTTGCATAAAGGAACCTTTAAAAATATATTAAAAAAATGAACTGATATGATAAAGGCTAAAGCAGGTTTTGTGTGAAAAATGTCAGCTAAAATTACAATTCGATGTTTATGCCAACCCATAAGCATGTTCATCAAAACCATAATCTGCCGCGCTCATTAGACGTGGTAAAACACGTTTTGTTTGCCGACGTTCTGAATTTAGCAAATCGATAATTTCAGGGCAAAAAGACGGTGTTAAACTTGCACAAATTTCCTCATCAGTGATGGGATTAAATACGTTCAATAAAGTTTCAAAAGTCATGACAGCATTCCTTAAAAATTAAAATTAAATAACATTTGGTTTATCGGCAGGTTGTGACAGAAATAAACAATGCGTTCAGCTTAATATGGCTATATGAAATTTTAATGACTGGCTCGAAATTTAAATCAATCAAGAGGACTTGATGAAGCTAAAAATACTCACTGTTTGCATCGCCCTTTTATCCGCGTGCGATTCACAATTGAATAATCCGTATTCTGACAACGACGCAAATCAATCGGTTTTATACGAATCTTTCAGCGAACGCCCGAAACATTTAGACCCAGTTGCGGCTTATAGCTCAAATGAATACGCGATTATTGGACAGGTTTATGAACCGCCGTTGCAATATCATTATTTGAAACGTCCTTATGAACTAACACCGTTATCCGCAACGAAAATGCCTAAAGTGCGATATTTGAATGCGAACGGCGAGGTTTTAAATTCGCCAAAAGACAACGAAATTGCATTCACCGATTACATTATCGACATCAAACAAAATGTTAATTTTCAGCCACATCCTGCTTTTGCGAAAGATTTGGCGGGGAATTTTGTTTATCACGCGCTGACTTCTGAGCAAATTGCGGCAGTTAAAACGCTCGCAGATTTCACGCAAACTGGCACACGCGAACTCACTGCTGACGATTATGTTTATCAAATCAAACGGCTTGCGAATCCGAAATTACAATCGCCGATTTCTGAAATGATGAAAAATTACATCGTGAATTTCGACAAATTCGCAGAAAAAAATTTTGGTGCGGAAGTTCTCAACCGTTATCAATATCGGATTCGGATTAAAGGCAAATCGCCGCAATTTATTTTTTGGTTAGCGATGCCGTTTTTTGCGCCGATGCCGTGGGAAGCCGATGCGTTTTACAATCAAGCGGGTTTGCGCGATAAAAATATCACGCTGGATTGGTTTCCGATTGGCACAGGCGCGTATTTTTTAGCCGAAAATAATCCGAATCGCCGCATGATTTTGCTGAAAAACCCCAATTTTCACGGCGAAAATTATCCGACCGAAGGCGAACTCGAAGACGTAAAAAATGGGTTGTTAAATGACGCTGGGAAAGCGTTGCCGTTCATTGATAAAGTTGTTTTCATGCTCGAAAAAGAAACGATTCCGTATTGGACAAAGTTTTTGCAAGGTTATTATGATTTGTCGGGAATTTCGTCGGACAGTTTTGACCAAGCGGTGCAATTTACGGGAAGTGGTGGCGTTGCACTCACGCCGTCGATGACTGAAAAAGGCATTCAATTACAAATGTCGGTGACGCTTTCAGATTATTATTTGGGTTTTAATATGCAAGATTCAACGGTTGGCGGTGCGAGTGAATCCGCACGAAAATTAAGGCTAGCGATTGCGATTGCGGTGGATTATGAAGAATATATTTCGATTTTTATGAATGGGCGTGGCGTGCCAGCACAAGGTGTTTTACCAGAAGGAATTTATGGTTTTGCTGAAGGTGAAACTGGTATGAACACAGAAATTTATGATTGTAGCTCTCCCCCCTTTGAAGGGGGGCGGGGGGGATGTGCTTTAAAGCGCAAAAACATCAGCGTCGCCCAACAATTCTTAGCTGAAGCAGGTTATGCAAACGGCATCGACCCGAAAACCAAAGAATCATTGATTTTGTATTTTGATACAACTTCGACCAGCACCGACGATCGACCACGCATGAATTGGTATCGAAAACAATTTGAAAAATTGGGCATAAAACTCATTGTTCGCGCCACTGATTACAACCGTTTTCAAGAAAAAATTCGTACTGGCAACGCGCAACTTTTCTTTTTGGGTTGGAATGCAGATTATCCCGACCCCGAAAATTTTTTCTTTTTGCTTTACGGCGCACATTCCAAAGTAAAATTTGGCGGCGAAAATGCCAGTAACTATGAAAATTCTGAATTCGATCGCTTGTTTGAACAAATGCGAAACATGGACAACAGTCCAGAACGCTACGAAATAATTCAAAAAATGCAGCATATTTTGCAACACGATGCACCGTGGGTTTTAGGTTTTCATCCAAAAAATTTCGCGCTTTATCATCAGTGGTATCACAATTTAAAACCGAATTTAATGGCAAATAATCAACTCAAATATGCGCGACTTAATGTTCAAGTGCGTGAAAAAATGCATGAAAAATGGAATCGCCCATTTGATTGACAGTAAATTTTTATCGCGTGTACTCAGATAAAAAAAACTTTTAGAATCTGCGATGCGTTATTATCACGCGAGTGCAAGGCGATTAGCCGCGCCACTGAAACCTAACTTTTATAACATGGAGAAAACACAAATGACACAAGATG
>SESD01002047.1_pt1 | contig 10438 bp, 7 predicted proteins | sample 3171411 | NCBI WGS metagenome assembly SESD01 (sample SAMN06051880, study PRJNA518727) | freshwater metagenome | biome: subpolar coniferous forest; feature: holomictic lake; material: water; isolation source: holomictic Lake 442, 16.5 m depth | place: Canada: near Kenora, Ontario | collected...
CTGTCCCGATTTTGCCATTACGATCCGGGAGCGGACGGCCGCAATGGGCTGATTCCGTCAATTCGCGTTTGACAACTGATATTGGTGCTGAGTGTTTTTGTCATCCCCGAATTCTCTTATCCCCGATAACGGAATTCGGGGACGGATATGGTTTTACTCACTCCTCGGTCCTCAGCACTTTGTTTTCAGCAGGCGCCATTCTACTCGCCGCTTCGTTGCAGGGTTATATGATCCGGTCGGCCACGATGTGGCAAGCGGGTTTGGGAAACAACCATCGGAGGCATAGCATGAACGGCGACAAAATTATCCTGTCAGTAGCCACGACCGGCAGTTGGGCATCCAAGACGCAAAACCCGGCTTTGCCCGTCACACCCGAGGAGATTGCGCAGGCGGCGGTGGAGAGTTGGCGCGAAGGGGCGGCCATCGTCCATGTCCATGCGCGGGACGATGCGGGAAATATGAGCTGTGATTTGTCGCGGTTTCTGCGGGTTAAAGAGCTGATTCGCGGCCAGGGGTGTGATATTCTGATCAATTTCAGCACCAGCGGCGGGGCCGGCCGTGTGGGCGAGGAAGAGCGGTTCAACAGCCTGGCCGCCGGGCCGGAATTGGCGTCACTGGACGCGGGCTCCATGAACTTCAACGATCGCATCTTCCTGAATTCTCCGGGCTTTCTGGAGGAACTGGCCAGGCGGATGCTGGAAGCCCATGTGAAACCGGAAATTGAAGTTTTTGACAGCGGCATGATCGGCAATACGCTCTCCCTGAAAGCGAAAGGGCTGATCCCGTCGCCTTTGTGGTGGCAATTCGTCCTTGGGGTAAAGGGAGGGGCCCCGGCCACGGTGCACTCTCTGCTTCATCTGGTTGACAGCCTGCCTGCAGGGTCGCTGTGGTCGGTGTGCGCGGTGGGGGGGAGGCAGTTGCAGATGAACGTACTCGCCATCGCCATGGGCGGACATGCCCGCACAGGCATGGAGGATAACCTCTACTACCGACGGGGTGAATTGGCCCGAAGCAACGCCCAGTTAATGGCCCGTCTGGCCGGCATTGCCCGCGAGTGCGGTCGCGAACCGGCCACCCCTGCCGAAGCGAGGGAGATGCTCGGGCTGGCGTGAACAGCTTGTCGATTATTGAAGTCAACAATCCTGGCTGATTTCAAGCTCTTTCCTCACGGCTATCCCCAGTTTCTCTTTGATATAGGGCTTTTTTACATAGGCGCCGGCGCCAAGTTCCTGTGCTTCATGCACCCGGTCGGACTCCGAAAAGCCGCTCACGATAACCGCTTTCTGCTTCGGACAGCTCTCAATGATGCTCCGGTAGGTATCCAATCCATCCATGCCGGGGTCCATGATCATGTCCAGAACAATCAAGTCAGCTTGATGTTCTTTCAGGTATGCAACCGCCTCTTCACCACTGGCGACACTTGATACGCTGTAATTCAGCGTTGTAAGCATTGCTGCCGCCAGATAGCGCTGCTCTTTTACATCATCCACCACCAAGATGGATTCACCTTTGCCCATGTATTCGGAAATGGATGCCGGAACACCCTCGGCAGTAACCTCTTCCCTGGTCACGGGAAAATATAGGGTGAAGGTGCTTCCTATTCCTTTTTCGCTCTGGACGTTTATGTAACCGTGATGATCTTTCACCGTGCCCCAGACCACAGCCAGGCCAAGACCCGTTCCGCTTCTCCCCATAACCTTCTTGGTATAAAATGGTTCAAAGATCCGTTTCAGATCGGCAGTCGGTATGCCTTCACCCGTATCGGATACGGTAAGAACCACATACTCTCCCGCCCGTACATCGTCATAGCCTTCAATTAGCTTGTCCAGATATTGATTGGTTGTCTTAATGGTAACAATGCCGCCTTTGGGCATGACCTCACAGGCATTGGAAACCAGGTTGTATAGTGACTTGCCGATATGTACAGAAGAACCGGAGATGTTCAGCAGGTCCGTCTCAAGATCAGTCTTGATCTGTACGGAAGAATGACAGGCATGCAGTTTCTCAAACTCCGGTGAGTTTTGACAACTGACGATGACCTCATTCAGGTCGAGAATGTTCCTGCCTTGTACTCCTCTTCTGGCCAGGGTCAGTAGATCATCTACGATTGCCGCAGCTTTCAAACCTCCTTTCATAATGTTCACGAGATGAGGTTTGATCGAGCTCGACGCATCCACGCTCTCAAGGATCAATTCCGAATAACCGACGACAATGCCCAGAACATTGTTGAGATCGTGGGCGACGCCCCCTGCCAGCAACCCCAGGGATTCCATTTTCTCCGCGCGCTGAAGACGTTCTGACATAACTTGTCTCTCTTCTTCTGCACGCTTGCGGTCGGTGATCTCCTGGAGCAGATGGGCCGTCCTTTCCTGAACCGATATTTCCAGCGAATTTCTCTCCTCCCGCAGGGCGTCCTCCGCGTTTTTGATCCGCAGGGCGACCTTGACCTGGGAAACCAGTTCTAGCTCGTCAATCGGTTTGGACAGAAAGGCATTGGCGCCGATATCCAGACCCTTGATCCGGCTCTGCTGGTCTGTTTTGATCGCCGTAATCATGATGACCGGGATGTGTTTCGTGGTTTCATCGGACATCAGCCTGCGGCAGGTTTCAAAGCCATCCATATCCGGCATTACGATATCCAGCAAAATGGCGTCGGGCAGTTCAACCTTCGCCTTTGCTATCCCCGCCGGGCCGGATTGGGCGGTAATCACGGTACAACCGGGCATCAGATTCTTTAGCAAGGCGGACAATGCGACCAGGTTGTCCATTTTGTCGTCAATCGCCAGTATTTTCTGTGTCATATCTCCCGTCCTCCTTTCAGCCATTCACCGATCTTCTTCAGGAAACCCTCCGGATCGATCGGTTTGGCGATGTAATCGTCGCACCCCGCCACGATGATCCTTTCCCTGTCGCCTTTCATGGCCTGGGCGGTCATCGCAATCACCGGAATCGAACCGAGCTTGGCATTTTTCTTCAGATGACGGACCACCGTCAGCCCGTCCATCTTCGGCAGGGCCATGTCGAGGAGGATCAGGTCGGGTTCGTTTTCCGCGGCCGTTCGCAGCCCCGCTTCGCCGTCCGTCGCCTCCAGTATCCGATAGCGGTTCTGCAAAATCGCCTTGATGGTGGTCATGTTGTCGGGATTGTCTTCCACGATCAGGATGGAAGGGGGGCCCGCCGCTTTCGCCTTCGTCCGGGGGGCGCCTGTTGAAACCGGATCCCGGGAGGCGTCGGTGACCTTTTCGCCGACGCCTTCATAAAGCCGTGCCTGGGGCTCTGCTATTCCGAGCATGGATCTGACTCTACATAACAGGTTGTCCCTGTCCACATCTCCTTTTTGCACAAGCTGCTGGACATGGTTGGCGCTCAGTTTGTTTAGATCCTCCGGCGTCAGATCCTTGGCTGTCAGGATCAGGACCGGTATTCCCGTCGTCGCCTTCGCGCCCCTGATCTTTTCCAGCACTGCAAATCCGTCGATCTCCGGCATCATCAAATCGAGAATGATGCCGTCCGGGACGGTATGAGAAACATAATCAAAAGCCTCCTGTCCGCCCCTGGCCACATCGACGACATAACCGGCGGATTCGAGAACCGCCCTGACCTGGATGATTGCAGCCTCGTTGTCCTCCACCAGGAGAATCCGGGACGGCAACGCCGGTTTTTCATGACCGGGGTGTTTCGAAGGGTTCTCGATATCCACCAGTATCCTTTTGATTTCGGCAAGCAGGGTCGCCGATTTCGCGGCGCTTTTCTCCAGGACGGAAGAGACATTTCCACTCAACTTTTTCCGGTCTTCTTCCGTCAAGTCCTTGGCCGTCAAGACGATCACCGGCAGGTCGCGGGTCTCAGGGTTGCTGCGAATCCGCTCCAGTACGGCGAAACCGTCCAGTCCGGGCATCATCAAATCCAGAATCAACACGTCGGGGATCTGTTTTTTGATCAATTCAAGACAGATCGCACCATTCTCGGCCATGATCGGCTTCAGCCTTTCCTCTTCGATGATCGTACGGATTTGCTGACGATCCAGGTCGCTGTCGTCGGTGATCATGATCGAGCGGGTTCCCGGCTTACCGATCTTCTCGATTTCGGAGATGAGCAGCTTCTTCACCACCGGCTTGGTGACATAACCGACAGCGCCCAGCGCAAATCCGGTTTCCCGGTCTTCCGAGATGGAGACGACAATGACCGGGATGTCTTTCGTTTCGGGGTGTTTCTTCAGGCCTTGCAGCACCTCCCAGCCGTCCATGTCGGGCATGATGATATCGAGGGTGATGGCGAAAGGATGCTCGCGTGCGGCGAGTTCCAGCGCCTCCGAACCGGATGTGGCCGTGAGCGTATTGTACCCTTCCTGGAGCAGGTAACGGGAGATCATCGCCGCCATCTCCGGTTCATCATCCACGACGAGAATGGTCTTGCGTTTTAATTTCATTCCTGACGGCTGCCGGACGACGATCGGTTCACAAACAACAGCTGTTCCCTGCCAATGAATGGGCAGGGTCAGCGTAAACGTGGAGCCCTTTCCCGGGACGCTCTGCACCGCGATCTCCCCGCCCAGCATCCGGGCGGCCCTGCGGGCGATCGCGAGCCCGAGCCCCGATCCCTCATGTCTTCGCGCTGACGTCCCGTCCACCTGCCGGAATTCGTCAAAGATATACGGGAGATCGTTTTCCGCGATCCCGATGCCGGTATCCCCAATCCGGACGGAGAGCTTTTCATGATCGCTCAACACCGAAACGGTCACACTACCCGCATCGGTAAACTTGACGGCATTGGCCACAAGGTTTTGCAGGATTTGGGAGACACGGATCTCATCGCTTTCGAGCGGCGGGAGATCCGGGGGAATCTCCGGATAAATCCCGATCCCCTTTTCCCCGGCCAGGGGAAGGATGCTTTCAACAATATTTTCCAGGGTCTGGCAGAGAGAAAACGGTTTCGGGTTGACATCCATCCTCCCTGCCTCGATCTTGGAGAGATCGAGGATGTCGTTGATCAGGGTGAGAAGATTTTTTCCGTTGCGTTCGATGATCTCCAGATAGTTGACCTCTTCGGCGCTCAGTTTCGTGCCGGCCTGCATCATCAGCACGCGGGAGAGGGCCATGACGGAATTGAGCGGTGTGCGCAGTTCATGGCTCATGTTCGAGAGAAACTGGCTCTTCAGACGGCTGGCCTCTTCCAGCGACAGGCGCTGCTGCTCGAGCTCCACATTCTGTCCCTGCAACTCCTCCGACTGTTTCCGAAGTGCGAAGGACTGAGCCGCCATCTCCTCTGACTGGGCCTGAATCTCCTCATTCTTGGTCTTCAATACGCGGTTGGCCTCTTCCGTTGCCAGCCGCTGACGATCCATCTCCATATTCTGCTGCCGCAATTCCTCCTGCTGCGCCTGGAGTTCCTGATTCTGCCGTTCCATCTGTTCGGCAAAATCGCGGATCTTTCCGGACGCCAGCACACCGTTCAGCCGGGCGATCATCACGCTCCAGGCATCATTTACCAACCGCACCGCCGGTGCGGGATAGCTCCGGACACCGGCCAGGGAAACCACTGCCGCAATGCCCTCGTTGCCGGGGATGGGAATGGTGATGATCTCGTGAGGCTGGAAATCCCCACCCACCGTGGCGAAGGTGAAACACGACCCTGCCGGGATGTCGGTGAGGCGCTGGATCCGTCCCGTGGCCAGCGCTGCGCCGAACTCGCCTTCAAGCCCGGCGGCGGAAAAGGAGGCGCGACCGGCGGCGGCAAGTCCGATGGAATCAAAATGGTCGAAAGCGGTTTTTTCTTCGTTCAGCAGATAGAGGGCCCCGACCTGCGACCCTGTATGCTCGAGCAGCGCCTTCAGCAGCTCCCGGGAGAAGGCTCGCAGGTCTTCTTTCTGGAGCATGGCTTCGGCAATCCGGGCGGCGGATTCCTTGCTCTGCCATTCCATCTGGACCGTTTCGACGAGGGTGTTGAACGTGGCGGAAAGCTTTCCGAATTCATTGGCTGATGCATAACGGCTGCGGACGTCCAATTCGCCCCGGCCAAACCGGTCAGCCGCCGAGGTCAGTTCCCGCAGCGGTTCCCGGATGCCCTTCAACAGCAGATAACCGGCGCCCAGCGTCAGCAGCAGAATGGCGCCGAACACCATCCCGAGCTGTCGTATCAAATCATTTTTTTTCTTTTCTGCCGCCCGGTAAAACTGTTCAGCCCTGTCCCTGGCAAAATCGCTGATATCCTGGACTTCTTTCAACAGTTTTTGCACATGATCGCCGCCGACATCGCTTGGCTTTGTGCGCCTTGCCGCTTCAGCGGTCTTCCCGGCCCGCAAAAGTCTGATGGTCTCCTCGCGGATCGATTTCCATTGAACAAAGGCGCTGTGGGCCTCTTCGACGTCTCTCCGGGGACCGAGATAGAGGTCATACAGAATGCCGAACTGCCGGACAGCGGCAGCTTCGTGGATGTCGATATCCTGAATGACGGATTGTCTCTGCTGCTCATTCTCAGCCAGGATCAGATCTTTCATATCCCGATGCATCGTAATGATGTTGGGCGTGAGCTCCCCGAGGGCTCTGCGGACCTGAAGTGGATGTTCGTAAAGCTCTTTGGTTTCATACCACAGACTGTTTGCCTGGAACCAGGCCGTCGCGCCGAGGAGCGCCACGAATACCAGAATCGCGCCCATGCCGATTTTTAGTTGCGTGCCAATCTTCAGATTTTTCAGTTTCATTGTTTCACCTCACTCCTAACTTTTCCGGTAGATCGGACTGAAATCAATAACCCGGCTGAAGTGACGCTGATACGTCATGGTCGGCGTCTCTGCCTCCCCAAGGATCAGATACCCCTTCCGGGCGAGCGAATGGTGGAGCTTTTGAAAGATTGTTCCCTGATATTCGGGATTGAAATAGATTAAAAGGTTGCGGCAGAGCACAAGATCGAAGTTGCCGAAGACGCTCTCTGGTGGCACGCTGTGCTTTTTGTCCAGCATGTCGTAGAGCGAAAAAGTGACCAGGTTCTTGATTTCCGGAATCAACCGGAAGGAGCCACCTTCCTGTGTAAAATATTTCGTCAGGAGGCGATGTTTCATGTTTTCAATACTGGAAAGCGGATAGATGGCCTTCCCGGCGTCCGCAAGTGTGCCGCCATCGATATCGGTCGCAAAGATATGCAGGTTCAGTGAAAGCTCCTCCTTGAGAATCAATTCATGGATCAGGATTGCCAGAGAGTAGGGCTCCTCGCCTCTGGCGCAGCCTGCGGACCAAAGCCGGAGAGAATGATCTTTTGACTGTCTCTTGTCCTGAATGATGGCCGGCAGAATGCGGTCGGCGATCAGTTCAAAGGTCAGCGTGTCCCGGAAGAACCGGCTGACATTGATGGTGATGACATCCAGCAGTTGGTCCAGTTCAGAGGGCTCTCCTTGCAGGCAGGAGAGGTATTCGCTGAAGTCTTCGCAGGCGTTGGCGCTCAGCCGCTGACCGATACGGCGCTCCAGCATGGCCGGATGATAGCCGGAGAAATCAAAGCCCCTCTTTCCCATCACATAATCGAGGATTGGCTTCAGCCCCCCGTATTTTTCCTCTATCGCGCTATTCAGCAAAGTAAGCCTCTCTCGGGGATCTCCTGCCACATGGAACCCTCCTTACTGTCGGGCTGGGCTTCAAGGTAGCACATACAGATCTGCGCTTCCAACCGGTTTGCCAAATACATGAATGGGGCACTGCTGCTGCCAGAAGGTTTGTTTGAAGTTGGCCGTTACAAAATATCTCCCATCTCGTGTGAGCCGGATACAGATAATGGGTGTATGTTGCCAAGCGGTCGCCAAAAGCTATCAACACATCGAGTGAGTCGTCGCTTGTTTCGACAAGGTTGGATAGACCACACAGGTAATCCAACTCCTTAATCCTCAAAAACGGGGTTTTCGTTCAGGCACTAAATAAGCACCGCTTGAATTGTACATCTTTCGACCCGAAATATACAAGCGTAATCGAAGAAAATGAAATTCACAAATTATCTCTGCCACCTACAACCGGATTAGCATACACCAAGACCCCAGGGGCGCAAGGATTCTCTGTCAGGCAGGTAGAGTTCTGAAGATGGGAATAATTCCTCATGGGGTGGTGTCCTATTCCCCAGATATATTCTGAAAAGTGCCAGCGTCAAGTAAAAATAATTTGTAACAATATGATTATATTTATATATTCCAGAATGAGCGCATTGGCACGGCAAATGCTGTGAAAGAATGTAATTCAAAAACTGAAAGGAGTAGAAAATCATGAAGAAGTTAACGTCCATTGTTGTTTCCATCCTGTTCGCTTTGTCTTTATCAGGTCTTGCTTTTGCTCAAGCCACAAAAGAGGCGAATCCCGCACCAGAACCCATGAAGGTTGAAGCAAAGAAGGCCCCGGCAAAGAAGAAGACAGTAAAGAAAACCTCGAAGAAAAAGAAGGCCAAGAAAGCCAAGAAGGCAGAGTCGGCCGAAAAAGCAACTTCGACGCCAGAAGCGAAATAATACTTCAACCGTTATTTCTTGCTGACAATAAAAAACCCTTGGTACAAATCCAAGGGTTTTTTTATTGTCATACCTCCGGGAATGGTATCGCCAGCTCCCGGCCAAGGGTGATGAAGTCCTTGACCACCTGCTCGGGAATCGGGATGCCTTTCGCAAGGCGCTCGGCCTTCATCTCGAACTCGATTTCACCGGGAATGTAGATGCGCTTTACCCCTTCAGCCCTGGGTGAGGTCTTGATCTCCTGAAGCGCCTTGTCGATGGTTGCCGTGAACTCCGGCAGGTCCATGAAGCTCTCCACATTTATGGCCGCAAAAACGCTTCCGACGTCGGTCGGGTCGATCATGTTGTCCGCCAGAAAGCCGGGAAAGTGGGTTCCGTAATTCGAGCCGGTCAGTACGCCGCAGAGCAAGTCCACCGCCAGCATGATGCCGTAGCCTTTGTATCCGCCGACGGGGGCGAGAAGCCCCTTAAGGGCGGCGTGCGGGTCTGTGGTGGGTACGCCGCGTCCGTCGAAGGCCCAGCCCGGCTCCATGGGTTTGTCCTGCTTTGCGTGGAGGACAATCCGGCCACGGGCCACCACGGTTGTGGCCAGATCCAAAACCATCGGCAGTTCTTTATTGGCGGGGATGGCGATCGCGAAGGGGTTGGTGCCGAACATCGCCGTGCAGCCTCCCGTGGGGGCGGCGGCGGCAGGGGCGTTCGTCGAGCTGAAGCCGATCATGCCGCTTGGCAGAGCCTGCATGGCCCAGTAGGCGGCCATCCCGTAGTGGTTCGAATGGGTTACTGCCGTGAAAGCCACACCGGTCTGTTTTGCCTTTTCAATCGCCATCTGCATGGCGCGTGCCGCGCCCACCTGGCCGATGCTGTTGTTGCAGTCGATCAGCGCGGTGGATGCTTTTTCGCGCACGACGACCAGGTTGGTTTTCGCGCTCATGACCCCCTTCTGAATCCGTTCTACGTAGACACCGAGCATCCGGGTGATTCCGTGGGTGTCCACCCCCCGGAGGTTGGCCTCGATTAAGGAATCGGTGAGCAATGTTGCATCCTCGTGGCTTACTCCGATTTTCTGGAACACCTCTACCGTCCAGTTCCTCAACTTGTTCGCGGGGAACATGATCCCTCCGTCAACACCTGCCATGTCTATTACTCCTTTCTGTAAAATTCAATGGATCGTCAATTCGGAAAGCAGATCCAGTATGCCGCCATCGGCGGTGTAGAAAAACAGTTTATGAGCCGAAACCTGTTGCTGTTTGTTCCCGATCTCTTTGAGCACCGGCACGATTTCGATGTTGGTTACATTCAGCCACTGGCCGTCCACCTTTATCCGCACAACGACGCCCTGTTCATTTCGTTCATGGAGGATGGTGTAAGATGTCAGCACCTGCGCTACGAAATCGTTCCTCTGGTTGATCACATAAACGGCCCTCTGGTTCAGGGCGCGGATTTTCCCGTATTCCTGAGCGTGCAGCGCAGGCAAACCAAAGGAAAACTGAATCAGGACAATCAAATAGACAGCGATTTTCACGATGCACTCCTTCCTTTTCGATCCGCCCCAACACGGCAACGCCATGATCCGGGTTTCCGGTCCGCCAGGTTATACCGATTTGGCGAAGGGAAGGGCGGGATCCGGCATCGGTGTGTTGAAGGCCAGATGAACGGTGTGCTCACTGCTGCCGTTCCAGTTGCGATGGCGAATGCCGGCCGGGAAGACAATGAGCGATCCGGGAGCGCATTCGTACTGCTTGCCCTCGATCTCGATGCTCATCGTGCCGCTCAGGATATAGAAGATCTGATCCACGTCGTGGATATGCATGCCGGCCGGGGAACCGCCTCCAGCCGGCGTTTTGATGCAATTGATCGTGCAGTTCTTGGCGCCCGAGGTGTGATCGAACAGATTCTGTGTCAGGCGCTCATCAGCGCCGCTCTTGTCAATGGCCGCAAAATCAACGGTGCGAACGT
>SESD01002048.1_pt1 | contig 10435 bp, 6 predicted proteins | sample 3171411 | NCBI WGS metagenome assembly SESD01 (sample SAMN06051880, study PRJNA518727) | freshwater metagenome | biome: subpolar coniferous forest; feature: holomictic lake; material: water; isolation source: holomictic Lake 442, 16.5 m depth | place: Canada: near Kenora, Ontario | collected...
CGCCAACCGCCCCACGCTGGTCCCATACCTCACACACCCCAGCATCATCCTCGGCATCGCCCGTGGCAGGTGTGGCCCCACCACGCTCCTGCGCTGGCTCGAGGAACTCGAAGACGCCGACAACATCGAAGACGAAACCACCCACGACGAAGGAGACAACCAACTGTGAACCCGAACATGACAAGACGCGAAGCCGAAACCAGCGTCGCCCGAATCTATCTGGACTGGGCAACCGACTACGCCGAGAAGGCCCGCGACGCCACGGACCCATTAACCAAGATCTACTACCACGACAAGTGCATGCAGGAATTCCGCGGCGCCCTCCGCAAACTCCAACACGAACCCTGACACCCGCCACGCCGGCGCCCTGAGCAAAGTCGAAGGGCGCCGGCTCGCCATGAGCAACGCCGAAGGGACACCTGCCACATGAAACCAACACCCACCGAACGCGCCGCCCTGGACAAGGCCCACGACCTCCGCCCGATGGAACTGGAAGACGCCAACGCCCTGTCGCGCGCGCCGGACCTTCAAACGTTCGCCCGTCGGCATGATCGTGTGCGCCTGGCGCAAACGCGGCTGGTGTGGGCCGCGGAGAACTGGAACCGGCGCGAACTGCGCCTGTCGATGTACCGCTACGCGGTCCGCGACGGCGACCGCACCGAGATCCATTACCACCGCGTCACCGCCCTGGACACCAGCACCGACCGAATCCGCCGCGACCTCATCGAAGCCCACCGCCTCCTGCTCGCCGCCGAAGACGCCGCCTTCCGCCTCCTCTGACGCCAGCCCCGGCCCGGGGGCTTCGCGCCCCCGAACCCCCGCGTTCTCCGCGCCGGCTACAGCGCGCCCGGCAATGCCCGGGCCGTCCTCCGGCCGCCCCGGGTCCCACCGTTCCGGCGCCACCTGTCACGGGCGCCTCGTGGACCCGCCCAAAACCGCCGTGTGTGTGCCGCGCCGCCCCTGTTATCACCTGATCTTAACAATGATGATCTTGAGCATAACTTGTTTGAGATCAACTAGATAACACCGATTTAGCAACTTGCGCAAAACCATCTCCAGAAGGCATTAAGCGCCTCAGATTCCCTGCAAAATCGACTTTTCGTCCCTGCTACGTCCCTGCTACTTCCTTGATAGTACGTGAGAAAATAGCGCTCGTCGGTTTCGCCGGTTTCATGCCGGCACTCCGCCTGGTGATCCGCTCAAGGACGCCCGGCGCTAAAGCTCGGACGCTTCGGACGGTTGCGCGGAACTTATTACATATTAGGTACAGTTCCATTCCGAAATCCATATATGACGCCCAATAAGATTCAGAATCCATACCCTTGCTTTTCACGCTATAAATTCCCGGAGATCGTCCGAACCGTCCGAGAATGGCCTCCCGGACGCTTCGGACGGTCTTTTCCCACAAGTTTGCCGAGGTGTAGTTTGAGATGGAAATCGATATATGGCGGCGGTGACACCGGGACGATCGCCGGCCACAGGCGCTCGGACGCTTCGGACGGTCTTTTCCCACAAGTTTGACGGCACGGCACTTCCCAAAGAAAATCGATATATGTGGAAGGGCGCGCCGAAGCCAGCGCACCAGCAGCGTCGCAAAGACGGTGCGGACGCGCAACTGACAGTAGGTCGACTACATGGCAGTCCAGGGCGCCACCGCGAAAGAAATCGTGGTTCCAACGACCGCGCGTGTGCCGCCACGCCTGTTAATCCCTGAACCTTATTCAGCGGTAATTTGCAACTCGTTGCGGCCCAATATATAAGGCATTTGCAAAAACTACGGCTTTACCGCGGCTTACGCGTAAAAGCAGGCCTTTTCATCGAAAACAGCGTTGCTGCTGCCTGTTATTGTTCTGTTTTTTGCGGCCAATAGCAGTTCCTGGGATGCGCGTTACACCCTACGCGTCATACAACCAAGCGTCAGACTGTTCGTCTACACCGACCGGAACGTCATCGAATGCCTGATCAGGATCCTGAAGCGAGGCGATGTCGGTCGCGCCATCTGCAAACGGCCGGACCTCTGGAGGAGCGCCAGTCTCTGTCGGCTGGCACGGCAAGATCCCCGGGAGGAACGTCGGAGCGACCGAGAGTGTTTCTCTCGGGGCATCCCCAGGGATCACCAAAGCAGCACCGCCGGATTGAAGACAGACCCCTCGGAAGCCCCGGACGTTCTTGCCATCCCGGCGGATGTCGTTCCGCCGCGGGGAGCGGTAGAATTCAAGCATCGCGTCCGGAAGTTCGGCCTGGAATTCCCGGTCGCGCAACGGTTGCCAGTCCCGGGCGTCGCAGTAATCCCGGTATGCGGCCATCAACTCAATGATGGCAACTTCAACGCCGTGGGCAACCGCGACGCACTCCCGCACGAAACTCCGAACCGAGTCCGACTCCGAGAGCAGATCGTCGACGCGACGGCGCTGCACATCCGTCAATTGGATGCAACCAAAGGCGTCCATTTCCTGCCGCAGGTCGATGGCGCCCTGGACGGCCCAGCGCAGGATACCTTCGCCTTCCTCGCGCAACAGCTGCAGATCGAAATTCGGGATCGGCTTCGCCGTCCTGGGCCGGCTGTAGTCCACGATGAGCAAGCGCCGGCGCCAGGCGCCTGCATCGGAGTCTAACTTCACGCGCAGGCGGGTGTTTGTCGAGATCATGGCGTTGAATCGCCCCTCGATGCTGAAACTGTCGTTCCCGTGTTTGACCTCGCCTTCGAGCGTATCGCCACCCACCAGCGCCTTGAGGACGTGGGCCGATCTCATGTTCAGGAAGTCACCGGGCACGTCCTTGCCGGTCAGGAGCGTGCGCCCCACGTACCGGATGAACTCGAAACGCTCACACAACTGAGCAATCCGTAGTTCTGTTACGTTGTGCCGGCCGATCAACCCTTCGATCACGTTCGCCAGCGTGGACTTTCCGCCGCCGGGCGTGCCGCGCAGGACCAAGCACGTCTGAGACAGGTTGTCGCCCAGGAGGCATTGCCCGACATAGCGCTGGATCAGGCGCGCATCGTCCTCGTCCATGGCGGACAGCAGCAACTCCCGTTTGAACCGCGGACAGTCCGCTGTCGGGTTCCAGGCGATTTCACTTCGGTTCCGCGAGTACCAGTCGGGAGAGAAGGGGCGCAGTTCCACACTGCCATGCGGCCCCAGTTCAAGCATGCCATTGGCAACATGGATGACATTGCGGCGCTGATTGAACACGTCACGGCGTTCCGCCATGCCTCTTGTAAGGTCACGCAGGCCTTGCAACATGTTGGCGGTGCGTTTGGTGATGATGTCGAGAAACCCTTCCTCTTCCACGATGCGCTGGAAACACAGGCCCAGTTCGCGCAGAGTCGTTTCGTCAGTCTGGTGTTGCCATAGGCCGGTGACCGGGAAGTAGGTAAAGAACCGTTTCACGGCCGGGTCATAGATCGTGCCGGAGTCCGTCACGTACCGGGCGGCGAAGTGCATCTGGTTAATCGTCAGCTCTTTCTCCGTGCCGACCAAAGCCATGCCGTACTCGTTCTTGGCTGTGCATAGCGGCGCGACAGCGGCAGGCGGCGTGGCCGGCGGTGCCGTCCGGCTTGTCGCGGCCGACTTCGGCTCGAACTTGGACCGCAACTCTTTCCAGTGATAGTTCACGCACCCGTTATGCAGGCAATGGAATCCGAGCACGCCGTTGGCACGGAGAAACACGGCCGCGGATCGATTTGTGTGCTCCGGGTTGAAAGGGCACACGCGCAGGATCCACTTCCATCCACCGTCATACGCCACGGCGGGACTCGGTTCACACGGTCCGAGGTGATCGTCGATGAACTTCTGAAGTCGATCCCGGTCCCAGGCCGCCTGCCCGCCCCAAGCGATTCGCCGGCGGCCGCCGGCCGCCGGTCGCTCTTCTTCTTCGATCTGCCCGGCAAGTGCTTCAAGAAGGGGAACGGGCACCGGTTCGATCACATCCGGTACGTCCAGTACCTTGGCCATGCGATGCACGCGCCCCAGGTTGGGGCAGTGGTCGCCTTTCTGCGTCAGCGTGCCGTAAAGTTTCACGATCCGTGACGGGTTGAAAACGGTCCGGTCGATCTTGACGGCCGCATTGTCGAATCGCAATGCCAGCGACTCCAGACACCGTTTCGGGAGATCACTGTCGATCGGTATCTCCACGCGGTAGAGCAGGTGATATCCGTTTCCGGAATCAGCCCGAACTGGTTCCGGCCATCCCGCGGACCGCAAGGTATCGCGGATGGCCAGGCACCGTTCGTCGGCGTGTGCTTTCTCCGCGTCTGTGGCGGATACGCCGGACGGGCGTTCAGGATCACAGTCAACTAATAACCAGCGCCGCCGCAAGATGTTGCCGTCCGACGAGGTCTCGCCGCGCCGGGCGACAATCAACCGGTTGTGACTTCGGGCCAGCAGGGCCGGATCCACGGGATTCAGCGTGATGTAGAAACCTTTTGCGCCGGCGACCGGCAAAGTCCGCAAGGCCGGCGGCGCGATGGCAGGCGTGTCGAAGTACCCCGTGATCGTCACAGGATACTGCGAGCCAGCCCGGCGCGCCTCCAGGATCCGGATCTCGAACGTCTGTCCAGGTTCGACCAGGACGCCCAGGGCGCGTTCGACCTCGCCCACATCGACCAGTTGGCCAGTTACTGTTTCCATGGCGCACCTCAATCCCGGTTGCTGGTTACTCTGACACCCCGTCAGTCGCGAACCGGTCGAGGTAGGACATGATGGACGGCAACCAGACAAGGCGCGTGCCGCGCAAGGTGCCGGGCCGACGCAGGCTGGCGGTGCGGATCTTGTTGGCCGTGATCAACTGGTAGTAGGCGGCGCGGCTCAGGCCCGTGTACGGGCAGTGACCGCGGACGGGAAGCCGGATCCACTTGGCGGGATATTTGCCGTCGCCCCCAACGACAGCCTCATTAGTCGCTTCAGTCTCAGTCAACATCATGTGACGTGTCATAATCGTGCCCCCTGTTCAGCAAGGACCCCAATGCCTTGCTTCGGGAACACTGTGACACGTCGCGCACGATCGCGCTAGGGGGGTAAGCCGCTCAAAACTAAGCAATTTGCTAGGGAATCGTGATGATTTGCCCGCAAGAGGGGAGCCCGTCAAGAGGGGGCAGTGGACATCGTTTCCGACCGTCATGAGGAGCCAACCGGCAGCCACCTCGCCCCTCAAGAGGGTCACCCCTCATGAGGGGGAGGGGTCTTGACGGTAGGCCGGGCCAGACTCCGTAGCGCGATCTTGCTCCGTCGCCGAAGGTCGGCGAATTGCTCATACGGCTTTAGGTAATGGACCAGCTTTCGCAAGCGCATGCTCTCGGGACCGTGATCATCTAGCCGTCGGGAGACTTCCTGACTAACAGCCTTGTCCCACCATTCGTCCGTGGTGGCCTTGGTCAAAGGCGGCAGCGAGTCGTAGTTCAGGGTCTCCGGGCGGAAAGATTGGCGTTTCAGATACTGTTCTTCCGTCCCGACATCGGCGTTTGCAATGTAGTCGACGACAGATTTAGGCAGACCGACCAGTGACTTTGGATCGGCATAGGCCGATCGGACACATTGGTAGTTGCTGCGGGCCGCCCGCAACTGTTCCTGTATCGCGCCGATGGTCTCCACAATGTCAGCGACCAGTTTCGTAATCGGTGTATCAAGCCTGTGTTGCGCCTTCTGCGCCGTGTTGGAGATGCAGTCCTCGGCCAGATGCAGGATGTTTGCCACGTCCTTGAAACCATATGTGAACGTGGGCTGGCGCGCTTGAAGAGAGGGCAGGTAAAGGGATCGCCGCGCAAGCCGTTCCAGTTTTGGCACGGCCTTCTTGTTGGCCGCGAGTTCGTGAATCATCTCGGCGAAAAACAAACCGGCGGCCCACGTCGTAGCCACAAACTCCGGACGGCCGTTCCGCGCATGCTGAGCGACCTTGTGCTTCAACAGTTCAAACGCGCGGCACATGGCATCATCCGCAGGATCGCGGGAAGTGCTCAGACCGTCCTTCGGCGGCAGAACAAGGGGTCCTTTATCGAGGAGTTGCGAAAGCACCTCAACCCCATCGCGGATACGGTTATTGGCCACAATTATGGCAATCATAGGGTCGACGTAGCGCAAGGCTTCATTTTCTGCCTTCTGCAACGCCCGCCACTGGCGCCACGCGGCCGGTTCGGGCTTGGGCACCTGGGCGGGTTGGGCGACTTTCGACGGCGTCGGCGCCCGGGATGAACGGGGCTTCTGCTTCGGCGCTCGCGCAGGTTTCTTTAAGTGCCACGGAGCTTCTTCTTCATAACTGTGCCCTTACTCAATTACAGACCATGTCCGCGAATGCGTTTGGCTAAACGATGATGAACGCAGGTGTAATATTGGACATGATCGAGCTTGCTGGCAACTGGGAAACGACAGAAGAAACTACAACGGAGACACCCGAGAATGCGGGTGAATTTTGGTGGACGCGTTATCAATTACCGTTATCATTGATCGGCTGCGTCGCCGGTAATAACGCAAAAAACCCAGCAAATACTGGGTTTTTGTTGAAATGGCACCCCCTAGGGGAGTCGAACCCCTCTTACCAGGTTGAGAACCTAGCGTCCTAGCCGATAGACGAAGGGGGCGTCGGACTGCGCAAAAGAAAATGTAAGATACCTGACTGCCACCCTGTGTGTCAACACTACAGCCCGAGGTCGAGCCCCGGCGGCGGGCGACCGGGCTGGACGAGGTCCTTGAACGACTGCGGCAGGTTGGGCTGCCGCCAGAGGTCGGTGAAGCGCTTGTCGCTGCGCAGGACCGTGCGCGCCGCGTCTCCGCCGACGTCCACGGCCCGGCGCCACGAGGTGAGCGCCTCGGCGGTCTGGTTCATCAGCATCTGCGACCAGCCCAGCTCGAGCCAGCCGCGCGAGTCCTGCGGCATGCGGGCGAGGTAGCGCCGGTAGGTCTCCTGCGCCATGTCCACGCGGCGCATGTCGCTGAACAGTTGTGCGAGCTGCAGCAGGGAGCGCGGGGGGACATTGCTGTTGTTGAGGAGGTTCATGCTGAGCGATTGCATCTCGCTCTGCAGGTTCATCCGCGCAAAGACGGCGATCAGCTCCATCACGTCGTTGACGTCCGCGCCTTTTTCCAGCTTCTTCTGGAGCTCGACGCGTCGCAGGTCGCATTTGGCCAGGGCGTCGATCTGCGCCAGGAAGCTCTTGACGTTGCCGTTGTACTGGTCGACCTTGAGGTAGTCCTCCATCAGCCGGCGCGCGTCGTCGAACCGGCGTTGGTTCATCAGGAGGTCGGCCAGGCGGAAGCACCCCTCCGGGCTTTCCGGGCAGAGCTTCAGCGACTGGCGGAAGGCGTATTCCGCCTCGGGGAGCATGCCGCGCCAGAGGTAGAGGCCGGCGATGGCGGATCGCATCTTGGAGAACGACTTCTGGGCGTCCTTGTTGCGCACGAACTCTTCGCGGCTGGTGAACTCCAGCGTGAGCGCGTCCCAGTAGGCCTTGTCCTTGGCGACGATGCCATCCCACAGCTTGCGGTCCTGCTGCGGCGGCGGCAGCGGCTCCTTCTCGATCTTCATGATCACGCCGGCGGGCGTCAGGTACGGGTACATCCAGGGGATGACGTAGCTCTCCTCGACGTAGAAGGCGTGCTTTTCCTTGTTCCAGTCGAAGATCCACTTGGCGAGGATGCCGTTGATGGCCATCACCGCCTGCACGCCGGTGACCTGCACGCGGCCGTTTTCGATCTTGATGTCTGCGCCGGGGGGCGCCTTGCCGGCCTTCCAGTCCTCGACAAACTGCTGGAACGCCTTGGTGCTGTCGTCCGGCGAGGGGATGCGGATGGGCTGCACGGGGAAGGTGTGGTCGCGCTCCAGCGCGCGCTGCAGCAGGGTGGCGTTGTTGGTGGGCCGGGACAGGTCGTAGTGGTCCCGGATGTAGCTCATGTAGGTGTTGTCGGCCAGGGCATTCTGCGTGATGATGTAGACGTCCGAGCGGTCGAAGTCACGCCCCGGCTTGAAGCCGTCCTTTGGCAGCAGGTGCGTGCTCTGGAAGCGGTCCTGCGGCTTCACGCGGCTTTCGCAGAAGATCATGTAGGTCGGCACAAAGCGCCCGGGGTCGGTGCCGCCGTAGAGCACGGCGTCCTTTTCCATGTCCGGGTAGCCGCCGCCGGGGCAGAACATGCGGTAGCCGAACTGGTAGCCGAAGTCATGCGTGCCCAGCGCGCACAGCGCCCAGTTCTGCCGGTAGGTGATGTACGGCAGGGCCAGCAGCGCCACGCAGCAGACCTGCACCAGCAGGCGCGGCACGTCCTTCCACAGCCAGAGCACAAAGGCCAGGATCATGGCGATGCCGTAGCCGATCAGCATGGCATAGAAGCCGTGCGCCGGCGCAAAGAACTTGATCGTGATCTCCTGCTCCTGGCGGTCCAGCTTCGGGTTGATGATCATGATCAGGCCGATGCTGGAGGCCAGGAAGGCGGCCCAGACAAAGATCATCCAGGAGCGGCCGGGCCAGCGCAGGTAGAGCCAGGCGGCGATCAGCATGCACAGGACGGTGGCCAGGGCGCCGCCCCAGATCAATGCCGGCAGCCACGTGGCATTGTCCAGCGGACGCTCCAGCACCACCGTGCGCAGGATGATGACGAACGCCATGGCCAGCGGCACGGCCGCGAGCCAGGAGTAGATCAGCCACCGGTAGTCCTCGATTTTTTGCGTCAGCTTGCGCAGCACCCACACCGTCGCCACGAGGAGCGTGATCAGCCCCAGGATGCACAGGGGCAGCGAGTACTGGTTGATGACGCCCAGGGTGAAGATCTTGAGCTGGGTGAGGAACACGGGGCTGAACGGGTCCGCCATCTGCAGCTTTTCATACTGGCCGCGCGTGATGGCGTGGAGGAAACCCTCCTTGGTGGAGGCATATCCCCAGTTCATGGGCGGGTTGGTGGCCGAGGCGATCGGCATGTAGAGGTAGAAGGCGCAGCCGGCCAGAAACAGCCCGGTGTAGAGCAGCGCCTGGCGCGGCTTGACCCAGCCGTACTCGGAGCCGAAGCCCAGCGCAATGGCGCCGGCCGCCAGCAGGCCGCAAACCTTGACCATGGCTTCCTGCCCGACCAGCGGGTCGTCGGAGCCGTGCCAGTAGAAGGCCACCAGCGCCACGCTCGCCGCCAGGGCGATGAGCTTGCGGGCCCAGCTCTCCATGCCGCCGGTGCGCATGCCCAGGATGCCGGCTGCGCCCAGGCCGAGCAGCACGACCGTGCGCCAGATGTCGGGCTTGAGCGCGGGGCCCTCGAACAGGGGGCCCAAATTCGGCGCGTGCAGCCAGGCAAACAGCAGAAAGACGGCCGACAGGCTGAACAGCACGGCCACGGTCAACTCCCAGAAGGTGGTCAGGGAGGTCATCAGCAGCGACAGGTCGCCGGGCCGGTCCTTCGCCGGCAGGGTGCTCCGCCGCTGGAAGAACTGCTCCAGCCCTTCGGCCAGCGTGCCGGCCACCAGCGCCAGCGCCATCACGCCGACCGTCTGGTGGTTGGTCATGCTCAGGCCGAAGATCAGCAGCGTGGCGTACAGGAACCCCTTGCGCCGGGGCTGGGTCATCCAGGCGAAGAAGGTGCAGGCGATCAGCACGAAGGAGAAGGCGTTGAGCACGCGCATCTCGGAGACGCTGGCCCAGAGCCAGACGCCGCGGTTGAAGCCGAAGAGCAGCGCGGTGCTGACGCCCACCATCAGCGCGATCCAGTGCAGCAGGCGGTCCTCGATGTTCTTTGTCCATGGCAGGCTGTGCAGCAGCACGCGCGTGCTGCGGGTCATCATGAGCGTCATGACGCCGACGGTCAGGCCGCCGGTGAACACGGACATGGTCCCGATGCGCCAGGCCGGGTTTCCGAACGGCACGACCACGTGGCTCCAGATGTAGCCGAGCAGCGCCCAGAGGGGATAGCCGGGCGGGTGCGGCACGCCGAAGTTGAAGGCGCCGGTCACCAGCTCGCCCGAGTCCTGCAGCGTCACCTCCGGCGCCATGTTGCGGAGGAACACCCACGAGGAGAAGAGGAAGGTGGCGGCGGCGGCCCACCAGTCCTCGCGCTTGAAGAAGTGGGCGGTGCCGCGGAGGTCTTCCACCTCCAGCATCTCGACAGGCGGCGTGGCCGCGGCCCTGTCCATCGCTGCGCCGGGTGCCGGTTGCTGCTTCTGCCTGGTAGTCGCCATAGTTCAGCCTTGTTCCTTGGAATGTCTGTCCCTGCCGGGAATGAGCAATGAATAATACCAAAACACGGCCCGTTGGACACTGCGAAGTGTGACGCGCGTTTGTGCGTGGTGTCCTCGACTTCCGTTCGCCGCCCGTGGTATTCTTTGCCGGCTTCAGTCATGGGGCCGCCTTTGTCCCATCCCTCGGGGGCCGGCGGGCGGCGGGTTCTTGCAGGGAGAAATAGCATGGCCAATTATGAGATCAGCGGCTCAGTCAAGGTGATCCAGGAGCCGAAGACTTTTCCCAGCGGCT
>SESD01002052.1_pt1 | contig 10425 bp, 8 predicted proteins | sample 3171411 | NCBI WGS metagenome assembly SESD01 (sample SAMN06051880, study PRJNA518727) | freshwater metagenome | biome: subpolar coniferous forest; feature: holomictic lake; material: water; isolation source: holomictic Lake 442, 16.5 m depth | place: Canada: near Kenora, Ontario | collected...
CATCAAAATCGCTGCAACATCACCATGTGCTAAAGCTTTTTCCATGCCAGCGATATCGTTGAATTCAACGACTCTTGTAGTGACATCTAGGGCAACTGGAGCGCCAATATTTCCTTCGCGGGCTACGGTATTTCCTTCCGCATCAAGAGTTGCAAATGTTTCATCGACGCTGCCGTGGTAGCAACGATCGATGACAACAATCTTTGATCGACCAGTAATCATTCGTGAATAACGAATCACATGTCGATTAGCATCGGTGGCCGATACTGTGAACTGCCACTGAGGTAAACCAAAGCGACGGGCTAGCTCGCCCGAAACAATCGCTGCATCGGCCGTAGGCAACATGGCAGTAATTCCCTTGCCGACTTGTTCGCGAATCGCAGCGACCGTTGCATCGGGTGAGTGGCCGGTCATCGATCCGGTATCACCTAAACAAAAATCAATATAGGTATTTCCATCAACGTCAGTAAAGCGCGCACCTTTAGCGTTCTCAACAAAAACTGGATAAGCACCGGGCCACTTGGCCATCCATGACATAGGTACACCTCCAGGCATATTTTTCTTTCCCGCTTCAAAAAGTTGGCCGCTCTTAGGATGTAATGCTAAAAAGCGAGCTTCTTCAACTGAACGTAGCTGTGCTAAATGCGTGCGATTAATCATTGTTAATCCATATCCAAACGCTCGAAAACGAATAAGGCCTCTATGTAATCCTCACCAGTAATTCCTAAATTCTGGGCATCCGGCGGCGCAGTCTGTGGCTCGATGCAGACACCTTCGCTATCTTCAGTAAAGACCACCCACCATGGCGCATCGGATTCGATAGAGATTCGCGCAACATCGGCCCAAACCACTGCAGGGGTGCCTTTTACGCCCGTAAATGCATCGTCCCACGGTTGCGGCGTTGGCTTGCAACGTTCCCCCGTTGGAATTCCTTCACTATTTCGAACTAACATTTCAGTAGCTTCAAACTCGACTTCTGCGCTTCCACCACGATCTAAATCACGGGCAAACCATGGATGCATGCCCATCCACACTGGTAAATCACAACCATTAGCGTCGTATTCTAACGACCACCGCACGGCATCATCTAGAACTTCAATTCTCTGCTCTACAGTTGCACCGTTATATGGCGCTGGCAGATGTAGCAAGGATCGCCCTGGGCCAATCTCTTGCCATGAACTAATAAGACCAAAACCATGTATTGCATGTGGTGGATCAATAGTTGCCGGCAGTTGAAAACTTTCACCCGCTGGATTTGTAATTAATCCTTCGTTAATGCGACCTGCCCACGGCGCCATTGAATACCAACCCGATGTGTGAATCTGTCCGCGAAACGGAACTGCAAACTCGTTATCACGCCACTTGAGCGAAACGATTCGGCCACCATTGTCATCATCAATAGCGATCTGAAACTCGGCATCATCTATGAACTGCATTAGGACTCCATTATTAATTCGTGCGTTCGTGGAGGTTGAGCACCCGCACGTGAACATGTGATCGCAGCTGCTAGGGCGGCTTTATGTAAAACTGCATTGAGTGTGTGTCCCACAAGGCCAGCCACTGAATGCTCAGTGATACCTTCGACAACAATTGCACCGACGGTATCTCCTGCGCCAACTGTATCTACAATCACGGTTTTAACGCCGTCAACTTCTTCAACTCCATGTTCGGTGTAGCCAATTAATCCCTGACCTCCGCGCGTAATAACAACACAACTAACGCCTCCGGCGATCCACCGGCGTGCAACTTCATCCACGCTTTCATCTGGATACAGCCACGCAATATCATCATCGCTCACTTTCACTATCGATGAAATACCCACCCATTTTTCAACGGCCTGGCAGTACTTTTGGCGATCGCTCAAAACACTTGGACGAATGTTGGGATCAAAGACAATAGGTGCAAACTCTCCGACCTGCACTGCCCAGTCATAGAGAACGCTGGCCGATGGCTCAATAACCGTTACTAACGTGCCGATATGCAGTACCGACGGCTTTAACCGTTCGGGGTCTGGTAACCATGCTTTATCAAAATCAAAAGTCGCCGTGCCATCGATGAGAAACTCATAGCGTGCCCCGCCTTGTGAATCAAGCGTTACCGTCGCCGTACACGTTGGTTTCTCACTTGAGTTACAAAGACCTAAACCAACGTTGTCCTGCGATAGCTCTTTACGTGCACTGACACCAAATGCATCGGTTGATATTCCATCGATAAAATCAACGTCATGCCCCAATCGAGCCAGAGCCTTTGCAGTATTCGCTGGGCCGCCGCCAACTACTGGACCAGTTGGTAATACATCTATCAGAACTTCGCCACATACCCAGATACTCAACTGAGTTCACCTTTACGCGCAAGAAACTCGGTAATGATTTCGACACCTAATAAATGATCTTGCACCTGTGGCAAACCACTAATAATTAAAATACCAACAAAGCCAACGCCGCTGACATTCAACGCTAAGCCACCACCATGAACGGCGTGTGTCTCTTCCGGTAAACCAGACTCTACATACCAATCAACGCCTTTTTCTTCGGCTAAAACTCTTTCATACATCGTGGATTTACTCGTGGCCATCACGACTCGGGCTTTGCGCGCAATCCATAAATCATTTGTTGGTAAAGAGCCCGGTAAGGAGGCGTGAAAAACAATCCACTCTTTTAATCGCACGTCAATTGCGATTGGTAATGCGCGCTGAGTTCCAATCGCAAGTGCAATCTGGCCAATCTCAACTGCTTCTGCTTGGGATAGCGAGGGAAGAACAAGGGTTGCAGCCTCTAGAGCTAAGCCCTGGCTAGTAAATCCGCCGGTTGTCTGCACCATGTGGGCAATTGTGCCTCATTGTGACCGCATCTGAACAAGGTAACCTTGGGCCATGATTACTCTTCCGGAGACCGATCTTGTAGTTCATGAACTGTGCCTTGGTAGCAATATCTTTGGCTCAAATGCCGATGAGGCTCAGTCGCACGCAGTTCTGGATGCGTATCGCAACCACGGTGGAAATTTTATCGATACCGCCGATATGTATAACCAGTGGGTTCCAGGCCACATTGGTGGAGAGTCTGAAGCGATTATTGGTTCGTGGTTAAAGAAATTAGATAACCGTGCAGAGATGGTTATTGCAACAAAGGTTTCAAAGATGGATCGTCGACCTGGGTTATCGGTTGCAAATATTATTGCCGCATGTGAAGAATCACTCAACCGTCTGCAGACCGATTACATCGACCTGTATTACAGCCATAGTGATGACCCAGATGTTGATATGGAGGAAACGCTTGGCGCATATGCACAACTGATTGCGCAAGGCAAAGTGCGCTATATCGCCGCATCTAATTTTTCACCGGAGCGTCTGCGTCTTGCCGTGATAACAAGTGAGGAAAATAGCCTGCCGTCGTACGTTGCTGTGCAAGATTTATATAACTTAGTTGACCGCACAACGTACGAGAGCGGTATGGCTCAAGTGATTGCCGAGCTAGGAATTTCAAATATTCCTTTTTACGGCATTGCTAAGGGTTTCTTAAGTGGTAAATACCGCCCGGGGATAAGCGATGTAGATTCAATGCGAGCTGTCGGCGCACGTGAATATGCAACCGATAAAGGCTATGCCGTTATCGCTGCGATGGATGACATCTCTGTTGCCCATGACAACGCACCGCTCAGTGCAATTGCCCTTGCCTGGCTGCGTGCGCAATCAACTGTCAGTGTTCCAATCGCATCTGCGCGCACCGTTGATCAGCTGCATGAAATCATTCAAATCGTTGAACTTTCACGTGAAGAGTTAGCTAAATTAAGCGCTCTTTCCGCTTAATCGCGCGGCCAGGAGTACTGCAACACTGAGCCAACGCTTGACTTGATCATCGGTAAATGGCGTCGAGTTATTTGTCATTACATACAGGCCTGTAAAGGTTGCACCAGTGAATTGGTAAAAACCTAATAACTGACGTGCTGCGGACCCTGAATCGATTTGGGCATTGACAAATACTCGTGAATCTTCAGCCACTACTCCTGTTGGAATCGTAGGCAGCGTATTAAATATATAAGGGATCATGACACCGGAAGCGTCTTTGTAGCCATTATTAATAACACACTGGGCCAAGGCTTTAGCTAGTTCGGCCCGCGCCGCTTGGGCGGCAGCAACCGATGAATACCTAACAACTTCGGTAGATAGGAAAACAAATGGGCTACTTGGTTTAGTCACAGCCAACTGGCGACGTTCGATGCGATCTTTCTCTGACGGATAAACCGAGCTGCACAAATCTAAACTTGGATCATCCAATGTTGTTCCACGCGACATCGGCAAAACTGTCCATTCCTGACTAAAGTCCGTGGCATTAAAGCCAAGCGCAGAGAGCGCTAACTGCTTGGGATCAGTCAGTGATGTGTCGAGTGCAGGCGGTGTGCGATCTAGATTTGTAACGTTAGTAAAGCTTCCGCTGGCCGTTGCAATGCCAAGGAGAACAAAGTTGCTACCAGTAATTCGAATCGCTTTTCGATCTTTATTAAAGTTTAACGAAGCGCCAATACGCAACTTGGCCGCTGTTGAGTTGGTAATCGTGGCCACAGTTGTTGTGCCTGTAGTTACAACTGCAGTTCCGGCACCGGCAACGATGCTAAATTTTCCGCTTTGTACAAATGTAGCTGTGCACTTGCCCGTGCACTTAACTGCATCTGGTCCATATGCCGCAGGTGCTGCGCTCCATTTACCTGTTTTGCTAGCTTTACTTGCCAAATCAATACTGCTTTTGATGGTGACATCGCCCGTTAAACCATTGCCCAGGCAGTCAAAAACTTGCGCAGTTGTAGAGATTGGATTTGTTGGGCTCACTAAAAATGCCGGTGCGGTTTTTGCGGTGCTCTTCTGTGTAATAAAACCATCTTCATTAACTAGATTAGTGGCACATAAACCACTGCCTGTGTCCTTGGCGCCAGTCCACTTAACCGAGTATTGACCATCAACGAGCGCCGCGGTTTCAAAATCTGCTGTAACAACTGGGCGACCACGGTCGATCGTAATCTTAACTGCAGGAGTCCATGCGCTCTTATTTCCAGCGATATCGATTGCACGAATGGAGATTGAATAATCACCCTCGGGCAGATCGCGAATATGCACGGTTGGAGGTGCTTTGAAAGGATTTAAAACCGTTGGCGCCCAGTTCTCTGTCACCGATGCCGGTAGATCGGTTACAACACCATCTATTTGTGCCTGAAAGCTTGCAATAGTTGTTTCGCCATCTTCATAGCCATGCGGAATGATTTCAAAATCAGGGTAGCGCCATTGATTGAGCGCACCCAAGGTAGGTACCGGAGGTGGCGTTGTATCAGGTGTGCGCTTGATTGTTACGGAGGCACCATCGGCAGTTGCCACGGCTGAGAAAGTGATGTTGCCGGAATACGTCTTGGCTGTTGTATTAGACATCGAACCACTGGTTTTACCCAATACATAAGTAAACGTATCTAGATTGATCATCCATATATCGATACCAAGTGATTGGTTAAATTCAGGCTGAGTTAAATCCTCAGGATTCGGACTCACTACTGATGCAACAGGTGGTGGATCAAGGCGATAAATCACTAGCCCAGCTTCATAATTAACGTTTGGAATCTTGCGTCGGTATTCGACCCAGTATGCAGATTTTCCATCGCGCAGATAAATTGCTTTTATACCGTTAGAGAAATCAGATGGCGATAAGTTAACTGTTTCACTGAGCCAGACTTGTTTGATTTGAGACTTATCGATTAGACCCATGGTCCATTGGTGATAAGTGTTTAATGTCGAATCTGTATCAATGTTTCCCATAGCATCGATAACACCGCCATATTCGATGGCTTGGCAATCAACGCCCCACGGACCATCCTTTGCGCCGGACTCACAACGCAAAAAGTTAGTGTGTCCTAAACCAAAAGTATGACCAAGTTCGTGGGCGATAACAAAGCCCGAATCTGAATCATGTAAGACCAACATGCCAGAAGTGCTCTTAGCATCACCTAACGGCGCACGTCCGCTCCACACGCAGCCCGATTTAGGCGAAACAATTGCTAAATAGCGGTGACTAAAATCATTTATACCTAAGCGCTTATACGCCTCAGACTTTACAAACTTCATAAAATCATCAGAGTTACTACCACTACATGGCATGCGCTGATTAAGTGCAATGGGAGCCGTGAGAACTTTTCCAGAAACAAAGTTAATAGTGCGATCTTTAGTATCGCCAACTAACGTTGTATAGGCTTTCCAGCGAATATTTACATCGTTATCAATCACAGCCGCAATTGCCGTTGCATCGGCTGGGGGCTTGGCTGCACCTGGCCATGTAACTTCTACAACGTCTATGACGCGCGTATCAACGGCGACCGCTGCGCTTAACCCAAGCGATGAAAAACTAAGGACTAGGGCTATAAATATATGCAGCTGCTTTTTCATGTCCATACTTTAGAGGCTCCACGCCGAATCTTCATGTCGCTCAATAACCCACACTAAATACTCAGAAAGTTCGGGCTGTGTAAACCATTTTGCCCCGTCCTGACCGGCCACCATCAGCGCCGTTGCGAGTGCATCAGTAATCGCTCCATTGGGGCCAGCTACCGTGGCTGATTTAGCGCCGATAGCGATCATGCCCGTATAGGGATCGCTGATGTGAGCCCCGCGCTCGTAGGTGCCCGATGTAGCGATGGCACCATCCGTGATGTCAAATGTCTTCAGAACCTCCAAGCGATTATCGGGATTGACGACGCCGATTTTCCACGGCTTAACAACACCATCGGCAGTATCGAAGTAGCCACCCCGCAGGGATAAATCCCCGGCAGCATTAACTTGTACGTGTTGGGCGCCAGCTGACATCAACATATCTGCGCACTTATCGGCGGCCCACCCTTTTACTAAACCCGATGGATCAAAGCCACCGGCAACTACCCAAGGATCAAAGGCGCCATCACTCATCCATTTTGCTTGCTGGCAGAGTTGCCATACTTCTTGAACCTCAGCATCGCAGTTTTCAATACTAATCTCACCGCGGCGAAGTTGGGAGACTGTTGAATCGGCTTTGTACGTTGAGAAAACGCGATCAACGTGTTCGCAATAATCTTTTACATGCCCCACTGCGATGTGTAGTTGAGCATCACTAATTTTCTCTGATGCACAATCTATAAAAATCACCGTGCCCCATACATGTATTTCGGACTGCACTCGATTCATGGTGATACTTTACAAACCAGCTTTAGCTAGCGCTCCTTGTAGTGAGATATACCAACCATAGGATGTATAGGAAGCTCCCGATGCGCCTTGAATCTTGTCGCTTTGAGCTGCCAACGTCTGCTTCTTTAAAATCGGTACCGCCATATTTGTATAGCGATCATTACGCCCACTGGGTGCTTGCAGGGCAACGGCATCGGTGATGCGGCCATCTTTAACTGTAATTTCTACCTGCACATTGCCATAATTCACAAAGACCGAAGGGCCCGTAAAGCTTCCTGTCACCCCTTTTGAGGTTTGTGTTGGCGTTGCAGTTTTAGTAGGTGCAGCAGTTGCAGTTTTAGTAGGTGTTGGATCTGCAGTTTGGGTCGCTTGTGGCGTTGGAGTATTTTTCTTTCGAGATGCCGGAGTCGGATCACTCGTTTGTGTCTGAGCCGCCGCTGGAGCCGCTGTTGAGTTATTTGACGTAGCCGTTGCCGATGCACTGGCGGTGGTTACCGCTTTAGTCGTTGCCGACTGTGTTGGCGCAGCTTTGGTTGGTGAAGCTTTAGTTGCTGTGGCCTTCGTACTCTTAGCTGGTGTAGGCGTATTAGTTGCTACCGGTGTTGCTGAATCAACTGCAGCCGGCACCGACGCCGGCACACTTACTGGTGCGCCGATCGCCCCTGTGCCACCTAAATTTAATGAGCTATTTGACGACAACTGTGGCGGAGTAATCGCGAGCACCGCACCAAGGCCACCTAAGGTGCCTCCTGCGATCAATAGCGCCCGCTTCATATTCGCCTCAATCCCTAATCGCTCTAAAGCCAGTTGTGCTTATATGCAGAACTTAACTGCATCAACCTGTGAACTTGCTGAACTGAACCGCAGGCTTAACTGCGAATATTATTCGCTGTGAAAGGCAAAGGCTTCATCGTGAAAACGATTCTTAGGCACTCCAACGCCCTCTGCGGCCTCGCGTACCGCCGAAACTAACGGCTCTGGTCCACAGATATAGATATCGCTATCGGCAAACTGCGGCACTAATCGGCGCATCGAGCGCGAATCCATAGGGTGGTTTTTGCGCGGGCCTACTAAATAGTGAATCCGGATCGAGCCCCCGCTATTAAAGGCCATGTAGTCCAGCTCGTTTTTTAAAACTAGATCCTCCTCTTTAGAGGCTCTAAAAATTACATCCATCTGCACACCGCCGTTAAATTCATCCATCAGCGCTCGTATCGGCGTGATTCCTACACCACCACCAATTAACACAACGTGTGGCCGTGTGCTGCGCCCTGCAGTAAAGGCACCGTAAGGGCCTTCCACAAATACGCGAGTACCAGGTTTTAGAAAAGCTAGCGAACGTGAATGATCGCCTAAATCTTTAACGGTAATTCGCAAGAAATGCTCAGTTGGCGCCGCCGATAAAGAGTACGGATGCGACATTAAAAAGTGTCCACGTGTAAAAAAGCGCCAACCAAAAAACTGTCCCCCTTGGGCCGCTAACTTATGCAAGTTGCGACCTTTCATAATCACCGAGACAACTCCAGGACCTTCTATGACAATTTTTTCTACGCGCAATGCATGTTTTGCTGATCGCACCAGTGGAACTCCAAAGCGCCAATAAATAATTGCACATGCCATCAACACATACAGCAGCGTCCAATATGCGCGGTTAAGCGGATGACCAATAAACATCTGCCCATTTAATACTTGATGCATAAACGATGCGGCGATGGCAAAGTATGTGTAGATGTGAATAATCCACCACGTCTCATAACTCATCTTTGCCCGTGCTTTTTTATAGGATGTCACACCGGCCAAAATCATTAAGACAAATCCAGCCAGCGCCGCCCACATCCAATCGAAGGTGGTTAATAAGCGCCATAGCTCGGTATATAAACGCACATGATCTTGGCCAGCAAAAGATAAGACAATAAATAAAACGTGAAAACCAATTGCATATAACGAGTACGGCCCCAACTTGCGATGCCACGTTACTAAACGATCGTGGCCTACCCCGCGTTCAACCCAGGGGATTCGTGCGACTAAAAAGATTCCAACGATTGCACAGTAGGTACCCACCAGCGCCGATAGCCGTGAAAATGATGCAATCGATGCATACAGCGATGTGAAATCACTCTTTCGCACCGTGGTCAGCTGCAACGCCAACGTAAGCCCAAGACCTCCGCCCAATAACAACGCGGCCCAATCGGTACCGGCGGCGGAGTGTTTGTAGATTCGTGTGGGGGCAGTCATGTGCCTATTACACCCCTAATACCTGAGAAGCACCTGAGCCATTGCCGTGTGCCGCCTCTATTTAAGGTCTGGGTTCAGCGGATCCAACCGCTTCATCTGCGCCTTGGCATTGGCCACCTGCGCCGGTGTTGCATTGGGCAGTGATGCTAGAGCTTGCCATGTGTCAAATGAGTCAGGGAACTTTTCGGTGGCCTCTAACAAAATAGTGAGCGCTTCCTTGTCGAACTTGTTATCGCGCAAGACCATTCCAACCAAGGTCATACGATCTCGCTCTAAAGGAAACAGATGCCCTGCAGCAATTATCTGCTCTAAGTTGCCGCTCTCTTTGGCCGCTTTAAACTTAGCCGAAGCAACCAATGGAGGCATTCCTAGTAGAAGCCCTATTACGAAAGAAATAATGAGCGCATTTCTGGTTGTCGAAGATATCTTTGCTACAGGTGCAACTTTGCGCCCCTTCTCTTTTACTGGTGCAACTTGTACTTCAACACCTTCACGAGTGTGAATCTCATAACCGATAATTAGCCCGGATAAAACCCAGCCCCAGATAGCAAGACCAATCTGATTAATACTAATAATCGATTGGGCTTGATATGCCACCCATGCGCTAGCGACGGCGGCAAAGTATGGATTAAAGACGGTGGTTCGAGCGATTACTTTCCATAATGAAACAACTACTAAGCCAGTAAGTGCGATATAGATAATCAAAAGTGGGAATCCGCCATTGGATGATAAATCTAGGAAAACATTATGTGCAGCATCGCTGATTCCATTTGCTCCACTTCGCGTAGTGGCCACCAGGTCACGAGATCTTCGATACCAGTTGCCATAGCTATCCATACCCACACCAAAGACTGGGTGCTCTGTCGTCATTTTCCAGCCTGCCCGCCAGTAATCACCACGATTTGCAATAGAGCTTCGATATAAAATCCCTGCCAATGGGCCTTTATTAAACGAACCCAACGCCACGGCGATAAAACCGACTACGGAGATAGCAATATAAC
>SESD01002055.1_pt1 | contig 10421 bp, 8 predicted proteins | sample 3171411 | NCBI WGS metagenome assembly SESD01 (sample SAMN06051880, study PRJNA518727) | freshwater metagenome | biome: subpolar coniferous forest; feature: holomictic lake; material: water; isolation source: holomictic Lake 442, 16.5 m depth | place: Canada: near Kenora, Ontario | collected...
TGTGATGCTTAAAAAAATCGACTGTACGACGAGTCTGATATCGTTTTCCATATTATGGAATAATTAGCCCAAAACATTTGACACAAAGCTTGATATCCGCCATCCGTCATATTTGATATCCATCTCGCAGGTACACCGCGTTTCCCGAAATTCGTTCTGGACCGACTCCAAGGTGGAAGATTGGGCGACCTGAAAGGTTAGAAACGATAACTTGTATCGGTTCCAATGGCCAGATGGAACGATGTACGCTTTGGCCGATGCTTTGGACCACAATGAGGTCGTCGCATTCATACGCATCAACGTTTAGACTCAATTTTCCGGTATCGGCAGGGACTTCAAAGTTGGTGCGGGCAAAGACAGGGTTATATAAGTTAGCGCTCGCTAACACGTTGGGCTCGCTTCGAAGCCAATAGGCCAAACAACATAAATCCCATCTGTCCAAGCTCAGGCAAGTGAGGCTATGTGTTGTTGCCCTGACTTCAAGTTCTCCATCTCGAAGCTGCCGGCGGGCGTAGAACCTGCTGGCCATTGGATGTGCGAATTGAGAGAAGACCAATTCCGAGGGCGCGAGCAACGCCAAGATCAGGCTTAATGTTGGAACGAAGATGTGCTTTTCCCGCCACTTGGCATGCAAGATGCGGTTTTGTCCTTGTTCGATTGGCAGTCCCAAGTCAAGCAGGCTTGGATGAAGCCTAATGATCGGGCGGAAGTCTGCCAATCTCACCTCCACATCGGAAATCTCCTGTCTTTTCCATAGGCTTGATGAGACTGAGTCTGGCTCAAATGCATTCGCCGTCTTCCAGCCATACCCCCTAAGATACACCCTAGAGGCCTGCGTCAATGGGCAGGAGCCTGAAGAGATTTGGCCTCTTTCAACGAAACGATTAATCACCATGAAATTGTTGTGTTGCAGACGCACGGCATCCTGCCACAAGAGACGTCGGTCATCGAAGCCTTTCCGAATGTCGCGCCGAGCAAGTCCCTCTCTTTGATCCCAATTCAGCTTCGTTCCGTGCGGACGATGTGCGGAGTTCAAGGTTGGAGTCCAGCGCTCGAATGCATGTACAGCCGATCCAACACGATCGGGTCCAAGTCACCTCCCGGTAAGTTCAGGGCAATGAAGCGACGAAGGGAGATATGCTGGACAGGAAATATGCGTCCAGGAACGGCCGTGAAGGCACGTGACCACCAGTCCTGCGGTCCAAACCAATCGAGTTTCAGTCCCTGGTCGTGGAAGTGTTGGGCAAGCGCTTTCATTAGATTGCCATCTGCGACTCGACCACCTTTGGCCGCAAATCCACACGCTCTTAACAGGTTTGCGTAGGCTGTGTGACCCAGAAAGAGCGGCCTGGCAGGCCCAGCAGCGAGGATATCGCGGCTGTATCTGGCTATGGACTGCCAAAATGCTGTTGCTTTTTGACTACCAGGGCGAGTTACGGGTGTCCACTGTAATCGACGCTGGTGCGCAGTCCAGTAGTTGTTCCTTCCCGGAGAAATACCCACTGAGCTGTCCATGAGGCGGTCGCCATGGTCTGGACAGTAAAAAACACCGGGCAGCTGATGCACGCGGTGCCAATACGCTTCTCCAACGGCTGCGATGTCGACCAGCGAGCAACTTCGACAGTACCGCAGCCGATGGGGCCGAAACGGTGATCTGGCTTCCCAGTGGCTGAACATCTCCTCCTGGACTGCTAGTGGATTCGCCCCGGCGAGTTCATCCTTTGGAAGGCTTGACGCAAATGCCAGAAAGTACGGGACCACTGTGAGCCGCCTGCAAAAATCTCTAGCAGGGCAGACGTCATGTAGTTCGAACTGACGTGCCAAACCAGGCAGACCGCATGGGCAGGCCATGCAGACAGAGACGGAACTATGGCCGAACAGATGCTCGAACGCCGCTTGCCGGTTCAAGTAACCACGGTCGCGCATGTGTCGCGCGATGATGCTGTACCAAAGTTCCTCGTGAAAAGCGGGACCTAGTGAACAGAGCGGGTTCATAGCTCTAACAACTCGGCAAGTGGAACGATATGGCCTATCTCAACAAGCGCGTCGTGAGGGTCTTTGTTCGCTCGATTGGCTTCGTAGACTACCCGACGGATGTCCTCCGCCGCCAGCGCGGCAAACTCCAAGTCCCGTTGTGCCATCTTCTTTGCACTTCGAGTTGGCCTTGGGCCGGGATTGGTTATTCGTTTAATCTCCGTGATTGCCAGCTCACTGGCAGTCATGGCTGGCGCTGTGCTAACAGCATGCGCCGCGATCGCATCGGCTCCTGTATCAGAGGTCAAATTTAGCGTTTTGAGCACGTCAGCGACCTGCTCAACCTTACTAGTGTGCGAAGCCTTTTTATCGGCCGCTCGCTTGATCGAGCGTCCAATCTGACCCTCACAATGGGCTTGAAGCCTGATCAGGTACTCGTTAAAGTCAACTGGCTCCGCGTCCCAAATGGACAGATCAGACTCGCCGATTCCACTCTTCATGGCCTCAATTGAAGGCGCAATGAACTTCAGGTGGGCATCGGCGCAGGTGCGGATCATTCCTACGCCGACAACCTCCTCGCCAGAGGAAATTGCTTCCATCTGGGTGATCGCAACGAGTTTGACAGCCACGTCCTGAACACCCTGGCTTTGGAGGTAGAGCTCAGCCGCAATCTCCGTGCTCCAGGGCGTCTCGTTTTTTGTGTATTGGAACTTCAGAAGCTCTTGGGTAAACAGGTCCCAAAGCGGGCCCGGCTTCATCTTCAGGAAAAATGTCGTCGCGGTGTTGGTCGCGCGCCGACCAAGCCGGAATTCCGACGCGAGCAATGCAGAAGCCTTCCATGTTCCGATCATCAGTACAGGACAGCGCACGCGGTTCACGAAGCTCGTCAGAAACTCCATCGAGTGGCTATCCAAGCCCTTGGTCATATGAACGCAGTGCTGAATCTCATCGACGACAATCACACCAATGTTGAGCCTCCGGGCAAGAACGGCGGCCTCCTGTGCAAGGACCGTTGCGCTGACGGTAGGTTTCAACTTTGGATAGTTGATGCCCGTCTCAAGCACGGCACGATGCAACGCTTCGTATACGAGCAAGGCAAGGGCCTTCTCGTGGGTCGCATTGGGCGCCTCCACCCAAAGGTACAGTTTTTGGAAGGCGTTGCCACCCTCAGGGTGATGAAACACCGCGTCCTTCGACAGGCGCCTGAACAATCGACGTGGGATTTCCGTTTTGCCGCAACCTGGAGTGCCGATCAGAGCAATACAAAGCGGAGACTCGAACAAATCTAAATCGTCCGATGACTTGAACTGGTTTGCGTGGAGGTCCTCAACCATTTGGATAAAAGACAACTGTGTGTCACGCTTGGCTGGATTGCAGCGTGTGTACGAGTGACAGATGGTGGTCCAAAGGTTGAAAGCAAAGTCAACCTGGTCAGGCAGTGGCGAGAAGAACCTGAATAGCCTGTGGACATACTGTAGTCGCTGATCGGCAGGATGGGTCCTCTCGTTTGGGTCATACTTGATCTCGCTGGCCAAGAGGCTTTCGATGTGGGCCTTTGTCAAAGGTGGAAACAATGTAATCAGGCAGTTGCCGGAATAGTCGGAATTCACGGCGGGGAAATACTTAGTCACTTCGATGACACTCATGGCTTATCCTTAAATGCGTTTGAGAGCTGTTTGCGGCGCTCAAGACTGGCCAGGTAGTCACGGGCCTTCTGAGCTTCCTTGTCAAAGGGTTTGTCGGCCGCATCCGGGGGCCGCAACGAAACAACGGTGGCGGTTGACGGTGCCCGACCAGGCGTATTCGACACCTGGGTGGTAGTGGTTTCGGAAAACGGCCGAAAGGCATGCATGGGCGAGTGAGCATTTCGCTCAGTGACGCGGTCAGCCGGAATCGATCGGACTTTTTCGGAGGCTGACCGGTGGTCCTCGGGCTGTTCTGCCCTTTGTGACTTGGCTTCTGCGACGATATTCTGATGCGCCAGCCGCGTGCCAAATGCAGACTGAGCCGCGATCTCCTTGTGGGCACCTTCGTTTTGGCGCTGCTGATCATGTAGCTCTTTGACTTCGGCAAAGCACTTACCCATGAATGCAAGTTGATGATCAAGCTGCAGGTTGAGGTGGCATACGATGGGCTCGTCCAGTACAGTGGTTCCAATCTTCTCGAGGTATACAAAGTCAACGAGGCGTGGGTCAAACGCCAGCTCCACGCGTGTCCGGCCACGGACACGTGCCCTAGAAAATGCGTCGAGTGCCAGCAGTTCTGTCGCAAGGTAGTAGCATCCCTTAAACAACACTCCGCGATCTGTGATTGATCCCACATCGCGCGGCAGCAATGCAAACTGCACTTCATGAACATCAAAGGTACTCAAGCCTCCGCCTTCATGCTCCAGCGAATAGTTCCAGATCGATAAAGGTGATGTGTTGACGCCGGCGGCGATCATCTTGTCGTCAAGCAGCACACCTTCTCTTGGTTGCTTCATGCGATCGAGCTCGTGCTTCAGCAACAATCGAGTGAACTGATCTATGTCGAGCTCGCCGTCTACTTTCCAATTGGAATTCTGTGTGTTTTCCCAGGTTTCAACAATTACCGCCGGTGTCAACCCGCTCAAACGAACCTCCAGCGTGCGAAAGTCCGATTCGATCCCGGGCTTTAAGTCTGGGCGTTGACCCATCAAGTTGATTACCTCAACTGCAGTCAAGCGGATAAATGCTTCTGGCCCATGGTTGTCGGTTTCACCTCGATCCATTTCAAACTTGGCGGGAAGCCCGTGCACAGGCCACTCCCAGGGTTCGATGTGGATTCCGTGTCTTGCACACAATTTCACTTTATCTTCAAGACAACTCCCAATTGCCGCAGCCATACCAATCCAACTCGCCGCATCTAAACCGACCCCGAGACCAAGCAGCACGCCGCTCCTTGAGCACCGAATACGGAACACAATCGGACACCCGATTGGACGCCTTCCTGCAAAGCGGCTCACCAGACCAATGTTCCATACAGTTGCGTCCCCGCTGCCCATGGCGCCAACAAACAGCGTCTTTGAAATCTCGTTCCCGAGTTGGGCTCGCTCATTTTGTTGATAGTCAATTTCACCGACGATGCCTTTGCGACGTTTTTGGTGGTCTACTAGGACGTAGTACCAGTAACTGAATTGCCTCAAGGTTGGCAGCTGCACCTCCGGGAGTTGGAGGCGGCTGCCGTCCGCCTGTTGGACAGCAAAAATCTCGGTCAGCATCTGGGTTCGCGCATCGCTCAATGACCGACCCCGCTCGGCACGTTTCCAGTCGTAATAGTGGAGGAAGACCCTTAGTACGATTCGGTCGACTTCGAAACGGGAGCCACTAATTGGCTTTGCCCTTTGTCGTGGAAATCCCCCGGCATTTGAAGTCCAACTGCTGTCCCGGTTGGACTCTTCGGTGGCACTGGCATTGCACGCGACTTCCCGTGCATGAGCCTTTGCTTGTCCGAGCTCGATAGTGTCCAGTTTGGTTGTGACGATTGGTTTCTGACCACAGCTCGCCCAATCAGGAGCCAAAGCGAGCTCCGTCATGCCGCCGCGCATCCAATCCCGGATGCCTAGGTCAAAGATTCTGCGGGTGATCGGACGGATTTCATTGAGCGCTGCGAAAGCTTTGCCGCGTCCGCTTGGGGTCAAGAGACGCTCAACGTTGAGAATTGGTTCGAATCTCTTGTACCTTTCCCCGGCTCGAGTTGCAAAATTTATTCTTACGCTTTTGTTTGGACCAGATTTGACCAAGGTGTAGTCGTTCGAGTCGACTTGTTCGTCCAATTCCTTCGTCTTCCTTGAAAACGGCCAAGCGAGGCGGTCATCCATGTTGAATAGGAAGGTAAAAATGGGATCTCTGACAAGCACTCGAAGGCGGACCGATTCGGCTCTGTCTGTCAGGACATCGCGACGTTGGAAGCTCATGCCACTCTCCTTACCGTGGAGCCGTTGCCCAACTTGGACAGGGAAGCGATTTCTTGGATTTCCGTCTGCCGCAAATCACCGCTCAAGAGGTTTGCGCGAAGCTTGTGCCTATAGATCAAGTTGTACAACTGCCCAGTCCATTGAAGCTTGGTCAAGCCGAATTCCGATGCCAAGTGGTCAATGAAGTCCATGACATGCAGGCGGGCTTTGGCTGCCAATATCTCTTGGACGACAATTTGCGATCGCTCGTCGTAGCCCAACCCGGCTTGCTTCATCAATTCGGCTTTTCGATCGATCAGCCTGTGCGGATACAGCAGCATCAGGTTGTTGAAATGGATGTCCGATATGCAATGTGTCCGTTCTGTGCAGATGTGCAATTTGCCGTGACGTTTTACCCAGTAGAGACGCTCAACTTCTTGGTGCTCGGCCACATTGAAGTCACCCAGTTTGCTTGAATACTTGCAACTCCAAGGCATCTCCGAGACTCTGCCGTCGCTGGTTCGGGTGATCGCGACTAGGTCGGTTGTGATATTTATGTCGACACCGGTCTGTGGGTCCCGCGGGTGTGTAATCCCGAGGATTTTTGCAATGTTGCGCGTTTCTTCGATGGGTAACTTGTATTGGTCATACAGTTCGAGGACCGACTTGGCCGCATCTAGACCCAAGAAGAGTCGGTGCTCGACGTCGGAGAAGAGCGCGCACATGCGACCGTGCCGACCCTCTAACGCTCGGTGCTTGTTGCCTTCGGAATTGAGGTCCTCATACCGCAGCCACCCCTGATACTCAGCGCCTTCTCCTGTGCCACGACCTTCGGCTTCCCACCTCGCCCGTTTGGCTTCATCGAAAGGGTAGACCCTCATGGAGCTTTACCAAGGCTGGCGGGAATTCGAATCTCAGTTGAGTATCGGGATTGTGCAAGTTTGCATTTGAGACGAGCACTAGCGACTGGTTGATTCGGTGCCCGGCCACGGTCGGTTTCAGGGTAGTAAAGATCGTTCTGCTTCATATGCCTAGTCATGGTCGGGGCTTTCTGGCTCATGAATTTGCCCTTGCGAACGTGCCGCGGGGTAGCAGGAAACTGTATTGACTCCCGATCCAATGTGTCACATTTCGTTGTTCTTGCCATGCTTTTCAAAATTTCTTTGGGCCAAATGGTGAGATTACTAAAGGTGCACAGGATATTTCAGTTACCCTGCTGAACGCAACAAAGTGAAAACGGAAAAACTCTGCTATGGGCCGACCAAGTGCACCGCCTTCCGGAACAATCAGCAACCTTCACAAGACCCTGCGCACAGCTTTACTTGTCGATGGCCTGCTGGCGCGGACGGGGCTGACCTGGGAACAAATTCAGGAGTCGGTCAGTGCTCGGTACGAGGTGGGCACTGCGCCTTCTAAAGCGGTGGTGCGGCTTTACTTTCGGCTTGAGGTTGTGCCGACAGTGGAAGTCATACGCGGACGACCTCCGTGGGTTGCCATGGTCGGGATGTGCTATCCATTCGCCGCGGATTTGTACTTCACGCCCCTCATTGACCTGTTGTTTGAGCGGCACAATTCATCTGGCAAGGCCGCTTTCGATCGGGCGTTCTTTCCAAAATCATGGCTTGAGCGGGCTAAGACAGAAGATCCCAAGGGTGAATACGTGCAAATGAGATTCCTCAACATATTAGCGCTCAAGGCGCGGCGGGAAGAGGCACTGGAGCACGCTGAGCACCCGCTGCGCATGGTTCACCTGACTCTGCTGAGAACCGACCATAGTGTGTCTGCGGTGCTATTTGACGTTTGGCGCTCAGGCCTTTTCCGCCGAACTCGACCTATCGAGCAAGAACTGGCTGACCTCGGTAAGATCCGGTCCCTGGATTCTCTCGCCGCAGTGTATGGGCTGTGTCTAGAGGCTAGTGAGTTGGTCGATCGCAATCGCTTTGAAGCCGCGCGCTCGAAACTGACTGAGCGCCTGAAATGGATTGATGCGCTCCCGGAGTGCCGCAGGGTCGCGCCCATTTTGAAGGATGTGATTGATCAAGCTGTCAGACGACTGTTTCTACTAACGTACTCTGTCCCCAGAGTTTTGAAAATGGCGGTACCGGACGGCTGGCAGTCCCCAGGACCAAGCTTGGAACTGATCGATGAATTGCAGCCTCACGCAAAAGCGAGGAACCCTTCAAAGGCTTCCTCCGGTGACGAAACACTTGCAACCATCCCTCGCGACCGGTCCGGAACAACCCCGTCAGTTCCAAACCTTGGACCTGTTCAAGATAATTTCCACAGCTATATCGATAAGGGGGTAGATCCAAAAGCGATTTTGCAGGAAGTGGAACGCAACCTTCAAAGTCCCCAGCCTCAGCGGCTGGATGACGATACATTGAAAGTGATTTCGGCTGGGCCTGACAATGCCGCACGTCCAACCACAAGACGCCGGTTTTTGGTACTCATTCAAAAAGCTCGTTTGGCCGATCCCAAAATTACAGAATGGCATCAGGGCTCGCAATTGGTTCTTCAGCGCGGCACTCGGGTCGTCCTGGTGATACCGAAGGAGAATTCGATCTGGCTGGTTTTCCTCACCTATGATTTCCTGGCGGGAGATCCAGTTACTGATCGTGCCATGCTCCTGATGCCATGGATTCAAGCCGCCCGAGATTACGTCATAAAAGACAGGGACATTCACCTTGCCGTTCGTAATATCTGCAGACATGTTGGCATTCGGACGTACAAGTCCCGAACGCGCGCCAGCGTCAAGTAGGTTGGCAAAAGAGCGCGAGCCCGTTGCCTGTCTGCTATAGCGCGCTGACTCTGCGGGTTAGGCTGGCGCCTCATAGACCTCTAGAGCCAGCTGGACCCTTTAAGTGCTTGCCTGAAACTTGACGTTCTGGATTTCTCAAATCAGGCTGCCGAATAGCTGTCGGTGGCGATTGCGAGCAACGTGCCCAAACCGGCCAGACAGGGTTGAGGGAACCGGTCATTCAAAACAGCGCTTGGAAATCCGTAAGCTGTCATAGGTGGTTTCGATGCAATCTATGCCGAATGTGCGGCTCATGTGCAGTGAATCCGGGTATTGGCGAAAGCCCGCTTTCCGGCAGCCTAGATTAAAGATTTGAGTTTGCTTAGACCGGGTTACGTACATGGCGATCTGTATTGACCCCACAGACGAATCAACTAACAGGAGCAAATCAAGTTGCTTTGAACAGAAAACTTGATCATGTAGACATAATCCCATCCCGGGCACTATTGGAGCATTCGTGATCGTCAAACAATTGAAACCGGAGAACCGGCTCCGGTTCACTTCCGGAGCGAATTCATGGCAACCCAATTGAAACGCACCAAGGACAGCCCGTGGACGTTGAAAACACCACCAGGATCGTCCGAGTACACGATGCACACGGACGAGAAGGACGGGAAGAGCGTGTTGGTCTGCACGGTTGGCAGCACGGTGCTGCTCTATGACGCACGATGCATCGATGATCTCCTGCAGATGCTGAAGACTGCTGGTGACTGGGTTGAGCTTGGTGGGGCTGACGAGCAAAAGCCCGCCAAAGAAGGAACAGTTGAAGCCTGGGGACGCTCGCCAGCGAACCCGATTGGTGGTTGGTACGGATTGAAGAAGGGCTTGCGTGGTCGGTTTGGCGTCTATATCCCTCCGCTCATGGAAGAGCTCATGCTGTGTGAGTTGGAGCACAACGCCAAAAACAATCGAATCCGAGCAATGTGACCCATCAAGGCTGGTTTTCAACGACTGGTTTGAAGGAGGCGGCTCGGAAGCTCGAATGTCGCTCGAGTGTCTCTTGTTGACGGTGGCGGCTACGTCAATCAGTTTTCACCTTCTACAGCCTCAAGATGCACATCAGAGCCATTGGCCATCCGAGTTCGGACTCGACTTTCCTTGGACTGAAGTCGGTTAAAAAAGTTAGACGGAGGCGTGGGCTGGCTTCGCGACCAGACGCACGCCGAGGGCTGCGCAAACACGGCTGACTGTGTCGAAACGCGGTTCGCTGCCGGGCCGAAGAGCCTTGTACAAGGCTTCCCTGGTGATGCCGGAATCCTTCGCCACCTGCGTCATGCCCCGCGATCGGGCAATGTCGCCGAGGGCAGCCGCCAGCAGTGCCGCGTCATTCTCTTCAAGAATGGTGGTGAGGTAGGCCGCTACGTCGTCTTCGCTGCTCAGGTACTCGGCTGCATCGAACTCGGGAAGTTCGGAAACTTTGATTCTCTTGCTCATGGTTCAATCCTCTAAAGAATTGGCAAGTTCGATTGCCCTTTTGATGTCAGTTTGCTGGGTTGACTTGTCGCCGCCGCCAAGCATCACGATTAACACGCCACCTCTTTGGACGTAGTACATGCGCCAGCCCGGACCGAAGTGTTCGCGCATCTCGTAAACACCTTCGCCCACCGGCTCCACATCGCCCAAGTTGCCGAGTTGGACCTTACGCAAGCGTTTGATAAGGCGCAGCCGGGTCAGACCATCCTTAAGGCCCTTGAGCCAGTCGGAAAACTCTTCGCGACGTTTTACCGTGTAAGCCAT
>SESD01002058.1_pt1 | contig 10418 bp, 6 predicted proteins | sample 3171411 | NCBI WGS metagenome assembly SESD01 (sample SAMN06051880, study PRJNA518727) | freshwater metagenome | biome: subpolar coniferous forest; feature: holomictic lake; material: water; isolation source: holomictic Lake 442, 16.5 m depth | place: Canada: near Kenora, Ontario | collected...
CGGGTATCGCGATCGAGCGGATGCGGAGCATGCGCCAGCTTCTGGCGATCGGTAGTAGGCATCTCGCGTATCAGAAGTCGGCTGCCCTCCACCTTGAGTTCGAAACGGGGCACACGGTCCGCCTCGAAGCCGGGTTCTCCTTCGCCTGAAATGCGATGGAACTTCCAGTTGTGCCACGGGCAGACGATGTAGTCACCGTCGAGGGTGCCGTGCCCAAGCGGTCCGTTCACGTGATTGCAAGCACCGTGGATCGCCCCAAAGCTCCCGCCAACGTATGACAGCGCAATCCTCGTGCGTCCTACAAGTATCTGCTGGAGTGGACTCTTCGACAGCTCGCCCACGTCGCCCACGTCATGCCACCTCTCTTTGTTCATCGGTACGTCCTCAATCGTTCGGGCATCCGCCTGAACTGCAAGTTTTTGAAATTGTTCCATTACCTGCCTCTTCACTCACCTTTCCTTACTGAAAGTATAGCGAAATAATGTCGGCCCTTCAAAAGAACTCGGCAGTAAATATCCGATAACTACTCCGCAACGCGCCTGCTTCCAGCAGTTGCCTGTTACAATAAAAGCGAGCTGTAATCAGATGGTGGCTTTGAATGGTCAGTCTGCCCTCAAGCAAGATTTTGTCTTATTGAGTCTATCAGTATATGTTATATCTTTGTTGTAACATGAACTGAATATTTACTCAGTTCATTCACCAGTAAGACGGATTTGGAAAAGAACGATTAAAATCATGCCCCCAGTTAATTTTCAGCAGCTCTCAAATTTTATATGGTCGGTTGCCGAACTGTTGCGCGGGCCTTACCGTCCGCCTCAGTACGAACGGGTGATGTTGCCGCTTACGGTACTGCGCCGCTTCGACTGTGTGCTGGAGCCAACCAAAGCGAGTGTTCTCAACAAACACGCAGAGCTCACCGCCAAGGGGTTGCCCAGCATTGAAGCGATCCTGAATAATCTGGCCAAAGATGAAGATGGGAACCCGCTGGGATTCCATAACCACAGCCAACTCGATTTTCGCAAGCTTAAGGGTGACCCTGACAATATTGGCCGCCATCTCACCGATTATATCAACGGCTTTTCAGAGAACATCCGCAAAATTTTTGAGCGCTTTGAGTTCGACAAGGAGATCGAAAAGCTTGAAGAGGCCAACCGACTCTATCAGGTCGTTGCCCAGTTCGAAGATATGGATCTGCACCCCTCGCGGGTCGATAACATCACCATGGGGCTGGTCTTCGAAGAGCTGATCCGGCGATTCAATGAAGCGGCGAACGAGACATCCGGTGACCACTTCACGCCGCGCGAAGTGATTCGACTGATGGTAAACCTTTTGCTGGAGCCAGATACCAGGGTATTGACACAGGAGGGCATTATCGTTACGATCTGCGATCCTGCCTGCGGTACGGGTGGTATGTTGGCTGAGGCGCAGAACTGGATTCGTGCACACAATGAGCAGGCCACCGTTAAAGTGTTTGGACAGGATTATAACCCGCGATCCTACGCAGTGGCCGCCTCTGACCTGCTCATAAAAGGTCATAAAGACAGCCGCATTGAATATGGTAATACCCTGATTAACGATCAGTTTCCCGAGATGCGTTTTGATTATCTGCTCGCCAATCCCCCATTCGGAGTCGACTGGAAGGGGGAGAAGAGAGAGATTGACCGCTGGCCAAACTTCCGGGGCTATAACGGCAAGCTCCCGCGCATCAACGATGGCGCCCTGCTCTTTCTTGTCCACATGATCTCCAAATTTCAGCCATGGCAAGAGGGCAACCGCAACAAACCCGGCTCACGCGTAGCCATCGTCTTCAATGGTTCCCCCCTCTTTACCGGTGGCGCAGGCAGCGGCGAAAGTGAAATTCGCCGGTGGATTATTGAGCACGACTGGCTTGAAGCCATCGTTGCACTCCCCGAGCAGATGTTCTACAATACCGGTATTGGTACCTTTATCTGGGTGCTCAGCAATCGCAAAGCGCCTCACCGCAAAGGCAAGATTCAGTTGATTGATGCACGCGAACGCTGGATACCGATGAAGCGCAGCCTCGGCAACAAGCGCCGCTACCTTGATGAAGCTGCCATTGAGACGGTTACGCGCGAGCATGGTGCGCTCGACAACTCCAAAACCAGCAAAATTTTTGATAACGCTGACTTTGGCTACCGGCGCATCACCGTGCATCGCCCTTTGCGTCTGCGCTTTCAGATTACCCGTAAAGCCAAAGAGCGCTTTCTCGATACCTGCCCCGAATTGCTTGATGCTGTTCTTTCGATGGAAGAGGCGTTGGGCAACGAGCCTCTTTTCGACTGGAACAGCGTGTGGGAAAACGTGCAGCGAGTAATCAAAGCCCTGCCCGATCAAGCCAGCGGATGGACACTTGGCGCCAAAGGTACGGCGCAGAAAAAAATATTCCGTGAGGTTTTCACCGAAGTTGATCCGGCAGCAGAACCGGTTATAGCCAAACAGCAAAAGATTGAAGTTTTGGATGCGGAAACGCTGTTTCCTGATCAGACCCTACCTGCCGGTTTGACGCGCACTGAGCTGGAAACGGTACTTGGTCTGCATGTTGCAAGTAAAGGCAAGCATATCGAATACGAGCCTGATCCAGCGCTCAAAGACTCCGAAAACATTCCTCTCAGGGAAGATATTGTCAGCTACTTTCTCCGCGAAGTGCGCCCTTATGTGAAAGATGCCTGGATCGACCGCGAAACGCTCGACGAGCAGGATGGCGGTATCGGCAAGGTGGGATACGAGATCAACTTTAACAGAGTTTTCTTTCAGTACAAAGCACCTCGCTCATTGAAAGAGATTGATACCGAACTGGCAGATGTTGAGAAACGGATCATGGAGTTGCTGAAGGAGGTGACGGAGTGAACGCGCTGATGACCGAAATTCGGGCGCTGATAAGCGCTGCCCGTCAGGCGGTAGTGCATTCCGTTGACTTGATTCAGGTGTTTACCAACTTCGAGATTGGCCGTAGAATTGTTGAGCACGAACAACAGGGTTCGGAACGGGCGGAATACGGGAAACAGACAATCAAAGAGCTGGCAACGGATTTGACCGCAGAGTTTGGCAAGGGTTTTTCGGAACGCAATCTGCGAAGCATGCGCAAGTTCTATCTTTTGTATGCGCATCGGGTTTCTGACAATGTACCGGCAGCCTCTGAAAAGTTGACGCAGGGTCAGAAACGCAGGATGCCGTTGGGCGAATTGGCCTTCGGGGATGCTCATGTACCGATTTGGCAGATGCCGTCTGCCAAATCGGCCTCACCGTTTACCTTGAGCTGGTCGCAATATGTTTTTCTGATTTCAATAGATAATAACGATGAGCGCCGGTTCTATGAAATCGAGGCTTCATCCAGCGGCTGGACATTGCCTGAACTCAAACGACAGTATGGTTCCAGCCTTTACGAACGTCTTGCCCTCAGCCGTGACAAAGGGGGCATCATGAATCTTGCTGCGGAAGGGCAGATTATCAGCCATCCGGAGGATTTGCTGAAAGATCCCTATGTCCTTGAATTCCTTGGGCTGGATGAAAAGAACAGGTATTCCGAATCAGATCTTGAAAGCGCCATCATTGACAAGCTTGAACATTTTCTGCTTGAACTGGGAAAAGGATTTCTGTTCGAGGCCAGACAGAAGCGTTTCACCTTTGACGAAGAGCACTTTTTCGTTGACCTGGTTTTCTACAACCGTTTGCTTCGCTGCTATGTACTGATCGACCTGAAAATCGGCACTCTTACCCACCAGAACTTGGGGCAGATGCAGATGTATGTCAACTATTTCGACCGTTTTGTGAAGCTGGAAGATGAACACCCGACCATCGGCATAGTTCTTTGCAAAAAGAAGCACGATGCTTTGGTAGAAATAACCTTGCCAGCGGGGAGCAATATTCACGCAAAGGCATATCAGCTCTATCTGCCAGGCAAAGAGTTGTTGCGGCAAAAGCTGGAAGAGTGGAGTGAAGAGGCAGGAGAGCTGAAGGAGGCGGAAGAATGAGTGTGCTGAAACTGGTAGTTACGCATGAAACCTCATTGCTTGTTCAAAAGAGCTGTGGTTTGGTTACATGGCATCAGCCTATAGAATTGTTTTTTGGGTTAATGAGGAGCTTATATAGTAACCTCAACGCCTTACATAGTAACCTGGTCTGCTTATCCAGTAACCCTAAGCGTAGTGCAACCCTGCTTGCACGTGCTCCAGAAACTGTTCATCAAAGCTATCTTTGCCTGTTTTTGCTTGATGGGCGTATCACGATGATTTGTCCTGATGTCCCCAATGAGCCGGAACAGGCGTGTCGAACGGAGGAGGGAAAGGCATGATGTGTCTATACGTTATAGAAAAGCGGATTGTTGTATTGTTGCTGGAGGTGGCAGAATGAGCCCTAACACCTCTACGTTAGAATGGAAAGCCAGTCCTCTCCGTTATGTGTGTCAACTTAACCCACCCGTTTCATTCCACGAGTTTGAAGAGGATGATGAGCTAACTTTCTTGCCCATGGACAGGGTTAAGAGTGGCTACTTCATTCCTAATACAGATAAATTTTCAAAATATGCATCCTCTTATAATGCATTCGAGGACGGCGATATTGTTTTGGCAAAAGTCACGCCATGCTTTGAAAATGGAAACATTGCAATCGCAGAGAACCTTGTGAATGGTAAGGGTTTTGGCAGTTCTGAACTATTTGTAGTTCGGGCGACAGTTGTTGATCGCAAGTTTCTCTTTTATTACTTTCAATCTTCGACGTTCAAACAGGAAGGGGAAGCATCGATGACCGGAGCGGGTGGGCTCAAACGTGTATCACCCGAGATTATTCGAGAGCATCATGTATTCTTCCCGCCAAGGATAAACCAACGCATTATCGCCGATTACCTTGACCGAGAAACTGCACATATTGATTCATTGGTAGCGAAAAAGAAAAGCATGCTCGCATTGTTGGAAGAAAAGCGCGTAGCTCTGATTAGCCATGCAGTAACCCGTGGTCTTAATCCAGATGTAGCGATCAAACCATCAGGTCTTGAGTGGTTAGGTGATATTCCTGCACATTGGGTAATTGACCGTGCCAAAAATCTGTTTTCAGTACGAGATCAGCGCTCAGTATCAGGTGAAGAGGAATTGTTGACAGTTTCCCACATCACCGGCGTGACATCAAGATCGGAAAAAGATGTGACCATGTTTTTGGCCGACGACAAGGCGGGTTACAAGATCTGCTGTCCAGGAGACTTGGTAATCAATACATTATGGGCATGGATGGGAGCGATGGGGGTAAGTCCTCATGACGGGATTGTCAGCCCGGATTATCACGTCTATACATCCAACGGGGAACTGTTACCTGATTATGTCGAGCTGCTGTGCCGGACGAAACCCTTTGTGGCTGAGGTAAACCGATGGTCAAAGGGTGTGTGGTCGTCACGGATACGGCTCTATCCTGAAGCTTTTTTTGAGATGCGTTTGCCTGTGCCCCCAAAAGAAGAGCAGCTTGTTATTTTGGAAAGATTAGGCTCTATCCTGAAAAAAACGAAAGTTCTTACAGCAATCTTGCAAAAGTCTATCACTTTGGCCAAAGAGCGCCGTGCAGCGCTGATTACTGCCGCTGTTACCGGGCAAATCGATTGCAGTTCCGATGGCATCAATTGTAGTACTGAAAACCGAGCGAGTGTGGTTTGTGATGATTACTTTCCCATTTTAGAAAAAAAACCTTATTAGTCTTTCATGTTCATTGCCGACACACACTATACTTTGGGAGTATTCCCTGTTACTGGCATTGGCTTGAGTGTATCGCCAATTGACCTTGATGCTGCGCTGTCAGGTCATGTTGCCTCACTGGTTTTTGATGATGCTGGCAATGACGAAATTGCAGCTCTGCTTGGTGGCGTAACCGATACGGAGTTTGCCCAAGACAATCTTGATATGCTTCTGCACAACGTTCGAGAACCAGAAGAGTGGCGGGTGGGCGAAGCACTGGCAGAGTACTATTTGATGGAATGCAGGAACTGCCATTTTCCCTGGTCTGATGGTCGTGATGAGCGCAAGCGAGGGTCGAGTTTACCTGGTGCCGATTTGGTTGGCTTCCAATGTGATGGTGAGGGAGATCATTTTGCTTTTGGCGAAGTGAAAACATCCGCTGAACAGACTTATCCTCCCGGAGCGGCCTATGGTCGGCATGGCTTGAAACAACAGTTGGAAGATCTTCGTGATCGTTCCGAGATTAGAGATGATCTTGTTAAATATCTTGCCCATCGTGCGGTGAACGCTACATGGAAGGAGCGTTTTCAGTCCGCAGCCCGCGTGTATTTACGCGATAACAGCGACGTGAGAATTTTTGGCCTTATGGTACGGGATGTACCTCCAAATGAGGATGATTTGCGGGTTCGGGTGACTCGACTTGGACAGGACTGTCCAACCTCTACGGTCATTGAGTTGTTGGCGCTCTACCTCCCGCAAGGCCGAATTGCCACTTTGGGCTCACAGGTTGTGACAACCCGACGAAATGGAGGTGCTCTATGAGCTTGCGCAAAGAAGATATGGAGCGTGTTGATAATCACTGGGCAGTTCTTGCTGTTGGGGCTAGCGAGCGAGACCGAAGTTTGGAGGTCGCAAACGCGCGACTGGTCGCCAAAGCGGTGGGCAGGCAAATGCGCCTTACATTTGAAGAGCGGGCCAGTGACGGAGATTTACTGCGCCGTATTGCGATGGCCTATGAGATGGTCGCGATAGAGGGTCTGCCAGCTTTTTTAAACTTATCAACTACAGAGGACGAATTACGTAAACAATGTATTGGGGGAGCATGGCGCACCTTTGAATTGAGGCGATTGTTCGATGTTCCTGAGGCTACTGAAGAGCGGATTTTTCATGTCCTTCATTTGTCAGCGTTGGCTTACTGTGGGGATCGTTGGTCGGATATCCGGTGTTGGTATCTGGATAATGGAGGGAGTATAGCGGAGCCTTCTGCAGCAGATCAGCCATGGCACTACCGGTTACTTTTTCGACTTTTCGACTGCTGGGTGCGTCTCTTTCGCAAAAAAGGCTGGGACGATCTTGATCGTGTCAGAGAAATTGTCGCTGGATTGAGAGAAGATCAGCGGCAATACGAACGGAGTTCACTTGATTGCGGATCCGATGAGCAGGATCGAGCTATGGCCCTGCGGTTGATTGCTTTATATAATTGGGCAAAAGCCACCGAGTTATTAGCCAAATATGTCTTGCAGGGTGAGCCGAGAGGCATCAATGCGCTTCTCGATAAACATTTCGAAGCTGCGACGGATTCTGCGACCGCTGGCGGAGACGCACAACTGGAAGTTCTTATGCGCTGGCTGCATGCAACCGCTCGGCAAATGGTTTCCGGTTCGCTCTGGTGGGTCGCCCACTCAATCAATTCACGAGTCACTCGCTTTGTCGGTTTCGCCACCAAGCATCAAGCCATGTTTGAGCTGTTACCTCCGCAAAGAGCAGCATTGCAGGAACAGGGATTGCTCGATCAAGCGGCTACGGCTGTTGTTATTGATTTACCAACGTCAGGGGGTAAAACACTGCTTGCTCAGTTTCGCATTCTTCAGGCACTCAATCAATTTGCCGAAGAGGGCGGTTGGGTCGCCTATGTTGTTCCTACCCGAGCACTTAGTGCACAAATCACTCGGCGCCTGCGTCGCGATTTTACGCCCATTGGTGTGCGAGTGGAGCAACTCACCGGTGCAGTCGAGATTGATGCGATTGAAGAGGAGATGTTGTCAGGAGTTGCTCAAGGTGATGAACGGAGTTTTGATGTCCTCGTGGCGACACCAGAAAAACTTCAATTGGTGATTCGTAACAAGAAGGTACAGCGTCCGCTCGCGCTTATTGTGATGGACGAGGCTCATAATATGGAGAGCGAGTCGCGTGGTATGCGTATCGAACTGTTGCTTGCTACAATCAAACAGGAAAGTACACAGGCGAATTTCCTGTTGTTAATGCCTTTTGTCGAGAAAGCAGGGGCATTGGCACGATGGCTGGCCAATGATGTTGGCGGCGGGCGCTCAATTACTCTTGGTACCAGTGTTTGGAGGCCCAACGAGCGTATCGTTGGCATGTTCCGCGCTGAGGGTGACGATAGCCAAAGGGCTGGATGGCGGCTCCAATATCAGACACTGGTCACGACGCCGAAAACGATTCATCTGGAAGGAACGCACCAAGTGGGAGGCACCAAGCCGCTCGACTTGCCGAAATCCAGGCTGATTAAGGCAAATGGAGAGCAGCAGGGTTTTGCCCTTCAGGCAGCCGCTATGGCCAGCGTATTTTCCTCGCGGGGCACAAGTATTGCCGTCGGGGGTACTATTCCCACTGCATGGGCAATGGCGCGAGAAGCGGCGAAGAAGCTGCCGGTAATTGACATGCCCTCGGAGCGGATACAACTTGTTCAAAAATTTCTTACCGCAGAGATTAGCGCCGATTTTGAGTTAATTGGGATGCTTGACCGTGGTGTTGCTGTACACCATGCAGGCCTTTCCGATGAGGTGAGGTCGCTTATTGAGTGGTTAGCGGAGGAAGGAGATATTCGTGTCCTCTGCGCGACAACTACGCTGGCGCAAGGTATAAATTTTCCCGTGTCATCGGTATTTTTAGCTACAACCTTGTATCCGTATGGGGTTCCAATGGGATCCCGTGAGTTCTGGAATCTGGCAGGGCGCGCGGGTCGAATAAATCAAGACAGTGTTGGGGTTGTCGGTATCGCCGAGGCCAATCGACCGAATGAAATTATTCATTTCGTTAAAAAAGCTACGGGCGAATTGGTCTCTTGCCTGGTTACTGTCGTCGCAGAGCTGGATGCGGCGAATTCACCTGATGAACTGGCCGCAGTCATCCAAAAAGACCAATGGGAGGATTTTCGCTGTTACGTAAACCACCTTGTTCGTGAGATCGGGAATCTGGATCGTGTTCTTGCAACGGCAGAATTATCCTTACGTAATACCTATGGTTATCGCGTTCTTCAAGAGAGCGCCGAAGGCCGGGGTCGTGCTCAAAAATTGCTTGAAGCGACGAAACAATACGCACGCAAGATTTCAGCTAATCCTGGCCAAGTGGCAATGGCAGATATGACAGGTTTTTCATTTGAGGGGGTTGGGCAAGCGTTGAGAGGAGTTTCTGGGCTTGAGCGCAATCTTACAGCAAATGACTTTTCTGCTGATAGACTTTTTGGAAATGACGGTGGTATGGCTGACTTCTATGGCATTATGCTTCGGATACCCCAGCTTGCGCGAAACCTGGATGAACTTAAGGGATCTGGTATTGACAAGCGTAAATTGGCGGAAATAACCAAGGCCTGGGTTGATGGGCGCACTATCAGGGAGATTGCCACGACTTACTTTCAGTCTGGTGATGATACAACTACTCATGCGATTACAGAAGCATGTAAAGCAATTTATCGGAATCTTGCAAATAACGGGACTTGGGGGTTGTCTGCGCTCAGTCGGCTTTCAGGAATTGATTTTAATAGTCTTTCATCTCAGCAAAAGAGGCAAATCGATCTGCTGCCAGCCATGATTTACCATGGTGTGAAAACAGAGGCAGGCGTTCTCATGCGCATGAATGGTATCCCGCGTTCAATTGCTGAGCGAATGGGTGAAATTTATCAGCAGAATGTCAACGAGGGAGCGGGAGCATCGGGTATCCAGAAAGTTCGACAATTTCTTGCTTTCGCTGATATTGAAACCTGGAACCGTGCGCGTCCCTCTAACGCTCCACTCTCCGGTAGAGAATACAAAGATGTTTGGAAAGTTATTTCCGGCGGTGAACGATAAGATTGGCTGGGTGCGGAACTTGGTGAAACCAACCAATAAGCATTTTCTATAAATGCAACAGTCGTTTATTTTATGCGTCAAAAAGATAACCGTTGAGTAAGGATTCTCTCTCATGAAACAAACCAGCGAAGCCGCCTTTGAAACTGCCATTGAGTCTGTACTGTTGGCCGATGGCTATCACAAGCTTCCTTCAGCGGCTTTCGACCGTGAGCGGGCAATCTTCCCTGACGAGATACTGGAATTTATTCGCAGCACTCAGGCAAAGCAGTGGGAAAAACTGCAATCCCTCCACGGCGAAGAGTGTGGCAAACGTGTTCTTGAGGCGCTATGCAAGTGGATGGAGACGCACGGTGTGCTTGCCACCTTACGCCATGGCTTCAAATGTTTTGGCAAGACGCTGCGTATTGCTTTTTTTCGTCCTGCTCATGGGCTCAATCGCGAGCTGGAATCAAATTACCAGGCCAATCGGCTTGGCCTGACCCGGCAACTGCATTTCAGTACCCAGAGTGAAAAGTCACTCGATGTGGTGCTGTCGCTCAATGGCTTGCCGGTGGTGACGCTGGAGTTGAAGAATCCGCTTACCGGACAGACTGCGACCAATGCTATCCGCCAATATCGTCATGACCGTGACCCGCGTGAGCTGCTGTTCCAGTTC
>SESD01002067.1_pt1 | contig 10371 bp, 7 predicted proteins | sample 3171411 | NCBI WGS metagenome assembly SESD01 (sample SAMN06051880, study PRJNA518727) | freshwater metagenome | biome: subpolar coniferous forest; feature: holomictic lake; material: water; isolation source: holomictic Lake 442, 16.5 m depth | place: Canada: near Kenora, Ontario | collected...
CTGCTTGTGAAATAGCTCCTGTGCTAATTGCGCTCAAAGTATTTTCGGTAATAACGGGCAATGTTAACGCCGATGAAACGTCATAGTTGATGGCACCTGTACCTGTTATTCCAGTCGTGGCATTTGGCGTAAAAGTCGCGGCGTTATTAACATTCAACGTGCCGTTGATTGTTGACGCATTTGTCACGTTTAAGGATGTCGTTATTGATGCGCTTGATAAAGTCAAACCAATGCTTGCATCAATTGTCAAAGATTTAATGGCTGTCGCTAAATCGGTGTATAAAATTGTCTTATTTGCTCCCGCATGAGCCACATCAATTATCACATCATCGCTTGAAGTCGGTAAAGAACCTCCCCAATTTGCAGCATCAGCCCAATTATAATTTCCACTAGATATGAAGTATTTTACAGGATGATAAATTGACAGTGCGTTGCCTATGTTTGTGGAAGGAGTACCGAAAGTTTGTGTGTTGGTATTGGTATTGATGGTCGTGTTTTGAATGTTTATGCCATTATTAGCTAGAATATTGATAAGCGTGGTATTTGCCGTATTTCCAATATTTGTTGTAGCCGCAGACCATCCTAAATACATTGCACCGCTGCTTGTACTAGACGATTCAAGTGTCATACTTTGTGCAACACCAGCACCAACAGAACCACCTAACCCTAACACTACAGGCGAAAAATTATTAGATGAAATTCCTGTGATGGATATATTTCCTCCGTCGATATTACCGGAATTCATTTCAAATCCATAATAAGAACGACTCACAGCGGACTCTCCAACTATCGTAACTGTTCCCGCCGCCGTTGTTACGACCGTACCACCTGTTATCGAAACCCCCGATCCCGTCTCACCGCTTATTGTTTTTCCTCGAATGCTGATATTTCCTCCCCCTGCATTGATAGCGGAGCCGTTATTCATGATGAATCCATAACGTTGAGGGTCATATTGATAAATTGGAGCTGTGTTCATTTCAGGGTATCCATAACCCACCGCATAACCTGTAAGTGGATTAGATCCCCCGCCAATGGTGACATTGCCGCCGTTGGTGGTAATGGTAGAAGCTCCTAGATAAACACCACCTCCTGTTGCATTGGAATCGGAATTAGAATTCAGTACCAAATTAAGTGCGCCAAACGTAGAGTTAATGGTCGTATCAGTAAGTGAAATCCGTCCCGTTGCTTGAAGGGTTAATGTTGCGGCTGATCCCGCTGATTTTGTGATATTCACTGTGCCGCTAGTCGCTATGTCACCAGAAACAGCATTTGTAACACTTGTTCCCGTATTCAATGTTGAAACATAACCAGCGGCAACCGTTGAATCAATCGTTGTGTCTGTCGGATCAATTAACCACAAACCGCCTTTGCCCGTCGGAGAAGCCGCTGTTACCGCGATACCTTTTGTATTTACTTTGTGTCCAGATGTTTCAACAAATCCACCATCACCCGATTTTGCGCCACCTTTGGCAGAAATGTTGGCGGCGACTTTCGTTTCGTTGTCAGACCACACGATGACTTTGCCGCCTTTTCCGTCAATTTTTGCATCGGCCTTGATTTCAACTTTTTCAGAAATCGTGGTGTTTTTGGCGTTGTGAATGGCGGGATTTTTACCTTGATAATCGCCCCCAATTAAAACGTCACCGCCGCCGGTTTTACCGCTCGCGTTGATTTTTGCGTTATCAACCACAATGTTTTTGCCGGTCACGGTAATGGAACCGCCTTTGTCTTCTTGACTACTTACGTCCAACGTTCCAGCCGCGTGCGTCGTGCCGTCTTCGCTATCCAGCACGATTCGTCCGGCGTGATTTTTTAAACTCCGCGCTTGAATAATACCGTCATTATTCACCATGGCATCCATGATGGCATCGGCACTTTTCGCGCTCATAATCACTGCGCCGCCGTCGGCTTGAATCAACCCTTTGTTTTCGGCGAGAGCATTTAAGGCAGCTTTGTCGATTTTGACCGTGACCAACCCGTCGCCGTTAAAATCTAAACTGACTTTTTCGCCTGCCGCGAGAGCGACGGTGCCACCGTCGTTTTTAATGGTGCCGCTGTTGCTGACTTCCGGCGCGATGAAGGCGACCACGCCGCCGTGTGCGGTAATTTCACCTTGGTTTTCAACCCGCCCAGAATGCTTATCGCTTTCGGTGAAATGGTTTTTGCTGTTTTGGAAATTGTCGTCACTCAATTTTTGCGTGCTGGCGACTAAACCGCCGACATCGACTTGCGCGGTTTTACCAAAAATCACGCCGCTGCTATTGAGTAAATACACCTGTCCGTTGGCGTGGAGTTTGCCTTGGATTTCGGTGGGATTGCTGTCGTTAATCCGGTTGAGCGCGACGCTATCGGCGTTGGGTTGTTTAAAATCCACCTCTGCTTTTGCGCCGATATTAAAACTGTTCCATTCACCGACCATTTTATCGGTATTTTGTTGAATGGTGAGTGTGGTGCCGCTTTGAGAAATGCTGCCTGAACCTTGCGTGATTTGTCCACCCGTGGGTAATTGCGTCGCCGCTGGATCTGCGTAAGCGAGTGACAAACCCAATAAGGAAACACCTAAAATTTGAGAAATACTATGAGGCAACAATCGATAATCGACACTCAAGGAACTTGCTTGCAAAGGCATGCCTTTTTTCATATCCGTCGTATTTTGACGACTAGATTTACAATGTCCTTTTGCTAGCTCCGAAACCACAACAAAAGCCTGTTGTGAGTCACTCCAAATAATTCGATAAACACGGTTCATGACGGCATTTTTCTCTTAAAAATAAACAGCGGAATTTAACAAAAAACGGTTTTCGTCGTGAGAACCCGAGCTATCGTTACCCACGGCACTCAACCCAGCATTCTTACCAATAGTATGCGCCCATGTTCCACGAACTGAAAAACTATTTCCATGTGCGAAGTTAATACCAATTCCACTGCCATGCAAGCGGAAGTCATTTAAACCGGACTTGCTAGTGACATCATTTTTATAGCGTTTTTCATGCAAGACAATATAGCCCGTATCAAAAAATCCAACCAGTTGAACGGTTCCAATATCTGATTTGTACGGTATATCATAGCGAGCTTCAAAACTCGATACATAACCGCTATCGCCACTTGCTTCGCCAGATGGATAGGCGCGTACAGATGACGAACCCCCTAAAACAAATTTTTCAGCACTACTCAAATTGCCATCCGCCCATTGACCAGTGGTTGAAATAAACAAACTTAGGCTATCCGTTAATTTTTGCAAACGTGTGTAATTGAAATTATGTTTATCATAAATACCTCGGGATTTAGCCGAACTATCATCTGCCGCGCGTTCAGCCTTTAACAATAAATCCGCATTTCCGACTGTTGTATCATACGAAAATTGATTTAAACCGCCGCCCAAAAAATGATCCATATATTGCCCATTCACGCCGACTTTACCGCTGTTAATTTGCTTTTCGCTTGTTGTCTTGTTACTCGCGAAATCTTGCGTGGCTTTGATTGTGTAATCGGCAGTACCTGAAAAACTAAAGGCGCGTGACTTAATAAATGGATAACTCAAACCGATGCCGCCGGTTTGTGCTACACCCGCACTATTAAGTTTTCGTAATTCGCGCCCCACGCTGTAATCCAAATAACTGTAACGGGTGTTAAGTTGCAAACCGTTGTAACCAATTGGCGCACTAAATGAAATGCGACCCATATTTAAATTTTCCGCGTGCGTGCTACCAAGACTAAACAGCTCGCCAATGCCGAAAGGATCATTAACACTGACATTGAAATTCCCAACCCAGGTACCCGTGTAATGGCTTCCGGTGTCATCGAGCGTGGCATTGCCTTTGATTAAATTGCCTTCTTTCACGTTCAAACCTAAGCGACTGGTGCCGGCTTTTTTACCTTTTTCCAAAGCTGTTTTCGCTTGAATGCCAGGCAAATCGTTCAATAATAATAAGGTGCGTTCTAACTTATCGCCCTGTAACGTATCACCGCTAATGATATAGCGCATTCGTTCTTGAATTAAATCATCGTTGAGTCGCGTATCGGGCGCACGTTGAATCGTAATACTTTGACCTTCGTCATTGATTTCCAAATGCCCTTGCGTGATAGTGATTTGGATATTGCCTTCAGTGACATCTTGTTTCGGCAAATAGGCTTTTGTGAGCAACCAACCTTTGGCTTTCAAGTGTTGACTAATACGATTAGCGAGTTTTTGAAGTTGTGCAAAGTCAAGACTTTGACCGATGGCATCGGCAACTAACGCCTGTAAAACCTCGTTACTTTCCAACGATTCACCGCCGTTAATCACGATACTTTTCACTGCAATCGTTACGCCTTTTTCGGGTGCCACGAAAACTTCGGGTTCTTCATACGGTTCTGGTGGTGGAAAATGGTCGAGTTTAGGAGTATTCAATTCTTGTTGACGAAGAATTTGTCCTGCATCCGGAACTTCAGCCGCATATAGGCGAGGAATAAATAGGGCGAGTAGTAAAAATAGAGGCATGGGAAGTATTTCTCGTTATGTTTATAAATTTAGGAAAACGATATACTATTTTTATGTAAAGAAAAAGATGTTGCGCCATAAATTGCAACGCCTATTAGAATCGATTTCACCAACTGAATCATCGTCCAATTTGACACGGGAACGATAAAATATAATGTCGTCGCCATAGCACTCGTCGCGACAATCACCCGTAATAAAAATAAAATCCAACCGGTTGTCGGGCGATAAATTTTGTTTTTTCTCAAAAAAATCAGCAACAGACCCGCGTTAACTATCGCTGCCAATGCGGTCGCCAAAGCCACGCCACCATGTGCGAAAGGTATAATCAATAACGATATAAATCCTACATTTGAAGCCAATGAATACCACGCAACCCGCACTGCGATTGAATGTGTCGATTGTGTGGTAAAAGCGGGCGTTAACACTTTAATCGCCAAAAAACCGACCAATCCCAGCGCGTAACCGATTAAACTTTGTGACGACGCATGAACATCGTGAGCCGTAAATTCGGCGGATTGAAATAGCACGCTCAAAATGGGTTCAGCTAATAAAATTAAACCGACTGTTGCCGGAAAGCCTAATAAAATTACCCGACGTAATCCCCAATCTAGTGTCACTGAAAATTGTTCTGTGTCCTGCTCGGCGTGACTTTTCGCCAATCCTGGCAACATCACCGTCGTCAACGCTGCTCCCAAAATACCCGTCGGAAATTCTAACAATCTGTCTGCGTAATACAGCCATGAAACACTGCCCGTTGTTAAAAACGACGCGACAAAAGTATTCATCAGCAAATTGATTTGGGTCGTCGAAGTCGCAAACAGCGTGGGCAACAAATTTTTCATGACGCGCTTCACAACGACATTATGAAAATCGAGTTGAAATCGCGGCAACAAACCCAAATTTCGCAAGGCTGGAATTTGAAACAAAAACTGCACAATTCCACCAAGTAAAACGCCGAAAGCTAACGCAATAATGGGTTTTGAAAAATACGGCGACAACCACAATGTCGCCCCAATCATGGTTAAATTAAGCAACGCGGGCGTAAATGCAGGAATCGAAAATTGCGTGTGTGCATTTAAAATACTGCCCATAAATGCGACTAAGGTAATAAAAAAACCGTAAGGCAACATGATTCGCAATAATAGTGTCGCTAAAATATGTTGGTCACCTTGCCAATCAAAACCCGCTGCACACAGCGTAATCAGCAAGGGCGCAACCATCATTCCAACCAGCATCAACAGTGCGAGTAATAACGCCAAATGCCCCGTGATTTTGTTAATAATTTGGTGTAATTCGAGTGGATTATTTTGGGTTTTATATTCACTAATTAACGGCACAAAGGCTTGTGCGAATGCACCTTCCGCGAATAATCGCCGCAGAAAATTGGGAAACCGAAATGCCACAAAAAACGCATCCGTTGCGGCATCGACACCAAAATATCGCGCAATCAGCATATCTCGCGTAAAACCGAGCAAACGTGAAATCAGCGTTAAGCCGCTAACTTGCAAAGTTGATTTTGAAAGCGTTTCACTCAAAAGATATACCGCCTGAAAGTGTTTAAAAAAGTGGTTAAATGATTGACAATCATAGCATTTACTAACATAATTTACAGATTCAAAACCATTTAAATTCCTTTTTAAATTACTTCATAGAGACATCATGGCTAATTCACCCCAAGCAAAAAAACGTGCAAGACAATCAGAAAATAACCGCATTCGTAACGGTGGTCAACGTAGCAAATTACGCACTTTCGTCAAAAAAGTATTAGTTGCAATTAAAGCGGGCGACAAAGTTGCGGCAGTTGCTGCATACAAAGTTGCTGAATCTGTTTTAGACTCATCAGTAAACAAAGGCATTATTCACAAAAATAAAGCCGCTCGTGGTAAAAGCCGTTTGAACTTAAAAGTTAAAAATTTAGTTTTGGCTGCATAAGTCTCAAATCTGTAGAGGCGTTGCGCCGCAGCGTCTCCAGACAATCAAAAATTTCTCATTTCTAGCCGCTTGCGGCTTTTTCTTTTTCTATCTTCCCGAAAAACACCATGAACGAAATCGACTGGAACGAATACGCTTTAGAAACGCAAGCCATCCGCGCGGGTCAGCATCGCACACACGAAGATGAACACAGTATGCCGATTTTTATGACTTCGAGTTATGTGTTTAAAAGTGCAGAAGAGGCGGCGTTACGCTTTACCGGTCAGCAAATTGGCAACATTTATTCTCGTTTCACCAATCCCACCGTCGCCGCCTTTCAAGATCGTTTAGCGATTATGGAAAAGGGTGAGCGTTGTTTGGCGTTTGCGTCCGGCATGGCGGCGATTATGGCGGTCGGAATGGGATTGTTGAAAGCAGGTGATCATGTCGTGTGTTCGCGCGGCGTGTTCGGTAATACGGTTTTGATGTTCCAAAATTATTTTGGCAAATTCGGCGTGGAAACAGATTTTGTGGATTTAACCGACGTGAGTGCGTGGGAATCCGCGATTAAAACGAATACACGTCTATTATTTTTAGAAACGCCGTCGAATCCCTTGATTGAGATTGCGGATATTCGCGCTTTGGTTGATGTAGCACATGCACATAATTGTTTGCTTGTGGTCGATAATTGTTTTTGTACGCCAGCGTTGCAAAAACCGCTCGAATTAGGCGCAGATATTGTCGTGCATTCTGCGACAAAATATATCGACGGACAAGGACGTTGCGTCGGTGGCGCGGTGGTAGCGAGCGACGAAATTATTGAGAAATATATTTATCCCTATTTGCGAACTGGCGGCGCGACCATGAGCGCGTTTAATGCGTGGATATTTTTGGGCGGATTGGAAACGCTTTCTGTGCGAATGAAAGCGCATTGTGATAACGCAACGGCTTTGGCGCATTGGTTAGTTGAACAAACCGCGATTGCTAAAGTGAATTATCCCGCGCTGACATCGCACCCGCAGCATGAATTAGCCAAAAGGCAACAAAGTCATTTTGGTGGCGTAGTCAGTTTTGAAGTTCACGGCGGAAAAGAAGCGGCTTGGCGATTGATTGATGCAACGCAAATGTTGTCGATTACCGCGAATTTGGGTGATGTAAAAACAACTATCACGCATCCCGCCACCACAACGCACGGTCGTTTATCGCCTGAAGTTCGGGCTAAGGCGGGCATTAACGATAATTTAGTCCGAATTTCGGTCGGTTTAGAAGCGATTGAAGATATTAAAGCGGATTTGGCGCGTGGGCTTACGAATTAAGCAATGGTTCTAGTTTTCCCGCTTTATTCAGCGCATTTAAATCATCAAAACCGCCGACGTGAAAATCACCAATGTAAATTTGTGGCACTGTTCGGCGTTTCGTTTTTCGCATCATTTCTTCACGTTGCCCGTCTTGTTCGTCTACGTTAATTTCCGTATAAATCACATTTTTGCTATCGAGTAAGCGTTTCGCCATCATGCAATAACCACAACAATGAGCGGTATAAATCAGAATATTGACCATATTTTTCTCAAAAGTCGTTTTTTATTTCATTGCAAAATAGCGTTGTTTAATCGCTTGCCCGAGTTGATGTACCGCCATCGCGTATTTGTTGCTACTGTTGTATTTTTTGATGGTTTTAAAGTTATCGCCAATTGCCCAAAATTGATTGCCGTTATCCGTACCTAAAATAATATATTTGTCAGAAATATCGCCGTTAATGGGGGTTGCGACCAGTTCATTAAATTTCCAACCAGAGCTAGTAAAATAATGCGCGACGCTGCCAATGGCATCTTCGGAATTCCACAAATCACGTTTGCCATCGCCGTTGAAATCGACCGCTAATTTGCGAAAACTCTTTGGCATAAATTGCCCCAAACCTAATGCTCCTGCCCATGAACCCACCACTTTACGCGGTTCGTAGTTTTCCTCTTTCGTCATTAACAAAAAGTTTTCAAGTTCTTTGGTGAAGTATTCGGCACGACGTAATGTGAAAAATGACAATGTACTCAACGCATCAAAGGTATTCGTTTTACCAACGTTGCGTCCAAAATAGGTTTCTACGCCAATAATGCCAACAATATATTCTGGGTCAACGTGATAGGTTGCACTGGCGCGTTGCAAGGCTTCGGCATTTTGTCGCCAAAAATTCACACCGTTATTGATGTGAGCATCATCTAAAAATTGTTTTCGATAACTTGACCATCCTAGCGTTGGTTGAGGCTTCGATGGGGTGAGTGGTTCGGGCGAAACGGCACCTTGGTATTTTGGTTTTGGTGGAACTTGTGGATCCACTTCCAAACGCAAAACAGAGTCCAAACGATTAGCTTGCGAAAATAAGCTGTTTAAATAATCTTCTGAAAATCCGTAATCGTGAACCATGTGTTGCACAAACGCAGTCACGGCGGGCTGATTTGAATAAATCCCAACAATCAGACGCGGTTCAACATAATCAGGAATTCTGCCTGTATCGATTGGAGTCGGTTTACTCGGACGAATAATCGGCTCAGACGCGCAACCTGCCAATAAAAGCAGCAGAAATAAAACGAATAATCGGCGGAAAGTCATCACAAGTGAATCTCTCAAATAGCAATCGGGGCGGAGATATGGTCATCGGCATCGTAGCCAACTAATTCAAAATCATCGTAAATGTAATCAAAAATCGAAGCCGGTTTGCGCTTGATTTTCATCGTCGGTAAAGCACGCGGCGTGCGTTGCAACTGCGTTTGAGCTTGTTCTCGGTGATTTAAATACAAATGCACATCGCCGCCCGTCCAAATAAATTCACCCAACTCTAAATCACATTGTTGAGCCATCATCATTGTAAGTAACGCATAACTGGCAATGTTGAACGGCAAACCGATAAACGTGTCGCAACTGCGTTGATAAAGTTGGCAAGACAGTTTGTTATTCGCAACGTAAAACTGAAAAAAAGCATGACATGGCGCAAGAGCCATCTTTCCTTGCGCGACATTTTCTTGTGGGCTGATTTTTTCGTCAGGTAAATCGGCGACATTCCATGCCGAAACAATAATGCGGCGGCTATTTGGATTCGTTTTAAGTTGTTCAATAACTTGCGTGATTTGGTCAATGGTTTCGCCATTTGGTGTTTCCCACGACCGCCATTGTTTGCCATAAATTGCACCCAATTCGCCATTTTCGTCCGACCATTCGCGCCAAATTTTCACGCCGTGTTGTTCGAGTAAATTGTTATTCGTGTCGCCATTCAAAAACCAAAGTAATTCATGAATAATCGATTTCAAATGTACTTTTTTGGTGGTGATAAGTGGAAAACCGTTTGCCAAATCAAAACGCATTTGATGCCCAAAAATAGACAACGTGCCGCTTCCGGTTCGGTCGCCTTTTGGCGTGCCGTCGGCGAGTAATTTTTCAAGCAATTCGAGATAATTTTTCATGCTGTTTTTTTGTATGCAAAAACCATTAAACCCGCGCCACCGATAATCATTGGCAATGATAAAATCTGTCCCATCGTCACCCAATCTAACGCCAAATAACCTAATTGCGCGTCGGGTAAACGGTAAAATTCAATGAAAAATCGAAATACACCGTAACCCGCCACAGCTAAACCTGTTGTCGCCATTGTTGGACGTGGCTTTTGACTATAAAGCCACATAATTACAAACAACACAAAACCTTCTAAAAATGCTTCGTAAAGTTGTGACGGATGCCGCGCCACGTCGCCACCATTGGGGAAAACCATTGCCCACGGTACGTCGGTTGGTCTGCCCCAAAGTTCAGAATTGATAAAATTCCCAATTCGTCCCGCCCCCAAACCAATGGGCGCAATGGGCGCAATTAAATCGGTTAATTGCCACAAACTGCAATTTTGCTTTTTCGCAAACCACGCCATCGCCGCAAATACGCCCAACATACCGCCATGAAAAGACATTCCACCTTGCCAAATTTTGAACAAAATCAGCGGA
>SESD01002068.1_pt1 | contig 10371 bp, 4 predicted proteins | sample 3171411 | NCBI WGS metagenome assembly SESD01 (sample SAMN06051880, study PRJNA518727) | freshwater metagenome | biome: subpolar coniferous forest; feature: holomictic lake; material: water; isolation source: holomictic Lake 442, 16.5 m depth | place: Canada: near Kenora, Ontario | collected...
CCCGGATGTGACTCTGGGCGATCGGGAACTGGGCAGCGAGCGCAACAACTGGAATGGCGCGATGCTCACCATCCAGCGTCAGACCACGTCATCGGTCGAGGATGTCTTCGGCGCTGCGGGCACCAGTGGCAGTGGCCTGTATCTGGACGCCGGCGGTGTGCTCAAGGTCGATGGAAGCACGATCGGCAGCTATACCAATGCGGCCGGTGTGCTGACGCTGAGCTTCAACGGCAACGCCACGCAGACGCTGGCGGACAAGGCGGTACAGGGCGTCACCTACCGCAATTCAAATTCGACGCCGAATTACGCCAGCATCACGCTGAGCTATACCCTGGACGACCAGAACACCAACATCACCAACGGCGGCAGCGCCGGAACGGCAACGGGTGCGCAGGACCAGGGCGCGGGCGGCAAGCTGGCGGCAAGCGCCGACATCCAGATTGTCATGAACCATCCGCCGGTGGCCGCCAACGATACGACGACGGTTCTGGAAGGACTCGCCACGTCGAGCGTCAGCACGGTGAGCGGCAACGTGGTGAGCGGCAGCGGTTCGGGCCAGGACAGCGACCAGGATCATGACGTTCTGACCGTTCAGGGTGTGGTTGCCGGCGACCAGCATGGATCGACGCTGAGCAACGCAGCCGTCGGTACCGGTGTCAGCGGCAGCTACGGCAGTCTGAACATCGGCAGCGATGGCGCCTTCACCTACACGCTCGACAACACCCTGGCGGGCATACAGGCCCTGGGGGCGAACGCGCATCCGGCGGGCAGCGAGGTCTTCACCTACACCATCAACGACGGCAAGGGCGGGAGATCCACGGCCACCGTGACGGTCACCATCACCGGCAGCAACGACGCGCCGGTGGTGACCAACGCGGCGGCGGCGATTGCCGGCAGCGTGACGGAAGCGGGGAATCAGGATGACGGCACTGTCGTGGCAGGCACGCCGACGGCGACGGGGACACTCAGCGCGAGCGACGTCGATGCCGGCGCAACGAAGACGTGGAGCCTGCAAGGCACGCCGGCCACGAGCTATGGCACGATGGCGCTCGACGCCAGCACGGGCATCTGGACCTACACGCTGGACAACACGAAGGCCGCGACACAGGCGTTGCGTGAAGGCGATGTGGTGACGCAGAGCTACATTGCGCGGGTGACCGACGACCAGGGGGCCTATGTCGAGCAGACGCTGACGATCACCATCAATGGCAGCAACGACGCCCCGCTGGTGAGCGGCACGTACGCCCACACGGTGACGGACACGGCGGCGACGGACACGTATGCGAACCTGACGGGGACGCTGTCGGCGACGGACGTGGATGCGGCCGAGACCCTGAGTTGGAGCGGCAGCCACACGGGGACCTACGGTGACCTGACGGTCAACCCGAACGGCACCTACAGCTATGCGGTCAAGGCCGCGGCGGTCAACGCACTGCAGACGGGTGCGAGCCCGACCGAGAGCTTCACGGCGACGGTGACCGACGCCAGGGGAGCGACGGCGACGCGCACCATCACGATCGACGTGATCGGAGCGAACGACACGCCGGTGCTGACCAGCGAGGCCGGAGCGATTGCCGGCAGTGTCACGGAAGCCGGAAATGATGCCGCGGGTGCGGTGCTGGCGGGCACGCCGACGGCAACGGGGACACTCAGCGCGAGCGACGTCGATATCGGCGCGACGAGGACCTGGAGCCTGCAAGGCACGCCGGGCACGAGCTACGGCACGATGGCGCTCGACGCCGGCACCGGCGTCTGGACCTACACGCTGGACAACGCGAAGGTGGCGACGCAGGCGCTCAAGGCAGGCCAGGCGGTCAGCGAGACCTACACGGCGCGGGTCACCGATGACAAGGGCGCATACGTTGACCAGACCGTCACCGTCACCATCAACGGCAGCAACGACGCACCGCTCGCGGCCGCCGACGCGGCGAGTGCGGTGGAGGCGGGCGGCACCGCCAATGCCACGGCGGGAGCGAACCCGACGGGTAACGTGTTGAGCAACGATACCGATCCCGACACCGGCGACAGCATGGCGGTCAGCGCGGTCAGTGGTTCCGCTGCCGGCGTGGTCGGCGGCGCCACCGCCGGCGCCTACGGAACCCTGACGCTGAATGCGGACGGCAGCTACCGCTACAGCGTCGACAACAACGCCGCGGCGGTGCAGGCGCTGCGCCAGAGCGGCGACACGCTCAGCGACAGCTTCAGCTACACCATCAGCGACAGCGCCGGTGCCGGCAGCACGGCGACGCTGACAGTGCGCATCCACGGCGCCAACGACACCCCGCTGGCCGTCGCCGATGGCGGCACGGTGAGGCAGGGGGAGACCCTGAGCGCGACTGCGGCGACGGGCGTGCTGGCCAACGATAGCGACGTCGATGGCCGCGGCTATGGCGAGACCATGGTGGTGGCCGAATCCTCCCGCGGCAGCTTCAGCAGCAGCTACGGCAGGCTGACGCTGAATGCCGACGGCAGCTACGCCTATGTCGCCGACGGCGAGGCGGGCAAGGCTTTGTGGTTCGGCGATACGGCCACCGATTCATTCAGCTACACGGTGCAGGACGCCGCCGGAGCCAGGAGCAGCGCCACGCTGAGCTTCACCGTCGCCGGCGTCAGCGTGCCGGTTGCGGCTGCGCCGGCGACGACGATGGCCGTTGCGGTCCCCGCCATCGCGCGGGCAGCCGTCAGTCCGGCTTCGCTCCCGGCGGCGACCCGGCTTGCCGCCGCGGTCGATGGCAGTGCCACGCCGGGTGCGGCAGTGCCGGGCAATGCGATCGATGCGCGGGCAGGTACCACGGTCTTGCGCATCGCCACCAGCGCGGGGCAGAGTGGTGCGGTTGTCGAGAGTTCCGGCGGCGAATCGCGCCGGCTGGAATCGACCGACCGCGGCTTCCCGGTGGAGCGGGGACAGGGCGATTCGGTGAAGCTGTCCACGGTGCAGGATCAGCAGAAGGGCGGCGAGCGGCTGTTCGTGTTCAACGGCATCAAGAACACCGCGACCGAGGTCGGCCAGGCGATCGACTACCGGGTGCCGAAGGATGCCTTCGGCCACACCAACACTGCGGCCATCGTCCAGCTCGAGGCGTCGCTGTCCGACGGCTCGCCGCTGCCCGAGTGGCTGGACTTTGATCCGACCTCCGGCACTTTCAGCGGCCGCCCGCCCGCCAGCGCCCGCGGCGTCATCGATGTCAAGGTGACGGCACGCGACGACAAGGGTCGCGAGGTCTCCTCCAACTTCCGCGTACAGATCGACGGCAAGGCCGTGCAGACGGCTCCCGGACCGGGGGTGGAGCGAGGGGAGCAGAATCTGCCCGACGACATGGTCATCCGCGTCGCTGCCGAGAAGCTGCCGCCGGCAAAGCGCGGCACCGTGCCGTTCTCTGACCAGCTCAAGCTGTCGAAGCGCGATCCGCTGGTTGAGCGTATCCTGTCGAGGCAATACGCTGACATGCGCGCCGGCCATACCCGCCGTTTGCCGGGATAACGCGATTTCAATGCAGAAAACAACATGAATATGACGATTTGCTCACCGTGGCGATCAGGATTGGCCGTAGTTTTCGCCATCGGCGCCGCATTCGCGGTTTCGGGCTGTGCCGTCAAGCCGGTTGCCATCAGCGAAGACGCCCACCTGAAGCGTGCGGCCGAAGACCAGCGGCGCCTGTTCGACGACCAGGACGCCATCAAGGCGCCGTTGTCGCTGCATGATGCCATCGCCCGTGCGCTCAAGTACAACATGGACTACCGCACGCGCCTGATGGAGGAGGCCGCGGCGCTGGGCCAGACGCAGCTGGCCAACTATGATCTGCTGCCGAGGCTGACGACGGCCGCCGGCTACTCGACGCGCAACAACGACGCCTTCGGTCTCGGCTACACGCCCTCGGGTTCGATTTCGGCCACGCCGTCGGCGGCGTCGGAACGCAACCACAATTACGACAGCCTCACTTTCTCGTGGAACGTGCTTGATTTCGGGCTTTCCTACCTGCGCGCCAAACAACTTGCCGACCAGTCGATGATCGCCGAGGAGCGCCGGCGCAAGGCGGTGCAGAACCTGATTCAGGATGTCCGCAGTTCCTGGTGGCGGGTCGAGGCCGCGCAACGGCTGCTGCCGGAAGCCGACACCCTTTTGGGCGAGGTCGGCCAGGCGGCGGCGCGCGCCAAGTTGATCGAAACGCGCAAACTCCTGCCGCCGCTGCAGATCGTGGCGTACAAGCGCTCGCTGCTCGATCTCGAACAGCAGATATCGATGCGCCGGCAGGAGCTGGCGCAGGCAAAGCTGGATCTGGCGCAGCTGCTCAATCTGCGGCCCGGTCTCGACTATTCCGTGGCGATGCCGCAGATCGACGATCCGCATCCGCCGGATCTGACGGCGAATATCGAAACGCTGGAACAGCTTGCAGTGGAAAACCGTCCGGAGTTGCGCGAGGAGGGCTACCGCGCACGCATTACCGACGTCGAGGGGACCCGGCAGTTGCTGTCGGTGCTGCCTTCGCTGGCTTTCGATAGCGGCACCAACTACGACTCGAACAAGTATCTGGTGAATAACCGCTGGTCCTCGGCCGGCCTGAACCTGTCGTGGAATCTCATCAAGCTGGTGTCGCTGCCGGGCCTGACGGAGGCCAACCGGACGGCGGCCCGGGTGGACGAGACGCGGCGCCTGGCGCTGACGGCGGGGGTGCTGGGCCAGACCCGCATAGCCGCCGTGCGCTACCGCCTGCTGACGCAGGAATTCGAGATCTGGGACGATGCCGTAAATGATGACATGCGCATCGTCGGCTACCTCAATGCCTCGAAGCAGGTCGGCCTCGAGACCGAACTCGAACTGATCCGCGCCAAGGCGCGCGGCATGATCTCGAGGATCAACCGTGACCTCGTGTACGCCAACCTGCAGGGCGCCGTCGGCCGGCTCTATAATTCCATTGGCATGGACAGTCTGCCGCTGAACGTCGAGACCCATGCCCCCGAAGCCCTTGCCGCGGCGCTGGCGACCAGGATCCGCGGCTGGGAAGACGCCAGCTTCACGCCGAAGCCGGCAGCGGTCCAGATTCCCGTGGCGGTGATGCGGGTCGAGGGCTTGGCGCAGGAGGATGCCACCGCATTCACCAGTTCCTTGCAGCGCATTCTCCGGCTGTCGAAGCTGGCCACCTTCGACGGCGATCAGACGGCGCTCTATCGCATCGAATCCCGCGTCACGCTCCTGCCGCCTGGAGTTTCCGGCCAGCCGGCGACCATGAAGCTCAAGCTTGTGGACCGCACCGGCGCAGTGCTTTTCGAGGGGCAGCAGCAAAGCATGCTGATGACTCCGGTGACCGCCGAACAGTGGCATGCACTTGGTGAGGGCGCCGGCTACCGCGTCATCGATCCGGTCCGTCAGCATCTCGCCAAGTCCGGCCTGGCCGGCGAAAGCCGCTTGCAGGCGAAGCCGAAACCGGCCGTTGATGCGGAAAAGGTGCCGTCGGCCAATATCCTCGGCGTTTATGCCATAAGCCTCAAGATCGATGTCTTCGCCGCCATGGCAGAAGCCGCCGAGCGCGGCGAAAACAACCAACCCCGGTGAATAATTCCACGATGATTCCCACCATGTCCCGTGCGCCGGCGTTTGCAAGCGTGTTTCTTGCCGCCATCATCTCGCTCTCCGTTGGTTTTGCGCAGGCGCAGCAGGCCGTCACGGCCGGCAGCGAAACCCCCGCTGATCCCATGCCAAGAACCGTGGCGTGGCCGCGCGTCCCCGGTTCGGTCGTCGCCGATGCCAACGTTGCAGCCGCCGCGGCGGTTCGGGCTGCGGTTCGGGCTGCGGCTCCGGCACCCGCGGCCGAAGCAGCACCTGCAGTCGCAGCCGCAGCGGCGGCGGCACCTGTCCCCGCACCGGCACCGGAGGTGGCACCGGTCGCCGCACCTGCACCGGTTCGTCCCAAGGTCCGTCCGGCGGCCCGTCCGCCGGTGCGTGCAACAGCACCCGCCGCAGTCGCTGCTGCTACACCCGTAGCGGCCCCGGCTGCCGTTCCCGCCGCCGTTCCGCCCGCGGCACCGGCACCGGCAGCTGTGCGCGGCGCTGCGCCGAAGCCGGAAGCCGGCATGGAAATGTCGGCCCTGGTGATGGCGGACAATGAAGCGACGCTTTCCGCGCAGATGGCGGGAAAAATCAACCGGATCCGCTTCGCTATCGGCGACGGTTTTCCCGAGCGGGCCGTCCTGGTCGAGTTTGACTGCGCCGAGCCGAGGGCCAGGCTCGATGCCCTGAATGCCGAATATCTCGGCGCCCGCGAAACGCATCTCGCCAAACTGAGGCTGCAGGGCCTGGGCGCAGCCGGTGATCTTGAAGTGACGCTGGCCGCGGCGGCCGGCGAACGGGCCAGGAGCCAGGTCAAGCAGCAGGAAGCGCAGATGTCCTTCTGTACCATCCGCGCGCCTTATGCCGGTCGCGTTGTGCGTTTGAAGGCCAGGCAGGCGGAGAACGTCGCGCCGAACCAGCCGGTGATGGAGATCGTTGCCACCGCCCGGCTGAAGGCCGCCGTGCACGTGCCTTCGGCGCTGGCCGTGCGCCTCAAGCAGGGTTCGCCCTTGTCGATCGACATCAAGGAAAGCGGGCGCAGATACGCGGCCAAGGTGGCCAAGCTGAATGCGCGGGTGGATGGGGTTTCGCAGTCGCTGGAACTCGAGGCGATCTTCGTCGGCGACACGACGGGACTGTTGCCGGGAATGATCGGACAGGCAGTGTTCGTGGAAGACGCGGGCAAGCCCAATTGAGTTCGCCCACCGCGGCGGATCTTCTCAGCTATGAGGGCCGTCTGCGGACGGCCCGTTCGCTGGAGGAAATCGAATTCCTCCTGGTCAACGAGCCGTTTTCCCTGTTGGCCTACGATCAGGCTTTTCTGTGGAAGCCGGACGTCCTCGGGCGGCCGGTTCTGGCGGCGGCATCGGGCCTCGCCGAAACAGATTCCAATGCGCCGTTTGCGCTGTGGTTTTCGCGCGCCGCGGATCATGCCCGGGGGGTCGGTGGCGAGGCGCCGGTGCGCATCCTGGCCGAGGCGGATTTTCCGCCGGCGCTGAACGACGGTGCCGAGTGGATTCCGCGTCACGCACTGGTCGTGCTGCTCAAGTCACCGGGCGGCGAAGCGCTGGGCGGCCTCTGGTTCGGCCGGCATGCGCCATTTTCCGATGATGAAGCGGCGCTGGCGGCCTGGCTTGGCCAGCAGAGCGAGTTCGCCCTGTGGGCGTGGCGGCGCGAACAACTGGGTTTGCAGCGCCGGATTGCGGCGCTGGCGCCGATGCGCTGGCGGGCGTTTTCCTGGCGTACCCGGGCGCTGGTGCTGACCTGTCTCGGCCTCGTCCTGTTGTTCCCGGTGCGCCTGTCGGTGCTCGCCGCGGCAGAGGTTTCGCCGCTCAAGCCGCACCCGGTGACGGCGCCGGTGGATGGCGTCGTGGCGCGGGTTCTTGTGGCGCCGAACCAGCCGGTGCGGGCGGGTGCCGCACTGGTCGAGATCGACGACACGGCAACGCGGAATCGCCTGTTGGTGGCGCAAAAGACGCTCGACGTGGCGCGCGCCGACCTGACGCGCAGCGCGGGCAAGGCCTTCGCCGACGATGCCTCCAAGTCGGACCTGCAGCTGCTCGATTCGAGGGTGCGCGAGCGCAGCGCCGAGGTGGTCTATCTGACCGAACTGCTGGCCCGCCTCAAACTGACAGCGCCGGCCGACGGCATCGCGCTGTTCGCCGATGCCGAGGAATGGCGGGGCAAACCGGTGCAGGTCGGCGAACGCATCATGACGGTGGCCGATCCGTCGCACGTGGTCCTGACGATTTACGTCTCTCCGGATGATGCCATTGCGCTCGATTCCGGCGCGGACGTGACCATGTATCTGAACATTTCACCGCTGGCGTCCTATTCCGCCTCGGTGGTGCAGGCCTCCTATGAAACGGGCATGTCCGGCGAAGGGCATCCCGCCTATATCGTCAAGGCGGCCTTTGCCGCGGGCGAAGTGCCGCCGCGCCTCGGGCTCAAGGGTATGGCAAAAATCTACGCAGACCGGGTGCCGCTGATCTACTACCTGATGCGCAGGCCGCTGCGGGCCATGCGCTACGCACTGGGGCTCTAAAACCCGCTTTCGCGCACCAGCACCGAGGCGACGTGGGCGAATCCCGCCCTGCCGATCGACAGCCAGTCGGTCTGGATGCGCACCGTGCCGCGCACCACCTGCGCAAACCCGGGTTCGCCGGCGGCCATGCGCATCCTGACGCGGTAGATGGTTTCGTGGGCAACCAGCACGTCCCTGGCGGGCTGGGTGGCGGCGATGCCGCCACCGTGCAGCGAGGCCAGCAGCGGGTGGGGAATGGCATGCCCGGCGGCGGCATCGACTTCCGCCACGGTGGCTTGCATCACCGGCCAGTGGGGCGCGTCGGGGTAAAAGTACACGGTCTGTCCGACGGTCACGGCACCGATCTGGCTCTCTCCGAGATAGGCATCGATGTCGCCTGCGCGGTGATCCACGACGCGCAGCAGCGGATGCCTGACGTTGATCCAGCGTCCGCTGACCAGGTCGGCAGGCAGGTCGCGAACGCGGCCGTCATGCGGCGCGACCAGCGTCAGTGCCGCCATCTCGGCGCGCGCGCCGATTTCGTCGGCCAGCGCCTCGCCCAGTTGCTCCTCGATGACCAGGCGCCGCTCCAACTGGGCGCCGCTGGCCGAGGTCCGCGCCAGTTCGATCGAAAAACCTTCGGCGCGCATATGCGCCCGCTCCAGGCGGCTGGACAATTCCGGCGACGCGAGGCGCAGCAGAACATCGCCGCGCCGCACCTCCTGACCCGCCACCACCGGCACCTCGACGACCCGCGCCGACCCCGGCGCGAATATGGCCGAGTCATGCGCGGCGCGTGCCAGCGCCGGTGCCGAGACCTCGCGGCCGACGGGCAGCAGCCACAGCAGCAGGGCCGCCAGCGCAAGCAGGCCTGCCAGCGGCAGCGGCCGCAGCCGCCAATACGCCTTCTCGCGCCAGATTGACATCATTTCCCGGCTCACCGGAAGAACCACGAACCAGCCGATTTCGACAGCCATGAGGAAAATCCCGAGAAGCTTGAAAAACAGGTTGAAGACCAGCAGGGCGATGCCGAGAAACAGCACCAGACGGTAAATCGCGGTGGCCAGCGCGAACAGGATCATCAGGCCTTGCGTGTTCGGCGACAGCCCCGGTTCGGGGTCGGCGCCGAGGTAGCCGAGGAAGGTGCTGCGCAACTGCCGCCGCGCCAGGGCGAAGCTGCGTTCATGCAGGTTGGGCAGGCCGACCAGATCGGACATCAGAAAGTAGCCGTCAAAGCGCATGAAGGGACTGGTATTGATGGCAAGCGTCCAGGTCCAGGTGGTGGTGGCGAGCAGGAAGAAGGCGCTGCGCAGCGCGCCGTCCGGCGTCAGCGCCCAGGCCAGCGTGGTCCATGCCGCCAGCATCAGCTCGAAGGCAATGCCGGCGCCGGCGACGGCAAAGCGATCGGCGCGACGGGTGAGCTTCCATGATTCGCTGGTATCGGTGTAGAGCACGGGCATCATGACCAGGAAGGCCACGCCGACCGTGGGGATGCGCAGCCCGCGCCGCTTGGCGGCGAGCGCGTGACCGAGTTCGTGCGCCACTTTGGCGGCCGCCGTGGCGATGGCATAGAAGGCCAATCCTTCGAGATTGAAGAAATAGCCGAGAGCCGTTCCCAGCGCCTCGCTTTGCCGGCCCGCGAGAAACAGGCCGAGGAAGCCGGCGCCGACTGTCGCATAAAGGAAGGGTCGGCCGAAAATCCAGGCCAGGAATGGCGCAGCGCGTTCCAGCCAGGCGTCCGGGCGCAACAGCGGGACGCGGAAAAACAGGTAGTGGTGCAGCAGTTGTTTCCACAGCGGCAGCTTTTTCGCGGCGCGGCGGCGCAGCAGGACATCGCGCCTGGCAACCGACGAGGGCGCCAGCAACTGATGCTGATCGAGGAACAGAACGGTTGCGTCGAGTTCCTCCCTGGTCGGCATCAGCGGCGTCGTGGCGCCGACTTCGGCGATCAAATCCTCCGCCCTCATGCCCTCGCGCCAGCGTTGCAGCAGTTCGAACTCGATCCAGCCGATGTCGAAAAAGCGATTGCGCACCGGATCGTGTATGCGCCAGGACGGCACGCCATCGGCTTGAGTTTCGCCGGGCAGCAACTGCAGATCCTGCCGCAGTCCCGGGATGAGGATCTGCTCCGCTGCTGCAGGCGCCATCATTGCGGCTTGCATGTCATGCCTTCAAAGCAGATTCGATGACCGGCCGGGAACAGTCTGCGCCTGCGCGCTTGCCGCAATCAGGGAGACGGCGACGGCACGCCTGGCGCAAGGTCCGCGGTTAAGCGGCACGGCGGGCCGTTGCCGCGCGGATA
>SESD01002070.1_pt1 | contig 10362 bp, 8 predicted proteins | sample 3171411 | NCBI WGS metagenome assembly SESD01 (sample SAMN06051880, study PRJNA518727) | freshwater metagenome | biome: subpolar coniferous forest; feature: holomictic lake; material: water; isolation source: holomictic Lake 442, 16.5 m depth | place: Canada: near Kenora, Ontario | collected...
TGTATGGGGCGCGTGTATTGGGCGGCCTTCGGTGGTTCTGAAAACTCCAAGCATGAAAGAGCCCATGAGGGTACTTGAACGGCTTCAAGCTGAATACGGCGAATTATTCGAGCAGGAAAAGGCCGGGGCTGAATTTGACGCTATGGCAAACAAAGCCATGATTGATGCGGTAAAGGGGCAACTATCCACGGCGGCAAAAGGTGCGGGTAAAGATAAGGTGGTTAATCCTGATGACATGCAGAAGCTAAAAGCTGATTACCTTGACCTAAGCCAAAGCACCGAAGCCGAAGCCACCCGGCGACTATTCAAGACGAATGAAACCAGCATACAGTCTATGACTTTGTTACAAGTCCAGAATGAGCGCGGTATTTTAGTTTTTCGTGATGAATTAACCGGGTTGCTTGTGAAATGGGATAGAGACGATGGGGCAGACGAACGCGCCTATTTTCTGGAGGGCTGGAACGGAGATGGTTCTTATACTGATGTCAAAATAGGCAGGGGCATAACTGATGCTAAAAGTATTTGTATCAGTTTACTTGGGGGCATACAGCCGGACAAGTTAGCGCGTTACTTGTACCAAGCCAACAAAGGGAATAATGATGGTTTAGTGCAACGCTTACAGCTTGGCGTGTGGCCTGATGAACCGCAAGTATGGGAGTTAATCGACACCAAGCCCAACAAGGCCGAAAAGATGCGAGCTTTCGATATTATGAAGGCATTGGCTGAATTGGACTTTATCCAGTATGGGGCAATCAAGGGAGAGTATGACGAAAGGCCATACTTTCGATTTGATAATGACGGGCAGGAAGTTTTTAATCATTGGCTGACTGATTTACAAACTATCAAGATTCAACAAGAAGAAAACCCTTTAATGTGTGAACACTTCGGAAAATTCCGTTCTTTAATGCCTTCATTAGCTTTAATATTCCATTGCATTGATATTGCAGACAACAAGGCGCGGGGCAATGTAAGCGGCAAGGCGGCACGATTAGCCGTTGATTGGTGCAAGTATCTGGAAACCCATGCAAGGCGTATATATGCAATGTCAGAGAGTCCAGAGCATGGGGCGGCGGTTAGATTGGCAGACAAGATAAAAACCAAGTGCTTACCCAGTCCATTTACTACCAGAGACATTGAGCGTAAAGGCTGGCACGGATTGAAGGATAAGTTAGAAATTGAATTAGCCTGTAACATCCTGATAGAAGAAAACTGGTTAATGATGCAAAGAAAACCGAAACCATTAACCGGGCGGCCACCTTTACCGGAGTATTCAATCAATCCTTTTTTTCTGTAAAACACGCCTACCCCGCACTGACAGAACCGACAAAACCCCCTTTAGTCAGTTTAGTCGGTTTAGTCAGTAGGGGGTAACGACATTTTATAAAATAATTCACTGATACAAACAGGAATCGAACAGATGAAAGAATCACCAAAATTTAAGCCCGGACAATCGGGCAATCCCAAAGGACGGCCAAAGAATAAAACACCCGCCACCTTGCTTAGAAAATCCATTATTGATGATATGCCAGACATTATTTTAAAACTGGTTGAACAAGCCAAAGAAGGCGACACAGCGGCGGCAAAGATATTGCTTGATAGGTGCGTTCCTTCACTCAAACCGCAAGCCATGGCAATCAATTTGCCAGTTAATGGCACACTTGCAGAACAAGGCGGGGAAATTATCAGGGCTACACTATCGGGACAGATACCGCCTGACATTGGAGCGCAATTAATAACAGCATTGGCTAATCAAGGAAGGCTGATTGAATTGCAAGAACTGACAGAAAGAATAGAAAACTTGGAGAATAAGAAATGAGCATTAAAACTAGATTAGATAAATTAGAGTGTACCGGCTCGCCTTATGTTGGATTGGCTGAAAGATTGAAGGAAGCAAACGCACGCCGTAAAGCAGGATTACAGCCAATTACTACACCAAGAACCGAAGAAGAATTGAACGTTATCATTGCCACCAGTAAAAATAAACTTGGGGTTAGGCTGGCTGATATTTATCTACGGAGACTTAAAGCATGAGTATCAAGACGCGAGTTGATAAGCTTGAGCAAAAGAATAGTGAACAGGTGCTAATTGTTATTGCAGACGGGGAGCTGGAAGAGGATGCAATGCGGCGGTGGTGCGAAAGTACCCGAAAGACTTGGCCTGATAATGTGTTGTTCGTGAATACTGGCGTGGTTGATGTTGATGGTGATTGAAGCAAAAGATTGTTGATGCACCCGCATCTTCCGGTAAGCGTTTGGAGGCTCACACCGGAGATACACAGCCTGAATTTTTGCAACAGACTGGGCGGGAAGCATCAACACAATTAAATTATCACAATACTATCAATACTATCAATTAAAAGTGATAAAGCGGCTGGATTATTCCGGCTTTTTTATGCCTGATGAAAGGTAAGTGTAAAAAAATTATGCTGGGTTGATAGTCAGCGTTACACTATATATTGCTTTGGTGAGCTTCAGAAAGTCGGTTGCTGGGTGATGCTGTTGAGTCATATCAATAGACAACGAGGATGAGGGCACTGCCGCACCTCCACCAGAGCCTTTTTAAAGTGTAAGTCTTTATTGATGATGCTTGGGATGGAGCCATTAGTGGCAGTGCGCTTTAGGTGTAGAGGTGTTTGGTGCGAGTCCAAACTTACCCAGGCATCTTCAATAATGTATTTACAATAGCCGGGTAACACCGGCTTTTTTATGCCTGATTTGTTGGCATTTGTTGCGGGTGTTTTTTTAAAAGTGCGTCATGAGTGCGTCATGAGAAATTTAGCAGAATAATACGGCACAACGAAAAATGGCCTAGAGAACAGTTAATATTCTCTAAGCCATTGGTTTCTTTGCACAACTCGGAAACCTGAATTTGGTACCGAGAGCCGGAATCGAACCGGCACGAAGTCACCCTCACCGGATTTTGAATCCGGCGCGTCTACCAGTTCCGCCATCCCGGCAAAGAAGGGACATTATAAGGACACTTTTTAAAAAAAGCCAGTTTATTTTTTAAGGTGAATTCATTGGCTTAACCTGATACTATCACCGGCTATGAAAAAAAGTGATTTTAACTACCTGTTACCCGATGCGTTAATTGCGCAAAAACCCTTGGCAGAACGCGATGCAAGTCGCTTGTTGTGTATGGATCGAGATACCGGTGAAATAGTCGATCGGCTATTTACCGATTTTATTGATTTAATACATGAGCAGGATTTGCTGGTTTTTAATAATACCAAGGTGATTCCCGCCCGACTGTATGGCACTAAACAAAGCGGAGGTAAAGTCGAGATTCTGATTGAACGTATTCTTGATGATCATCACGCCATTGCTCATGTTAAAGCCAGTAAATCATCAAAGCCGGGTACATTGATCAAGCTGGATCAAGGCTATCACTGTGTCGTGCAGGGTAGGGCGGATGATTTGTTTGAGTTGGAGTTTGCCAATGTCAATTTGCTCTGGCTATTGGAGAAAATTGGTCATATTCCGTTGCCGCCTTATATTACCCGTGAAGATGATGAATCTGACTTTACACGTTATCAGACGGTGTTTGCCAAAGAATCAGGTGCGGTAGCTGCACCGACCGCCGGTTTGCATTTTGATCTGGCGATGATGGATAAAATTAAAGCTAAAGGCATACAAACGACTTTTGTGACCTTGCATGTGGGTAGCGGAACCTTTCAGCCGGTGCGAGTAGAAGATTTATCCGAACACTTAATGCACAAAGAATTTTTTGCCGTGTCTCAAGTTACTGTTGATGCGGTAAGACAAACCCGCGCAAGAGGCGGGCGGATTATTGCCATTGGAACAACCGCAGTCAGGGCATTGGAATCCGCTTCTAAAAGCGGTCAGCTTGAACCCGGTTTTGGTGATACTGATTTATTTATTACTCCCGGTTATCAATTTAAGTCAGTTGATGCCATGTTGACTAATTTCCATCTTCCCGAGTCTACTTTGTTGATGCTGGTTTCAGCATTTGCAGGTTACGCTTCTATAATGAACGCCTACAGCCATGCGATTGATGAGTCTTACCGATTCTTTAGTTACGGCGACGCGATGTTTTTGAGTTAATGCTTTGGAAGATAAGATTCATCAATACATGAAACATTAACAAACGAGTGATAAACTGGTTTTAACCGAACAATGCTTAATTAAGCTTAACAATCCACTGATAGCTGCTACCGAATGGCTAATACTCAAATTTTTTCCCCTACTGTTCCGCAATCAAAAGACCAAGCTGTTATTTGGACAGGTTTAACCGGTTGCGGTGATTCTCTGGCGCTGGCTTCTGCCATTAAAAATGAAAATCGTCTGTTTGTGATTGTTACGCCTGATAATCAAACGGCCTTGCGTCTTGAACATGAGTTGGCGTTTTTTTTGCTGGGTGAGTATCCGATTTTACAGTTTCCCGATTGGGAAACTTTGCCTTACGACGTTTTTTCACCGTTACCGGAAATTATTTCCGAGCGTTTAAAAACGCTGGCTTTATTGCCACAGGTAAAGCGTGGCGCACTGGTGGTTTCGGTAACCACGTTAATGCATCGACTGGCACCGAGGGAGCATGTTTTAGCCAATAGTTTTTCTATTAAAGTGGGTGATGATTTTAATCTGGAACTGAATAGAATCAAGCTGGAAAGCGTCGGCTATCAATGCGTGTCACAAGTTTATCAACATGCCGAATTTGCGGTTAGAGGTGCGATTGTTGATTTGTTTCCGATGGGTAGCAAATTACCTTTTCGCATTGAATTATTTGATGAAGAAATTGAATCGATTCGTACGTTTGATCCTGAAACCCAACGGTCACTGGAAAAAATTAACCAGATTCAGTTATTCCCCGCACGGGAATTTCCGCTTACGGACGAGTCTATCAAACATTTTCGTCAGGCCTTTAGGGACACTTTTCCGGAAGTGTCACCCAAAAATACCTTGTATGTAGATGTCAGCAAGGGCATTACGCCCAATGGGATTGAATACTATCTGCCGTTGTTTGTAGAACAAACGGCAACCTTGTTTGATTATTTGCCGTCAACAGCGGTTTTGGTGGTGTCAGAAACATTCGACTCCACCGCACAGGCTTTTTACGCCGAAGCCGATGAGCGTTTTCAGCAACGTAAATATGATATTGAAAGGCCTATATTAAAGCCTGAACAGCTGTTTTTATCGGCTGAGGAATTGGCCCAAAGCACGGCGGTATTCTCGCGTATTACGCTGGGTAATAAAGAGACGGCCGATAGTATCGCTTTTACTTGTCATCCGTTGCCTAATCTAACGCTGGATGCCAAGCTCAGTGAACCTGCCAAGGCTTTACAGCAATTTATTAAGGCATTTTCCGGAAAAATTTTATTTGTTGCCGAATCGGCAGGGCGGCGGGAAGGCCTGATTGATAAGTTAAGAATTTATAAAATCAGCGTTAAACAGGTCGATAGCTGGCAGGCATTTTTACAGTCCGACGTGTCGCCGTGTATGCTGGTTGCTCCGATGGAATACGGTTTATGGCTGGAGTCTGAGCAAAATAAATCGCCCGCTATTGCCATTATCACGGAAAGTCTGCTGTCCGGTGAAAAAGTGTTGCAGCGGCGCAGACGTCGTCAATCCGGGGCGCGTGAACTGGAAAATATTGTCAATAATCTGAATGAGTTGACGATAGGCGCACCGGTAGTGCATCAAGAGCATGGCGTAGGTCGATATTTGGGCTTGCAAACCCTTGAAGTAGGGGGCATTAAGGCAGAATTTTTGACGCTGGAATACGCCCAGAACGACAAACTTTATGTGCCTGTTTCATCCTTACATGTGATTGGTCGCTATACGGGCATGAGTCCGGAAAATGCACCGTTGCATAAGTTGGGTGGCGATCAGTGGGGAAAACTCAAGAAAAAAGCGATTGCACGCATTCGGGATGTTGCCGCCGAATTATTGGAAATTCATGCCAAAAGAGCGCTTAAGAAAGGCCATGCTTTTGTTATTGAAGATACCGATTATCAGGCTTTTGCTGATGCCTTTCCTTTTGAAGAAACGCCTGATCAGCAGTCTGCGATTGAAACCATACTGGAAGATATGGCCAGTCCGCAGCCTATGGATCGGGTCATTTGCGGCGATGTGGGTTTTGGTAAAACCGAAGTGTCCATGCGGGCGGCATTTATTGCCGTACAAAGTGGCAAACAAGTGGCGGTTTTGGTGCCGACAACCTTACTGGCACAGCAGCATTATCAAAATTTCCGTGATCGGTTTGCCGATTGGCCGTTTCGTGTTGAAGTCATGTCGCGATTTGTTGCCCCCAAACAGCTAAAAAAGATTACCGAAGACTTGGCTGAAGGCAAGGTTGATATTGTTATTGGCACGCATACTTTATTGTCCAATGAGCTTAAATTTAAAGCGCTGGGTCTCGTGGTTATTGATGAAGAACATCGCTTTGGTGTCCGTCAAAAAGAACATTTTAAAAAGATGCGTAGTGAGCTGGATCTGTTGACGCTAACGGCAACGCCTATTCCACGAACCTTAAATATGGCGATGTCGGGCTTAAGGGATATTTCCATTATTGCCAGCCCGCCGCCTAATCGTCATGCCATCAAAACCTTCATTAGCGAATGGGTCGATGCACAGATCAGGGAAGCGTGTTTGCGTGAGATTAAACGCGGCGGCCAAGTGTTTTTTCTGCACAACGAAGTTAAAAGCATGGAAAAAATGGCAAGACAACTAGGTGAGTTGATACCGGAGGCGCGGATTGAGATAGCGCATGGACAATTGCCGGAACGTGAACTGGAACGCATCATGCTGGATTTTTATCATCAGCGTTTTAACTTATTGTTGTGTTCTACCATTATCGAAAGCGGTATCGACATTCCCAGTGCCAACACCATTATTATTGATCGGGCGGACAAATTGGGACTGGCGCAATTGCACCAATTACGCGGTCGGGTAGGGCGCTCTCATCATCGGGCTTACGCCTATTTTATCGTGCCGCCAAAATCGGCAATGAGCAAAGATGCCATGAAACGCCTGCAAGCGGTTGAAGCATCCGGTGATTTAGGGGCCGGTTTTATGTTGTCCTCAAACGATTTGGAAATTCGGGGCGCCGGTGAATTGCTGGGTGATGATCAAAGCGGTCAAATTCAGGAAATCGGTTTTAGTTTGTACACTGAATTATTGGAACGGGCGGTTAATGCCTTAAAATCAGGCAAACAACCCGAACTCGACACGCCCATGGACAGAGGTGCAGAAGTCGACTTACAAACGGCGGCGCTTATTCCGGAAGATTATTTGCCGGATATTCATGCGCGGTTAGTGCTGTATAAACGCATTTCCAGCGCCGAAAACCAAGCCGATTTACATGACTTACAAGTAGAAATGATCGACCGTTTTGGCTTGTTGCCAGAACCGGTTAAAGCCTTGTTTAGCGTCACTGAATTAAAACATCAGGCTGAAAAGCTGGGTATTAAAAAAATAGAAGCGAATGCAGGCGGTGGACGCATTATCTTTACCTCAGAACCCAATATTAATCCCGAACAGTTGATTAACCTGATACAAACCCAGGCGCAAATCTATAAATTTGATGGCGTAGACAAGTTACGATTTATCAAACCGTTTGAGAATACCGAACAGAAGCTTGCGTTTATTAATGCGTTGTTGGAAAAATTAAGGTTGTAAATTGGTCTGTCGGGTTAGCGTTACGTTGCTAGTTTTAAATGCGGACAAAATTTTCTGCCCACCACATTGATGAATACAGTGTTTGGTTTTGTAATGGCGGGGAATCATGTACCCTGCTACTTTCAGTTATCTAGTAGTAGATAATATGTTTTAGTAAGTGCCGAACACACAAGGTTACTAGCGCAAATTTGTTTTAGGGGTTAAGACTCTGTTTATGTGGTATGTTTTGTTTAATTTAATCGCTGTGTAACTACAATAAGTTAATAATGTCCAGGCAACAAAATAAATAAATACTAGATTATTAGGGTTTGTGTCATGCTGTTCGAACCATCCCCATCCTGTGATCACTGGAAATGCAGTAACACGAAAAATACTTGGAATGATGTGACTCGATAATGCACAGACTAATAGGCTTCCATGTAGTAACCCAAAGCCAAGCCACAACAACTTGGTATCATTAGCATTTAGAGCGTTTGGACTGCAATTTTTTATCGCTTCCGTGGCGCTGAATAAATAAAATGCGTAAAGTACAATGCTAAGATAATAAATATTTGGCCAAAATGATAGCGCATATAATGTACTATGATGGTAGCCACCTTGGAGTCGCAAAAACTGCTCCCATCCAAAATCTTTAGCTGTACCTGTAGTTTTACCTAAAAATATTGGTTCTGCGTACAAATATATCCAATTCCCTAATTGATCTATAACAATTCGACCTGACCTTATTTGCATGTCAACAGTAACGCCAACGAGCACGGTAAGTGCGAGTACAAAAGAGGTAGTAGCTGAAGTGAGCCGACTCTTGAGTATATTGAAATCTTCATCACCATTACCAACACCATTTTGAGTGCTACTATTTTTTAGAAATGCGTGATATAAGAAACCTAAGAACAAGGCTCCAATAACGTAATACTTTAAACGAAGCCATTCAAATTCATGGTCTAATCGTGATTGAATTTCAGAATTCGCTTTATCTACCTCAACTTTTAGCCCTTGTATGAAGATCTTTTGTATTTCGTTTGAGCTATCTTTAGCTAGTTCAGTCAATTTATTATCTACTGCTACTGCAACATCTTTTTTGAATTGTTCATCTATGTACATTGGCGATGTGGTAAATAGCAAATATAGAAGTATACATGAAACAAATATTAAAAAAACTGTTAAAAAACGTGAATTATTCATAATACTACCTCATTTTTTTGTATTTTTTTAAAAGTTAAAAAACATAATCCGACGTCTGTTTGAGCTTTCAAGTTCTTGTTACTATTCTGATTTTCTTAATAGAACTGCTGAGTTGTCAGGCGGAGTCGCCATTAGGTAATAAGCAAAAAATTAAGCCTAACGTCTTGTCAATACCTTGTCAATATATTTTTAAGTTGTTTTTTTATGTCCGATTGTTTCTAATGTTGTGCGTTGATTGGTGGTTTGCTCGTGCGAAATCGTTTTACGGCTAAAAATATGTAAGCATTTAAATAGCATCAGGATTGCTTCAGTCAAGCGCCGTCTTGGAAAAAAGCATGAGCACAATCACGCCAGCAATTATAAGGCTGATCCCGATAATGGCCGTACTATTAAGTGACTGGTGATAGATTATCCAGCCAATCAGTGCAAGCAGGGCTATGCCAACACCCGACCAGATAGCATAAGCAACACCGAGTGGCAAGGTGCGCAGAGTGAGCGAAAGAAAATAAAATGATGCGGCATAACCAATAACGACAAGCAATGAGGGAGCCCAGCGGGTAAAACCTTCTGTGGTTTTAAGTGCGGAAGTTGCAATAACTTCAGATACAATTGCTATTGCCAGATAGATCCACTGCATAGTTTATTAAAACCTAACGTAAGCTGGCCGGACAGGGCCAGAAAAAGCATAAAAGGAATAAAGCCTGTAACCGCTTCGGTTGAGTATTTCGTTACGTATTTATTTTACAGCAACATATAACAATCATTTAAATGCGCTGGTTTAATGCGTTATTAACCACCAACAATAAATCTCGTCATAGAATATTTTTGAGAATAAATCATCCATGCAAACACAAATATTAAAAGCCAATGAAGCCGAGGAATACTATTTTGACGAAGGCTGTTTTATTTTAGAATTATCAAATTCACCGGCAGACCCTGATGTATCTATCGCCAGAGCGCGGGTTAAGGCGGGGGTAACAACCAAATTGCACCGTTTAATCGGAGTTGTCGAGCGATACGTTATTTTGTCAGGGCAGGCAATCGTTGATGTCGGTGAACGGGAACCACAACAGTTATCAGTTGGCGATGTGGTTATTATTCCGTCCTTGTGTCCCCAGAGAATTACCAATAGCGGTACTGAAGATCTGATTTTTTTAGCCATTTGTACGCCGAGATTTACAGAAAAAGTGTACGAAAATATAGATTAGGTTTTGGGATTGCCAAGCAGTCTCAGCAGCATTGTTATGGATGTCGCTATTAATGACAGTAGACGTAATTTATGGTTATCAATTTAAACCGGGACAGATAAATAAAACTGGACTATTGATTTCGGGAACGCTGAGCCTCAGCGCGTGGATGGGTAGAGGCGATAGCCGAAACCCATCATAATTGAATCCTTAAACGATGGGTTTCGCGCTGCTCTACCCATCCTACTCTTGGTTATCAACTTAAACCTACCAATAGCCATGTCGGGTTAGCGATAGTGTAACCCGACTTGGCTTGATTGATTTTTATGCAGCGATTGGGTTGGTTGATTTTTTTC
>SESD01002072.1_pt1 | contig 10356 bp, 5 predicted proteins | sample 3171411 | NCBI WGS metagenome assembly SESD01 (sample SAMN06051880, study PRJNA518727) | freshwater metagenome | biome: subpolar coniferous forest; feature: holomictic lake; material: water; isolation source: holomictic Lake 442, 16.5 m depth | place: Canada: near Kenora, Ontario | collected...
CGCCGGGCCGGCCATCATCGCCTCCGAGGTGACGACTTACCTAGCCGATCCGGGTTGGATATTTGTCGCCGCAAAGCAAGGCGCCTCGTGGTTCCTGCGCGCCTAATCGCCGCCGGATCTCAAACGACCTATTCGTAAGGAGTAATAATGAACGACTTAAGCGGCGCCACGGTGGCCAACTTGCCGAGCCCTGAGGAAATTGCACTGATCAAGAAGTTCCTCACCGATACCACGCTATTTCTGGGTCCCGATGATGAAATCATGCGTAGCCACGACATCATGCCGCGGTCTGCAGCCGAAGAAGATGCAGTAAAGAAAGTCAATGATGTGCACACCATCGCCAAGATCCGCGACCGGATCCAGGCCGGTTGCGATGAAGGCTTCGAGATGGTGGAGCAGATGGGGGCGGCGCCGGGGGCCAAGTGGGGCGACGTAATCACGGGAGTGTATTCAGCGTCAGGAGATCTGTCTGTTGCCAGTGCGGGTGGCGTACTGATTTTCTCGACCCTGGTGCATCACCCGATCAAGTTCATCATCAAGAACTGGACCAATGAACCGACAGTCGGGGTGCGGGAAGGCGACGGTTTCATCCACAACGACTCTCGCTATGGCAACGTGCACAATACCGACCAGAGCATGATCCTGCCGATCTTCTGGGAAGGGAAGCTGGTCTGCTGGGTGGCCTCGACCGTACATGAGGGCGAGAATGGCGCCATCGAGCCAGGCGGCATGCCTTCCATGGCCGAGACCTCGTTCGACGAGGGCTTGAAGATGTCCCCGTTTCGCGTCGTGGAGAACTACGAGATCAAGCGCGATATCCTGACCTTCCTGCAGAATTCGGTACGCGAGCCGAAGCTCCAGTACGAAGACATGAAGGTCAAGCTTTATGCCTGCCTGCGCATCAAGCAGCGGGTCGAAGAAACCCTGCGCAACGACGGACCCGCGGCTCTGATTTCTACCCTTCGCCTGTCGATGGAAAATGTCAAGGCAGAAGTCACTCGGCGCATCAGCGAGTGGCCGGACATGTCGGTGCGCACCTACATCATCCAGGACTCGACCTTGCGCGAAAACTGCGTGATCAAGGTGAACTGCAAGCTGACCAAGACCGGCGACCGGCTGATATTCGACTTCCGCGGCTCCAGTCCGGAATTCACCAACCGGGCGATCAATACGGTGCTGGCGGGGCTAAAGGGAATGATCTCGCAGATGTTCCTGTGCTACGTCTGGCCTGATCTGCCACGGAGCCAGGCGGCGTTCGCGCCGATCGAGGTGATTTGCGATCCGAATTCGATCGTAGACAGTTCTTACGCGGCGCCTAATTCGCAGAGCCTGATGTCGATTTTCACCGGCTTTACCGCCGCCCAGCATGCCGTGGCCAAGTTCCTGTACAGCTGCCCGGAGAAGTACACCAAGGTTCATGCCCCGACCTTCAACATGATCAACACCTTTATTTGGGGTGGGGTCAGCCAGCACGGCGAAACGCTGGGCAACCTCTGTGCCGATTTGAACGGCATGGGCGGCGGTGCGCGCTCCGATAAGGATGGTGAGCATGCCCTGGCGCCGATTTTCGCCACCATGGCCGACATCGGCGAACAGGAACTCAATGAGGAGGAGGTACCCTTCCTTCAACTGGTGTCGAAGAAGATGACTACCGATGCCATCGCTCCGGGGAAGTACCGCGGCGGCCAAGGCTACACCATGATGGTTTCCACCAAGGATAGCGATCAGTGGGGCTTCATGACCGTTTGTCAGGGTGCCAAGATTCCGCCGCTCCAAGGCCTTTTCGGCGGCTACTCCTGCGGTGCCTATCCCTTGTGCAAGGTGAAAGACGTTGATGTCTACGATGTCCTGCTGAATGACCCGCAACGGTTCAAACACTCCATCGCCGAAATCATGAACGAGCAACCGTTCGAGGGTGCAACCTATACCACTCACCACATGGGCATGGGTTTCGAAATATCCAAGCGGGGCGAGCTATTCATGATTTCCCAAGGCGCCGGTGCCGGATATGGGGATCTCCTCGAGCGTCAGCCTGAAGCGGTGATCCGGGATATCGAAGAGGGACTGATTTCCGCTGCTGTCGCCGAGCGTCTCTACAAGGTGAAGTTTGACCATACGACCTTGGCGATCAACCACCAAGCCACCAAGGCGGTTCGCGAAGCGGAGCGCAAGGATCGCCTAGCTAGAGGCAAGCCCTTTGCCGAGTTCATTAAGGAATGGAACAAGCCGAAGCCGCCCGCCTACCTTCAGTACTACGGTTGCTGGGGGGAAGATGTCGGGACGCTTTACTGCGGCAGCCCGGACCTTACGCGTGATGCCAACGCGCCGCAGCCCAACTACATGCGTAATCCCAAGGACGTGCGGATTGATGAACTGGAGGCCCGTCTCGTCGCCTTGGGTGCTATGGGCGACGAAAAGAAATGAGTCAGAGGCTCGCCGATCTGCTGCCCGCCGAAGGTGTCGGTCTGGATCTTCGACTGTGGATCAAGTCTTCCGCCTACTCGCGGCGGCTGCTCTTGGGCGAGTCCGGTGATCCCTGGGAGAACGCGAGCACATTCCTCGCCTACTTCTCTCAGGCACAGGGATTGTTGAAGCCGGATGTCGCGGTGGTAGAGGTCGGCGAGCTTTTTGACTCTTGGTTGCAGCGCAATCCGGCGGCGAAGGCGGAGCTTTCAGGAAAACGAAAAATTTCCTATCCCTTGAGGAAGTTGCTTGAACAGTCACAGCCGAGGGAACTGTTGGCAGAGGTTATAGATGCGGTATTGGCGCATCTGCGCGGACAGATTCCGCTGGTGCTGGCGATGCCCGCCCCAGGCTACTGGCTGCATTTGGTCAGCCGGGCAATCGGTCGCGACGACATCGAGATGGACAGCGACACCATCGAGGATTCAGCGATGTATGTGGCGGACTTAGCCCGCTCGGTGTCCAGCGCCGCGGTTGGCGGCCTCCTGCTGGAAGAATTCCCTTCCAGGCAACACCCGGAGCCAGCAGACATTGAGCTGTATAGGCCGCTCATCAATGTGGCAAAGCATTACCGCTGGCCCTTGGTCCTGAGGATAGGCGAAGCCGGCGTCGTCAATAACGCTGCCTTGACGGATATCAGTGCATTCATTGGCAGCGGCACTATGCCCGGTACCGGAGCCGCTGAGGGCGTCGATGTATCGGCAGCGTTATGGGCCGGTCAGCCGGTGCCGGAATTGACGCCCACGCAGTTCTATTTCTGCGAAATTCCGAGGGATGCCACGCCGGAGCTTGTGCTGGACCGCCTTGCCGGATTGAAGACCTACGGAGCCTGACGCGAGTTTGCGGTGGCGTATGGGCGTACCAATGAATATCCCTGTGCAGTCGGACTCGGCTGAGTCACTGCCCAACGACCGGCGAATCCCGGTGACCTTGCTTACGGGATTTCTCGGTGCGGGGAAGACCACCCTGCTCAATCACCTGCTGCACAGTCGCGACATGGCCGGTGTCGCTGTGCTGATCAACGAATTCGGAACAGTCGGTATCGACCATCATCTAGTGGATACGGTCGACGAGACCCTGATGATCCTCGATTCCGGCTGTATTTGCTGCAGTGTGCAGGGTGATTTGGTAAAGGCCCTCAGGAACTTGGCGCAACGCAGTTCTCGGCGGGAGATTCCACCAGTATCGCGAGTACTCATAGAAACCACCGGGCTCGCCGATCCGGTTCCGGTGATTTATACCTTATCCCAGGAGCGCTTCGTCGCGGCACGCTACCTTTGCGACGGGGTGATCACGGCCGTCGACGCCACCCATGGATTGCAACAGCTCGATTTACACCGCGAGGCCGTGCGGCAGGTGGCGATGGCCGATCGACTGCTGATCACCAAGTGCGATATCGATGAGCCAAGCACCCGTGCCGCGCTGTACGCACGGCTGAATGATCTTAACCCCGGGGCGACCAGGATCGAAGTGCGCGAGGGGCGGGTCAGCCCCGAGGTTCTTTTCGGATGTGGTATTTACACGGCTACGGGCAAGTCACCTGACGTCGCCGCCTGGCTCGGCGCAGAGCATGTGCACAAAATGCAATTGCACGCGATGGAAACGATTACCCCACTTCTATGGCGAAGCAAGACGGGTCAAGCAGAGCACGGTCCAGGTCATGCAAACAGTCCTCATGATGGCCTCGTGACCAGCTTTGTCGTCGAATTCGACGAGCCCGTCCTCTGGTACGACTTTGCAATGGTGGTGGGTGAAATTCTTCAGAGGCATGGTCCGAACATCCTGCGCGTAAAAGGCCTCATGAACATCGTCGGCGACCCGCTGCCGAGAGTAATCCAATGTGTGCAGGAGGTCGCCTATCCACCGATGAGTCTCGCCAAGTGGCCTGCGCAAAGCCCGTTTGATGACCATCGCGGCCGGTTGGTGTTCATCGTTCGCGACCTGTCTTCCCAGGCGCTTGAGTCGATTCGCCTGACACTCGCCGAGGTGCGCAATCACGGTGCCAGTTGTGCAAGAGCGGCGACGCTGCCATTGCCTACTCGATGCTGGCTTGCGCATGTCAGTCCTGCGGTTGCCGCATCGGCGATTCAGGTCGACGGCTGGGTCGTTCAATCAAAGCGCCTGCGGAAAATGTAGATAGCATTATCTGAGCAGCGATAAATGGCGCGGCTAACGCAAGAGCGCAGCGTTCAGTTGCCGCTGAATCGAGCGCAGAGATTCCTCGATCTGCCTCTTCTTCGTCGGCGTAGAAACGTCCGCTGCAAGCGATGCCGGACTCAATCGCCGACTTCTCCTGCGACTCGCCCCGATGACATTAGTGCGCCGGTGTTCAAGTTTTTGCGAGGCCGGTTCTGAACCTGATTAAGCATGAAACCGGCAAAGACTGTCGAAATGATGTGCGCCTGAGATCTTCGGGGCCCCTGGTTTGCCATTGCCATCACCTGGCGCGGTCGATCCGCTCAGCGATTTCTTGTCAGCCGAGATTCTGCAAGCGCCCTCATTGAAAAGCGATGCCCGTAATTCCCGTTGACTGCAACTTTCTCACCGTCTCAAAGGCGTTATGAGTGCGTCCGGCAATCGGACGCCGAGACCAACATGTGACCGAGAGGTGGGGCGATTGGTGCAACGCAAAAAAGAGTTTCCCGTTGTCAGATTCAATTTCTATAAAACAATAATTTACGCGTAAACAACATATTGCGAGTCATTTTCGGTGTGGCGCTGAATCTGGCATTGAAGTTGCGTTTGGGACATGGCGGCTGAATGAACTAGCCGACGTGTCTCCGGACGGTAGAGGGATCCTCGTCCGATCGACGGGGTACAAGGAAAGACATTTGAAGGTCAGGAAAGGCAGGAAATGTTAACGAGTTTAGAAAAATTTGAGAAGCCAGCGACGATGGGCGTGACTATCCTCACATCCGTGATACCGCTTGCCGTCGTCGGTGCATTGCTGTACGCGGCGTTTTTCGTCAAGGCGTCGGCCTTAGTCGTGGCGGTGAAGCCGCCTGCGATTGAGCGCCGCGACCTGTTTATGGGCGTGGCGATGCCGGCTGATAAGGTCATATGGGCTGCCGGTAGCAATGGAAAAGTGGTTCGCAGCGACGACGGCGGCACGAAGTGGTTGGCGCAGTTGGTGCCGACGGCAGCCAACCTGCAGGGGATAGCCGCTTGGAGTGTCGATCAGGCGGTTGCGGTAGGCGGCGATAATGCCGTCATACGTACTAGCGACGCCGGGAGAACCTGGAAAGAGGTTTCTGTTCCGAAGTCCGAGGTGGCCAACAAACTGCTGAATGTCCGCGCCTACGAGAATGGTGTGGCATGGGCTGTCGGCGAGATGGGCGCAGTGCTGAGGACGAAGGACTTCGGACAGAACTGGGAGCGCGCGCTAGCCGAGAAAGACCAAGCGTGGAATGACGTCAGCTTCTCCGGCGGTCACGGCATTCTGGTCGGTGAATTCGGCCGGACCATGAAGACAGCCGATAGTGGCGTCACTTGGCAAGCAGTCGATAGCGGAATCAAGTCAAGCCTGATGTCAGTGACTCTCCGCGATGCGGAGAACGGTGTCGCCGTGGGTTTGTCCGGGGCCGTTCTCGTGACCCATGACGGTGGCTCACATTGGTCTCCGGTAGAGCGCCAAACCATCGAGCATCTCAACAATGTGATCTGGGACGGCGAGCACTGGATCGCTGTTGGCGACAAGGGCGTCATCGTTACAGGCGACATGGCAGGTGTGACGTGGAAGGCCGCCCGTGTCAGCGAAGGAAATCTCGGCTGGAATACGCAGATTCTGCGCTTCAACTCCAGCGGAAAGTCGAAAGGCTATCTCTTGGCAGGCGCCAGCCTGTCGCGTCTAGAGGGTGGCAGTCTGACCGTACTTGGCCACGCCGCTGATTGATTGATATTTAGAGGACCCCATGAAAAACAAAACCTTCAGGAAGGTGGGCCAAGCGATAGATTGGCTCATCGGTCACCGCGTATGGGTCGTCTCAGTGGTCATGATTTTGACCGCACTGATGGCCTATCTGGCTGCACAAATCGAGGTGAAGACAGTATTCAGTGATCTGTTGCCCCGCAATCACCAGTACATCAAGGTCAACAACCAGTTCAAGCAGACCTTTGGCGGCTCGAACATGGTCAGCATCATGCTTGAGGTTGACAAAGGCGACGTGTTCCAACTCAAAGTTCTCGAGCGCGTCCAAACGATAACCAAGGCGTTGCAAAAAGCAACCAGCGTCGATACCTACCAAATTGTTTCACTGGCATCGAAGAAGATCAAGGAAGTACGGGCCTCGACGGACGGCATCGAATCGCGTCCGCTGATGTGGCCAAATCTCCCGAAGGGCGATGCGGAAATCAAGATCCTAAAAGATGCAGTGCTTAACAATTCACTCGTCTTCGGCCCCTACGTATCACTGGACATGAAGGCCACTCTGATTACCGTGGACTTTATCGATACGGGTATCGATTACTCGAAGATATTTAGTGAGGTCAGTGCTATCGTCGCCGCAGCCGAGGGTGACGGCGTTAGCGCCAGGATAGTTGGCGAACCGATGCTATATGGTCTGGTCAATCATTATCTGACCGAGACGCTGTACATCTTTCTAGTGACAGTTGCCGCCCTGGTTTCGGTGCTCTTCCTTATCACAAGAAGCTGGCATGGGACAGTGCTGCCATTGGTGGCCGGGGTACTCAGCGCCATCTGGGCGCTGGGCGCTGCAAAGCTGATGGGATTCCACTTGGATCCATTGGTGATCGTGGTGGCCTTCCTGATTACCGCCCAGGCGATATCGAATTCGGTGCAGCTGGTATCTCGCTTCGACGACGAGATTGCGCAAGGCTCGACCAGCGCAGCTGCGGCCGCTAAAGCCAGTCTGCAGAACTTGTTCAAACCGGGAATGCTGGCGATAGTTGCGGATGCCGGCTGCGTTCTGGTTGTGGCTCTGACGCCGATTCCGATGCTGGAACAGATTTCCTACATCGGCACCGTTTGGATTTTCTCCATCATCATCTCCGCTCTGCTGATGACGCCACTGCTGTTGTCCTGGTTCTCGACCAGCGGCAAGACTGTCCACCCGATAAATATCACCCCTGTTCTCGACGGAGTGCTGGATCTTTGCATCAAGATCGTATCCACGCGTTGGCGCTACGTGATCCTAGGCGCCGCTGGCGCGATCTTCGTGGTCAGCGGTATTTACGCATTCAAACTGAAGGTCGGCGATGCCAATCCGGGATCGCCTATTCTCTGGCCGGATTCCCGTTACAACCGGGATGCAGCGGCAATCAACAGTAAGTTTCAGGGCTCGGATCGAATGTTTGTAGTCGTCTCCGGCAAGAAGGAAGGGGCGCTGAAGGAGCCGGAGGTGCTCAAGAGCATGGAGAACTTCCAGAAGTACATGGAAGCTCAGCCGGAAATCGGCGGAAGCATTTCGCTGGCCGATATTCTGCCAGCAGTGAAGCGCGTCGTTCGCGAGGGCAATGCCAGATACCAGGAATTGGGCATTACCGCCAACGAAAATGGCGAGCTCGTCTATATGTTTGTTTCCGGCACTGATCCCGGCGACATGGATCGGTTTGCTGATCCGCAGGCCAAGGACGGTGCCGTCACGCTTTTCTTCCGGGACCATAAGGGGGTGACGATCGCCACCGCTGTGCAGCGCATCAACGATTACATTGACGCCCACCCTATCAAGGATGCCGAACTGCTGCTCGCAGGCGGGCTAGTCGGGGTACTCGCAGCAGTTAATGAGGTCATCCTGTCCGGGCAAATCGAGGCCATCGCGCTGGCGTTGCTAGTCCTCGTCGCCTGTTGCGCCTTCACCTACCGGTCTACGGTGGCCGGCCTGTTCTTCATGGTGCCGGTGCTTCTGTCCAACACCTTGACCTTCAGTTACATGGCATGGAAGGGGATCGGCATGAACATCAACACGCTGCCGGTGGTCGCCCTGGGGATAGGACTTGGCGTCGATTACACCTTCTACATCGTCGACGCCATTCGCGAGGACTTACACCACGGCGGCAACACGATGGAGCAGGCCATTACCAAGGCACTGCGAAGTGCCGGGCGAGGCGTGCTGATCACGGCGATCACGCTGATCACCGCCGTCATCATCTGGAGCTTCTCATCCTTACGTCTGCAAGCCGATATGGGCGTCCTGATCGCCATTTGGCTGGGAATCTCTGCGGCATCGGCCCTATTCGTCATGCCGGCGATGGTCTATGTGTTCCGCCCGGCATTTGTTGTTGGTAGTTCGAAGCGTCCGATTGAGATTGCGGAATCGGTAGTTGTGGTTGGCTAAGTCGATGCGATGTCGCCTATTGATGCACTTGAAGAATTAATCAGAAAAGGGAGGGTTTAACGTGAAAGCGAACCAAAGGAGAAGCTTGCTTTGCCGCAGCGTGATCGGCGCAGCAATCTCATTGAGCCTGGCTCAGTGGGGATCTGCGGTACATGCAGCGGAGCCAGCAGCAACCACGGATGAAAAAGGTAACAGTTTTCACCTTGGCGGTTACGTGCGCGGATGGGCTTCGTTCAACATGAAGAATGAGCCTGAGACAACGACCAACGACCGGTGGAAGGCCTCGATGGTGCGCGGCTCTGCACTGCTCGACCTCGATGCAACTACGGGGCCGATAAAGTGGAAAGCAGTCACCCGCGTAGATCGGGAGTACAAGACAAGCTACCTCAAGGATCTCGAGAATCTTCGGGCTACGAACGGTACCGCCGTTGGTGGCGAGAGCCACAACATCTTGGACAACTACAATCAAGCCGAGGTTCGCGAGTTGTGGATGGAGTTTGGCGCCGGGGAGCGAACCACATTCCGGTTGGGCAAGCAGCAAATCGTCTGGGGCGAGAGCGACTTCTTTCATGCCATGGACGTGGCTCACGGCTATGACTTTAGCTGGCGCCTATTCTTCGAAGGCGAAAACGAAGAATGGCGCAAGCCGCTATGGCTGCTCTCGACAAAGATTCAGGTGCCGGAAGCCAAGGGACAGATTCAAGCCTTCATTCGGCCTGGACTGGATCGCTGCAAAGACATCGGTAACACCTATGACATTCGTGGCGGACGCTGGTTCACTCAGCCCTATAAGGGCTTCGATCTGACCGCGGTAACGGACAACGATTGCCATCACCCTAAAGCTAACAAGAAAGACACCACAGGGGGTATCCGATGGGCAGGAGAGGCTAATTCCTTAAATTATTCGCTCGCATATATCAAAACATTTGCGGCTGATCCGATCGCCAATTCCGCGTTTGCTCCGTGGGGTGGAAAAGCGCCAACAGGCGCCTTTTTCGACATTATTCATCCGAAGATTGATGTTGTTGGGGCGACACTTAGCGGCTACAGCTCTGCGATTGATTCGGTGCTGAGTGCGGAGGTGGCATACACCAAAGATCAGCCGTTCAACGTTGGATCAAGCTCTTTTCTAGCGGGTCTGAATCAGTACGGACATTTTGGCGGAGGACTGGGGGGGGTCAAGCTGAAAGACACTCTCACGGTTATGTTGCGTGCGGACAAGAACATACACTTCCAGGAAATGCTCGGTACCAACCGGCCGTCGTTCTCTTCGGTGCAATTGTTCAACACCAGCATCCTGAAATATAAGGATTCGGATGATCTGGCACGTTTCTTTGCCTACAGTTCGAAGTTTAAAGAGAACACCACGATCCTGACGGCATTCACGGTACTCAATTACAAGAGCGACACCATTAATCCGTCGTTTGCGGTTGGCTTTGACGTCGGCAATAAGGGGGGATTCGCTATTCCTGCGGTCGACTTTGTACTTGGAGATAGCTGGCGCCTGAAGGTTGAGGCTGATCTGTTCTGGGCAGGAAAGCAAAGCAAAAACCTGTTTGATACCGATGCTCCCGGAACGCAGATTTTCGGTTGGTTCAAG
>SESD01002073.1_pt1 | contig 10350 bp, 7 predicted proteins | sample 3171411 | NCBI WGS metagenome assembly SESD01 (sample SAMN06051880, study PRJNA518727) | freshwater metagenome | biome: subpolar coniferous forest; feature: holomictic lake; material: water; isolation source: holomictic Lake 442, 16.5 m depth | place: Canada: near Kenora, Ontario | collected...
GGTTTAATGTAGGATACGTATGGCATGGTGTGCATGGGGCGTGCTCCGCCGGCGGAAGCCAGGCGTGTCTGGCTCCGGGAGGAACTGGCCATGAGCGAAGCGCAATCGGAAGTGTTCTCACACGGGCATCATCGCTGGAAATTCTTCCGCGCCGGCGGGCTCGACCAGGTGATGTTCCGCAACGGTCAGGACATTGCGCGGCTGGCGGATCTGGACCAGAAGCTCTGGATCGTCCTGAGCTGCCCCACGCGCGGCGTGTTTTTCGATCCGCGCACCCTGGATCTGATCGACGCCGACCAGGACAAGCGCATTCGCGTGCCGGAACTGCTGGCAGCGGTTCAGTGGACCACTTCCCTTCTCAAGGACCCGGACAGCCTGATGCACGGCGCGGCCGCCCTGCCGCTGGCCGAAATCAACGACGCCTCGCCCATGGGCGCCCGGATCCTGGCGACCGCGCGGCGGATCCTGGCGAATGTCGGCAAGCCGGACGCACAGGCCATCACCCTGGCGGACATTTCGGCGCGCATCGATGCGCTGACGAAGATGCGACTGAACGGCGATGGCGTGGTGCCGGCCGCGTCGGCCGACGATGCCGAGACGCAGCAGGCCATCCGCGAGATCGTGGCGTGCATGGGCGGCGAAAAGGACCGCAGCGGCAGCCTAGGCGCCACGCTGGCGCAGACGACAGCCTTTTTCGAGGCCTGCGAAGCGTATGCCGCCTGGTGGGCGAAGGCGGCTGCCGATCCCGCCGTCCTGCCGCTGGGGACGCAGACCGGCGCGGCGGCGGCCGCCTGGGGGGCCGTGCGAACAAAGGTCGACGACTTCTTTGCCCGCTGCCGGTTGGTCAAGTTTAACGCCCTGGCCTCCACACCGCTGAACAGCGGCGAGGCTGATTTCGCAGGCCTGGCGCAGCAGGACCTGTCGCTGACTTCGCCCGCGATCGCCCGGTTGCCGCTGGCAGCGATCGCGCCGGATCAGTCGCTACTGCTTTCCGAAGGGGTGAACCCCTACTGGGCGTCGGCGCTGGCTGCCTTCCGCAGCCAGGTGGCGGAGCCGCTGCTGAATCGCAAGACGGACGCGCTGTGCGAAGCGGACTGGCGCGTCGTCTGCGCGCTGCTTGCACCGCACGAGGCCTGGCAGGCGTGCAAGGCGGGGGGCGTGGTCGAATCGCTGGGCCTGGAACGCGTGCGCACGCTGCTCGCCTCAAACGTCCATGCGCGAGTCGAGGCACTCATCCGGTTGGACAGCGAGCAGGACGGCGAGCACACGCTGACCGAATCCGTCGAGAAGCTGATCCTGCTGCACCGCGACCTGCTGCGGCTGCTCAACAACTTTGTCAGCTTTTCCGACTTCTACGACCCGAAGCTGGTGGAAATCTTCCACGTTGGCCGCCTCTACATGGCGGCACGGTTCTGCGACCTCTGCGTGCACGTGGACGATATCGACCGGCACGCCATGATGGCCACGGCGAGCAAGCTTTTCCTGGCCTACTGCGAACTGACCTACCCGCCGACCGGCGAGAAGCGCAACATTTGCGCCGCCGTCACCTCCGGGTTCGCCGAGACGCTCTGGGTCGGCCGCAACGGCATTTTCTATGACCGTGAGGGGCGCTGCTGGGAGGCCGTGCTGGTCAAAGTGGTCGACGGCCCCATCAGCCTGAAGGAAGCCTTCTGGGCGCCCTGGAAGAAGATCTCGATGATGATCAACGAGCAGATCCGCAAGCTCGTTGCCGCCCGGCACGAGGCGGCCATGGCCGCGGCCGCACGCTCGGCTGAACAGACCGTAGCCAGGGCTGCCGGGGCACCGCCGCCGCCGCCGCCGCCCCCGCCGAAAATGGACGGCGCAGCCATGGCATCCTCGGTGGCTGCGGTCGGCATCGCGGTGGGGCTTCTCGGCTCCGCCGTCGGCGGCCTGGTGGCGACGCTCAGCAACCTGCCCGTCTGGAAATCGCTCCTCGGCGTGGTCTTCGTGATTCTGGCTGTGTCCGGGCCGTCCGTCATCCTGGCATACTTCAAGCTGCGCAGCCGCGACCTGGCACCCGTCCTGAATGCCTGCCGCTGGGCTGTGAACCGGCGCATCCGGATGACCATGCTGCTGGGGCGCGTCTTCACGCAGGAGGCGCACCTGCCGGAGGGGGCGGAGCGGCAACTGACAGACCCGTATGCCGATAAGAACAAGACCCGCAACACGCTCATCATCGTCCTGATCGCTCTCGGCGTGGTATTTGCCCTCTGGGCGCTCAACCTCTTTAACAAGTGGCTGCCGGATGTGTTGCGGCACGGGCCCGCGCCGGCGCCGGCCCTGGCCGTCCCCGGCACAAATACGGCCAGCCAGGCAGCGACGACAGTGAAGGGGGGTATGCCATAACGTGCTTGCCGGGAAAGAGCGCTTTTTGATACCACGGTCTTGTTTACAGGGAGGCATTATGCATAAAACAATCCAACACACCTGGTTTGTCATGTTGCCCGTATTCCTGCTGCTGACAGGAGCCGTGTGGGGCGACACGCTGGAGCTCAAGGGCGGCGACCGGTTCTCCGGGACCATCGAGAGCATCACGACCGGCCAGGTCGTGATGACGACGGCGTATGCCGGAAAGATCACCGTGGCGCGCCACGCCGTGCTGCGGATCGTCACGGACCAACCCGTGATAATTGCCATGGCCAACGGCGACCGTGTGGCGGGAAAGATCGACACGTCGCCGGAGGGCGTCATCACGATCGACACGACCTACGGGAAGCTGCAGTTGACCCATGCGGCGGCCGTCACCACGGCCTGGCTTCCCGGTGCCGCGGATCCCACGCAGCCGCCTCCGCCGCCGGGATATGTCTGGAAGTATTCACTGGCCTTTGACCTGATGGGACACAACGGCAACTCCAAGTCCATCCAGTTCGGCGGTGCGGCGGATGCGATCATGTCCGGGCCGGACACGGACCTGAAGTTCTACGCCAAGGGCGCCTACGGCAAGACCGACGGCCTTGTCTCGGACAATCGCCTGCTGGGCGGCATCGATTTTGAGCGGCGCTTCTCGGGGGTGCAATCCTGGTATGTGCGCGATGAACTGCAGAAGGACGAGGTCCAGGGGTTCCGCTTTCGCAACATGCTGGCCGGCGGCTATGGCTATTACTTCGTCAAGGAGGCCGCCCAGGAACTCCGCTACCGTGTCGGTGTCGGCCACACCTATACCGCGTATGAAGATCTCCTGCGGGAGGATGACTCCAGCGTGTCGTTGGACTTCGGGCTGCGCTTCCTGCAGAAGTTCGGAGCGCATGCCGTGTTGACGTCGGAGGTCACCCTGCAGCCGTCGGTCGACGATTTCTCCAACTACTACGCCACGCACGAGAGCAAGCTCGCGATCCCGCTGACAATCCCGAATCTCACGCAGGAGTTCGGACTTGCCAACCAGTACGTGAGCCAGCCCGGCGTGGACAAAAAGAAGCTCGATACGATATACTTCACGCGCACGCGACTGGCTTGGTAATCGCGCGGTTCCTGCGCGATTTTTGTTGGGACCGAACGCGAGGCGTGTGCTGAAAAACGCCCGGGGCGGGCGAAATACTCGCGCCGCGGCCGACGGCCGCGGCGCGAATGGCTCTGACTAAAACAGACTTTTCGCCGCCTTGACCACGTCGTCCGCGTTCGGCAGGAAGGCCTTTTCGAGCACGTAGGCCTGCGGCGCGATGCCGTCCTTGGCGCCGACGCGCAGCACCGGGGCATCCAGCGAATCGAACGCCTCGGCCATGATGCGCGAGGCGATCTCGCCGGTGAAGCTGCCGATCCCGACGCACTGGCTCACCACCACGCAGCGCCCGGTTTTGCGCACAGAGGCCAGCACGGTCTCCATGTCGAGCGGCACCAGCGAGCGAAGATCGACGACTTCGGCGTCGATCTTCGCTTCGGAAAGCGTTTCGGCGGCCTTGAGGCAGTCGAGGAGCGCCGGGCCCCAGGTCACGATGGTCAGGTCCCTGCCCGGCCGCTTCACATCCGCCACGCCGATCGGCACCAGGTGCTCGCCCTCGGGCACCGGCCCCTTGACGTTGTAGAGCAGCTGCGACTCCACGAACAGGACGGGGTTGTTGTCGCGGATGGCGCTCTTGAGCATCCCCTTGGCGTCGGCCGGCGTGGCCGGGTAGAGGACGTACAGCCCCGGGATGTGCGTGAAGACAGACTCCAGCGTCTGGGAGTGCTGGCCGCCGTATCCCTTGCCGCCACCGACGCTGGCGCGGTAGACCAGCGGCACCTCGACGTTGGCGCCGGACATGTAGTGCCACTTGGCCGCCTGGTTGCTGATCTGGTCCGAGGCCATGAGCGCGAAATCCATGTACATCAGCTCGGCCACGGGGCGCTGGCCCGTCATGGCCGCGCCCACGGCGGTGCCGCAGATCGCCGCCTCGGAGATCGGCGTGTTGAACACGCGCTGCCGGCCAAAGGAATCGATCAGCCCCTTGGTCAGCTTGAAGGCGCCTCCGTACTCGGCCACGTCTTCGCCGTAGACCACCACGCGGCTGTCGCGCAGCATCTCCTCGGTCAGCGCTTCCTTGAGGGCATCCTTGTAGGTGAGCTGGCCATCGACCCGCTTGATCGGCGCCAGCGGGTTGATGAGCGTCGGCGTGGCAAAAACAGCCGGCACCTGATCCACGCGGGTGTCGGTGTACATGTACTTGATCACGTCGCGCGGGTCCGGGTCGGCCGAGACCGCGGCCCGGCCGGCGGCGCGGGCGTTGCGGTCCGCGACCTTCTCCCTGAGCGCGGCCAGCGTCCCGGCGTTGAGCACGCCGGCTTCGAGCAGCTGCTTTTCGAAGGTCACGAGCGGATCGACTGCGCGCCAGGCGGTCTCCTCGTCCTTGGTGCGGTACTCGTTGCGCGGGTCGCTGAGCGAGTGGCCGTAGTAGCGGTAGGTGTCGAACTCCAGCAGCACGGGCCCCTTGCCGGCGCGGCAGAGCGCGGCGGCGCGGTGCATGGCGTCGAGGCAGGCGAGCACGTCCATGCCGTTGACCACCTCGGCGTGCATGTTGCTGTCGCTGAAGCCGGCGGCGCGGCGCGCCATGTCCGAGATCCCCGTGACCTCGGCATCGGCGCGGCCGGTCATGCCGTAGTGGTTGTTGATCAGCGCGTAGACAATGGGGAGGCCGAAGGCCTTGTCCTTGGCATAGCGCGGGTCGGTCAGCTGCCCCATGTTGGCCCAGTTGAGCGATTCCAGCACCACGCCGTTGGCATAGGCGCCATCGCCGGCAAAGCAGCAGGTCATGCGGCCATTGCGGAAATAGCGCGCGCTCATGGCCGCGCCCGTGGCGATCGGCACGCCGCCGCCGACGATGGCATTGGCGCCCAGGTGCCCGACGCGGAAATCGGCGATGTGCATGCCGCCGCCGCGCCCCTTGCAGTACCCGTCTTCCTTGCCGAAGAGCTCGGCAATGGCGCGGTACACGTGGTCCTCCATGGCGGCATTGAGCAGCTCCGGCCCGCCGGCGGCGGCGCAGCCGGGCACGCGCGCCTGGCGCTCGGCGTCGGACATGCCGCGGATGGCCACGCACCCCTTGGCCAGCGAATCGCCGTGGCCGCGGTGGGTGGAGGTGACGTAGTCGTCGTAGTTCATCCCGGAGCAGCAGCCGACCGCCGTGGCTTCCTGGCCGATGGAGACGTGCGTCGGGCCGCGGTAGTCGTAGCCGGCGCAGGACGGGTAGGCCCCGGTGCGGAGCTTGACGATCATCTCCTCGAATTCGCGGATGATCAGCATGTCCTCGAGCAGGCTGATGGCCTGAGGCGCGGTCAGCAGGCCGCCCTTGATCGCGTCCTTGAGCGTGCCGCGGTACTGGTAGGCGGGTATCTTGCCGCAGTCGATGATGTGCGGCTTGAAGTCCGGGATCAGTGTGCTGAGGTAGTTGGGCATGTTATTTCCTTTCGTAGAAGCATGCATGGGTCATGCCGTGATGACTTGTACATTCGCAGTTTGAAAACGTTCCAGGTCCGCGGCCGGCGCCTGGCGGTCGGTGATCAGCACGTCGAGGTCGGCGGCGGCGGCAAAGCACACCAGGCTGGGCTTGCCGAACTTGGCGGCATCGCACAGCAGCACGACGCGGTTGGCGCGGGCAATGGCAAGCTCCTTGGTGAAGGCCTCGGCCGGATCCGTGGTCGTGAGGCCGTCCGTGAACGAAAGTCCGACGGTGCCGATAAAGGCCACGTCGGAATGGGTGGCTGCCAGCACGTGGCGGGAGAGGGGACCGACGAAGGTCTGGCTCAGGCGGCGGAACTCGCCGCCTGCCAGGATCACGCGCGGCCCGGTGCCGCTGAAGGCATGCGCCACACGCAGGGAGTTCGTGACCACGGTCAGCTGCGTGAACGTCTGCAGCCGGCGCGCCAGCGCCAGCACCGTGCTGCCGCCATCAAGATAGACCGTGTCCTTGGGGCGCACGAACTGGAGAGCCGCCTCGGCAATGGCTTCCTTTTCGGCGGCTGCGATGGAGGTCTTGTCATCAAAGAGCGGCTCTTCCAGCGTGCCTTCAATGGCTACAGCGCCGCCGTGCACACGCTGCAACACGCCGTGTCGCTCCAGTTCCTCGAGGTCGCGACGAATGGTGGCAGCTGAAACCCGGAAGGTTTCAGACAACTCGTCAACTCTCGCAACCCGTTGATCTCGAACGAGTTCTCGAATGCGTTGGTGTCGCTCTGCGGCAAGGCCTGTATTTGCGTCTGTGCTCATTCGTGCTCGTATAGTCAAACAAACGATCAGCATTATGCACAAACGTTAGCAGGCTGGCAATGGTTATTTGGATCATTCTTCTGCCACACCTGCCACTGAAATCGCGCAAATCACAGTCACACGTTGGCAGCAAGGTGGCAGAGGCGTCTCGCCTCTGCATTCAAACAGCCAGCGGCGAGACGCCGCTGCCATTTTCGTTTCTGCCTGCCAACGTGTAACTGACCCATTACGATGCGCGCCCTGTTTTCTGTTGCCGGCGGCCACCGGTTTGGGTACGATTTAAGCCTAACGAGATCATGCAATGAGAGGAGGCCTTTTCTGGCAGTTCGAACACAAAAAACGGTCAAGTACAAGCGAGTTCTGTTGAAACTGAGCGGGGAAGTGCTGGGAAGCCGCGACAGCGGCGAATGCATCGATCTTGATATTGTGGCGGGAATTGCCCGGCGCGTGAAAGGGGTTGCAGACCTCGGCGTGCAGATCGCGATTGTGCTGGGGGGCGGCAACATCTTCCGCGGCATCAAGGGCGAGTCCAGGGGGATCGCGCGCACCTCCGGCGACTACATGGGCATGCTGGCGACCATCATCAACGGCCTGGCCCTGCAGAATGCCCTGGAGCAGATGGGCGTGCAGACGCGGCTGCAGACCGCCATCGAGATGCCCAAGGTGGCGGAAGGGTACGTCCAGCGGCGCGCGCTGCGCCATTTGGAGAAGGGGCGGATCGTCATTTTTGCGGGCGGCACGGGCAACCCCTACTTCAGCACGGACACGGCCGCTGCGCTGCGCGCCAGCGAGATCGGCGCCGAGGTGCTGGTCAAGGCCACCAAGGTGGACGGCGTATATTCGGACAACCCCCAGACCAATCCCAAGGCCCGCCGCTACACGGTGCTGGGCTACCAGGAGGCGCTGGAGCGGCGCCTGAAGGTCATGGACTCGGCTGCGTTTGCGCTGTGCATGGACAATCGCGTGCCGATCATCGTTTGTGATTTCTTTGACAAGAATGCCCTGGTGCGGGCGGTGCGCGGCGAGCGGGTCGGCACGCTGGTAACCGACATCTCCAGGGCGCAGAGCAGGCAGGAGTAAATGCATGAACAGCGTGGATGATGTGCTGCTGGATGCCGAAGAGAAGATGGACAATTCGGCCAAGGTTCTGAAGGATCAGTTTGCCGGCCTGCGCACGGGCAAGGCCTCGCCGGCGCTGGTCGAAAACGTGCAGGTGCAGTACTACGGCACGCCGACGCGCCTGCGCGACATCGCTGGCATCTCGGCGCCCGAGCCGCGCCTGCTGGTGATCAACCCGTATGACCCGAATGCGCACGCCGACATTGAGAAGGCGATTCTGGGCGCGAACATCGGCGTGACGCCGCTGAACGACGGCCGCGTGATCCGCATCCCGATCCCCGAGTTGAGCGAAGAGCGGCGCAAGGAGATTGTCAAGGTGGCGCGGCGCCAGGCCGAGGAGGCGCGGGTCGCCATCCGCAACGTCCGGCGCGATGCCAACGACGCTGTCAAGGCGCTGCAGAAGAACGGAAAGGTCTCCGAGGATGAGCGCGACCAGGCGCTGACCGACGTGCAGAAGAGCACCGACGCGCACATCGCGAAAATCGACGCCGAAGTGAAGAGCAAGGAAGCGGAACTGATGGTTGTGTAACCGCCGGACCTTCTGTAGGATACATTTTTGACAAGGGGAGAACTGACATGGCCGACGAAAATTCAGAACAAGCGATTCCGCCGAAGGTCGTGCCGCCGCAGATCCGCATTCTTGGCGCAGCAGCCGGCAGCGCGGAATCGCCCACGGTGCGCGCGCAGGCAGTCTCTTCCGCTGGCGTGCCCGCGCCTGTTCCCCGCACGGTGCGACTGAAGCCGATCGGCGCGGCTCCTGCCGGCGGCATTCCTGCGGCATCGTCCGGCCCCGGCCTGTCTCCTGCCGCGCAGTCTGACGCCGCTGTCGCCGGGGCGGCTGTGGATGCGGTCAAGCGCATGACCGCCCGCATCGCCGTGCTGTCCGGCGAGGCCGATGCCGGTAAAAAGCGCACCGGACATCTCGTAAGCGGCGATTCCGGCGCCAAGAAAGCCACGGCAGCCATCGCCCCCATCAGCGTCATGGATAGCGAGACGACGGTCAAGAAGGTGACGTCGCGCATTCAAATGTCGGCAACGGTCGCCATTCCGGAACTGTCGGACACGCCCAAGACAATCAAGATCAAGCCCCTGTCCGGCACGCAGCCCGTGGGTGGCACGCAGCCGGTTCCGCTGGTGGAACCGCCGGCGGTGGTTGGCCAAACTGCGGCACAGATTGCGGCGGGCAAATCCAAGACCTCTCGAATCCCGCTTGAGTCGGCCATGTCGATGCCGCAGGCAGGAGGGGCTTCAACTTCCGATCCGTCGGGCGGCGCCCCCAAGACCATCAAGCTGAAGCGCCCCGGTGAAATGTCGACCATCAAGGTTTCGGTTCCCGGAGCGAGCCCTTCCGCAACATCCACATCCGCCGCTGCCGCTGGTGGTCAGCCGCCGGATAACAGCTCCATTACACAGAAAAAAACCATTCGCGTAAAGCGCCCTTCCTCCCCTGCGGCAGCTTCCATGGCGGAAGGCGGCGCGGGCGGCGAGCCGGGGGCTTTGTCCCCGGCGGGGATGTCTCCGGTGGCGTTTGCTCCAGCTGCTCCCGAGCGCGGCACGGGGTGGTTTATCGCACTGGCCGTGGCCTGCATCCTGATCGCCATCGGCGTGGCGGGCGTATTCTTCGTCCAGTTGTACGGATCGGCACCGAACACGCAGCTCGACGCGCAGTATCAGAAGGGATGACGTTCACCGCCGGCGAACGTCATCACGCAGGCGGGCAGAACGGCCGAACCTCGTCAATCTGCCGCGCATTGCAGAGCAGCATGACCAGCCTGTCGATGCCCAGCGCGATGCCGCCGCAGGGCGGAAGTCCTCGCGTCAGGGCGGCCAGGAACGGTTCATCCAGCGGATAGGCGGCCCGGCCGGCGGTTTGCCGATCTCGATTGCATTCTTGAAATCGTTTCCGCTGCGTTGCGGCATCGGTCAGTTCGCTGTAGGCATTGGCGATCTCCAACCCGCCCAGGTAGAGTTCCCAGCGTTCCGCCACGGCAGGGTCGCCGGGCTTGAGACGTGCCAGAGCGGCTGCCGCGGCCGGGTAATCCATCAGGACACAGGGCTGGCTTGCCGGAAGCGCCGGCTCAACCTTGTTGACCATGTCCAGGTCGAAGCGGTCGGCATCGAATGCCGTCACCGGGTCCCACCCCGCGTGCTGCCGGAAGGCCTCGCGGACCGTCAGCCACGGCCACGGCGTGGAGACGTCGATCTCCTGGCTGCCGCAGATCAGCGTGGTGCCGCCGGCCACCAGCCGCACCACGTAGCGCACCAGCTCTTCGCAGTCGCGCAGGATGTCGGCGTAGTCGGCAGGGGTGCGATACCATTCGAGCATGGTGAACTCCGGCGCATGGCGGGCACCGCGTTCACCCTCGCGGAAACAGGGGCCGATCTGGAATATTCTCTCGTGCCCGGCTGCCAGCAGCCGCTTCATGTGCAGCTCCGGAGACGTGCGCAGCCATGCGCCCCCGCTGGCCGGCGCGTCAATGTGCAGCTCCGGGGCGGGTGCCGGAATGCGCACCGGCGTCTCAACCTCGAGAAAG
>SESD01002074.1_pt1 | contig 10350 bp, 8 predicted proteins | sample 3171411 | NCBI WGS metagenome assembly SESD01 (sample SAMN06051880, study PRJNA518727) | freshwater metagenome | biome: subpolar coniferous forest; feature: holomictic lake; material: water; isolation source: holomictic Lake 442, 16.5 m depth | place: Canada: near Kenora, Ontario | collected...
GCGGAGACTGCTCTTCCCCGTGCGGCCATTGGCATGGTTGTAGTGGGCCAAGCTGCCCGAATCAGAGCCCTGGTGGCAGGTTGCGCAGGCCCCGGTGACACCCGCCAAGGCGTTGTGCTTGGCGTGGGCCCCTGCCACGTTCGGGAACGTGGTCCCACCGGGGGGGCTGACATGACAGGAGGCGCAGTTGGCCAGGGTGAGGGGTGAGCCCCCCTGATGACAGGCGTTGCACAATGGGGAGGGGGCGGTGGGGCTCGTCCCTGACACCGCATGGCAGGTCGCACAGGCACCATTGAAGCCGGCCTGGGAGATGGCGGTATGGCCGGCCCCAAGGAAAGGCACGGGGTGCGGAGCGGTCACCTCGCCGTGGCACTGGGTGTTGTTGTAGCAGCCGGGCGCGGTGCCAGCGGGGGCAGGCGTGGCCGGGTGCCCGGTCGGATTCGCTGCGGCACCTGGGTAGTGGCACTGGACGCAAACCGGGGCGTTGCCGGGATCCACGGTGGCGTGGCTCGCCCCCCCGCCTTCGCGCCAGGGCTTCGCTGGGTGGGGGGCCGCCACGCCGTGGCAGTTGACGCAGGCCCGCAGGCCGCCGGTGGTACTTCGGACAGCAACCGTGAAGTCCCTCCCGTGGCAGATCTGGCAAGCAGCGAAGCCGTCACCCGAGGCACTGGGAGCCCGCTTGGCGTGGAGGCCGTGGGTCCCCGGGGCAGCCCAGCCTGGGACCGGATCGTGGTGGCAGGCGGCGGTGAGGCAGTTGACCTTGGAAGTGCCCCCGGACAGGTCCTGCCCATGGCAGGTCCGGCACTGGTCGGGCGTGGCCAGGGTGTCCGCTGCATGGGCGTTCACATAGGTGGTGGCATGGATGCGGGAGGGGGTTGAGGCGGTTCCCCCAGTTCCCCCGGTACTCCCGCCGCCGCCGCCGCAACCCAGGAAGATGCCCAGCAGGAGGGTGGCAAAGAGCCAAGCCAGTCTGCCCCGCAGATTCCCGATCGAGGCCCGCTTCAGACAAGGACCGACCAGGGCCCATGGGGATGGACAGGTGACCGAGCCGAGATTGGGCTCGCGGGAACATTCAGGAGACAAGGACATGGGAAGAGACCGATCATAGGCTGACTTTCGCTTCCCGGGGCCAGGAAAATTACGCCCCCGTTAAATTGAGACTTATTTAGTCCAAATTATATATAAAAATACGTATAGATTGACCTACCAGGCAAGGGTGAGAGGGCAAAATCTGACTCGTCTTTGACCCGTATCTGCAAGAATACTAAGACCCTCTGTTCAGGCCGAAGCACCCGGCCATGCCATCGTCCACGAGACCGGATCCGCCCCAGGATCCCCATCCTCCCGAGGCCCCCATGCAGCGCCGAACCATCGACGTCGACGAACGCCTGCCCCTGGCGCAGACCGTTCCCCTCAGCCTCCAGCACCTGTTCGCCATGTTCGGCGCCACGGTGCTGGTGCCCTTCCTGTTCAAGGTGAACCCCGCCACCTGCCTCCTCATGAACGGCGTGGGCACATTGATCTACCTGGCCATCGCCAAGGGGCGCATCCCCGCCTACCTGGGCTCCAGCTTCGCCTTCATCTCGCCGGTCTTCGCCGTGATGGCCTCGGGCCTCAGCTACTCTGCGGCCCAGGGCGGGTTCATTGTCTTCGGCCTCATCTTCATCCTGGTCTCCCAGATCGTGCGGGTGGCTGGCACCCGGTGGATCGAGGTGATCTTCCCCCCCGCCGCCATGGGCGCCATCGTGGCAATCATTGGCCTGGAGCTGGCCCCGGTGGCCACCAACATGGCCGGCCTCACCGCCAGCACCGTGCCCCTGGGGATGACCACCAAGCTGGCCCTCATCGTGTCCCTGTCCACCCTGGCCATCACCATCCTGGCCTCGGTCCTGCTGCGCGGGTTCCTCTCTGTGATCCCGGTGCTGCTGGGTGTTGTCGCGGGCTACGTGCTGTCCCTGGTCCTCGGCGTGGTGGACCTTGGGTCCGTGGCGGCCGCCCCCTGGTTCCAGGTGCCCACCCTCTATGCTCCGGTCTTCAACGTCCAGGCCATCCTCATCATCCTGCCCGCCACGCTGGTGGTGCTGGCTGAGCACGTGGGCCATCTGGTGGTGACCGGCAACATCGTGGGCAAGGACCTGGTGAAGGATCCGGGCCTGCACCGCAGCCTCCTCGGCGACGGCATCTCCAACGTGCTGTCGGGCCTCGTCGGCGCCACGCCCAACACCACCTACGGCGAGAACATCGGCGTCATGGCCATCACCAAGGTCTACAGCGTGTGGGTCATCGGCGGCACGGCCATCATCGCCATCCTTGTCTCCTTCTCCGGAAAGCTGTCGGCCCTCATCCGGAGCATCCCGGTGCCGGTCATGGGCGGCGTCTGCATCCTCCTCTTCGGCGTCATCGCCGCCGCCGGCGTGCGGATGCTCATCGAGAAGAAGGTGGACTACACCCGGTCCCGCAACCTGATCCTCACCTCCGTCGTGCTCATCAGCGGCATCAGCGGCGCTGCGGTCAAGCTGGGCACCGTTGAGCTCAAGGGCATGGCCCTGGGCACCGTCGTCGCCATCGGCCTGAGCCTGCTCTTCTGGGGCTTCGACCAGGCGGGCATCGCCAACGACACCGAAACCGCCGAGTAGGGCTCGGCACCTGGGACCGGCCCGGCTGCCTGCTAGGTTGTGGGTGGCTGGGCCCCGCCCCGGGCCAGGAGCCACGCCACCCCACCGGAGGCGCTGAAGGCCGCACCCACGACCACCACGCCCAGCCACCCAAAGCGGCTGAAGGCGGCCGCCGAGGCCAGGGAGCCCGCGGCGCCCCCCAGGAAGTAGCTGGTCATGTAGGCCGCCGTGAGGCGGTTGCGGGCCTCCGGACGGATGCGGTAGATGGCCGCCTGGTTGCTGATGTGAATGCCCTGGATGGCAAAGTCCAGCAGCAGGACACCTGCCAGGAAAAGGCCCATGGAGCGGCCCACCAAGGCCAGGGGCACCCAGGACACCAGGAGGAGCGCCAGGCCGCCCCCGGTGGCCCAGTGGCCCTTCCCCCGGTCCGCCAGGCGGCCGGCGCTGGAGGCGGCCAGGGCTCCCGCCGCGCCCACCAGACCGAAGAGGCCGATGCTGCTGGGGGACAGCCGGTGGGGCGGCCCCGCCAGGAGGAAGGCCATAGAGGTCCAGAACACGCTGAAGGTGCCGAAGGCCGCCGCCCCCAGGAGGGCCCGGAGCCGCAACACCGGCTCCTCTCGGAACAGCGCAAAGATCGACAGGATCAGGCGGAAGTAGGAGAGGTCCACGGGCTGATGGTGCTTGGGCAGGGCTCGCCGCAGGACGAAGGCGACCCCCACCATCGCCCCCGCGCCGACGAAATAGACCGTGCGCCAGGTCCCCAGGGAGGTCAGGGCCCCGGCCACCGTGCGGGCGAAGAGGATGCCCAGGAGCAGGCCGCTCATGACCGTCCCCACCACCTTGCCCCGCTGATCCGGGGAGGCCAGGGTGGCCGCATAGGGCACCAGGATTTGGGCCACCACCGAGAAGAGGCCCGTCAGCGCCGTGCCCACCAGCACCAGGGTCAGGTTGGGCGCCAGCGCCACCGTCAGCAGACCCGCCGCCGATAGAACAGACATCAGCGTGATGAGGGCCCGGCGCTCGAAGAGGTCCCCCAACGGCACAATGAACAGCAGGCCCGTGGCATAACCCAACTGGGCCGTCGTGACGATTCCCCCCGCCTGGGCCGTGGACAGGTGAAGGTCCACAGCCAACGTGGGCAGCAGCGGCTGGGCGAAATAGTTGCTCGCCACCGCCAGGCCCGTGGCCGCAGCCATGATCAGGACCAGTGGGAGGGACAGGCCCTGGGACTCAGTGGCGGTGGACATTTCAGAAAGCCTCTCACCGATTCCTGTTCCCCGCCGCCCCTTTCCGCCCCCCACGCCCCCCTGCATCCCAGTCCCCAACCCGCTAGACTGGACCTGCGTGCCCATAGCTCAGGTGGATAGAGCAGCAGCCTTCTAAGCTGCAGGTCGTTGGTTCGAGTCCAACTGGGCGCACCAGCGCCCAGTTGGACTCGGACCAACGACCTCCCGCGCAATCCCGGTGGCCAGGACAGGTCGGTCGGGGCGATGATGACCGGGTAGGCCGCTCTCCCTTCCCGGAGGTCCCATGCATGTTCTGCGCACCGCCCTGGTTGTCACTGTGCTGGCGGGGCTGGCTCCCCTCCAGGCGGCGCCGCCCACCTCCCGTCGCCAGTGGGATCTCTCGCCCTTCAGTTGGCTCAGGCGCAGCCCTGCGGAGCCAGGGGCAGCGCCCAACAGTCATCCCATCCAGGTCAGCCCCAAGGCTCTGGAGCAGGCGCTGGGCACCGTGATGGTCGCAATTCCTGAAGGCGACGAGCATCTTTTCGACCCCAACGAGTCCGCCGACCTGAGCCGGCCCCTCTCCGAAGCCCTCGCCGTGGCCCGCCCAGGAGAGGACATTGAGCTCGTCAGCACCACCAAGCGCACTGGCGCCGTCTCATCCTATGCCCTGACCGTGACGGCCCGGGTCTTCGTGGTGGATGGCAAGCTGAACATCCTGATCCATGACGCCCGCCTGGATGTCGCTTTTGCGTACACCCTGACCCTCCAGATGCCCCAGTACAAGTTCGGCTCCCGCACCAAAGCCAGCGCTGTAGCGCTGAAGGCCGAAGGCGCTGAGAACCGCCGCCCGGACTGGGTGGTCCTGCCCCTGACCGCAGTGGCCCCACCGCCCCTCGTGGTCGCAGCACCCGCCCCTGCGGCCACGCCTGCGCCGCCAAGGCCCGCTCCAGCCCCCGCACCGTCCCCGAGCCTGGAGCAGCGCTTCCTTCGCCTGAAGCAGCTGCGAGAGCAGAACCTCATCACGGAAGAGGAGTTTGCCAAGCGAAAACAGGAGCTGCTGAAGGAGCTCTGAGGAGGCTTCTCTCCCCAGTGAATCTCCCGGGAATACAGCAATAGATTTCTTTCGACTGCTATAATTTTCAGACCATATGTCCACTCCTGCGCCCGCCCAACCCATTCAGACCCGACTGGCCGAGGCCTACCACGAGCTTCCGGAGGCCATGCGGCGCATCGCCGATGCGCTGATGTCGGATCCGCTCCTGGGCGCTCTCTGGGGCATCGAGTCCATGGCGGATCGCGCCGAGGTAAGCGTCGGTACGGTGGTCCGCTTTGCAAAGCGCCTGGGCTATCGCGGCTTCAGCGAGTTCCGCGATGCACTGCGGGAGGCCTGCCAGGCCCGCAGCGGTGACTCTGATCTGGAGTCCATGGAGTCCCCCACGGATGTGTTCGGCACGCTGGCGGAAGTGGCTCGGCGGGATGGCGAGAACCTGGCCCGCCTCATCCAGATGGTGGATCAGCCCACCCTGGAATCGGCAGCACGGATGCTCGTGCAGGCCCACCACCGGGTCATTCTGGGCCGGGGCGTCTCCCATGTCATGAGCCTGGTCATGGCCCTCTACCTCACCCAGGCGGGCCTGCCCTGCATCGCGGCCATTCCCTCGGACTTCTCCAACCAGGTGGCGAACCTGGACTCCCACGACCTGCTGGTGGTCCTCAGCTTCGCCCCCTACAGCCGCGAGACCATCGACTCAGCCATCTTCGCGCGGAGCAACGGCATTCCAGTGCTGGCCTTCTCCGACCGCGCCGACTCGCCACTGAAGGGCCACGCCGACATCCTGATTCCCGTGCCCAGCGAGGACCTCCTCTTCAGCTGCAGCATCACCACCTTCGCCGCCCTGGCCCATGCCTTCGCCATCGTGCTAGCCGCCCAGGACCACGCCGGCACCCTCAAGCGCCTCAAGGCTGCGGATAAGGTGGCCCAGCCGCTCTTCATGAACCACTGGCTGCCCATGCAGCCCGGCGCCTTCAACCTGGGCCGCTCCAAGAAGCGCTAAGCAGCGCGCGGAGCCCCGCTCCACTGCCCAGGAGGCCCCGTGTCCAGTCCGAGCCGTGAGCAGCTCTTGCGCCACCTCCGCCGGGCGAATGAAGTGGCCGCAGCCGCTGTCAGCCAGGGGCACCACCCCTTCGGCGCCCTGCTGGTGGGGCCGGACCATGAGACGGTCCTGCTGGAGCAGGCCAATGTCAACACGGTGAACCACGCGGAGGCCGTGCTGGCCCGCACCGCCGATACGAACTTCACCCCGGCGTACCTGGCGGACTGCACCCTCTACACCACCGTCGAGCCCTGCGCCATGTGCGCCGGCACCCTCTACTGGGCCAACATCGGGCGCCTGGTCTACGGCCTGGATGAGGGCCGCCTGCGGGCCTTCACGGGCAACCACCCAGAGAACCCCACCCTGGACCTGCCCTGCCGCGACCTCTTCGCCAGGGGCCAGAAGGCCATCGAAGTGATCGGTCCTGTGCCGGAGGTGGAGGCCGAGATCGCCGCCCTCCACCAGACCTTCTGGCGGATCTAGAAAGTCAGCTGATCGTAGGCGGGCGAACCCACCTCGACCCAGGTCTCACGACCGTAGCGGATGATGTTCCCGAAGATGAAGATCAGCGGGGAGGTCGTGGCATTGCCTGGGAACAAGCCGATGATCCAGGGGTGGGCGGCGTTCAGTTCGAAGCCCTCCGTGGCCTGGGCGCGCTCGGTGAGGCCATTCATGTAGGCCTGAGCGTAGTCCAGGGCACCCTCGATGGTCACCACCTGCATCCCCTCGGCGGTGTAGCTCCGACCGAGGTTGCTCCGTAGGAACATGGCGGGCTCGGCGAGGAGGCGCACGTGGGACGTGGGGTAGGCGGTGCGGAAGGCTTGCAGCAGGGCGTCAGCAGAGTAGGTCATGGGTTGCCTCAAAGGCGTTGGAACAGGGTTGGACGGAGCTAGAAGCGCATCTCGCGGTTGTAGGGCTTGCCCAGGTCCGTGGGGCCCAGCTGCCGGGCCTTGCGGGCCAGGGCCAGGACGACGATGACCAGCACGTAGGGCAGCATGACGGCGAACTCGTAGGGGAACTTGATGCCCCACACCTGCATGGAGAGCTGGAAGGACTGGGCGATGCTGAAGAGCAGGGCGCCGCCCAGGATGCCCAGGGGGCTCCAGCGGCCGAAGTAGACGAGGGCCACCGCGATGAAGCCCCGGCCCGCCACCAGATCATCCGAGAACATCTTGGCCTGGCACAGCGACAGGTAGGCCCCGGCGAGACCCGCCATGGCGCCACCCAGCATGAGGGCCTGATAGCGGATGAGGTCTACGTGGATGCCCATGGTGTCGGCGGCGCGGGGGTGGGTGCCCACGGCCCGCACCTTGAGGCCCCAGGGCGTCTTGTAGAGCAGGAACCAGCAGGCGGGCACCAGCAGCAGGGCCGTGTAGGTGAGGGCGTTGTGATTGAAGAGGACGCCGCCGAGGAAGGGAATCTTGGAGAGGCCGGGGATGGCGATGGCCGCCATGCCCTCCACCCCGGTGACGCCCCCCACGAAGTGGCGGAAGAGGGTACCGGCCAAGCCCCAGCCCAGCATCTGCAGGCCGATGCCCGCGATGCCCTGGGAGGCCCGGAAGGTCACGGTCACCAGGGCGAAGACCACGCCCATGGCGGCACCCACCGCCATGGCGGCGCCCAGGCCAAGGACGTTCCCGTAGGCGGCCCAGGGGCTGGCCTTGAGGGTGAAGGGCACCATGAAGCCCAGGAAGGCGCCCATGCACATGATGCCGTCACAGCCCAGGTTGAAGACACCGGCCCGCTGGTTGAAGTTCTCCCCCAGGGCCGCCAGCAGCAGGGCCACGGAGAAGGGCACCGCCAGGCAGAGGACGTTGTAGATCATCAGTCCGGCGCTCATGACTGGACTCCTTTCCCGGCCTTGGGTGCCGAGGGCGAGAACCGCGCGAACCACCGGAAGAAGCGCTCCTGGGCGTAGGGATTCCGCAGGAAGCTCTGGGCGCTGACGATGGAGAGGATGATCACGCCCTGCAGCACCAGCACCATGTTGGCGGGCACGGAGGCCGAGCGCTGGGTCATGTCAGCACCGATGAGGAGGATGCCGAAGAAGATGGAGGACGGGATGATGCCGCCCGGGTGCAGCATGCCAAAGAGGGCCACCACGATGCCCGCAAAGCCGTAGCCCGAGGAGATGCCCTCGATGGCCCGGTGGTGCACGCCCGAGACCTCCACGGCCCCGGCCAGGCCTGCAAAGCCGCCGGCCATGAGCATGGCGACGATGAGGTAGCGCTCCACGGGCACGCCGGCGTAGCGGGCGGCCTTGGCCCCGGCCCCGGCGGTGCGCATGCGATAGCCCAGGGTGGTCTTCCAGAGCAGCATCCACACCAGCAACGCCGCCACCAGGGCCACGATAAAGCCCATGTGAATGCGCGTCCCGGGAATGATCGTGTCCAGGAAGGCCAGCTCCGGGAGGCGCATGGACTGGGGCGTGCCGGAGCCCGTCTCCAGCTCATTGGGGTCCAGCATGGGGCCCCGCAGGAGGAAGGTGTACACCTGGGCGGCGATGTAGTTGAGCATCACGGTGCTGAGGATCTCGTTCACCTGCAGCTTGGCCTTCAGCCACCCGGCGACGCCGCCCCAGAGGGCCCCGGCCAGGGCCCCCGCCATGAGGGTGGCGGGCAGCAGGATGGCCTTGGGGGCGTGCGGCATGGCCAGGGCCATGGCTGTGGAGGCGATGACGCCCATCTGAATCTGGCCCTCGGCGCCGATGTTCAGGATGCCGCTGCGGAAGGAGATGGCGATGCCCAGGGCCACCAGCATCAGGGGCACGGAGCGCACCAGGACTTCCGTCACGCCGAACAGATCCGACAGCGGCCCCGTGAGGATGGTCTTGTAGGTGGCCAGCGGACTCGCGCCGATGGAGAACAGCACCAGCGCCACCAGCAGGGCGGCGATGAGCGTCACGGCGAGGATGATGGCGCCGGAGTAGAGGATCTTGTTCCTATTCATGGGCCACTCCAGCCGGCGTTGCTACCGGTCCATCACCAGGGGAATCCGGGTCTGCGAGGCCGGCCATGAGGATGCCCAGGCGCTCCCGGGTGGCTTCCACCGCCGGCAGGACCTTGAGGATCTTCCCCTTGTAGATGACCGCAATGCGGTCCGAGAGGTTCATGACCTCCTCCAGTTCCTCGGAGATCAGCAGGATCCCGATGCCCTCCCGGCGCCGCGCCAGGAGCTGCTCGTGGATGAACTCCTGGGCGCCCATGTCGATGCCCCGGGTGGGGTAGACCGCCACCAGGGCCTTGGGCTCTCGGCTGATCTCCCGGGCCAGGATCACCTTCTGGATGTTGCCCCCGGACAAGGAGCCCGTCGCCGTGCTGGTGGAGGGACAGCGGATGTCGAAGCGCTCCTTGAGCATCTCGGCATTGCTGTCGATGGCCTTACGCCGCAGGAAGGCCATCTTGCTGAAGCGGGGCTCGGCGAAGTCCTTGAGGATGAGGTTGTCCTTCACCGAGAAAGAAGGAACGATGCCTTCCGTCTGCCGGTCCTCGGGCACATAGCCCATGCCGGCCTGGATGATCTCCCGGGGGGTGCGGTTCGCCAGATCCTTGTCCTCGAAGAGCATCTGCCCGGACTCCACCGGCCGCAGGCCCGCCAGGGCGTCAGCAAACTCGCGCTGGCCATTGCCGGAGACGCCGGCCATGCCGAGGATCTCACCAGCCCGCAGCTCCAGGTTGAAGCCGTCCAGCACCAGGTTGCCCCGGTCACCCCGGACGCAGAGGTTCCGCACCGAGAGGAGGGGCTCACCCTGGGGGCCGCTGCCTTCGTTGCGGGGCAGGACCACGTCGTGGCCCGTCATGAGGGCGGCCAGCTCCGAGGACTCGTGGTTGGCCGTCTGGCCGTTGAAGACCACGGCGCCATGGCGCAGGATCGACACCCGATTGGAGAGGGCCTTCACCTCGTTGAGCTTGTGGCTGATGAAGATGATGGCCAGCTCCGAGGCCATGCGCTGGAGCCGCTCGATGAGGTCATCGGTCTCCTGGGGCGTGAGGGCCGAGGTGGGCTCATCCAGGATCAGCAGCCGGGCGCCCAGGCAGAGGGTCTTCACCAGCTCCACCCGCTGTTGTTCACCCACGGACAGCTGCCAGATGTAGGCGTCGGGATTCACGGGCAGCTCGTAGCGCTCGGAGACCTCACGAATCCGCTTGGCCGCACCCTTGATATCGAGGTTCATGAAGTGGTGGAGCTCTTTCAGGCCCAGGGCCAGGTTCTCGGCCACGGTCATGTTGGGCACGAGCATGAAGTGCTGGTGCACCATGCCGATGCCCCGGGCATAGGCATCCCCGGGGGCGCGGAAGTGAACCGCCTCGCCATTCACGGAGATGGTCCCGGTGTCCGGCTGGTAGAGGCCCATGATGATGTTCATGAGGGTGGTCTTGCCCGCACCGTTCTCGCCCACCAGGGCCAGCACTTCGC
>SESD01002075.1_pt1 | contig 10349 bp, 9 predicted proteins | sample 3171411 | NCBI WGS metagenome assembly SESD01 (sample SAMN06051880, study PRJNA518727) | freshwater metagenome | biome: subpolar coniferous forest; feature: holomictic lake; material: water; isolation source: holomictic Lake 442, 16.5 m depth | place: Canada: near Kenora, Ontario | collected...
TTTTTCCAGCTCTCCAGTTCTTCTTCCAAGAAGGTCGCGAGGTCCGCGCTGCGCGGGGTCAGCATCATCCCCAAAATTTCGGGCGTGGGCGCACCCACGGACATGGCTGCGGGGGTGCTCATGATGGAGGTGAGGGTGCGCGTCAGGGCCGGGAAGTCAATGGCGAATTGCTGGGCGATCATTCCTCCCATCGAGACACCCACCACGTGAACGGGACCCAACTTCAATCCCTCCACCACGGCGGCGGCGTCAGCTGCCATGTCGGACAAAAGATAGGGGGCGCTTTCGGTGCCGCCGAGAATTCCTTCGGGGGTGGGTAATCCCGCCGCGGTGAACCAGGTCGAGAGGCCCACGTCACGGTTATCCCAGCTGGTCACGAAATATCCACGCGATACCAATGCCTGAATAAAGGCGTCGTCCCAGGTAACTACTTGGGCACCGAGTCCGCACACCAAGATCAGCGCGGGGTCGGCGGGATTGCCCCACTGTTCGTAGAAGATGTCTATTCCGTTGGCGTGAATCGTGGGCATACCTGCCCCTTTCTGACTACGAGGCGGAGAAGCTCTTCACCTGTTCGATCAAGGACGCGTCGGTCTGGCCGAGTTGCGGCAAAGGATGCACCTGCAAGTGCGTGACGCCCGATTCTTTGAACGCGGCCACGCGCTCGGCGACGTAGCTCGCCGGACCACACAGGGAGGTCAATTCGCAGAACTCGTCCGGCACGGCGGCTTCGGCTTCGCGCTTCTTGCCCGAGAGGTAGAGCTCCTGGATTACTTTGGCTTCTTTTTCGTAACCGTAGCGACAGGCCACATCGTTGTAGAAGTTGCGACCCACCGCACCCATGCCACCGACGTAGAGAGCAATCATCGAACGCTGCAAGTTGCGTAGCTTGATGATGTCCTCGCCTTCGCCAATGGCCAAGAGTCCGCCGGCGGTGATCATCATGTCACCGAGTCCGGCGTCACGCTTCGCCATGCCGGCGTTGAGTGAATCACCCCAGACGTCCTTGGCCTTTTCGGGGATGTACAAAATAGGAATCCACCCGTTCGCGATCTCCGCGGTGAGTTCCACGTTCTTTTCGCCCAGGGAGGCGACCCAGACGGGGATTTCGTTGCGCACGGGGTGGTTAATCATCTTGAGGGCCTTGCCCAAGCCCGTTCCCTTTTCGGTGGGCAGGGGGAGTTGGTAATAACGACCATCGTGGACCACCGGCGCTTCGCGCTTCCACACCTGGCGACAGATATCGATAATTTCGCGCGTGCGGCCAATGGGGGCGTCGAAGGGAACTCCGTGAAAGCCTTCGATGACCTGTGGACCCGAGGAGCCCAGTCCAAGGTGAAAGCGACCGTCCGAGAGAGCGTCGATGCCGGCCGCGGTCATACCGATCAGGGTGGGGGTGCGGGTGTAAATCGGCATAATGGCTGAACCAATTTCCACCGTGGAGGTGGTAGCGGCCAAGTAGCCCATCATCGAGGGGCTATCGAAGGAGTACAGCTCGGCGACCCAAATCAAATCAAGGCCCGCGGACTCCATGTCGCGGACCGACTGGGCGGTCTGCTTGAAGTTAGACGAGTAACTCAGCATGGTGGAAATCTTCACGAGGGCTCCTTATTCGAGGTGCCAAAGTCTGCCACATTCACCACCTCCGCCGAGGTGAAGGTCACCCCTAGGAGGCGATGGCGCAGCGGTTAGGGCCGTATTCCAAGGCGGCGCCGGCCTCGTGGTCGTAGGCCACTAAGCCCGCGTTGCAACGAACAATTTCTTGATAATTCGGTGGTTGCGGGGTAATGCGACCAATGGCCCACTCCACGAAGTTTTCTTCGCTCATGGACAGCGCCGCGAGACTGCGACGAAGTTCGCCCAGGGTGGCGGTAACGAACTCGTCGGAAGGAATGATGACCGACTGGCCGACGTGGGCGGGCAGAACCAAGAGTTCGTCCGGCAGCACGAGAACGCGTTCGTGCAAACTGCGATATAAGGACCGCGCGAAGGCTTCAGCCTGATCGGCCAAATCCGGTCGCCCCACCGATTCGAGGAACAAGGTGTCACCGGTGAACAGAGCGGCTTCGCCAAGGCGAAAGACGGTGGAACCTTCGGTGTGGCCCGGGGCACTCACCGCCGAGACGGCAAGTTCAATCTCTCCACCGAACGACACCGTCATCCCGTCGCGGACCGGAGTGAACTCGTACGCGAAGGGATCCGCCGGATTCAGAACTAGATCGGCGTGCGCGGCCACGGCTAAACGACGAGCGCCACTGAGGTGGTCGGCGTGGAGGTGGGTGTCGAAGACGTGAGTAATCACCGCGCCCTGGGCGGCCGCGTGGTCGAGATATTGCTCGATGTCGCGTGAGGGGTCAATGACCACCGCCACTGCGTGAGCCGCAATCACGTAACTCAAGCAGCCCTTACCCCGACGGCGAAACTGCGTGACGCTGACGCCGCCAATATCACGGGTGATGGAATCGTAGACCGTCCCCCAGGTGCTCATGCCACCGTCGAGAACATCCGCGTCGATACCCGCGGAACGGAGAATCTCCGCCCCCGACTGCGCACGAGCCCCTTTGGCGCACACCACAACTATCCCGTGCTCGTGTGGCGGCAAGGAGGAAATTGAATCGGCCAGCTCACCCAACGGGAAGTTCACGGCGCCGGGGATCGCCCAGGAAGCAAACTCGTCGGGTTCACGAACATCCAGCAAGAGTGGAGGATGCTCGGCGTCAATACGCCCGAGAAACTCTGTTCCCCCTAGCAAATGAATTTCGCTCACCGCTAGTAGCGTAGGACCGTATTCGCGTTTTATACGCTAGAAAACTTTACGTTCGCATAACAATTTGGAGGTCGCTATGTCACCAGTCCGCACTATTTCCCCCCTCGAAGTAGACGAGCTTCTCGAGCAGGGTGCTTTCTTGCTCGACGTTCGTGAGGACGACGAGTGGGCCAGCGGCCGCGACGCCCGTGCCCACCACATTCGTCTGAGTGAGCTCCCTGATCATCTCGGCGAGATTCCGTCCGATACCACCATTGTGTGCGTGTGCCGAGTCGGGGGCCGCTCCCTACGCGCCGCAGAGCTCCTCGACGGTGGGGGTTTTGTGACCTGCAACGTCGAGGGCGGGATGCTGGGTTGGGAAACGCACGGTCTACCCTTGATCGGCGACGACGACATCGTTCGCATTATTTAGTCACGCGCACCACGAAGTGGGTGATCACCCCCTTTTCGCACCACCACACCCTCGCCGCGACGACCACTCGGTACACGAGATCGCCACAATCCTGAACGCGTCGCGGTAGGCCTCGAGGTCTACGCTGGCCCTGAGGGCTCCGGCCCACGACGAAAGGTGACAACGTGGTCACATCACCCCATGACCCAGGCGACGACGCCTTTAACCCGTGGACCCGCGTGGTCGCCTTAATAGAGCAGGCGGGCGAGCTGTTACAACTCGATGCCGGAATGGTGAAAAGAATTGTCACCCCCGAGCGGATTATGGAAGTTGCCGTACCCGTCCGTCTGGATTCGGGTGAGATCGAGATGTACACCGGGTGGCGCATTCACCACGACACCTCACGGGGGCCCGGCAAAGGCGGTATCCGTTTTCACCCTTCGGTGAACATGGACGAGATTGCCGCGCTCAGTGCCGACATGTCCATCAAGACCGCCGTCGTCAATATTCCCTACGGTGGGGCTAAAGGCGGCGTGCGGGTGGATCCCAGCACTCTCTCGCGGGGCGAGCTCGAGCGGCTCACCCGGCGTTACGCCTTCGATATCGCTTCGATGATCGGGCCCGATCGTGACATCCCGGCGCCCGATATCAATACCGACACCCAAGTCATGGGCTGGATCATGGACACCTTGTCCATGCTGCGTGGCCACAACATGCCCGGCGTGGTGACGGGTAAACCCCTTTCCATCGGGGGAACTCTGGGCCACGCCGGGGCGACGTCCGTCGGCGTGACTATTTGCGCGGCCGCGGTGATGAAACGTCTCGGACGCGAAGTAGAAGGCCAACGCGTGGTCATTCAGGGTTACGGAAAAGTCGGAGCGCCACTGGTGGGCCTCTTGAGCACGCTGGGGATGAAGGTGGTGGCCGTGGCCGACGTACACGGCGGCGTCTACTGCGATACGGGGATTAACCCCGTGGCGCTCGCGGAGCACTTCGCCCACCACGCCAGCGTGGTGGGACTACCCGGCAGCGACGCCCTGAACGCCGCGGAATTCTTTTCGGTGAAGAGCGACGTGGCCATCCCCGCCGCCCTCGGTGGCGCCATCACCGCGGACGTCGCTCGTACGATGTCGGCGAGAGTTGTCATCGAGGCGGCGAATGGTCCCACGACCGGAGACGCGGCCGTGATTCTTCGCGATCGTGGGGTCATTACGGTTCCCGACGTGCTGGCCAATTCGGGTGGTGTCATTGCGTCGTACTTCGAGTGGGCCCAAGACCTCCAAGGATTCATGTGGGAACCGGAACTCTTTACGTCGCGCCTCGAAAAGATGATGACCGATGCCTTTCATCACGTCTACGAGCGACACGAATTCTGGAATGTCGACCTACGACAAGCGGCCATCGCCACCGGCGTCGAGCGTATTGCCGAAGCGACGCAGGTCCGCGGCCTCTTCCCCTAATGGAAACGCCTAGAGGTCGGTAGTACTAATGGGCACCGAGGGGCTCGGAACGCTGACGCTCACGGTCTTGCCCCAACTGATGTACTTCACCACGAATTGGACCTTTACTTTTCCCGAAGTGTACGAACCCACGGTCTCAATAGGAAGGTAGGGCGCAGTCGTTGAAACGTATTCGGTGATGACCGCTCCTGCAGGTGCACCGGATCCCTTGGGCGTGCCCGTGATGGCAATCACGCGGTGACCCAATTGTGTCGAGATCGCGCCCTTCTTCGGCTGGGAAATACCCAGGAGCTCCGTCACGACCGTGCGAAACGACATGACTTTGCTCATCGGGGCGAAGTTGGCATCGGGGGCCTTCACGGACACCCACCTATTCGCAAACTTGGAATTCGTGACGCCGAATTGCATCGAGATGTCTTGCTTATTGCCCTTGAAATACACGGTGTTATTCACTAAGCGCAATTCGTTAACAATGGACGGCATCGTCAAGACTTGCTGACTCTGTGTCGCCGACGCCAAAGTCGTTAAGGTGCCCGTGGCTTTGACGTTGCTATAAAAGGTCTCCACGATGTTGCACGACTTAGTAGCCAGGGCGGTGCTTTGTGCGGCCGTAGCGATAGCGGCGGCCGATTGCGAGGAAAGGGCGGGACTGGAGGTGGCAGCACCGGCAGGCACCACCGTCACGGTCAGGGATAGCAAGACGGCAAGGGCAGTCACTTTGCGAATCATGGTCGACTCAACTTTCTCGAAGATTCATCAGCGTAGCCGTGAGGAGAATCTCCGTTATCGGGCCGACGATGCCGAACTGGCGATTCCCCCAAAAAAAAGTGAGGCCGATGTGATGCCCGTGGGGCGGTAACCACGTCCGCAGTAGGCAGGAGAGGGTCTGTGTAATAGTGAATCCGATGTCCACTGAGAATCTCCCGGCTGAACAGAAGACGCAACTCCCTGAGGGTACCCTCAACGGCATCGGAAACGCCCGATCGGTGGCTCTTTTGCAGTCAGTAATTACCAACGATGGCGTCGTCAACGGTCACCGATTCCTGACGAGTGAAACCTGCGATTTTGCGTTTCGCTCCCAACACCGCGGAATTGATTTAGTGCTGGGATCGGAATTTAATTTCAGCCTGGGTTACGGACTCTCCACCGAAGCGTTCAACTTTGGTCCCCGCACGGCGTGCTGGGGTGGGGCTGGTGGCTCAATGACCTTCCTTGATCAAGAAATCGGGCTCACCATGTCGTACGTCATGAACAAAATGGCGCCGTTCGATAACGACTCTCGTGCTGACGACCTTTTCTCCACCACCCGGAAGGTTTTTGGAAAGTAGCCCCATGAGTGTCATCCACGGAACCGCCGCCGAACGATTTGGAGTGCTACGCCACACCATGCAGTTGAATCTCGATTCGGGTGTCGACCTCGGGCTCTCCGTGTGTGTGATGTCGGGCGATGACGTCGTCGCAGACCTCTGGGGCGGTCTGAGCGACGAAATGAGCCAGACTCCATGGGACCGCGACACCATCGCGGTGAGTTTCTCCATCACCAAAATGATGTGCAACCTGGTCATGTTGCAGTTGCACGATCGCGGCCAACTCGACCTCTTCGCTCCGGTGGCCTCGGTGTGGCCCGAATTCGCTGCCGCCGGTAAAGAAAACATCACCGCCGCGCACATCATGTCGCACACTGCGGGACTCGCAGGATTTGACGGTGTCGCGAGCGAATTTGATCTTCAAGACTGGGACGCCACCGTGGCCTCGTTGGCCGCGCAAGCGCCGTGGTGGACACCAGGGACCGGTGCTGGTTACCACGCCTTCACCTACGGCTTTCTTCTCGGAGAGATTTGTCGTCGGGTCACCGGTGAGCACCTTCGAGTTGTCCTGCAGCGAGAATTCATTGACCCCCTCCAGGCCGACTTCTGGATTGGTCTACCCGCCAGCGAGGACCACCGCGTTTCCCATGTCGTTCCCCTCGAAATCACCGCGACCGACGGGGGCACCGAGATGGGTCGTCGCGTGATGAGTTCGCCACCTCTGCTTCCCGGCTCGGTGCTGGAAGAGTGGTTTCGGAGAGCAAACCTCCCCTCGGTCAACGGGATGGGAAACGCCCGTTCGATCGCGCTTCTCCAGTCCATCATCACCAATGGTGGGTCGGCACGGGGAATTCGCTTCTTCTCCGAGTCCACCTGTGACCTGGTTTTTGTCTCGCAGTATCACGGCTTCGAATCCGTGTTCGGAGCGGAATACAGCTACGGAATGGGTTACGGACTCACCTCAGCCGAATTTCCCATTGGTCCTCGCTCCGCCGCCTGGGGTGGCAGTGGCGGGTCTATTTGCCTCATGGATCAAGACACCAAGTTGACCTTCTGCTATCTCATGAACAAAATGGCTCCACGCGACGATGCACGAGGCACCAATCTCCTGCTGGCAGCGAGCCTCGGAGTTCTCTAAGCCATTGGACTCGCAGGGCCATCCCCTTCAGCAGCGTCGGAGTTCATTCGAGGTATTTCTCTTACGACAATCTGCGAAATCTGCAGAGATTTTCTTATGAAGTGGAATTACAATCACATCACATCCACTAGGGAGAACAATGAAATACTCGTCGCGCATTTTTCGTGGTGTCTCCGTAGTGGCGATTGTGGGTGGCACCCTGCTTTCGGTCGTGAACTCGTCGTCGGGAACGACCCCTCCGATGTACGGAGCCCTTTCGAACTTCGACGTCTTTAATGACACGGGCCAGATAACGCATGGCTTTGAGGTGGAGCTCGACGGAATATCGCCGGCGAATGTCCTTTACGAGTTTGGTGCGCCCTACGAGCGCTACGGCAACCCCACGGTGACGTCCGTCCACGGCGGCCTCGACACCCTGATCACCTACGCCTCCCCCTACGACGCCGCGGCGGGCTGGCAGGTCGGCACCCCCATCCCCGCAGCGATCAGTACGACGATGGGACACGAGTGCTGGACGGGAGGCTCCACTTCCTACGCCACGCTTGGTTGCGAACACTTTGGTTTTAGTTTGTCTGCAAACCCCACCAACGTGATTTACAACTGGCTCATCGCCGATCCCGCGCATGCCGGACACTTGGTGGCGGGATCATCGACATCGACTGGCTTACCCATCCTTGCCCCAAGCTGGAATGTGCAACCCCAGCCCAACAACGCCCCACCCAAGGTGCAGGCGGTGGTGATCGCGCCCGAGACGGACGGTGCCGGCCTCTGCGGTGACGCCGTGTGGGTGAAAGTGTTCATGAACCAAGCGGCGAGCAAGGCGAGCTTGGGCCACTTGATGTCGGGGGATAAAGAAGTCCCGACGAAGGCCGACGCTTCCAGCAAGGGGAGCAACGGTGCCCAATCCGGCAGCGAGCCCCTATTGATTCAAACGGGCGGCCAGTGCAGTGCTGACAATGGATCCGTCTCCAGCCAAATCCAGAGCGAGCTCCAACTCAGTAAGAGCAGTTTGTCGGTGGTGCGGCGCTACGAGTTCTACAAGTACACGGGAAGCTACGACAGCGAGAGCCACGAAGCGCTTAGTGAAGCCCTCGGCACGATGGGAACCTTGACGGGCAACCAGATGGTGGCACTCAATTTGAATCAGGGTGCCGCTCTCGATCTTGCTCCGCCCACCGTCACCATCACGACCACGTCGCCCGGTACGACCAAACTGAAGACCTTGTCGGTCACTTTCAGTGCGAAGGACAACGTATCGAAGACCTTTACCTTCTTCTGCTCACTCGACGGAGCGATACCCAAGCTATGCACTTCAGGGCTGAAACTCGCCGGATTATCCGTTCGCACACACACTTTGTCCGTGTACGCCTCTGATCAAGCGGCCAACGCCTCGAAGGCCGCACGGCTCACCTGGAAAGTCACTACCTAGCGGATAAAATCACCCGCATGGCCAGTCCGGTAGTTTTCCGTGGTGCAGTACTTTTTGCGCATGATTTCGTCCGACTCGGAGCTTTCTATCACGACCTTTTAGGCTGGTCGCTCACGGAACAGGGAGAGGACCACCTGCGCTTGGAGTTCGAAGACCACGAGCTCGTCGTCCATCAAGCTTTTGGCATCGAAGAAACAGCCAGTGGCGGTGAACGTGTGGAGTCCGCTCTGAAAATGGTCTTCGTTTCTCGGGATGACGACGTTCTCTCGCGAATTGAAAAACTTGGAGGCAGCGTGCTTCGTGATCGCGCTTTCGTCGACCGTGGCGTCACCCACCTCGACGCCGTTGATCTCGAAGGAAACATCTTCCAGGTTGTCATTCAATAACGCACGAGTACGTCGTCGAGTCAGACGAGTCGGAGCTAGGTGACTAATACATCATCCTCGATTAGTTAGCATGTCGCATGTTCAAGGTTGTAGGAAAATTACGCCATATACGGTCCTTCAACTCGCCATGGGGTCAGATGAAGTTCCTTGAGTTCTTCGGCGTACCGTAAAGTATCCCAATGGCACGCAAGCGATCACGAGACCACTCATTGATGCTTGCGACCTTGCCAAATTGGCGACTAGTGGCTGAATTGCCCACGAACCCGTTGACGCCGCGCACGAGTAAGGGTTGACGTGACCTCAGCTCCCGCAGCACCCCCCATGATCCGAGTACTTCGCCACCGCGAAAGCGCCCTGCTCATCGTCGGTCAGACGGTATCGAGTTTTGGTGACGGGATCGCCAACGTGGCCTTGCCACTGATGATTATTTCAACGACGCATTCGGCTGCAAAATTGGGTCTTTTTGCCGCCGCACGCACCTTGCCCATGGTGTTACTCATGCTCTTTGGTGGCGTCATTGTTGACCGATTTTCTCGACGGCAGTTATTGCTCATTTCCGATTCCTGTCGTGCCATCTTCGTGGGTGCCATCGCCACGCTCGATATTGCTCACCACCTCCACTTTTGGCACCTCCTTGTTTTCGCAGTGCTCTTCGGCGCCTTCGACGCAGTATTCATGCCCGCCATAACAGCGCTCACCCCAGAAATTGTTCCCGACGAACTCTTTGGGTCCATGAATGCCCTTCGAGGTCTCTCATCGGGAGTGGTTGGCGGGATGTTGGGGCCGGCAATAGGTGGGGTCCTCACTACCTGGAATTCGGGTGGGACATTGGCAATCGACGCGGTGACCTTTATTGTCAGCGCGCTCGCACTCACCCTTATGCGTCCCACCGCTGGACCCGAATCTTCCGCCACCTCAACCATGCTCAACGAGATTCGCGAAGGCTTGCACTACACAATCCAGACTCCGTGGATCTGGGTAATTCTTCTCTCGGCGGGACTTTCTAACGCTCTCGTCTTTAGCCCCATGAGTGTTCTCACCCCTTACTTCCTCAAGCACGATCTGGGAGCGTCAGCACGCATTGTCGGGCTCTCCTTCGCGTGCGCGGGCGCCGCCGGGGCAATCGGTTCACTCGTTGTGGGTTCGATGCCATCGCCGCGACGGCGAATTAGGGCTATGTCCTTGGCTTGGCTCATCAGCATGCTCGCCGCTCTCATCATTTGTGTCGCTCATGCACCCTGGGAGGTGTTTCTGATTGGCATGATTTCGGCGCCCTTATCGGTCTACGGAAACGTGATCTGGGAATCCCTTCTGCAGGCCGAAGTACCTCGAGAATTGCTCGGTCGCATTTCGTCGGTGGACTGGTTCGTCTCTTTGGGTTTAACGCCCCTCGGCATCATGCTCGCGAGCGAGCTGACCGCTACCATCGGCATCCGGCGCTACATGTTTGGTGCAGTGCTTGTCTGTATCA
>SESD01002078.1_pt1 | contig 10339 bp, 6 predicted proteins | sample 3171411 | NCBI WGS metagenome assembly SESD01 (sample SAMN06051880, study PRJNA518727) | freshwater metagenome | biome: subpolar coniferous forest; feature: holomictic lake; material: water; isolation source: holomictic Lake 442, 16.5 m depth | place: Canada: near Kenora, Ontario | collected...
TACGCAGCAGATACAAGATAACATTGGCAATAGCGATGATCTCTCAACAGCCATTGCTCTGTTGAAAAAAACGGCTCCCCCAACAGGCCGACCAGAGCCTCGACGAACTTCTGCGCAGAAGCAAAAAAAAATAAGTGAGCCTGATTTGATCCTCATCATGGATTATTTCAATGGCAAGCCATCCCGCCATGGTCTCGCCACCCAAGCATGGCTTCTGTCCGGACTTTGGAGTGGTTTAAGGCCATGTGAATGGGAGCATGCTCAACTTATGTCATTGAATGAACTGGTGGTGATAAATGCAAAAGCTACGCAGGGCAGATCGCATGGCGTTACCCGTACTCTTTTTATCGGTGATTTAAATGAACAAGAGCAACAGGAACTTTGCCTTCATTTAAACTATGTTCAACAAGCCAAACTGGAGTCTGGGCAGGAGGGTATATCTGGTTTTGACCTGTTCTACAGTCATTGCCGATCCTGTTTGTATGAAGCAACCCGCGCATTATGGCCGAAACGAAAGCAGTTCATTACCCTTTATTCAGGCCGACATCAATTCAGCGCTAACGCCAAGCATAATGGTTTGCCGCTAGAGCAAATTGCGGCGTTGATGGGCCACGGCAGCATTGAGACGGCCACAGCACATTATGGCCGCCGATCTGCCGGTAATGGTAGCATGAGGGTGACTGCAAATAGTGATGATGTTGCTCGTGTGACCATACTTAATCAACACCGAATGAATCATGGATACCCTGGATTTGGGATGTAATGAGGCTTAAACAGGCGCTAACGAATCGACAAAATTCATTTTGGCAGCAAGCACAATGTAGAAAGTAACTATTTTATTTATTGGCTGTTGGTCTATCTATTTTGATCTTGATGCGTTCACTTTTACTGCTCGCGAGGGTAGTGGGATCTTTTTTGGCTCTATGTGAATCGTAGTGGGTAAATAATAAAAAATACCGATAGTTACAGGTCTTATTATTAGCTGAAAACGCCCAAGCCGTCATCCCGGCATGGACTGCCGGGATCCAGTGTACAAGGATGTACTAATCGATACTGCATAGTATTTATTAAAATTGAAGTTATAAATCAATTATTTGTATGCTTTGTAATTGCCATCCATGGCAACTGGATTCCGGCAATCCCTGCCGGAATGACGGCTTTACGATTTGTGTTAATATCAGCTTATCATTGCACACACTAAGATTTTTAATTATGTATTATTGTGTCACCCACTGTAAATCACATAGAGCCTCTTTTTTTAGCGGGTTTATGCAGGTTTCCTGCCCGTATTGCTTTCGATAAGATGTCCGCTTTGATGCAATATTGGCAACCTTTTCGTGTTCACTTAACCCCATGAATAAACATTTTTCTTGTATAATCGGCTTAAATCGGTAAAGATCAACTTACTTGACAGATGGTTTCCTTTAATTTGCAAATAATAAAAGAATCCCGCTTAACTTACCTATTTACTGTAATGCGACGTTATCTACCAAATAATCAATCCCCTTTAAGGAATTTGAACAATGACTGAAATGGAAGACCGCTGGCTATCCATTAATGAAATATGTGCATACCTTGGTGTCAGTAATGACACGGTTTATAAATGGATTAACGGGCATGAAATGCCTGCCCATCGATTGGGACGTCTCTGGAAATTTAAAAAGAACCAAGTTGATGCTTGGGTTGAAGCCGGTGGGGCTGCTGATCGTTCAAAGAGGACAAAAAATCTTGATGAAGAATGATAGATACAGCATGTCATTTACTGCAGGTACTCTCTTTTACCGTGAATCGGTAAGACTGGCAACGCTGTTTGTTGATCTTAAAGATTGGAATATAGTAAGAAATACAGTACTTGCTGACAACCTGTTACAAGCGAGAACCCAAAATACGTCGAAACGTGTTTGTCAGGAGATTATTTCACGGCTAAAAACGCTCTCCGGTCAAGAGCTTGAGTTATTAAACAAGGGTACATCCCAAGAACAGGCCTATCTTTTATGGCTGGCTATTTGTCGCCGATACACGTTTATCGGTGATTTTGCGGTTGAAATTATTCGGGAACGTTTTATAAGTCTTAAAACCGATCTGAGCAATGAAGACTTTGAAGCCTTTATTCATAAAAAATCAGAATGGCATTCAGAAATTGACGCCATACAGCCGTCGACCAGAAGTAAATTGCGTCAGGTTTTATTTAAAATGTTACGGGAAGCCGAGTTACTAACCGTTAATAACACCATTAATGCCGCGTTGTTGAGCCCACGGCTTGTGCAAGTGATAGCACACCATCAACGCCGGGATCTTTTATTTTTTCCCGTATTTGAGTCTGATCTACAAGGATTTACCGCGTGACTTCCAGCGTAACATCTACCAACCTACAAGCCAGTTTTGATCATTTACTGACTGTACTTTCCGGAAAAAGATTCCTGCAAAAAGAAGGCTTGGGTAACGAGGTTCCTTTTTTTATCTGCCCTTATGATGCCACTATTTCGGTTGAAGTCGCCAGACGTCAAAAGCAACTCATCAATCGTCTTGAACAATCCGGCATTAGAGTGCTGGAAATCAATTTATATGACCTATCCATTGAAATACTCAAGGAACGTGGCATTTGGGAACAAATTCTTGAAATAGAACCGAGTGCTTCAAAAGACGAGCTAAAAGAGTTGCTGCAAGGGGTTTTGGATCCTGAAGCTAATTTAGTTCCTGCCATTGCCGACAAACTCAAAGATAACGAATTTGATATGCTGTTTCTAACCGGTGTGGGAGAGATTTTTCCTTATATTCGTTCTCACCACGTACTCAACAATTTACAAAGTACCGCCAAGGAAAAGCCGACCCTGATGTTCTTTCCAGGCACTTATACCCACTCGTTGGAATCTGGCGCATCGCTTGATCTTTTTCAGAGATTACATGATGACAAGTATTACCGTGCATTCAACATTTTTCACTGCGAAGCCTAAACGAGGAATACGTGATAACACTTAAGAGTATTTTTACAAAACCGGTTGATCGCCCGATTGAAGGGGTAATTAAAGCCGATGATGAAGCCAGTCTTCGCCTTGAAATTGAAGAATACGTATTGACCAATGAGGTTGAACAACGTCTGGAATCCTTCCTGGATGCTTACAATAATTATGAAGGGGCTAACGGTGTCTGGATCTCCGGTTTCTTTGGTTCCGGTAAATCACATCTTTTAAAAATGTTGGCCCTGTTGCTGGAAAATCGAGAAATTGATGGCGTTATTGCTATCGATTTATTTCTGCCTAAATGTATCGATAATGAAATTATTCGAGGCGATCTTAAGCGAGCCGTTGCAATACCTTCAAAGAGTATTCTGTTTAACATTGATCAAAAAGCGGACGTTATCAGTAAGACTCAAATTGACGCGTTGTTGGCTGTTTTTGTAAAAGTCTTTGATGAGCGCTGTGGTTACTATGGCAAACAGGGCCACATTGCCCAATTTGAAAGGGACTTGGACAGTCGGGATTTATTTGAACCCTTTAAAACGGCTTACCAAACCTTGGCCGGAAAAGAGTGGCATAAAGGACGCGAACAAGCACTTTTAGAGGGGCCCAGTATTGCAAAAGCCTATGCCAATGTAACCGGTGATCCGGAAACAACAGCCTTAGGCATACTCGACAAATACAGAAACCAATACAAAGTTTCAATTGAAGACTTTGCTGATCAAGTTAAAGCTTACATTGACCGACAAGCCCCTGACTTTAGGCTGAACTTCTTTGTTGATGAAGTTGGGCAGTACATCGCAGAAAACGTAAAGTTAATGACTAACTTACAAACGATTGCTGAAAGTCTTGCCACCAAATGCAAAGGGCGAGCCTGGGTTATTGTTACCGCACAAGAAGATATGACGACCATCGTCGGTGAAATGAGTCACCAGCAGGGTAATGATTTTTCCAAGATTCAGGATCGTTTTAAAAACCGCATGAAATTGACCAGCTCTGATGTGGCTGAAGTCATACAAAAACGCTTGCTGCTAAAAAATGATGATGGCGTGCAGCTGCTGACGGATGTTTACCATCAACAAACCAATAACTTTAAAACCTTGTTTGATTTTACTGATGGGTCTAAATCGTATCGTAATTTCAAGGATCGCGAACATTTTGTGCATAGTTACCCTTTCCTGCCTTATCAGTTTGAACTATTTCAGGCGGCGATTACTAATCTATCTCAACATAATGCTTTTGAAGGTAAAAACAGCTCGGTAGGTGAACGGTCAATGCTGGGTGTATTTCAGCAAGTTGCCATTCAAATCGGTAACCATGAAATGGGTCAACTCGCCACCTTTGATTTGATGTTTGAAGGCATACGCACCGCCGTAAAAGCCAACATTCAGCGGGCTATTTTACAGTCAGAGAAACAACTTGATAGTGCCTTCGCCATTCGTCTGTTAAAAACCCTTTTTCTGGTCAAATACGTTAAAGAATTTAAACCAACGCTACGTAACCTCTGCATCTTGATGCTGGACGGTTTTAGTCAAGACTTGCCACAACTGCGAAAGCACGTTGAAGAGGCACTTAATTTGTTGGAACAGCAGACCTATATTCAGCGTAACGGTGATTTTTATGATTACCTGACCGATGAAGAAAAAGATGTTGAGGAAGAAATTAAAAATACCGATGTAGAAGCGATTGAGGTTGCCGCTGAACTGGAAAAAATTGTTTTTGAGCACGTCATCAAGAACAAAAAAATCCGTTACGAAGATAATGGTCAGGATTATGCCTTTTCAAGAAAACTGGATGAGCGCTTGCAGGGGCGCGACTATGAATTAACCATTCATGTGATTAGCCCTTTTCATGAATTTTCCGACAACCAAAATTCGCTGCTTATGCATTCTTTTGGTCGTGATGAATTGTTGGTAGTTATGACACAAGATGAGCGGCTGGTACGTGATATTTTGATGTATAAACGCACCGAAAAATACATTCGCCAAAACATCCAGATTACACAGCAAGAAGCTATTAAACGTATTCTTGCCGATAAGGGTTTTCAAAATCGGGAGCGTTATACCGAGCTACAGCAACGCACACAAACCTTGTTGGGCAAAGCCAGGCTTTATGTGGCAGGCAGTGAAATAGAAATCGGCGGTGACGATCCACAAACCCGAATCAATCGCGGATTTCATGAGCTTATTACAAGAGCCTATCCCAACTTACGGATGTTACGGGGAATCACTTATACAGAAAACGATATTGCCAAGTATCTTAAGCATTCGCAAGATAGTTTACTGGGTAACGATGCAACCCCATTGACAGAATCAGAACAGGAATTACTGGCCTTTATTCAAAGCAATAACCGCAGCGGCATTCGCACCACTTTAAAAGGTGTGTTGGAGAAGTTCGAGCGCAAACCTTATGGATGGTACTACGCAGCGGTGCTTTGCATCCTTGCCAACTTGTGCGCAAGAGGTAAGGTTGAAGTAAGATCTGACGGCAATATTCTTGAAGACGACGAGCTGGAACGAACACTACGCAACACCCGAGAACAAGGCAATATCGTACTGGAGCCACAAGTTGATTTTACCGGCTCACAAGTACGTAGTCTTAAAGAGTTTTATGAAGACTTCTTCGACTCCCAGCCACGCGCCAATGAGGCAAAGGCACTGGGCAAAGAAACCGGCGAAGCCCTGCAGGAACTCATTAATAAACTGGCTCCACTGGCAATCCAGCACCCTCAATATCTCTTTTTAAATGCGCTGACTCCGGTTCATGAGAAGCTAAAGGAACTTAGCGGTAAATCTTACGCTTGGTATTTAACTGATTTGTTGCGCCAGGAAGATGAGTTGCTTGACTTGAAAGAAAAGGTCATCGATCCGGTGCGCAAGTTTATGAGCGGGCCGCAGAAAGCCATCTTTGATAGTGCTCAACAATTTGTGCAGGCACAGGAAGCCAATTTTTCTTACATTGAAGGTAATGACTCGTCTCAGATCATTGAATTACTGGCCGATCCGGAATGTTTTAAAAACAACCGGATGCAACAAGTCAAAGTGTTGGTTGATACCCTACAAGTCAAGGTCACTTCGCAGATAGAAGCAGAAATTAACCTGGCCAAAGCCGCAACGCTTACACTGCAAGAGCGATTATGCGGTATGGCAGAATACACGGCATTATCAGCGGAGCAACAAGCGCAAATTTCACAGCCTTTTAATGAATTTATCCAGACGGTAGAGCGGCAAAAATTGATTGCCGTTATTCGCGATACCTTAAGATGTTTCGAGGAAGCAGAGTATCAACGCTTGCTCTCTAAAATGACGGCTTGGGCACTGCCTGTTCCAAAACCGCCATTAGATAAAAACGATGTAAACCAAGTGACTGAGCCAGATGCCGGCACTAAGCCGGTAGTGGTTGAGCCAGTGCCCCGAATTGAATATATGCCCAGCCGATCCGTTCGCGTTAATTTTGATAAAGCCTGGCTTGCCGATGCGGCCGATGTAGAGAGTTATCTGAATGCCATGCGTGAAGCCTTGTTGGTGGAAATCAGTAAAGGTAAGCGAATTCAAATATAGGCTTACGTATGAATATAAATCAAAGTCAGTTGATTGAACTGATTCATCAAGGCGAAGGCCTTATGATGGAGTTCAAAAAATGTCGCAACCAACTTAACAAGGATGTCTATGAGACAGTGTGCGCCTTTTTAAATCGGCATGGCGGCACTTTATTACTGGGTGTAAATGATGATGGTGATGTTATGGGAATCGATCCGGATGCTATAGTGCAGATTAAGAAAGATTTTGTCACGGCCATTAATAATGCACAAAAAATAAATCCACCGGCTTATCTGAGCGTGGAAGACGTTGAGATTGACGAAAAAATAATTCTTCGTATTTATGTGCCCGAGAGTTCGCAGGTACATCGGTGTAATGGTCGAATCTATGATCGCAATGAAGATGGTGACTTTGATATTACCGACCATACTCGGCAAGTTGCGGATTTATACCACCGTAAGACAGCAACCTACTCGGAAAACAAGTTATATCCCCATGCAGGTTTATCAGATTTACGTATAGATTTGATTGCCAGATGTCGAAAAATTGCGACACTTCGGCAAAAAGATCATCCTTGGGGTGATCTGGATGACCTGGAATTATTGAAGAGCGCCCAGCTTTTTCAGACCGATCCAGAAACAGGAAAAAGTGGCCTTACGCTGGCTGGCATTTTGCTTCTCGGAAATGACCAGTTGATTTTAACTGCGGTACCTCATCATCGAACCGATTTGATTTTACGCAAGGTCGATCTTGATCGTTATGATGACAGGGATTTTGTCGATACTAATTTGATTGAAAGTTATGAACGGATCATGGCTTTTGTTGCTAAACATTTGCCTGATCCCTTCTATCTGGAAGGCGATACCCGTATTAGTATACGTGATGCCATGTTTCGTGAATTGGCTTCCAATATTCTGATTCATCGCGAATATATGAATGCTTTTCCGGCCAAGTTAATTATTGAACGGGATCAAGTGCGCACCGAAAATAGTAATAAACCGCACGGCTTCGGATTGCTTAATCCGGCAACGTTTACGCCCTTTCCCAAGAATCCGGTCATCGCAAAATTCTTTCGTCAAATCGGTCGCGCCGAAGAGTTGGGATCCGGTATGCGCAAATTGATGAAATATGGCAAGATTTATGGCGGTGCTGATCCGGAGCTAATTGAGGGTGATATCTTTAAAATCATTATTAAATATCCTGATTACTCGCAAGCCTCAATACAATCAGATAACGCCAAATCCGTTAAGGCCCATCAAGAGGCCCATGATGAAGCCCATGAAGAGGCCCATGAGGCGTTAACAGAAGTTGAGCGAAAGATTTTACAGGCTTGTTTGGAATGTCCAAAAAACACACAAGATATTTTGCAGGAACTTGGCTATAAAACGCGTACAGGCAATTTTAAAAAGGCGCTTGAGCACCTTCTTGATGCTAGGTTTTTGGAACGAACACTGCCTGAAACACCACGAAGTAAAAAACAACAGTATCGGCTAACCCCAAAAGGGCTGTTGCTTAAAAATAACGCGAATGATTAATAGCACAAACAAAGGAAGCATCTAATGGATACCGCAAAACTTAAAAGATTCGCCCAATATGCCCGTCGCAGTCTGATTGATCAGGTTTCAAGCAAACTGGTGTTGGTGCTGACAGAAGATAGTGCGGCACGGCGCGAGAACTCAGCAGCTATCAAAAAGCTTGAAGAACAGATCAGCGAGCATGGCAAAGATCAGGTGATCGAAAAGATTGCTTACATCTGGTTCAACCGGTTTTGCGCCTTGCGGTTTATGGACGTAAACCGTTATACACGTATTGGTTTGGTATCCCCCATCGAAGGGCAGTTTCAGCCGGAAATTCTGGCTGAGGCCAAGATGGGGCATATCGACGAAGAGTCCGTTCCCGAAAAAATACGCCAACAGATTTTTGCTTTGCTCGGCGGTACTGCGCCCAGCCAAGATCCGCAAGCCGAGGCCTACCGTTTATTGGTAGTCGCTGCCTGCAATGATTATCATAAGGCCATGCCTTATCTGTTTGAACGTATCGCCGATTACACCGAACTCTTAATGCCCGATGACTTACTTTCTGGTAATTCCATTTTGGCTTACACCCGTGAGGCAATGACGCCTGATATGTGTCAGGATGTGGAAGTGATTGGCTGGCTTTATCAATTTTATATTTCCGAGAAAAAAGACAAGGTTTTCGATGACCTGAAGAAAAACAAAAAGATCACGCCAGAAAACATCCCTGCCGCCACCCAACTGTTTACACCGCATTGGATTGTGCGCTATCTGGTAGAAAATTCTTTAGGCCGCCTATGGATGCTCAATCGTCCTAACTCAACGCTATTTGAGAAGATGGAGTATTACATTCATCCTGAAGACGTCGAGATAGATTTTCTGCGCATTAATAAGGCTGAAGATCTTAAAATCGTTGATCCTGCCTGTGGTTCCGGGCACATGCTGGTGTATGCTTTTGATCTGCTGTACGCCATTTATGAAGAAGAAGGCGTTGATCCGTCTGAAATTCCCGAAAAGATTCTGACGCATAACCTGTTCGGTATCGAAATTGATGAGCGTGCCGGTGAGCTGGCTGCCTTTGCCTTAACCATGAAGGCCAGAGCCAAACAACGTCGCTTCTTTAGAAAGCCGGTTCAACCCAACATCTGTGTGCTACAGGATATCCATTTCGACGAAACCGAAATCAATGAATACATGGATTTTGTGGGACAGGATATTTTTACGCTAGGCTTAAAAGCCACCCTGAGCCAATTTGAAGAAGCCGACAACTTTGGTTCCTTGATTCGCCCTGAAGTGACCAACGTACAAGGCATGTTAGAGAGTCTGAACGCAAAAGACGTTTCCAGTCATCTATTTTACAGCCTCACTCATGAGAAAGTTTTGCAGGTATTAAATCAGGCTGATTTTCTCAGCCCAAAATATCATGTAGTGATTGCCAACCCTCCGTATATGGGTGGTAAAGGCATGAACGGGCGCATGGGCGCTTGGGTAAAAGATAATTATCCCAATAGTAAGTCGGATTTGTTTGCCATGTTTATCGAGCGTAATTTGGAACTGGCTGTTAAAAAAGGTGCTGTTGCCATGATTACGATGCAGAGCTGGATGTTTCTGTCTTCTTACGAAAAATTGCGCAATAGTATTCTCGATAAACACACAATTATTTCCATGGCACATTTGGGCGCGAGAGCCTTTGATAGTATTGGCGGTGAAGTGGTTTCGACAACGGCCTTTGTTTTGGAAAACGCACATCATCCCGAATACAAAGGCGCTTATGTTCGATTGGTTGATGGTAATTCTGAAGCTGAAAAACAAGCTTCGTTTAAAGCGGCACTGCTATAAATTATGATATCCATCCCAGAAACTCTGCTATTTAGGGGCATCTTTAAGATTTGCCATATCTAATCTGGCGAATCTAAGATTTAAGCTTTAAGCTTTATAAACACCTGTTGTATTTTAATGATCAATAAGATAAAATCGATTTCATGTTAGCGACTAGGAGTATCTCCAGTCATCTGCTAACCTCTAGCCGCATTTAGGTATGATTTATCTTGCCCTCGCTCCTAATTTTAGGGCTTGGGTAAGTTGAAATTTTCATAAGCATCAATAATAGACGTTAGTGATATTCATTTGAAAGCCTCTCTTACTCGTCTTCCTCTCCAAGTAGCTTTTAACTCTACATTCCATAATAAATTTGATTTTGATGACTTTTTGACCTTAGATGTCAAAAGTGAGTGTCAAAGTTTTTATATCAATAATAAAGTCATTTTTAATCCTTCAATTAAATTGAAGCGCTATCTTCGCTTTTTAAATAGCTTTGTTTTTGATTATG
>SESD01002080.1_pt1 | contig 10333 bp, 14 predicted proteins | sample 3171411 | NCBI WGS metagenome assembly SESD01 (sample SAMN06051880, study PRJNA518727) | freshwater metagenome | biome: subpolar coniferous forest; feature: holomictic lake; material: water; isolation source: holomictic Lake 442, 16.5 m depth | place: Canada: near Kenora, Ontario | collected...
ACTTTCTCAAACAATGCCCAGCACATCCTTCGCATGTTGTAAATCCTCAACCAATTTAATGATGCCAAGTTCCAGATCTTCCTGATAAAAATCGAATTTCTTCATCACCTTGCTCACCCCGCGGTGCGCCAACCCATCAAATCCGCCGGTAAACCCCGCGATCATGCATATCTGATCAGCAAGATAAACCAGCCACATGATAACGTTATCGTTTTTCTCCATAAAATCAGGCCGATGATGATAGGAAAGAGCATCGATGATCTCTTCTGGAAAATTCCATCGTTCTGCAATTTTCCCACTCAGCGCGGCATGATTGATACCGACAACCGCTTCTTCCGCTTCGAGAAAAGAACAGCCATCTGCGGCGACCATTTGGGAGATTTTTTCAAAGGATTCGTGGACAAACTCACCCATCACCATCTTTCCCACATCATGGACAAGCGCGGCAAGGTACAGTTTTTCATCCGAATGTTTCATGATCTTCAGCGAGAGAATCTGAGACATGAGGGCCACGGCCACGGAATGTTCCCACAGTTCATTCGCCTTTTCCACATAACCCCGACTTTCCTTCTTGAAAAACCGTGAAACCCCGGCCGTTTGCACAATCCTGGTCAGATTGTTTTTCCCGAGGTAAACAACGGCATCGTGCAGGGTGCTGATCCTCAGTCGTGGGCCAAAATATGCGGAATTGCTCATTTTCATGATGTTGACCGCCATCGCCTGATCATACTTGATCAGATTCACCATTGCGTCAACGGAGTAGTCGTCATCCTTGAGCATCTCGTTAACCTTCAGGATGGTTACCGGAAAGGCCGGAATATGGTCAAGAGATTTAAGTATTTTATCTATCATAACTCACACTTGAACCCATTCGAACTTTTAACATGCACCTTACCATCGGCAATGTCCAACCGCACGGTGCGATTGTAGTTTTTTCCGGTATCCTCACAATCTATAAAGACGTCGTTTTTCCAGAATATCTTTCGCAGGGCCATGATGTTCTTTTCGCCGATGCGAAAATAGTTTGTATTGTCCAAAATACTGGCGCCGCCGGCAACCTTGGTAATAATCCTTTTTTTCTCCGCCCCCAGCGTGTAGCAGGATTTGAATAAAAGTTTCACGCCGGTATCGGCAAACATCCCCGGGCTTTCCTTTGCTTTATTCGCATCCAGTGAAGAATCCGGCAGCATATAATGCAACATGCCTCCCACCTTCACCATGGGATCATAAATGACGACGGCAATACATGACCCGAGTGCATAGGTAACCAGCACATCCTGAGGATTATTACTGAACTTCATATCTGCAACACCTACAACGATATCGCTCATCGAACTCTTCTCTATTTCCTGTAAACGCTGGGCTCAATGTAGTTGAATTTGGGGGTTAACCCTGTCAGGCTCTCCGAATGGCCGATGAAAAAATATCCACCCGCCGACAATCTGTTGAAAAAATTGTTTACCAATGTCTCCTGTGTAGGCTTATCAAAATAGATCATCACATTTCTGCAAAAAATAACATCGAACAGGACACCCTGCGGCGGGGTGTCCATTAGGTTAAACCTCTTGAAATCAACCATGTCCCGGATCTCTTTTTTGACACGGTAATAACCGGTCCATTTGTCGGCGCCCTGCTGAAAGTATCTCTTCAACAGGGATGGCGGGATGTTTTTGGTTTTCTCGACGGGATACATTCCGTCTATCGCTGTCTTCAACACGACGGTCGAAATATCGGTCGCCAATATTTTTACATTCGCCGGTTTGTCTTTGAGGCATTCGATTGTGCTGATGGCCAATGAGTAAGGCTCTTCGCCGGTGGAACAACCGGCGCTCCAGATCCGCAATTTCTGACAATCCCTTGCCTTGGCGTTACCCATGATCGGCAATACACTGGAGAATCTTGTAAAATGACTTTCCTCACGGAAGAAAAAGGTAAGGTTTGTAGAAATGGAATCGATCATCCTGACCAGCTCTTCCGTGCCTTCTTCCGTAATTACATGCCGGTAATACTCGGAAAAAGAGCGGAACTTTCCCTCGCGCAACCGCTTCCCCAATCGGGCGGTAACCAGTTCCTTTTTACCTTCGTGCAGGTTTATCCCGCATTTCTCGTAAACAAGACGGCGGATCTTTTCAAAATCACAATCTCGCAGTTCGGACGCTATCATATTTTAACCAACCCCAAGATCTCGGTAAGACTTACGAAGACGAGAAGGGCAATCTTCACTGCCAACGACATATTTTTCAACATCAGTTGTTCCCTCCTTTGAAAGGTTCAAATTTCATGGCGTCTATGCCCACTCGCCTGATTCAGTGAAAAGCTTTTTTATAAAGTTCTTTGTCAATTTGGTCGGCATCACCCACATTGTATTGTACGAGCTTTCTCAGGTGAATAAAGCTTTCATCGTCCATGGACATAAAGCTTACAGCAGACTCCCTTTCACCCACTCTTGAGATTTTCGAGTCGACAACAATTTGTACATCGTCACTCAAAGAAACGATCACTTGACAAAGGGCATTGTCTTGAAAAAGGGGATTCGATGTACAGAGAATACCGCTTAGACTTATGTTAATTATTTCTGCACGAATTACTTCCTCCCCGAGCAAAATGCTAACGTCAAAATGCACGGGAACTCGTGTACGCATTCTTTTCTTTAGAGTTATCATGACCTGCCCCCTTTCATTTGCTCACCACATCCCGGATCGTAACTTGGCCGATACCATCGCAAAGCCCCTTAATTTGTAAGGCTTGATCAGATACTTGTATCTATGTTCATATACAGCCCCAAATTTTTCATCGCCTTGCTGAGGCTCTCTTCATCAACGGGCTTTATGACGTAGTCATCACATTGCGATCGGAAAGCGCCCAGAACATTTTTGGAGTCGTCCATTGCTGTGGCCATAATGATCTTTACACCGGCCAGTCCCGAGATATCTTTCTGCTCTTCTATGGCACGGATCTTCGCAAGGACATCTTGTCCATTCATCTTGGGCATTTGGATATCCAAGGCAATGAGGTCGTATGGCTTACCCTCCGCCCAGGCCCGTTTAAAGGCGGCTACCGCTTCGTCTCCATCTGCTGCCATATCGCAGGTTCCATAGGGTGAAAGAAGAGCCTGCATGATCCTGCGGCTTGTAAATTCGTCATCCACAACCAGAATTTTCACAACATCCTCCTTAAGATACTGTTTACCCACCGAGTTTGAGATAGATCAGAAATCCTTAAAATCACCATCATCCATAGGGATAACCTGTTCGGGCCGGGTAACCTTTTTCCCTTGGCCACGCACTGCAGGCTCTTTCCCCGCCGATTTTTTGTGAGGCGCCGGCAGCGCCGCATGCTTTGCCCCGCTGCTCTGAGCCGGACGGGAATGGGCCGCAATTGACCGCTGACCACTCCCGCTGCCGCCGACCACGGCAGCCAGCTCCTCCACATACCCCTTCATCTGCTCCGCCTGGGCATTGAGCTGTTCCGATGCTGCCGCAGACTCTTCGGCATTCGCCGCCGTGGACTGCGTAACTTTGTCCATTTCCGTAACCGCCTGGCCTATCTGGCTGATCCCCTGCGCCTGCTCCTCAGATGCCGTCGCAATCTCATCAACCAACTGGCTTATCTTCTTTGAGATATCAGCATTTTCATCGACTGCTTGCTGTGTAGCATTGGTCAATTCATTCCCGTTCCGGACCGCTTTGATCGTATTCTCAATCAGGTTGCTTGTGTTCTTTGCCGCCTCCGAGGCCCGCATTGCCAGATTCCGCACCTCGTCGGCCACAACGGCAAATCCGGCGCCAGCCTCACCGGCACGAGCCGCCTCCACCGCTGCATTCAGAGCCAATAGATTCGTCTGAAAGGCGATCTCGTCGATCGTTTTGATGATCTTCCCCGTCTCTTCGCTCGACCGGGTAATATCACCGATGGCGCCGGACATATCCGTCATATGCCGGGTCACCTTCTCCACAATCTGATTGGCTTCTTTCATCATCGACCGGGCCTGATTCGCATTGTCGGCATTCTGTTTGGTCATGGAGGACATCTCCTCGAGCGAGGCCGATGTCTCTTCCAGCGAGGCAGCCTGTTCCGTTGTCCCTTCCGCCAGAGACTGGCTGGCCGATGATACCTGATTGGCCGCCGCCGCCACCTGGTCCGCGCCGTCCGTCAACCCGGATATGACCCTGTTCAACGGACCGGTAATGCTTCGCGTGATGAAGAAGGCGCTCAAAACCACCAGCAGTGTGGCAATTCCCCCCAAGATGAACATGATCAGACGTGCATTGTCGTAAGCTTGGTTTGCCAACTCATAACGCATCTTGGTGCGATCGTCCTGGTGCTTGTTTAATTCATCTATGAGATTCAGCCATTGTCTCACCGCAGGCCTGGCCTTGCCATTCATGAGATCCAAAGCTTCGCTGTCCTTCCCAGCCAGTGATAATTCCGTGACCTGGCCATTCAAGTCTCGTCCAACAACCTGGCTTGTCTTGATCTTTTCTAAAATGTTCTGTGCCTTTGCATCATCCTTGGGAGTCATTTCCGTGAGTTTTTTCAACAGTTCGTCATATTTCCCCCTCGTATCCATTATGTCGCTTTTTTCAGTCTGCTTCTCTTTGGTATCTTTGACAAGAATGATGTTTCGCAGGGCAATGGAATTCTCTCTCACCAATGTTGCGATGTCTTCACCAATGGCTGTGCGTGCATTATTTACCGTCACGATGCGGTTAAGATTTTGGTTTATGGTCGCCATACTGGAAATGCCGATTGCGACGATAATCAGCATTAAAACCAACGGCACGCTGAAGCCCACATACAATTTCGTAGAAACCTTCATATTTGCCAAGCTCATTGCAATCCCTCCATTATTGCTATTTGTTTTCCAGGTAAACGCCTCGAGAAATTGTTTATGTGGCAATGGATACTGCCGCCGCAACCTCACTGTTGCTGAGAACCTTGTCGATATCGAGCAGGATCTTCACCCGCCCGCCCGTCTTGGCCATCCCCAAAATATACTCCGTGTCCAAGTGGCTGCCGAAATTCGGCGTGTCCTCGATGTCACCGGCCTTGATGTTCAGAACTTCCGAGACAGAATCCACCAATATCCCCATTTGAATCTTCTGATTATTTCCTGTAATCTCCACCACAATAATGCAGGTACGCTCCGTGTACCCCAAGGCCTCCATTCCGAATTTCAGACGCAGGTCCGCAACGGGGATCACCTTGCCCCGCAGGTTGATCACACCTTTCATATAGTCCGGCGTCCTGGGGACCGTGGTGATGGCCATTATGCCGATGATCTCCTTCACCTTCAAAATCCCGATTCCATACTCCTCCTCCGCCAGGGTAAAGGTCAGATACTTTCCTTCGCGAATCGCCATGGCCTTTACCGCCTGATCAATTGTTCCTGTTTCTGCCATATATCTCTTTCCCTCCTTCTCTAATCATGATTTTCACAAAATCCTCCTTAAGATATTGTTTACCCGCCGAGTTAGCGAAAGGTCCGTTTTTGCAGTCTGCTTTCGCATCTTTGTCTCACAATGCCGCAATACCCTGACCAAGGGTTTGAGCAGCACATTCAGCTTATCGGCAATCTTGGCGGCCTCGTCCCTCTTGATTTTGTCTGCCATTTTCCCTCTTCTGCTTGTACTGAAAATCTCGCCCGATACAGCGAATATTTTTTTAAGTCAGTATCGGGTGTTGAATTGTCTGTTGTGACGGCGATACCGTTCCGCGATTTTTTCCACAGAGGGAAAGGTGAGGAGCCTTTTTTCCACAAAGTATCCGCCAATGCGGGGCTGCAATATGCGCTGCCGTCCCAGAATCATGCGGAGCTCATCAGGCGTCAAATAACCGCTGCGTAAGGCCACTTCTCCAAACTTCTCCCCCCACTGGCGATGTTTTAGAATCACCCGGATCTGATCTTCATCAAGCCATCCCCTCCGCAGGGCGATATGGCCGACCAAGGGCCGTCGGATCTTCTGCCAGATAATGGCGTCGATCAATTGTCGGTATGAAATATATCCGGAATAATATACGAATTGACCAAAGAGAAGCGCCCTTTTCGGTAACGGGCCCGTAAAAGAATGGCCTTGGACCTCTTCCAGCGGCGAACCGGTCCGTTTTGTCTGCGTTCCGGCCCAAGTGCTCATCCTCTCCGAGGATCGGTACGACGTCCTTTTGCGGAAATGATTGTCGATCAGCTTAAACCGCCAGGGGTTTTCAAGATAATCGCGTAACTCCCGATAGGCCGCGTTGACCTCTTTGAACCGTTCTTCCAGATCGGCGGGCGGACAGGCAAGGGCAACAGCCCGATCCGGGTGGGTCTCCAGGGCCTTTTCCCGATATGCGATCTTAAGTTCCGGCATCTGGACATGGCGGAGATAATCTGCCGAAACGTCGATTCCCGATCCGAAGAGGATGTGACAGTCATGATACAATTGTGATGAGCAGAGTTCCGTTTTCATCGGTCACACCTGTTTGGTCTGACGGTATCCACACAGACCTGCGAATGCGCCAATCGCAATGCGTCCTCAGTTGCCGGCTCGGGGAAAATAATCTCAAAGGCTCTATCAGAGCCAATTACCACCATTATCGCTTCCATATCACCGATCTTGTATCTTGGCCAAAACTTGCAAAAGGGATTCCTTCGTCGGTGGTTTCACAACAGTGGCAAACGCTCCCAGAGATGTCGCCTTTTGGCTGGATTCCGGATTGATTTCGGAAGAGCACATGACAACAACGGCCCTCGGATTCACCTTGATCACCTGTTCGAGACAAGCCATGCCATCCATGTTGGGCATATTAATGTCCATGAAGGTAACATCGGGCTTGATGTTCCGATAAGCCTCCAAACCTTTGACACCATCCTCGGCTTCATGAAATTCATAATCTTCCGCCCGCGCAATGCAACTCTTCAGTATCCTCCGCGCCACGGCCATATCGTCGACAATCAAGATTTTCTTAATGTTCATTGGTTATCCATTTCCTCCTTTATAAAGAAAGTGCTGAGTGCTGAGTTTTTTTTGTCATCCCCGAGTGCTTTTATCGGGGATATGGTTTTACTCAGTCCTCGGTCCTCAGCACTCAGCACTTTTTCCATAAGCCCGTTCATCGGTCTTTGCTCCACCCCCTTCAGAAAAAGGAGATATCTCCCGGAGTGATCTCCTCGGTCTTGACGAGTCCCTGCTCCAGCAAATCCTCGAAGAAGGTTGTCTGGTTCCGCCCGCTGCGCTTGCTGTGAATTTGCGGGTGTTTCCGGCATAATACCTTTTGTTATCATAATGTTATTCTTACAATGCCGTGCATTTCATCATCACGGCGCCGGCGATCTCCTGGATGGGGAGAATCTTCTGCGCGGCGCCCCGCTTGATGGCCTCACAGGGCATCCCGAAAACGACGCAGGTCGCTTCGTCCTGGGCGATCGTCGCAGCGCCAGCCTGTTTCATCTCCAGCAGGCCGTTGGCGCCGTCGTCCCCCATGCCCGTCATGATGACGCCGACGGCGTTTTTCCCGGCGTAACGGGCTGCGGAACGAAAAAGCACATCAACGGAAGGGCGATGGCGGGAAACCAGCGGACCTTCCCGGACCTCCACAAAATAACGCGCGCCGCTGCGTTTTAGCATGGTGTGCAGGTTGCCGGGTGCGATCAGCGCCCTTCCGGGAATGACGGTATCGTTGTTTTCCGCCTCCTTTACGGAAATGCGGCAGATCTCGTTGAGACGCTTGGCGAAGGAAGCCGTGAAATGCTCCGGCATGTGCTGAACAATAACAATGCCAGGCGCATCCGACGGCAACTCCTCCAGAAAAACGCGCAGCGCTTCCGTCCCCCCGGTGGAAGCCCCAACGATAACGACCTTTTCGGTTGTCCGGATCATCGCCTTCGAGTCCGACTTGGCGATCACTGCATCGGCGTTACGTTTCGGTTCAACGACCCGACGCGGGGTAATGGGACGCGGTCGGGAGAGGGCTGCTGCCTTCACCACATCGCAGATCCGGATTCTGGATTCTTCCAGAAACTGCTTTGTACCCAGACGCGGTTTCTGAATGATTTCGACGGCGCCGTATTCCAGAGCCTTGAGTGCCGTCTCCGACCCCGCGTCGGCCAGGCTGGAACAGATGATGACCGGAATCGGGCGTTGGCTCATGATTTTTTGCAGGAAGGTGATGCCGTCCATTTTCGGCATTTCCACGTCGAGGGTGATCACATCGGGGATCTCCTCTGCGATACGCTCCGCTGCTGCAAACGGGTCGGCCGCGGTTGCCGTCACGCAAAGATCCGGATCGGAGGAGATGATCTCCTGGAGCGTTTGCCGGACCAGCGAAGAATCATCCACGATAAGAACTCGAATGGGCTTGTTGAGCGTCATGATCAGGGCACCTTTCTGTAAATCGTCGGCGCGGCATAGCGCAAGGGAACGTTCAGATTATGAAGGCTTTCCGCGTGGCCCATGAACAGGTACCCACCCGGCGCCAGCAGGTGATGGAAACGGCGGATCAACCGCTCCTGCGTCGCCAGATCAAAATAGATCATCACATTCCGGCAGAAAATCACGTGCAGCGGCTCAGGAACGATAAAATCATTTTCCATCAGATTCAGTCTCCGAAATGTCACTTTCTGGCGCAATTCCGGAGTAATTCTGAAGATTTTTTGGGATTTGTCCCGGCTCTTCAGAAGATATTTCTTTCGCAGCTCAATCGGAATGGGCTCGATACTGTCTGTTTCATAGACGGCCGATGCGGCCTTTTCCAGAACCTTCGTCGAAATATCCGTTGCCAGAACCGCATAATCCAGGCCGGGATATTGACGGACGGACTCGCTGAGCACCATGGCCAGCGTGTAAGGCTCCTCGCCGGTCGAACAGGCGGCACTCCAGACCTGAAGCTTCATCGCCTGTGAAGATTTCCCGCTGCCGAACAGTCCCGAGAGGACGGTCCCACAGAGGAATTCAAAATGAAAGGGCTCCCGAAAAAAATCCGTTTTATTGGTCGTGATTGCATCGACCATATGGATCAGTTCGTCGGCCATTCCCTCTTTTGTGAAAAGATAATCACAGTATTCCCGAAAGGAGCGTATTTCTGTACGCTTCATCCGCCGCCGGAGGCGTCCCTCGAGGAGGGTTTTTTTCGCGGGGGGCAGGCAGATGCCGTATTGCGCATGGATAAAACCGCTGAGTCGGATGAAATCCTTTTCCGAAAGATGCTCATCCAACAGGGGTTTATTATGCCGCTCGGAGTCCATCATTTATATCCTATCTGATTTCGGTTCATTCACCCGGGTAGTCCGGATTTACGCATGGCCGTAAACCCGGGCATTGTCTCCCCTCCCATCCAGGCGAAGGAAAACGATGCCCGGGCATCAATCCGCGCTCAAGGGGGACTCTGTCGCGCGGACACCTCTTTTCCGACGGATTTTTCTCCGACCGCCTCCTGGAGGACGCCCAGTTCCTGACCGGAAAAGACCCGGTCGATATCCAGGATAATGATCAGCTCGTTGTTGCGCTTGCCGATCCCTTTGATGAATTCCGCCCGCCAGCGTGACCCGATCTTGGGCGGAGGCACGATCAGGGCCGCCTCCAGTTCAAACACCTCCTGCACGGAATCCACCAGCGCCCCCAACACCGTTCTGTCTTCCTCCACCGCGATTTCCATCACGACAATGCAGGTATCTACCGTTCTTTGCGTTTCAGACAAGCCGAACTTCATCCGCATGTCCACGACGGGCACCACATTGCCCCGGACATTGATGACCCCCCGCATGAAGTCCGGGGTCCCCGGGACTTTCGTTGCGGGCGTGAAATCGAGAATCTCGCGGATCTTCACCACATCTACGGCGAATATTTCATCGGCCATTTTGAAGGTCAGATACTGAGTTGTTTCAGTGATATCATTGGTACCCATAGCGATTTCTCCTTCTTTTTCGCTCAATATTTTTCAAACTCAGAATCCTGAGCATCACGCTTTCCGCTGCCGTGGCTTTCCGACATCTCCAGCGCGTAACCGGCCGACTTGCCGGACGGGTTGGCCGTTTTCGTGCCTTTTGCCGCGATCTTCTCCGCAGGGCCGTGCGGTGACGGTTTGACATTTTTCTCCGCCCTCGGCGCGGGAAGCGCCTTGGCGTGCGACGCGCGAATCGGTTTCCGTTCCTGACGCGACCCCGTATCTCCGGTTTTGAAAAAGGCAACCGCACCCTGCAATTGTTCGGACTGCGAGTTGAGCTCCTCCGCCGTCGTCGCCATCTCTTGGGAGGCCGCCGCGTTCTGCTGGATAACCTGATCCAGTTGCTGGATCGCCTTGTTGATCTGATCCGCGCCGGTCTTCTGTTCACTGCTGGCAGCGTTGATCTCTTGCA
>SESD01002081.1_pt1 | contig 10332 bp, 3 predicted proteins | sample 3171411 | NCBI WGS metagenome assembly SESD01 (sample SAMN06051880, study PRJNA518727) | freshwater metagenome | biome: subpolar coniferous forest; feature: holomictic lake; material: water; isolation source: holomictic Lake 442, 16.5 m depth | place: Canada: near Kenora, Ontario | collected...
TGGGGTGTTCGACGATTGACGATGCCAATGGCAAAACCGTGGCCATTGTCACACCGCAGGGGTGGGTGGACTGGTTGCTGCGGGAACCGGGCCAGCCCGGGGAACACCTGGCGTCCATCGACAAGGAGACGCACCTGGGTAATGTGCGCGGGATGAAGTTCAACCTGCACGTGCAGAACCCGCAGACCCACCTCAACCGATCTGCGGACATACAAATTGCCGGTCAGGGGCAGACGGTGCGGGTTAGTGCCCAATCGACATCTGCCAACGGCGCCATCCGGGCGGATTATTGTGCGGAACTCAGCGTGTCGCCCGCCACCGGCCGGTACGAATGGTCGCTCGTTTCACGTTTGGAGAACGCCTCGGCTGCGCCGTTGGCGTTTGCGTGGATGGAGTATAACAACATCCTGCCGGCTGATACGGGTGGTCGTTTTCTCTGCGCGCGGCGGAAAAAGTTCGACCGGTGCCTGATCGAAGATGCGAACCATGTGATCTGGGAATTTCCACATCAGCATGTGCTGGATTACTGGCTGATCGGTCGTCCGGGCCAGAAGAAAATCCCCAACCTACTCCCGGGGGCAGTCGGCAACTGGGGTGGCTTCTTCGGGGAGGCGTTCAACCCCATTGTGTCTGTGGACGCCTGTGACGGCGAGCCGTGCTGGGGGATCTGCGACGCTTATTACGATTTTCACTGCTGCACCCGCTTCACTGCCCCCTTGCAGCCGGGTGGGGTGTGGAACTGGCGCTACCGTATCCACTGGTTGGACGCGGCCCAATCCAAGCCATTGCAGGACAGAGCCCGCCGGATACAAGTTTCCGAAGTTGACTGGCAGGCGCGCAGCGGCGCGCGTCTTGGGCTTGGCTTCAACGATTTCCGGAAGTCCGTACAGTTGGACGGCGTGGACGAAGGGTCGGCCTTCATCCCGGATGGTCGCGAGCGGTTCTGGGAAAAATCCGGTGGCCCGGATGACAACGGCGTGGTGCGAATGGTCTCGCAGCAGGCAGGTGAATTGATCTGGAAGGCGGCTGTGATCGGGCCAACCCAGATGCCGCCTGCCAGCTGTCTGCGGATCCGCGGCAAGATGCGGGTGGAGGGTGCCGCTCGCCTGTTCCTTCGCCTGCGGCCGCACATTTTCGAGTGGCAGCCCCAGCCCCATGTGGACTGGCTCCCCGTGGTCTGTTCCGAGCCGGTCAGCGACACCGCCGGTCGGTGGGTCGAATTCCAGGTGCCGGAGTATGCGCGGACCGCCCTGGAACGTGACACCGAACTGGGGATTGAACTGGTCCTGGATGGCCCCGGCACCGGCAGCGTGAGCGGCCTCGACGTGATGTTGGAGGACAGGTAGACAGGCCAGCATTGGCGTAATCCCGGCGGGTCCGGCGGCCCCGCCCTGCCAGAAACCCCACGGATTGGGCAGGTAGGGCGGGGCCGCCGGACCCGCCGGGCGCCATCAGCGCAAATCTCGGGCGGCGAAGCCGTACCGAGCATTTGCTGGTGTTTCTACAATTTCTTGCACCAGATCAGTTCGATTTCATCCGGAAATTCTGTGTACGCATACCGGTTGATCGCGCCCAATGTAAATCCATGTTTAGTGTAAAACCGGCAGGCAGGTACATTGATGTTCTGCGTCTCTACCTTGAGCCTTCGACACTTGCGGCGCCTGGAGTGTCGTGCGCAATGACGCAGCCACCCAAGCGAACACCCTTACCGAACGCCGAGATGACACCCCAGTTCGAGATGTTCCACTGATCTCCCCACCGCATTGGCCCCTCTCCCTTGAGCGCATCGTAGTCTTTGACCCAGGGACGGGCGACTGGGCGTTCTGACAATAGTATCCCCGAGATGCCATCTTCAAGGGGTTGCACCTCGAAGACGGAACGTACCTCGAAGGAGATCGGTATCCGACCGTATTCCGCCAGAACACCTGCCGACTCTTCGGCTATCTCTGTTGTGATATCCATCGTTATCGTCCGGCGAACATGTGAATGGCTGGTGGCAGACGATGTTGATGCGTTTGTCAGCGGGTGCGCAGCCCCCGCTGTACTAGGAACCTGTCGGCAGAAGGCACCGGAACGATCCAAGGCTCAAGTCCGACAGGTTCCTAGCGGCTGAACCGCAGGGTGCGGATTTCGAACGGGCGCAGGTCGAGGGCGACCTGGCCGTTCCGCAGTCCGGCATCGCCCTGTTTCTGCTCCAGCATGTTGACCACCGTTGCCCGGCGTGCCGGCAGGGAGGTGGAGAGCGTGGCGTGTGTGGCGGTGCGCATGGCTTCGTACAGCCGCACGACGATATCGCCCGAGCCATCCTCGGCTGGCTTGACGGTCTCGATGATGACGTTGGCTGCATCCACCGCGAAGAGGCTGGCGGTGCCGCTGTCGCCGGTCTGAACGGTTGCCGGGACGTTGAGGTCGTAGCCGCTCTGCACGATGCCGGCGTCGCGGAACGGCTTGTCGTTCCAGCATTGGAAGGCGTAGGTGAACTCCTGCACGCCCTTGTCCGCGGTCATGTCCGGCGCCAGCGGGGAGCGCAGCAACGTCAGGTTGATGCTGTGCCCTTCGACGTCCACGCCGTATTTGCAGTTGTTCAGCACGGCTGCGCCGCGGCCTTCCTCGGCCAGTGCGGTCCACTTCTGGTGACAGACTTCGAACTGCGCGGCATCGTAAACCGTGGAGTCGTGCGCAGGGCGCCGTATGTGCCCGAACTGGATCTCGTGCAGGGCGTCGTCGCTGCGCACGCGGACCGGGAAGTTGACTTTCAGGAGCTTGTGGCTCTCCTGCCAGTTGATGCGGGTGCGGAAGTCGACGCGCGGCGAACCAGCGCGCAGCGTGATCTCCTGCGTCAGCTCCGACTGGTTGATCTGCCGTGTGAGGCGCAGCGTGGCCACGAGCGGGCCGTTGGCAACGACCTGGATGGTGGCCTTGCCGCGGAGCGCAACAGGCTGGAACTTGTAGGGGCTGTCAATATCCCAGGCGTCGAACCAGCTCGGAACGTCCTTGTAGAGCTTGAACGCGTTGCAGGGACTGGCGGCCATCTCGCCATTGCAACTCCGGTCGATGATGCTGGTGATCTCGCCAGCGGCATTGAACGTCAGCTTGATGAATTCATTCTCCAGCGAATTCGGCGTGGCGCGCACTGCGGTCTTGACCGGCTGTTTCCGGGCAGCCTGGTGCAAGGTTAGCCAGCCGCAGGCCGGCAGGGCCGGGGTGCGGACAAAGGTCCGCTTGCCGATCTTCTGGGCCGGCAGCGCGTTACCGGCTGCATCCTGCACGGCGGTGAAACCGGCCGGCAGCTCGATCAGGGCGTCCCGCTCCCAGGAGAGGGAGTTGAATACGGTCAAGGCCTTGGTGCTGCGCCGGCCCAGCGCCCGGCGCGACTTGTCGGCCATGGCCTGCGCGTCGCGAATGACCGCGGCGTGCATGGCTTCGGCCTCCTCGTACACGCGGTGGATCGAGGAGCCTGGAATGATGTCGTGGAACTGGCAGAGGAGCACGTCCTTCCAGAGCTTGTCAACGCGGGCGAGGGGATAAGCGGTCTTGGCCAGCCAGGCCGCGGCAGCGCCCCAGAGTTCGGCCTCGCGCAATCCCAGCTCGGACAGGCGATTGCCCTTCTTGGTGCGGGCCTGCGAGGTGTAGGTGCCGCGATGCGCCTGGAAATACAGCTCGCCCAGCCACACCGGGATTTTCTGGCGATCCGGCGACCGCATCATGGCATCGAAGAAGGCGGCGGGGGCGGCCTGACGGCATTTGGGCAGACCCTGACAGTCTTTCTGCCGGCGCAGGAATTCAAGATGCTCGCGCGTGGGGCCGCCACCGCCGTCGCCATGACCGAAGGGCATCAGGCGGGCCTTGTGCCATCCGTCCTTTTGCACGCGTTCGTGCCAGCGCGGCAAGGTGCACTCCGGGTTGGTTCTGGAGTTGTAATCGTTGTGGATGTAGGCCAGCACGCGCGTGCCGTCCAGCCCTTCCCACCAGAGCCAGTTGTGCGGGAAGTCGTAGCCCCCGTTGTAGTTCCAGAAGATCTTCTGCGTGGAGAAGTAGTCGATGCCGCAACCGGCCATGATCTGCGGCAGGGCCGCGGAATAGCCGAACACGTCCGGCAGCCACATCAGACGGCTGTTCACGCCGAACTCCTCGCGGAAGAAGCGCTTGCCGTGGATGAACTGGCGGATCAGCGATTCGCCGCCCGTCACGTTGGTGTCCGGCTCCACCCACATGCCGCCGTCCGGGATCCACTGTCCTTTGCGCGCGGCCTTCTTGATGCGGCTGTAGAGGGCGGGATAGAGCTTCTTGGTCATCTGGTAGAGGTGCGTCTGGCTTTGCAGGAAGCGGTATTCCGGGTATTCGTCCATCAGCGCCAGCTGCGACGAGAACGTGCGGCAGCACTTGCGCTCCGTTTCCTGAAGCGGCCAGAGCCAGGCCACGTCAATGTGTGAATGTCCGAAAGCGTGCATGCCGGGCGCGGATGTGCCGTTGCGGGCAGCCAGGATCGGCTGCAGCAGCTTGCGCCCTTCGCGCACGGTTTGGAGCATCTCCGCGCGAGGCAACTCCAGATCCACGACCAGGGTCATCTGCTTCAGCGCGTCGCCCACTTCCGCGGCGCGCAGCGTCTCCTTGTCTTTGTTGTGATCGAGAAACTGCGTCAGCGTCTCGACATCCAGCCAGAGTTGGAAGACTTCCTCTTCCCAGATGCCGAAGGTGCTGGTGGCCACCTGGGTCTGTCTGGCGGCCGGCTCCGGTACCATCTCGCGGCCATGATGGCAGGGGCCGCCGCCGCACTCCGTGGGGCCGTGCCCGGCATAGCTCTCAACCAGGATGTGGAGCTTCTCGTTGCCCCGGGCTTTGCGGGTCAGGGTGATTTCGCGGTCCGACCACCCCCTGGCGCCTATGGCCACGCCGTTGACAAAGATCGCGGACTCGCCGCCGGTATCCAGGCGCAGCGCGATCCGTTCTCCCTTGGCGGTCTTGGGGATCGTCACGTTGCCGCGGAACCAGGCGTATTGCCACTTTGCGCCCCACGTCGTGCCAACCGGCATGGACTGGAACTTCCCCTTTTCAGCCTGGGCTGCCGTGAGCTGCTCCATGGTGCAGAACCCCTGCAGGTCCAGGGTTCCGAGTTCACGATAGAAAAGTCTGGGCATGACTCCGCGCCAGCAATCGAGACGTCGACGCCATTCCTGATTGATCATATGAATGCCGCTCCATTCGGGTGATGTTGGATTTGTTAAGGCAAGTGAGCGAAAGGGGTGGTCGAAAGCGAAGAAGGATAGACATTCGGCCGTCAGAAACAAGTGTAAATGCAAGCACGGGGCTGTGGCGGGCGCATCTGCGATTCATTGACTTGCCGCTGCATTTGGGTAGAGACGGCTTTACGCCGTCTACCCGCACATGCCAGACCATGGACTTTGCTTTCGGCGCGATCAGGTCGGGCGGGGACGCCGGACCCGCCGCTCCCATCACGCCGCAGTGTGGTCGCATCGAGGTTTTTTGATGCCGCGGGTGCGTATTACGGACGCATGACCCTGCGGCAACTGGCATCCCTCCGGGATGCAATCGGTACGAACACGCAGACCGGGGGTGTCGCTTCGCTCGACCCCCGGACTTCTTTTTGCCAATGGGTTGCAGGCTCCGGGGCGCCGCAACAGCTCCGTACAGCGGGGGCTGCGCAACCGCTGGCGTTGGGCGTGGATGTCATCCGGCAGCGGTCCCGCAGGTCCCGCTGTACGGCGAGTTGCATGGGTGCAGCTTGACATGGAATATCGCGAACTATACCTTGTGTCCCTGGCCAACCGGATCTGTCACATTGCGGAGCAGAATAAAGGAACAACCCATGTCCATGCGCGGCGATTTCTGGGCTTTCTCGGATGACGGCAAAGAGTTCTCGTTTACCCGGCGCGATCATAAGAATCCCTGGCGCAACCTGATCTTCACGGACCAGCTCAAGTCGAGCTTTACGCACACGGGCGCAGGGGCGGTTTCCGACCGGTCGCCGGTAAACGATTGTCTCTGCCCGGAGAACAACCCGCGTCTGGTCGCGGTGCGCGATCAGGAGAGCGGTGCGGTCTGGACCGTCAACGGTGTGGATTCGGCGAAGCAGCCGGCGGACTGGAAGTGCACGCACGGTTTTGGCTATACGCGTTTGCAGTCCAAGACCAGTGAGATCGCCGGCCGCGTGACCTACTTTGTGCCGGTGGATGAGTCCACGGAGATCTGGCAGATTCGCCTCGAGAACACCGGCAACCGGCCGCGCACGCTGCGCGTGTTTCCCTGCGTGCTCTGGCGCTTTGGCCTGACCGGCTACGAGACCGGCTTCGACGATGTTTATTGCGCGGACAACATGATCATCGGCAAGTGCCATCACTGGCCGTTTGTCGACTACCGCACCACCTACAATAAATTCGAGCGTGTCTGGGATCGCGTCGGCTTCATGGCGTCGAGCCCGGCCCCGTCCGGCTTCGATTGCGTGCTGGAGACGTTTACAGGATCCGGGAGCTTCTCCGCCGGCGCCGAGGCCATCCAGTCCGGGAGCTGCCGCAACTCGGTGCACAAGGGTCTGGACAGTTGCGGCGTGCTGCAGATGGACATCACCCTGGCGCCGGGTGCATCCGCAGACCTGGTCGTGCTGGTGGGCATGGCCAAAGAACCGTCCGATGCCGAACGCGTTCGGGCCAAGTACGGCTCGGTTGCGCAGGCCGAAGCGGCCTTTGCCGCCTTGAAGCAGTGGTGGACGGACTATCTGGGCCGGATGACCATTGAACTGCCGGACAGCGAGATGACCCGCTTTGCCAACAACTGGCATCGCTACAACATGTTCACCCGGTACTACTCCCGATTCGGCGTGCGCGACACAGCCCAGGACATGGGCGCGGTGACGGCGTATGATCCGGAACGCGCCAGAGCGCGCCTGACGCTGGTTTTAGAAACGCAGTACCGCGATGGCTGCACACGTCATGATATCGACCTCCTCGGCTCGTTCCATCACCGCACCATCAATTCCGATCTTCCGCTGTGGTTGACCTGGCTGACCGCCCGGCACATCCGCGAAACCGGTGATTATCGCTGGCTTGACCACAAATTCAGCTATGCGGATGGGGGCGAGGGGACCGTCTACGAACATTGCGTGCGAGCGATCGACTACATTAAGCAGGAAAGCGGGCGGTTCGGCCTCCCCCTGACCAAGTGCGGCGACTGGAACGACTGCCTGGTGGGGTCTGCCACCGCAGGCGTGAGCGTCTGGATGGGGCTGTTCTATCAGCACAACCTGATGGATATGCATGAACTGGCCCTGCGCTCGGGGCATGCGGACGACGCGGCGCGGTTTCTGGCGCAGGCGCAGGCGCTGGCCGCTACCATCAATACGAATTGCTGGGATGGCCGCTGGTATCTGCTGGCGTTCGACGATGAAGGCGGCGTCATCGGCTCGAGCACGGAAGAGGAAGGACGGATCTGGGTTAATCCGCAGGCCTGGGCCGTCCTGTCCGGCGTGGCGCCGGCGGACCGGGCCCGGACGAGCATGGAGGCGGTGCAGGAACTGATGGACACGCCCGTGGGCATCCCCCTGATGGCACCGCCCTACACCAAGATCCAGAAACGGATCGGCATGATCACGCGCTATGCCGCGGGGCATCATCACAACGGCAGCAGCTGGCACCATGCTGTGACCTGGGCCATGCTGGCGGAGTGCAAGATCGGCCGGCAGGACCGAGCACTGGAGCTGTTCAAAAAGCTGATCCCGTTCTATATGAGTCAGAAATGGCCGGAGCATACGGTGGAGCCGTATGTGTACGCCTCGTACACGAACACAGCGCCCTCCGGTCAGCTCGGCCGCACGGGCATCCCGTGGAACAGCGGCACGGTTTGCTGGATGTACCGCGTCCTGTTCGAGGGGTTTGCCGGGATCACGCCCGAGTATGACGGCTTGCGTGTGGATCCGCGGCTGCCTGCCGAATGGCGCAAGATCAAGGTCAAGCGCCCCTATCGCGGCAGCGTCTACCACATCACCATCGAGGCTCCGGCAGGCGTCTCGCAGGGCGTGAAAGAGCTGTACGTCAACGGTAGGAAGGTGACTGGTAATTGCAACCTTATCCCGATCCTTCCGGCCGGCCAGGAGGCGGAGGTGCGGGTGGTGCTCTAGCAGCCTGGAAGGACTTTCGGGAGAAATATCGAATATCGAATTTACTCAAAAACGTGTGGCTTGATCGAAAAAGTGCAAATCAGGAGAATGGTATGTCCTTGCGAAGCGATTTCTGGAACTACTCGGCTGACGGCCGGGAATTTAATCTGACCCGGCGCGATGTGCAGACGCCCTGGCAGAACTACATCTCCACCGATCTCATCAAGTCGGTCTTCTCGCACACCGGCGGCGGCAAGTCGTTCGGACGCTGCTCCTACAACGACAGCTTCCTCGCGGACAACAATCCGCGTCTGGTCTTTGTGCGGGATCAGGAGAGCCAGGTCGCCTGGACGATCAATGGCACCGACACCGCTCAGCAGCCTGCGGATTGGACCTGCACGCACGGCTTTGGCTACACGCGGTTGAGCTCGAAGACTTGCGACATCGCCGGCAGCGTCACCTATTTCGCGCCGCTGGACGAAGCCACGGAGATCTGGCGGATCCGGCTGGAGAACACCGGCGCGCGTGCCCGCCATCTGCGCGTGTTTCCCCTCGCGCTCTGGAGCTTCGGCTTGCGCGGCTACGATCAAAGTTTCGACAACATCTTCTTCGATCGCGGGATGATCATCGGCGAGTGCTTGCACTGGCCGTTCCTGGATTTTCGTTCGACCAACGCCCAGTACAATCGCAACTGGGACCACGTGGGCTTTATGGCTGCCAGCCCGACGCCGTCCGGTTTCGATTGCGTGTACAAGGAGTTTGTCGGGGCAGGGAACGCCCTGACGCGCGCGGCTGCGGTGCAGACCGGCGCCTGCCGGAACTCCACCAAGCGCGGCGCGGCCAGTTGCGGAGCACTGCAACTCGACGTGACCGTGGCACCGGGCGAGGCCGCGGACCTGGTCGTGCTGGTGGGCATGGCCAAGGACGCCCGGGATGCGGAGCGCATCCGGACGCTTTTCGGCACGCCTGCCCAGGCCGATGCCGCGCTGGCCGGCGTGAAGCAGTGGTGGACGGACTATCTTGCCCGGATCCACATCACCTTGCCGGACGACGACATCACCACGTTTGCCAACGGCTGGAACCGCTACGGCATGTATACGCGGTACTACTACCGGTTCGGCATCCGCGATACCGCCCAGGACATGGGTGCCTTTGCCGCGTTTGACGTGGCACGTGCCAGTTCGCGCATCCAGCGCCTCTACGAGGCGCAATATCAGGACGGCAGCACCAATCACGATATTGACCAGCTCAACTCGCCGTTCCATAAGTCGATCAACTCCGATGTGCCGCTCTGGCTCCCCTGGGCAGCCGGCAGTTTCATCCGCGAGACCGGCGACTATGCGATGCTTGAGCAGCGGTACAGCTATTTTGACGGCGGGGAAGGGTCGGTCTACGAGCATTGCGTAAAGGCGATCGACTACATCCGGCGTGAGAGCGGCCGGTTCGGCTTGCCGCTCCTGAAGTGCGGCGACTGGAATGACTGCCTGATGGGCTCCAATAAGACCGGCGTGAGCGTGTGGCTCGGGATTTTCTATCACATCAACCTGATGGAGATGCATGAGCTTGCCGCCCGCACGGGCCGCACTGCGGACGCCGCGCGCTTCCTGGCGCAGGCGCGCGAGCTCGAGGCCACGATCAATCAGCATTGCTGGGATGGGCGCTGGTACTTGCGGGCGTTTGATGACGAGGGCGGCGTGATCGGCGGGCATGCGGAGGAGGAAGGGCGCATCTACCTGAATTCGCAGACCTGGGCGATCTTGGCCGGACTTGCGCCGGCAGACCGCGCGCGCACCAGCATGGAGGCGGTTGAGGAGCTGATGGACACGCCTTTTGGCATTCCGTTGCTGGCGCCGCCCTACACCCGGACGCAGGACCGGATCGGGGTGATCAGCCGCATGGCACCGCACGAGCATCACAATGGCGGCGTGTGGAATCACGCCATGACCTGGGCAATGCTGGCAGAGTGCAAGATTGGCCGGCCGGATCGCGCGCTGGACCTGTACCGCAAGCTGATGCCGGCGTACCTGAGCCAGAAATGGCCGCTGTACATCGCAGAGCCGTACACCTACACCTCCTTCACCAACACGCCCGGTTCCGGCGAGCCGGGTCGTCCGTCCACGGGCTGGAACACCGGGACTGTCTGCTGGATCTACCGTGTCCTGCACGAGGGGTTTGCCGGCATCTCGCCCACGTTCGACGGGCTGCGCGTTGAGCCCAGTCTG
>SESD01002082.1_pt1 | contig 10330 bp, 9 predicted proteins | sample 3171411 | NCBI WGS metagenome assembly SESD01 (sample SAMN06051880, study PRJNA518727) | freshwater metagenome | biome: subpolar coniferous forest; feature: holomictic lake; material: water; isolation source: holomictic Lake 442, 16.5 m depth | place: Canada: near Kenora, Ontario | collected...
GTGTGTGCCTGCGACATGATGAGTGAGTTGCTGGCCAGCATGAACCAGACTGGCCAGAATTCAAGAGGGGTTTTGCTGCTGACAAACTTGACAAACCCTCAGGTAGTACGTTCGTCTGAGATGGTGGACATCAGGCTCGTGATATTTCTGAGAGGAAAGAAACCGGCGCCGGAGACGATAGCGCTCGCGAGGTCGTGCGGGATTTCGATTATGACCACACCGCACACGATGTTCAGCAGTTGCGGAATCCTGCATGCGGAGAAACTGCGGGATATCCAGACACATAAAAGAGACGCGTGACACGGCATGGGGACAATGCACTGGGAGTTTTCGGTCACCGGAGGAAATTTCAGCGGCGCCGGAGAAGCGGCCAGCAAGATAAAGAATATCCTTAAGAAGCTCGGCATCGCGTATGAGGTAATCAGGCGGGTGTCGATCGCAAGTTATGAGGCCGAGATGAATATAACGGCTTACGCTGACGAGGGAAAGCTGCTTGTGGACATCGATCCGCTGGAGATAAACATTACGGCGTCCGACAGGGGACCTGGCATACCGGATATCGACAAGGCGATGCAGGAGGGTTTTTCGACCGCGACACCGGCAATCCGCGAGATGGGTTTCGGTGCGGGAATGGGTCTGCCCAACATCCAGCGAGCGACGGATTGGATGGTGATCAATTCAACAGTCGGCAAGGGGACCGAAATCAAGTTCAAGATATATCTGAAAACCTGATCTGAAAGCACGGGTGTACTACCGTATGAGCTATTTTCACTCCGTAAAGCTTATCGAGGAAAAATGCAAAGGCTGTACGCACTGCATCCGAACGTGCCCGACCGAAGCGATCAGGATCCGCAACGGCAAGGCGACCATCATCGGTGACCGTTGCATCGACTGCGGCGAGTGCATCCGAACCTGCCCCAACAGCGCGAAGATCGCGGTGACCGAACAGCTCAACGAAATACAAAAATACAAATACAAAATTGCCATTCCCGCGCCCTCTTTTGTCAGCCAGTTTTCGCGCCGGTACAGCATTGGGAAGGTTCTGTCGGGGTTCCTGTTTATGGGCTTCGACGAGATCATGGAGGTTGGGCTGGGTGCGGATCTGGTTTCGGTTGCAATAACCGAATATCTGAATTCTCTCGGAGCGCTGCTGCCGAGGCCAGTGATTTCGTCGGCGTGTCCGGCGGTGGTGCGGCTTATCCAGGTCAGGTATCCCGGACTGGTCGGTAATATCATGCCGATGCAGTCGCCGATGGAGATTACCGCGCGCTATGTGAGGCGGAAGGCCGCCGAAAAGACGGGCATCGATCCAGCGGAGATCGGGGTTTTCTTTATCACGCCCTGTCCCGCCAAGGCAACGGTGATCAAACAGCCGATCGGAACGGATCATTCCAATGTGACGGGTGTGATTGCGACCCGCGACATGGTGAATTTTGTCAAGTTGAATTTCGAGAGGGTCGTGGAGAATTTGGACATACAGCGGGCATCAAGCATTGGCATCGGATGGGGGCGCCGCGAGGGTGAGATCGAGGCCGTTGATATTCCAAACCGGCTCTCCGTCGACGGGATACACCACGTTTCGAAGATGCTGGAGAAGATCGAGGAGGGAGGGTTCCGGAACATCCGTTTCCTGGAGGCCCAGGCCTGCGTCGGCGGCTGCGTGGGGGGGGTGCTGATGGTGGAAAACCCGTTTATGGCCAAGCTGAAGCTGGACCTTGTGTCAAAGGAAATCGGGGACAGAAATATCGAGTTTTTCAAGAAGGTTCAGTCTGAAATTCCCAAGGAGGATTATTATCTCCGTGACAAGATCCTGCCGAGACCGATTACCTCGCTCAGCCCGGACATGCACGAGGCGATGCGGAAACTGGAAGAGATCGAGAGCCTGACGTCGGAATTGCCGGGGATTGATTGCGGATCTTGCGGTTGTCCGACGTGTCGGGCGTTTGCCGAGGATGTGGTGGACGGCCTGATGATGAGGATGGACTGTCTGTTCGATCTCCGGCAACGGGTCCAGAGCCTCGCGCAGGAGATTTTTGCACTAGCCGGAAAACTGCCACACGTGATGCAAATCAAGAATGCACCGGACAATAAAACATAGTGCTGAGGACTGTAGGGGCGGGTTTCAAACCCGCCCCTACAGCACTATGTTTTGCGTGGGAAATTTCAGCAGAAATGTCGATCCTTGACCCTCCACGGACGAGGCATTGATCTCCCCGCCGTGCAATTCCATGATTCGCTTGCAAAAGGTCAAACCCAGACCTGAACCCCTCTGCCGCTCTTCCTTCCCCCTCACTCTGTAAAAAGGCTCGAAAATAAAGGGGAGCTTGTCGGCGGGAATCCCTGCTCCCGTATCGGATATCCGGATCGTCACATGGTAATCGTCGCTCTTGGCCGAAATGCTGATTCTGCCGTCCTTCGGGGTGTATTTTGTCGCGTTTCCGACAATGTTGGTGAAAACCCGAAGCAGACTTTCCGCATCCCCAAGGATTTCCGGTAATTTTTCAGGCAGATCCGTCTCCAGCACCAGCCCGTTTGCCTTGCAGAGGGGAGCCATTTCCTCTGTGCTCCGCCTGATCGTCTGAAGAAGATTCAAGGGCTTCTTCCCCACGAAAGCGCCCTCGCCAAGCTTGCTGATGTCGAGCCAGTGCTCAATCATGGTCTCGAGACCCTGGACACGGCAACGACACCTCTCCATGATCTCCGCCGCCTCCTTGTCGAAGCGATCGCCGGCGATGGCCTTGAGGGCTTCGATGTACTGTCGTATGACGACGAGCGGAGAACGCATTTCATGACTTACAAAGGTGATGAAACTTTTTTCCATCCGCTCTTTCTCTTCCCGCAAACATCTCGTTTCGATCTTCAGGCTTCGGTGTTCGATCGCCCGTCGGACCACCGTCCTCAACTGATCAGGGCTGAACGGTTTCGGCAGGTAATCGTAGGTTCCCTTTTGGATCGCCTCCACCGCAGAGACAATCGTTGCATAGCCCGTGATCATGATTAACACCAGATCCGGAAGATCTCGGGAAAGGATTTCAATGATCTCCATCCCCGAGAGTCCCGGCATCTTGAGATCGATCAGCGCGATGTCCGGTTTGGCCTCACGGGCGATCCGGATTCCTTCGCCCCCATCCGCTGCGTCCAATACGGAATAGCCTGATTTTTCCAGCGACTGCCGACAACCGTCGCGGATGGATTCTTCGTCGTCGATGATCAGAATGAGAGGGGGCCGCTGCTGCATCATGACATCTTCTTTCCATCCAATTCCTGAGCGATACGCCGGAGCAGATCCTCCGCTTTTACGGGCTTTTGCAGAACCGCGTTGACCTTTGGAAACTCGGGCGGCGGCTCAAATGAATTGTAAGGTCCCTGAAGATCGACGGCGCTCAACAAGAACAGCGGGGTATCCTTTCCCATGTCCGTTGCGCGGATCTTGGAGAGGACGGCAAACCCTTCCCCCCAAGTCTCCATCATCATATCGATCATGGCCAGATCGGGGGCCACGGATTTCCACATCTCCACACCTGTCTTGCCATCTTCCGCCAGAAAGACCTCATAACCTCCCTTCTCGAGAATCAGTTTTGTTGCCATAAGGAAATCTTTGTCATCGTCAATCAACAGAATCTTTTTCTTTGCTGTCATCGCTTGTAACCTCCTTTGTTTTTTTGTGAACAACCCCGCTTTACCGTACGGGAGATTTCGCGGGAAGCCGTTTCGCCGACCTCTGCCCCCCACCTCAAAGTCCAAGCCCATCCGAAGCATCACCAAATCAACGGAGGGTACAGTTGTGTTAGCAAATAGGGTGCCAGTTTATATCACTTCGATTTATTGGTCTTTTTATTATGACATCGGTGCCCGGGAAAGATGTGTGGGGTAAAACTCCCCTTGAGAACGGGGCGGATGACCCCGCGCTGAGAAAACATAGTGCTGAGCGCTTTTACTCAGTCCTCAGCACTTTTTTTACTCAGCACTATGTTTCCTGAACGCCTTGCCTTCCGGTTGGGTTCGTGCTTATAGTTCCGTCGACGAACTTTGGAGGCGCATCATTGTGCAGGTACTGAAACCACGGGAAACAGATATCGTACAGCTCGTTAAAGAGAGCATCCGGACCCTTCAAAAACAAGATTCCATCAAGGTATCGCTATGCGCCGACCTTGCAGATACGGCGGTCGGCATTGACCAGGAGCGCATCCAGAAGGTGCTCCGCGATTTGGTAACAAATGCAATCGAGGCGATGCCATTGGGAGGTGACCTGACGGTTGTCATCGAAGGGGATCGGGAGCAGGTTTACATCTCGATCGAGGATACCGGTGTCGGGATTTCCCGAGAAAACATGGACCGGCTCTTCACCCCGTTCTTCACGACAAAACCTGTCGGCGAAGGAACGGGACTGGGTTTGCCCTCTGCTTATGGAACGGTTAAAGCGCATTCAGGCATGATCGCCGTGGAATCGAACACCAACCCGCAAAACGGACCGACCGGGACAAGAGTTCGGATCACCTTGCCGCGGCGGTCGCTGCATCTGGAAGCCACCATGAAACTGATCCTCCATGAAGAGTGATTCGGATCAGATCTTTTCGATGGTCACCTGCTTGTTGCGCTGTTTCAGATCCTGGACGAGTTCGCGGATATAGACCATCCGCATCGATTCGCCACGTATGATATCGGCCACTTGATTCGGGTTGATTGCCGACCCGACGATCAGGAGAATGTCGTCGGCTGCGAGTAGATAACGGGCCAGACGGGTGGCGGCATCAGCGTCGCGAGGCAGGTCGTCGACGCTCTGGGCCTGGTGCAGAAGTTCAACCGTCTGGCCGAGGGTCAGAATCCCTTCCGTAACAAGATCCATCCCCTTCAGACGGGCCGTGGGCGGGGAGCCTTTCTTCTTACCGGGGACATCTCCGGTTCTCTTTTTGGGGGGAATCCAGTCCACCTGTAGCTCCTCCCCCAGGACACGGGCTGCCATCTGGGAGGTGCTGCCGCCGCAGATAATCTTGGGTCCCTCGGCCGCTTCCAGTCGTGAGACGGCAAAGGCATCCAGATCCTTGTTGGCCGGCGGACCGGTGAGAATGCTGACGGATACGGAGGGGCGCACCCGCATGCTGATGACGGTGGAGTCGTCCCCGGGCTTGTCGTCGTAGAGTTTCAGGCATGTGCGGGATAGCGCCTGTGTCAGTTTGAAGGCATCGACCCCTGTGTTCACGAAACGTTGTACGGCCAGGGCGATATTCTCCCACCCCCATCCCAGTCGGTAAATTCCGCCAAGTCCGGCATGCTCATACCCGTCGCTGATCATCACCATACAGTCGTTTTTCAGCAGATCGAAGCGAGCCTCCCGGATCATCCGCCCGTTGACCTCCCGCATCTCTACCGGAAGATCAAACAACGCGTGATCGCGCACAAGGATCAGCGGGGGAGAATCGAACTCCACAAGAGAGGCCTCACAACCATTTTTTACGGTCAGAACGGAAAACGTAGCATAGGCCAGCTTGCGGACGCTGCATTCGGGAAGAGTTTCCAGCAGCGTCTGCATGACCTCCTCCACGGAGCTGCCCGCGTCAAACAGGTGCGCGGCGATCTCCGCCGTAAGCGTCGAGAGAATATTGGCCTTTACGCCGCTGCCCAGGCCATCGGAGAGGACGGCAAGGAACGAGTCGGCGCCCGACCGGACGATGACGGAATCACCGCACAGCTCCTCGCCATGCTTGTTCAGGCTCTTCCAGGCACATTCGACGACGTGTCTCACTGAGCCCCCTCCTCTTCGAGGAGCTTCGCCAGGTGGGTAACGATCATTTTGCTCTCCGCTGTCGTTTCCCCAAGCAGTTTGGCTATTTGATGGGCGACGCGCATCTGCTTGCCTACCACCTCTCTGGTTTTGTCCAGGGTTTCCACGCGCAGGGCATTGAACTTTTCCCGTTCCTTCGCCCGTTCGGTGATGTCGCGGAGGATTGCCACAACCAGAGACTGTTTCTCGACGCGGACGATCGTCTGCTCGACGAAGATGTTTTCCGTGAGGCGGCACACTTTGCCGATGATCGGCCGGCCCGTATCGCGGACCTGGATGAAGTCTTCCAGAGTGGGGAAGAGGGCTGAGAGAGGCTGGCCTGCCATATCCTTGAGCGCACAGTTGAAGAGCCGCTCGGTCGAGGGGGACATGTCCTGGATTTTCATTGCATGATCGACGATGATGATTGAGTCCGGAGTCACATCCATGACGACTTGGCGCAACGATTCGGAACGGCGGCGCATGTAAGGGATGCACATGGTCATCTCCGCCATCCCCCGGAGGGTAGCGACAGCCTTTTCACGACAAGAGGAATAGCCACAGGCGCCGCAGTTGAGTTCGTCATCCGGGGTGTACTTGTTGACGTTGTGGAGAACTTCGCGAATCTGCTCCTCGCTGAATTCCGGCACTGCGACCTTCTGGTCTTCGAGGGTACGCTCCAGCGCCGGCCACTCCTCCCTGGGGACTTGAAGCCCCGGTTGCCGCGCGGAATGAAACCGCAGAATCTTCTGCCGCGCCAGGGAGATGCCGCCGGCATTGTCGGCCTGGCGCGGACCATTCACACAACCCCCCTTGCAGGCCAAAAGCTCGACGAGACCCGCGTTAAGCGTTCCGATGCGGATGTCGTTGAGCGCCTCCTGGCAGGCGTCGATGCCCGAGGCGACCACCATCCCCTCACCCAGGATATCCGTGCTCATGTGGGCCGTGCCAAGCAACCCACCCTCAAGTGGAAAGAGACGTGCTTTTTCGGGGAGAAGGGTTTCTTCGGCGTGGCCATCCCCGTTTTGTTTTCGCAACGGGGGGGGTGGAAAAGTGATCTTTGCTTCACCGAGCCATTCTTCTAGTCCCCGAAAGGTCATCGCGGCATGGACAACGCCCTCTATGGAATTCTCAAGAATCTCCTGTTTCTTCGCGATGCAGGGACCGATAAAGACAATGAAGGCGTCGGGGCCGTACTTCTTCGCCAGCAGGCGCCCATGGGCGATCATCGGCGAGACGATGGGGGCCAAATGGGGTATCAGATCGGGATAATACTGCACGATGAGGTTGACGACGACAGGGCAGGCTGAAGTGATGAGCGGGCGGTGCTGCGGCGCCTTTTCCATATATTCCCGGTGGGCGATCGCCACGATCTCCGCCCCGACGGCCGTCTCTTCCGCAGCGGAAAATCCCAGAGCTTTAAGGGCGCTCTCCATCTGGGAGAAGCTTGCGATATCGAAGCAGGCCGGTCCTGATGGAGCCACCGATGCGATGACCCGTTTCTGCTGGCGCATCGCATCCAGAACATCAGGCCTTGCACTGCGAACGCCCTTGGCCTTCTGCGGACAGACACGGACGCAGGTTCCGCAGACGATGCAGAGTTCGGGCACGATCTGGGCCTGGCCGTCCTTTACCCGGATCGCCTTGACGTTGCAGTTGCGCACGCAACAGTAGCAGTCATGACAGAGGGCGGGGTTCGTGATGATGATCGGATCTTTCATGGTATTGTCTCCTCATATCCCATGATCTCCTTGTAAAAGAAAGCCTCGCCATCCTCGGGGCGGATGCCGCTGAACTGGCGCTTCCCTACCCGCACGGAAATTCCCCTTGAACAGGCATCCATGCAGAAAGCCCCGACGATATCCACCATTCCCTCAAGATTCTCTTTTTCGATAAGGTTCTGGATCTTTATGGCCAGGTCATCCGAGCCGCGCAGGTTGCAGGAACTGCCGACGCAAATGGTCACGACAAGCATTTGTCTCATGGTTCGGTCTCCGCCCGGATGCCGTAATTGCGCATCTTGATTCGGAGCGTCTTGCGGTCGATGCCGAGGAACTGCGCCGTCGTGTTGATCTGGAACCGGAAGTGACTCAGGGCCTTGACAATATGCTCCTTTTCCACATCGATCAAGGTCATTCTGCCGGAGGAGGCGTCCAGGACCGGCGCCTTTGCCTCACCGCTTTGTCCGTAATAGAAGATGTCTGAAGGGTTGACGATTTCCTGATCGCACAGAACGCAGAGACGTTCTACGGTATTCTTCAGTTCCCGGATGTTTCCGGGCCATCGGTAGGCGACCAGGGATTTCTCCGCCTCTGCGGAGAGGTTGCGGACCTTGCTTCCATGCTTCGCTCCGTAGATATCGAAATAATGCCTGGCAAGGGGCAGGATGTCCGCCTTGTGTTCCCGGAGCGGCTTGATGTGAATCGGAACCACGGAAATTCTGTAGAACAGATCCTCCCGGAACCTGCCACCCTCGATTTCCAGGCGGAGATCCTTGTTTGTTGCCACAATCAGACGGGCGTCCACCTTCTCGGCGGTAGATTTGCCCACCCGGGGAACCTCCTGCTCCTGGATTGCGCGCAGCAATTTCGCCTGTATGTTCAGGCTGATATTGGAAATCTCGTCGAGGAACAGGGTGCCCTTGTCGGCCATCTGAAACCGGCCTTCCCGCGCTTCAGTCGCCCCGCTGAACGCTCCTCTCACATGACCGAAAAGTTCACTTTCCATGAGGCTTTCAGCCAGGGAAGAGCAGTCCACCGGCACAAAAGACCTTTCCGCCCTTCTGCTGAGATTATGAAGCGTGCGTGCAACAAGCTCTTTTCCGGTTCCACTTTCTCCTGTGACCAGGACGGTGCTGTCCGTCGGTGCGATCCGCCTGACTGATTCATTGAGTTCATTCATGTAGTCGCTGTTTCCGACCAGGACCGGAATCTCTTTCCCCGGACGGTAGGCTTCGTTCTTTTCAAGCACCTTTTCGACGGCGCCCAGCAATTCAGCGGCCGAATAGGGCTTCGTCAGAAAATCCGAGGCGCCTTGCCTCATGGCCTCGACCGCCAGCGGCACGTTTCCGTAACCGGTGATGATGATCACCTTGGCCGATATGGTTCTCTCCTCATTTTTCAGTCTTTTGAGGATCTCGAAGCCTTCCATCCCCGGCATCCGGATGTCCAGCAGAACGACGTCATAGAGATCCATGAGAGCCATCGTCAGCCCCTGGATGGCATCCCCTGTGGTTTCAGCGAGATAACCTTTTCGAGAGAGGACCTGATAACATCCGTCCCGAATGACCTCATCGTCATCAATGATCAGAATCCTCTCTTTTTTCTTCGTCATGGTCTCGGCTTTCCTTCCGTCAGGCTGGTGCAACTCTTTTCGTATCACTACCGCTATCAGAAGCAGAGGAGGGCAGGAATACGATGAACGTGGCGCCCTTTCCGGGCGCGCTTTCCGCGTCGATGAAACCATCGTGTCTTTGGATCACGCCATACGCGATGGAGAGGCCCAGGCCCGTTCCCTGACCGGGGTCTTTCGTCGTGAAGAATGGTTCAAAGATATGAGGGAGATGCGCCTCTTCGATCCCTTTTCCGGTATCCTTGATGATCACCCTGACCCCATGGTTGGCAGCCGTGGTGGTGATCTTCAGCTTGCCGCCCTTTTCCTTCATGGCGTTGGCGGCATTGATGAACAAATTGAGAAAAACCTCTTCCAGCCGGGACGGATCACCAATGACCTCGTCAAGATTCTCCGCGAAGCGGGTTTCAACCTCAATCCCGTGGAACATCGCCTGATCTTTTACGAGATTCAAGGCGACCCGGATGATATCGTTGATCTGCAGCGGAAGCATCTCTCCCGTCGGCGCCCTGGCAAAATCCAGCAGGCCCTGCACAATGTTTTTGCAGCGGTTCGTCTGGTGGATGATCTTCCGCATGTTTTCTCGTGCGGTCCCGTTTTCCGGAATATCTTCCAGCACCAGATTGCTGTACAGGAGGATTCCTCCCAGAGGGTTGTTGATCTCATGGGCGACGCCGGCAGCCATTTCTCCGAGGGCCGCAAGTTTTTCCGACCGCGTCAATTGCTCATGGGCCTTCTGCAACCTTTCATCGCGATCCTTCAGGGATTTCGACATGTCATTGAATGCCTCATCCAGCAGGTCAAATCCCGAAACTTTGTCCGGCCTGAGCCGGTAGTCGAGATTGCCAGAGGCAATCGCCTCGGTCCCTTTTTTCAAAATGCGGATCCGTTTAATGATCGTATTGCCGATGCGCAACGATATGAAAAAGGCGATAATCATTCCCAGGATGGTTATTCCCAGGTTGATCCAGATTAACCTTTTCTCGATATCCCTGTATTTTGCCTCGAGAATGCCCGTATAGAGGATCCCGATGCGTTTCCGGTCGATGTTGTAAATTGGCGTGTAGGTGGTGATGTACCAGTCGTCCACCACAAAAGTCCTGCCCACCCAGTCCTTGCCCTCCGTGATCAACCGGTCATAGACCTCTTTCGACAGGGTCGTGCCGATGGCCCTCCGGTTGTCGTTGGTCATCACATTGGTCGAAATCCGGACGCCGC
>SESD01002083.1_pt1 | contig 10326 bp, 11 predicted proteins | sample 3171411 | NCBI WGS metagenome assembly SESD01 (sample SAMN06051880, study PRJNA518727) | freshwater metagenome | biome: subpolar coniferous forest; feature: holomictic lake; material: water; isolation source: holomictic Lake 442, 16.5 m depth | place: Canada: near Kenora, Ontario | collected...
TGGTGTCGCGGCGCATATTTGCCCCCAACGCTTTATCCACCGCCGAACGTAACGCCGTGTTACTCGCTGGATCGATGCCGCTCGTTTTTACTGCAACGGTAATTTCGCGCAAAATTTTGGTGAAAATCTTGCCGCGTAACGCATCTTGTCCCGCTTTGCGATGTTTAATGTTTGCCCATTTACTGTGACCAGCCATGCTATTTACTCTCTAATTTTTTTAAATAATATACGGTAAAACCGCTGTTAAATTTTTATCGGCGACGAAAAAATCGGCGTGTTCACGGACGATTTTTCTATCCACTACACCACCAAAACCAATTACTTTCGCGCCAGCTTGTTGCGCTTCTAAATCGGTTTTTCCGTCGCCAATCATGACTAAATTTGTCGATTGTAATGATTTTATAATCGCCGCTTTGCCGCCATTTTTCGCTAATGGCGATTCGATTTCATAACCTAAATAATCGCCATTTTCCGCAAAATACATGTCAACCGCGTGAACATTCTCAACGGGAACATTTAACAACTTTGCCAACGGTAAAATAGCAGGCAACAAACCACCGCTGATGATGTGGATAGTTTTATTGTGTTTAATGAGTTCGGCAAAAACCTCGGCAACGCGGTCAACTAATTCGGTAATATAAAAATCTGCTACCCAATCAATCGCGGCACGATTTGGTTTAATTAGGTCTAAACGTTTGCCATAAATGTCTTCTAAAGCGACTTCGCCATTCATTGCTGCGTCGGTAAGTTTGGCGAGTTCTTCGCCTAAACCCACTCGCCGTGCCAATTCGTCGATGCCTTCGATTTTGCTTAACGTACTATCGCAATCAAAACAGACGATGTCGAAACTCATAACGTGATTTGCGTCGCTTGATTCACGGCGGGAATCGCACCAATTTGCGCCAACAAATCTGCGCTCAACGGCTCTGGAATACTAATCACCGCGATTGCTTGCTGTTGATTATCGGCGGTACTGACTTGCATTCTGGAAATGTTAATCGCCGCTTCGCCCAACACCGAACTAATCGCCGAAATTACACCGGGTTTGTCGTCGTGGCGCGTGACCAACAACGTGCCTTCTGGTACCACTTCGATGTCCATCTCGTTAATCGAAACTAAACGCGGGTGACGACCACCCAATAAAACACCTGATAATGTAATCGTGTTGCCTGCACTATGACCTGTTAGTTTAATAAGCGAAACGTAATCCAGCATTTCTTGCGACACCGATTCAACCAACACCAAACCTTGACGTTTTGCGATATTTTCAGCATTGACACGATTCACGGGCGTTGAAACTTGCCCACTCAAAACACCAATTAACGCAGCAACCGAAACGGGACGTGACGCAACTTCTGCCGCTTTGCCAAATAAAGCGACGTCTAATTTCGTCAACGGTTGCAAACTCAAACCGGCTAATACTTTGCCAAGTTGCGTAGCGAGATTCATGTAATCATTGGATTTTTTCAATTCTTCCGCTGAAACACGCGGCAAATTCAACGCATTGACAGCTTCGCCGGTGCGTAAAAAAGTCACCGCCTGTTGAGCAATTTCAACGCTCACAGCTAATTGCGCTTCATTTGTCGATGCGCCTAAATGTGGCGTGAAAACAATATTGTCTAATTCAAACAAAGGCGAATCTTTCGGCGGTTCATTTTCATAAACATCCAATGCCGCGCCAGCAATTTTTTTGTTTTTTAGTGCTTCATAAAGTGCTGCTTCATCAATCAAACCACCGCGAGCGCAGTTAATCAGCATTGCCGTTGGTTTCATTTTTTCGAGTTGCGCCGCGTTAATAATGTTTTTCGTTTTTTCAATCAACGGACAATGCAACGTCACATAATCGGAACGCGAAATTAACTCATCCAAACTCACCGATTCCACACCCAAATCGGCATAAATTTCGGGCGCAACAAACGGGTCGAATGCGATAACGTGCATTTGCAAACCTGCCGCCCGTTGTGAAACCAAACGTCCAATCGTGCCAAAACCCACAATTCCCAAAGTTTTACGCGCCACTTCAGAACCCGTTAATTTTGAACGTTCCCATTTCCCAGAACGAACTGATTTATCCGCCATCGGCAAATGACGACTCAACGACATCATGTGTGCAATCGCCAATTCTGCGGTCGTTGTGGCGTTTGCATCGGGCGTATTCATAACGATTACGCCCATTTCGGTTGCCGCTGGAATATCCACGTTATCCACGCCAATTCCCGCACGCCCAATCAATTTCAAATTTTTTGCTGCTTGCAACACTTTTGGTGTGACGACGGTATCGCTACGAATTAACAGCGCGTCGAAATCACCAATAATTTCACATAAAGCATCTTCACTTAATCCGACTTCAAAGTGAATTTGGATGTCGGTTTGCTCTTTTAAATAGTTAATGCCGTCGGCTGCGAGCTTGTCTGAAATCAGGATTTTTTTCATAGAAAATTTTTAAGAGAGTGAGTTTAAAAAATTATTAACCGTGATAATAACCCGTTGATGCGGGTTTTGTCGCAGGTTTTACGATGGATTTTACCGCTTTAACTTTCGCCGAAATGGTCGGTTTCTTTGTCGCACTTCCTTTTGTTTTTATCGCAATTTTTGGAACTTTGACTGCCACTTTTTTCACCGCTGGCGCAATCGTTTTAATCGGTGGAATGACAGGGATTTCAGGTTTTTCCTGCGTGGCTAAGGCTTCGGCAGCGACTTCTTCGGGTGAAATAACGCGCTCATAAATAGCCGTTGGATTGCCGTTTTGCTTTTCTAACGCTTCTTTCAAAGCTGCTTGGTCAAATTCGGGCAATTCATTGTTATTGGCTTTTTGAATCAACGTCGCCGCACTTGCTAAACGTTGGTCTAACGTGGTTTCTTCGCCTTCCAAATCAGGGTGTGATTCGATATAAAGCACGTTATCGAGCCAGCCTACTTTTATCGGTTGCTTCACAATATAAACGGGCGTGCCTTCGTTAACCAAATGATAAAGTTGGTCAATATCTTCAGGATACATTCGCACGCAACCGTGCGTAATTTGCATTCCAATACCAAAAATTTTATCAATATCGGTGCCGTGAATTCGATAATCACCAGGCAAATTCAAATACAGCGCGTAAGCTCCAAGTGGATTATGAATTCCCGCTGGAACAACTTCAGGCAATGGATCGCCTAACGCTGCGTGTTCACGACGAATCGATTCTGGTGGTCGCCAAACGGGATCTTTTACTTTCTTTTGAACGCTGGTTTTTCCAAGCGGTGTTTTCCAATCTTGTCGCCCCACGCCATGCGCGAACGAATAAACTTTCGAGCCATTTTCAGGATAGAAATACATACGATATTCGGCGATGTTCAACGTAATGCCATCGTGCGGCGAATCAGGCAAAATGCGCTTATTCGGCAGCGTAATGACTTGATTTTTTTTGATTAACCAGCGATCTAATTCTTGATTCAAGCGAATAATTTCGACTTGCCCCAATGAAAAACGTCGCGCCACATCAAGCAAGGTTTCATTTTGGTCAGCGCGTGTGACAGCAATTTCATTTGGATATTCTGCCACCACCGTTTCGTGTTTCGTGGCGGGCAAATTATAAACAGTCGCAAAGCTGGGTTGATTCAAAAAAACTAAGGCTAAAAAACTAACAAGAACGCGGATTTTCATTAAAATAAAAACTCAATAAACAAAGGGATAATTAAAAAACTTAGAGCATTTTAGCAATAAAAACAGGTCGCGTCTTAACTTTAAACTGCGTAATTTCGTGAAATTAAAACGGCAAAAAATCCAAACCATGTAAACCGATGCTTAATAATACTGACGGTGACGGCGTTGCCCAATACAAAAAAATCGTCAATAAGGACATTAACGCTGACGACGGAATATTTTTATAATTGAACAATTTTAATGCTGTGCCGAAGGATTTTTTCATGCGGCGATTCGACAAATCCACGCTGTACATTTCATCCAATAACAAATGCACCAAAAACCCAAATCCCAGAAAAAATCCGTTTAACCACGCATAATTTGCCGTTTGTTTAAACGCATAATCGCTTATGCAAACCATCAATAAGGCAAAAAATATCAACGCCAAAACAGAATGGAAAATGCCGCGATGCACAGTAAATCGTTTAATTGAGGCTAATACTAAATAGCGCGTGAGCCAATAAATTCCACCCGCCAACAACAACGCTTGATATGCAGCGACGTAACTTTTTAACGCTGATAAAACCGCCGTTGCCGACAATAATGCCAACACGTTAAACAATAATCGCACCGGTTTGGAATTCACCGCATCGACATCTGGCAACATTCCACCCACAATTCCGAGAAAAATTAACCACGGCGCGTGCGAGAAATCCAGCACGTTTAAATTTACGCCCAACACCGCAACGACACTGCTGCTGCTTGCGGCAACGGAAAGGTGCATATTGAAATTTGCCATTTAAATCGCGATTTTTGGCGTGCTATAACGCAACGCCATCCACATGAAAAATTGCGTTCCCAAAATTAAATTCGCCATCAATAAATGAATCGGTTGCGCGACAGGCGGCATTCCCAAACGGTCTAAACTCACGCCCGCTAAAATCGCCGTCACAATCAACCCAAACAGCAAAAATCCAGCGCGAACTAACGGGTGATTTTTCGCCACATTTTTCCGAAGTTGCCACACCAGCCAAGCGTTGGCAAATAAAATCAGCGACGAAAACGACCGATGTACATAAAAAATAATCGGAAAATCGTCACGCCAAAATTGCCGATCAACCGAAACAAGGTCATGCGAAATAAAATCCACCGCTTGACGCACCTGTGTTCCCATCGCGATTTGCACCAACGTCATGCCGATAACAACCAGCAAAACGGCTTTAAATCTTGGCGGCAAATTCACTAAATCAATCGGCGCAAATGAATCACGTTGCGAGCGTGTAATCGTGTAAATCAACAGCGCGACAATGATGAGCGCGACAATCATGTGAATGGTGATTTTAAGCGGATTTAAATTGCTGGAAACTACCGTTGAACCGAGCCAGCCTTGAAATCCCACCAATAAAAACGCCGTTATCGCCAAATAAAAAACAGGCTTATCGGTTTTTAAATAAATCCGCGACGACCACGCCGTCAAGAAAATCAAAAAACCAATCGTCACGCCAATCAACCGATTAGCGTATTCCGTCCACGTTTTAATCGGATTAAATTGCGTGTTTTCATAACCACGTTGGGCGTAAATTTCGTGATAATTCGCGGGCAATTGCGCTTCCGAAGTCGGCGGAATCCATTGACCAAAACAAGTGGGCCAATCGGGACAACCCATTCCTGCGCCCGAAGCTCTCACAATGCCGCCCGCTAAAATCACCAAATAAACCGCGACAATCGTTAACATTCCCAGTCGCCGAAAACGCAACGCTGCTGCGTCGTTCATAAAATTCCCACGAGAGTTAAAACGTCTTGTGTTGGCAAATTCAATCGCAACGCCGAATTTTGCGCTTCGACGTGCAACACACATTGAACCAATCCATTTTGTGCCACTAAAACATTGCCAACCGTCGCGCCTTTTTCGTCAAGAATTGAACAATTTGGCGCAATTTCCAATTCCGTTTCACAACGCGCCACAAACAAACGCCGTTTCACTTCGCCCAAATAATGCGTCCGCGCCACAATTTCCTGTCCCGTATAACAACCTTTGGTGAAACTGATTCCGCCCAATGTGTCTAAATTCAACCATTGTGGAATAAATTGTTCGCTGGTTTCAGGGCAAAGCCACGGCATATTTTCAGGCAAATCAAACGCGTGCAAATCCGTTTCTGTGATTTCAACTTTTGCGCGTAATTTATAACGTTGTAAGCGTTCTTGAACCGTGAGCAAAAGTGATTCTGGCAACACCAACAAAAAGCCATTTTCAGATTTTAGCAAAATAAACGTTGAAATGACGCGCCCTTTTGGATTGCAAAACGCGCCACAACCCATTTTATTTTCGTTAATTTCGTTTACATCGCACGTTGTTTGACCTTGTAAAAACGCGGCGGCATCGTCACCCGTTACCGCTAACACACTTAAATCGTTTAACATTCACGTTTCTCCATCGTTAAAAACTGGTAAGTAAAATCAACATTTTCGTCATCCGTCACGCGCTCACACGCTATTTCATTCCAGTCATTAAAATCAATCTCAGGAAAAAACGTATCGCCTTCAAATTCGGCTTGAATGTCAGTTAAATAAAGCCGTTCCGCCAGCGGCAACGCCATTTTATAAAGCGTCGCGCCGCCGATAATAAATAATTCTTCGCCCACATTTTGCGCGGCATTTAATGCCGTTTCAAGCGAATTAAACACCAAACAACCGTCGGGCTGATAATCCAAATTGTGACTTAAAATCATATTGGTGCGCCCAATTAACGGCTTGCCAATCGATTCAAATGTTTTGCGCCCCATTAAAATCGGCGCGTTCATGGTAATCGCACGAAAACGTTTTAAATCAGCGGATAAATGCCACGGCATTTTATTATTACGTCCTATAACGCGGTTTGCCGACATCGCGACGATAAGTGATATTTTCAATTTAATACAACGCTTGTTATGCTTTAAGAATGTGTAATTTTAATGCAAAAAAGATAATGAAAAAAATTTTAGTGATATTTACAGGCGGCACGATTGGTTCGAGCGTTCACAATGGCGCGATTAACACCGACGAAAACACGTCTTTTCTGCTATTAGCGCAATTTAAACAGCGTTATCCGAATGCTGAAGTGACGTTTACGACGTTGCAACCGTATCAAATTTTGAGCGAAAATATTTCGCCGAAAGCGTGGACGACGTTAATTTCTACGATTGAAAACGCGACTCCAGAAAACTACGACGGCATTATTGTCACGCACGGAACCGACACTTTGGCATACACATCAGCAGCGTTAGCGTTTTATTTTCATGCTCTGAACGTGCCGATTTTTCTCGTTTCAAGCCAGTTGCCATTGAGTAATATAAACGCGAATGGCTTGGATAATTTTAGTTTTGCGATTGAGAAAATGACGACTGAAAATTTAATGGGTGTTTTTGTGCCTTATCGAAATCCGTCGGAAGAATTTGTGACATTGCATTCTGCAACACGATTAACGTGTTCACCGCAATTGAGCAGTGATTTTTTTAGCGTAGAAAATGTAAATTCAGTTCCGAAGACCGTTTTTAACGCCGTTCTCAAACCGCAGTTTTCAGAACGAATTTTAATGATTGAACCATATCCTGCATTGAATTACGATTATTTTGATTTAACGAATGCTGATGCCGTTTTACACGATTTGTATCACTCTGGGACAGCTTGCGCGACACTGGAATGGGGCGAAAATCGTTCATTGTTGGCGTTTATAAAACGCTGCCAAACACAAAACGTAGCGATTTATCTTGCGCCCATTTTTAAATCAAATGACGCTTATCGATCGACGTTGGAATTAGTAAATAGTGGGGCGACGATGCTTTGGAATATGACAATTGAAGCGACTTATGTGAAATTATCATTAGCTTATGGTAACTTTATCGACGAAACAAAGATTGTTTCATTCATGCAGCAAAATTTGGCAAGAGAACACATTTAACCCAACTTTGAAAACTGAAAATTAAATTGTCAAAATTACGCCGCGCTAATTTCAACAACTAGCACGGCGGAATATTTTAAAGATTTTTTAAAACAGACTTATTTGTGCGCTGCGTCGTAAATTTCTCTCATTTCTTTTACATAAACTAATGCCGCTTTAATCGCAACGCTAGCTTCTGACATGTTATCTTGAGTTGCTGCCTCACGAGCTGCACTCAATTTATCGTTCAATTTTTGACGTAAACGTTCCGTTTGTTCATAACGGAATTCTTTTTGTAACTGACGCGCTTCAGAAACCGCAGTCATGAACGCTGCTTTGTCCCCTTTGTCAGCAATCGCAATAGCTTCTTCGATTTTTGCAGCCGTATTAGTTGCTGCTAATTTTACTTCAGCATTTTTGTCTTTGTGTTCTTCAGCTGCAAACGCAGGAGCAGAAACTGCTGCAAATGCAGCAAGAATAGCGGTTGATAAAACGATTTTTTTAAAAATGTTCATTGGATTCCTTTAAATGTGAAAAGACGTGGGTTTTTCTTTAACCTACTTTTAAACTAGGTTAAGGAGACTCGCATTATACGCAACCACCACAGAAAAAAAAGCGTTGTTTCAAGGTTTATCTACGTTATCGACAATTGGAGAAACTAAAAAAGCCGCGTAGAATGCCCATAATTCAAAACTGTAACGGAGCTATCTCATTTTGTTATGCCATTAAAAACGACCTTTATAAAACGATTATTATTACCTGCGGCTCTATTGCTGCTTGCGATAGCGTGGTTTTGTGGGCGTTTAACTGATATAACAATGGTCGATTTGACCAGCGGTTTTTCACACCCACTAGATGGCTGGGATCATCTTGTTACCATGTTGGCTGTTGGCATTTGGGCAGCGCAATTACGCGGTAAGGCGATTTGGTTATTACCATTGACCTTTGTCAGCGTCATGAGTTTAGGCGGTATTTCTGGCGCGGCAAAATATTTAGTCGTACCAAGCGCGGAAATTTTAATCGTTTTATCCGGTTTAGTTTTTAGCGTGTTAATTATTCGTAAAATCCGTTTCGACACCAAAATTAACGTGTTAATCGTGGCATTTTTTGCTTTTTTTCATGGTTACGCTCACGGACAAGAAATTTCAGCATCGGCCAGCTTAATTTCTTACACGCTAGGGTTTATGGTTGCCACGCTGCTATTACACGGCGCGGGAATTTTAGTGGCGAAAGTCATTTTACTTTCCATTACATTTTTTATTGCACAAGCATTAAATGTCACTGTTCCAACGGAATCAACAGGGATTGTTACAGCAACTTATTCACAAATTGAACTAAGCGATATTCAACAAATCGAAACAAAATCGATTGAAAAACCGCCGATGATAAATTTGCTGCAATGGCTAAATTTATCGTCGCAACTCGAACCAATTTTGCATTTGTTAACGCTAATCAAAACGTATTTCACTTCGTGCGCTTTGTTGTTTGTTTTTACTATTTCGCAATTCATTTGCTACGTTTTTTACCCAAAAAAACGACGTGATTCCGCATCATTCCTCGCTTGTTATTTTAAAAATTCGCTTTATCTCTCAATATGTTCCGTGTTTCAACTTTCCAAATTTAATCTACTCAATCCACTATTTTTAGGTGGTTATTTTCGTGCGCCAAAAATCCCTAAAATAATTTTATGACAGCAATAACTATGACATCTTCAAGCGATTTTGTTTTTGCCTCTCGAAACAATAAATGTAAAAAACCACGTCGAATCGCAACAATTTTATTCATATTCGTTGTTGCTTTACATGGTGTATTAGCGTTTCATTTACTATCTTCGTCAAAAGATACACCTAAAAAATCGCCCGTAATTATGGAAGTGGCGATGATTGTTTTGCCGAAACCTGAACCACCCAAACCGATAATTAAAGAGCCGCCGCCTGTGCCGCCGGTTGTGAAACCCGTGGTAAAAACAGAAATTGTGAAACCAAAACCGATTGTAAAACCTGTGCCTGTAAAACAAATCACGCCGCCAAAACCTGTTTTACAACCGAAAATTTTAACGACCGCTTCTGAAAATGCCGAGGTAAGCATTCCAAAATTTGAAGCCGCGCCAACTTTCACTGCAGCTGCGCCAGTTCAAACGGTTTCAAAAGTCGTTAGCAAACCCGTTGAAGCGTCATCGGAAAGTAATGAAAGTTCGGCAAGTTCAGGCGGAACGTGCGAAAACTGCGATAGCATCGAAAAACGTTTGCAACGCCGCTACGCCCGACGCAATTTTGCAGGTTCAGTTTCGTTTGTGTTCACTATTAGCGAAGAGGGAAAAGTGCATAATGCCACCGTTAAAAACGCAGAACCCGCTGAAATGTTTGATGATGACGTACTTTCTGAAATCAAAGAAAGCCTCATGGAAATGGAATTCGAGCCAAAAATCGTGAATGGAAAAGCTGTGAGTTTCAAGGGTACAAAAACTATTAAATTTCAATCCTCAAAATAAAGGAAAACCAATATGAGCGAATCACTTACCCACGGTGCTATCGAAGGCACGTTTTATATTTTAATGATTTTTTCAGTGCTGACGTGGACGATGATTTTTTACAAAATCTGGCAATTTATAACAAATAATCGTCAAAACAACACGTTTAACGAAGCATTTTGGAACACGCAAAATATCGAACACGCCCGTCGTTTACCTGACGATATTTTCAAAGGGACGCAATCGCATTTAGCGTATGAAGGTTTATTTTGGCTGGACGAATACGAGCGTTTGCGCGGTAAAAGTTTCAAATACGCG
>SESD01002085.1_pt1 | contig 10317 bp, 10 predicted proteins | sample 3171411 | NCBI WGS metagenome assembly SESD01 (sample SAMN06051880, study PRJNA518727) | freshwater metagenome | biome: subpolar coniferous forest; feature: holomictic lake; material: water; isolation source: holomictic Lake 442, 16.5 m depth | place: Canada: near Kenora, Ontario | collected...
CAACAAAGATAAGTCCACTGCAGTTAATCCTCGTTTTTCTGAGGTGCGCGTCATTTGTGTCAAGGTGTCAGCCAAAATGGTTTTAGTATCAAACAGTAGGCGGCCGATGAGTGTACTTTTACCATCATCTACGCTACCGCAGGTCATGAAGCGTAAAAGGCTGTCGTTGTGTTGTGTTGTGACGTTGCTCATTAGAAATAGCCTTCTTTCTTACGTTGTTCCATAGATGCATCTGAGGTTTGATCATCTAAACGAGTTGCACCACGTTCAGTAATGGTGGATGTTGCGGTTTCTAGTACAATTTTAGACACGGTATCTGCATCTGAAATGACGGGTGCGGTACAGCTGATGTCGCCCACCGTTCTAAAGCGTACTTGCATGTTGATGATGTCTTCGCCGGCTTTAACTGGGTTAGCAACTTCGCCACTCACTAGTGGCACATTCACAGGCACAATAGAACCACTACGCATGACAACATCACGTTGGTGAGCGAAGTAGATGCTAGGTAAAGCTAAATTCTCACGCTCGATATATTGCCAAACGTCCATTTCTGTCCAATTGGAGATAGGAAAGGCGCGAATGTTTTCACCTTTATGTGAACGTGCGTTATACAGGCTCCATAATTCAGGACGTTGATTTTTAGGATCCCATTGGCCAAATTCATCACGGAAACTCATGATACGTTCTTTTGCGCGTGCTTTCTCTTCATCGCGACGTGCGCCACCGATACAGCAGTCAAAGCCAAACTCTTCAATTGCCTCAAGTAAAGTGACTGATTGATGTTTGTTTCGTGATTCATCAGGTGTTTTAAGTACGACTGTGCCGCGTTTCATAGAATCTTCAACAGACCTCACAATCAGGCGCTCACCCAGCTCAGTTGCGCGTTGGTCACGAAAATCAATGACTTCTTGATAATTATGGCCGGTATCAATGTGCATTAAAGGAAAAGGGAAGCGCCCAGGTCTAAAGGCTTTTTCTGCAAGTCGTAAAATACATAGAGAGTCTTTCCCGCCTGAAAATAGCAGTACTGGATTGCTGCATTGGCCAGCGACTTCACGCAGAATATAAATGGCTTCAGATTCTAGCCAGTCTAGATGCGAAAGTGGTTGTTTAGTTGTTGTCATAATGGTGTGTTTTAAGTTCTAAATAATTAATTTTTAACATGCAGTCCGCACTCTTTATTCAATGGGTCTTCCCACCACCAGCGACCTGCGCGAACATCCTCGCCCATGGCAATGGCACGGGTGCAAGGTGCACAGCCAATACTAGGGTAAAACTGCTCGTGTAATTTGTTGTAGGGCACATCGTGCATACGAATATAAGCCCATACTTCTTGTTCAGTCCAATCGCTTAATGGGTTGAATTTTTCAAGCTGATTGGCATCGTCAAACTCACGCGTTGGTAAGCTTGCGCGAGTGGTGGCTTGTGCCGCACGCATACCTGTAATCCAAGCATTTTTACCTGCTAAAGCACGCTGTAATGGCTCTACTTTACGCATAAAGCAACAGCTTTTACGAAGTTCTATGCTTTCATAAAAAGCGTTAATGCCATTATTTTTTACGTAGAACTCAACAGTCTCATTTTTTGGAAAATATACATTGAGCTTAGTTTGATAGTGACTTTCAACGAGTGCGATTAAGTCGTAAGTTTCAGTAGGTAGGCGACCCGTATCTAATGAAAAAATTTCAATAGCCAATTTATTTTTCAAGATAATGTCACTGAGCACCATATCTTCTGCACCAAAACTATTAGCAAAAGTAATGCTAGATAACTCACGACTAGCATTTTTCAACAAGGCTAGTAGGCTCGTTGTTTTGCTGTTAACACAGGCCGTCAGTGCCTCAGTCAGCACGGGCGTGATGGCTGGGTTGACGGTCGTAGGTTTTAACATTGAAACTTCATTAACCATTTAGGAAATCCTGTTGTAACGCCTAAAAGCAGGTTGAGCTTCATCGACAGCGCCTTGATAGGGCGTACTAAAGTCGCTTAAGCTAGCAATCGCCTCAACGGCGTTTCTATCGGCGCGAATAGCAAAACTAGTAAAGCCGCTACGCTTAAGGAAAAATAGTTGATCCCTAAGTACATCACCAATTGCACGCAATTCATTTTTAAAACCATAGCGCGTGCGTAATAGGGTGCCAATGGAAAATATACGGCCGTCAGCAAAGCGCTCTAGATGAACGACGATAATAGGTAGTGCATTTAAGTCTGCTTGATTTTCAATTAGTGATAGCAGTACTTCATGCGTGTCTAGCCAGACACCCACTTCATTTTTATTGATGCGTGATTGCAACTCGGCTTTACGAGCAATAAATACGCTTAACGGTACGATTAACTTGCCGTTGGCAGGAATGGCTGTGTTAGCCACTTGCTCGTCAGTCACAGTTTTTTCACCAGTAAGCTTAAATAGTACAACCTTACCTGCTTGTTTGCGCGCCTCAACTTGAGAAGCGGGTAATTTGACTAATGTCCAATCATCATCGCTTATATGCGCCTTACCGTTGGTGAGTTGAATTAAATTACTCATGCGGCCACCTCATTTTTAGCAATACTCTTATCTGCATATACGTGTGCTTTAAAAGGCGCAACGCCTAAGCGACGTACCGTGTCGATAAATCGCTCTTCAGTATTACGCTCTTGAATGTAGACATCAATGAGTTTTTGTACAACATGTGGCATTTCATCTGCAGAGAAAGAGGGTCCAATGACACTGCCGATGCTGGCGTCGTTGCCTTGGTTGCCGCCGATAGAGACTTGATACCATTCAGAGCCATCTTTATCGATACCTAAAATGCCGATATGGCCTACATGATGATGGCCGCAGGCATTCATGCAGCCTGAAATGTTGAGATCAATATCTCCGATATCATGTAAATAATCTAAATTATCGAATTGCATTTGAATCGCCATGGCGATTGGGATGCTCTTAGCGTTCGCTAAGCTACAAAAGTCGCCACCTGGACAACAAATGATGTCGCTAAGCAAGCCGATGTTAGGTGATGCAAGTCCGTGTGCACGTGCCTTTTGCCACACAGCAAATAAGTCGCTTAATTTCACATCAGCTAAAATTAAATTTTGCTCATGCGAAACGCGTAATTCGCCAAAACTGTATTGGTCTGCTAAGTCGGCAACGATATGCATTTGTTCAGTTGTAGCATCGCCAGGTGCTTGACCGTGTGGTTTAAGTGAAAGTGTCACCGCACGATAACCAGGGGTTTTATGGGCATGTAAACTACGTTTAGCCCATGCAGCAAAGACTGAATTGCTGGCGATTGCAGCATCAAAGCTTACATCATGTTGAGAAAGCGCTTCGTAAGGCATAGGCTCAAAATGTTTAGCAACTCTCGCCAACTCTGCCTCGGTAATGGTGTTAGGAGCATCTTTTAAGTGCGACCATTCTTCTTCTACTTGGCGTTTAAATTCATCAATACCCAAGGCTTTGACTAAGATTTTAATACGTGCTTTATAGGCATTATCACGACGACCATGTAGGTTATATACACGGACAATGGCTTCACAATAAGTGAGAGCATGTTGCCATTCAAGATGTTCGCGAATGACTGACCCTAAAATTGGGGTGCGGCCTAAGCCTCCACCTACCCATACTTTAATGGCAACTTGATTATTAGCGTCTAGATAAAACTCCATGCCAATATCATGCACTTGAACAACTGCGCGGTCATGTTTGGTGCCAGAAACAGCAATTTTGAATTTACGGGGTAAAAGTGCAAATTCAGGGTGGAATGTACTCCATTGACGTATCACTTCAGCCATTGCGCGTGGATCAACCACTTCATCTGGCGCTACGCCAGCAAATTGGTCGGTGGTGATATTTCTAATGCAGTTACCAGAAGTTTGAATAGCATGCATTTGCACAGTTGCAAGTTCCGCCAAAATATCAGGCACATCTTCCAGCAGCGGCCAATTAAGTTGCATGTTTTGGCGCGTACTAAAATGGCCATAAGCTTTATCATATTGGCTGGCAATATCACCTAATTTTCGCAATTGCTTACTCGATAGTAAGCCATAAGGCACGGCAATTCTAAGCATAGGGGCATGCCGTTGAATATATAAGCCATTTTGTAAGCGCAATGGACGAAACTCATCTTCACTCAGTTCACCTGCGAGATAACGACGTGTTTGGTCGCGATATTGCGCAACGCGTTCATCAACAATTCTTTGATCTATTTCATCGTACTTATACATGGTGTGCTTTTCTTAATTTATATATTTTATAAACTGTATTTAGAGATGGCCTAAATAGGCTTAGCCAACCCTATATTTTAATGGAAAATGAGCTTTAAGCCCACAAAAATTAGTATTAATGCCAGTGCAATACGTACCCAATGCTCAGCAACTTTAGAACTTAAATGACTGCCAATCCAAATCCCTGGAATCGAGCCAATTAGAAGGGTGCCTAATAAGCTGTAGTCGACTGTGCCTATACTGGCGTGACCTAACCCAGCAACCAGCGTTAACGGCACGGCATGGGCAATATCAGAGCCAATAATGGTGGTAATCGCTCTTCTAGGATAAATAATGAGCAACGCCGTGACCCCTAATGCGCCTGCACCTACTGAGGTGAGTGTCACTAATGCCCCTAAAATGAGTCCTAAGATGACGGTTAAATAAGGCGTCCATTTAGCGCTTACCAAATGCTCTTTTTTAGAAAATTTAGCGAGTTGAGTGCGAAACAGTACGGACAGTGAGGTCACCAGCAGCGCAATGCCTAACCAGAATTTAATGGTATTGACGGCTGCATCTGAAGCAATATCCATGTGTTTTAAATTGAGCGTGGTGATGATTGATGCGGGCACGCTACCATAGGCGAGTAGTCGAACAATCCTCCAGTCAATATTGCCTAGTTTTCCGTGTGCAAAAATACCTACGCTCTTAGTGACAGCCGCGTAAAGTAAATCAGTGCCGACAGCTAGTGCGGGTTTAATGTGAAAAAACAGCACAAGTATAGGTGTCATGAGTGATCCGCCGCCCACGCCGGTTAAACCAACCAGTAGGCCAACCACAAAGCCAGCAACTATATAACCAAATTCCATATGGAGTATCCGTTAACTAAAAGTTCTTTTGTATTTAAGGTGCGCACTATAGCAGTTATAAAATAGTTGTTTTAGAATATGTTATTCTATATGTATAATTTTTAGTTATATTGAATTCGGTTTTAAATTCAAATGAGCAAAATATGAAACTACAACAATTACGCTATCTCAATGAGGTGGCACGGCAAGATTTAAATATTACTAATGCAGCTGAAGCCTTGTATACGTCGCAGCCAGGTATAAGTAAACAAATTCAACTCCTTGAAGAAGAGATTGGACTGCAGATTTTTCAGCGCAATGGGAAACGGTTGACGGGGATTACAGAGCCGGGCGTTCAAATATTGTCTTTAGCAGCCAAAGTGATGCAGCAGGTTGATAATATTAAGCGAGTCGGCGATGAGTTTACTAATGTAGAAACAGGTACATTAACCATTGCGACTACGCATACACAAGCCCGCTACAAATTGCCGGCGGCAGTTAAAACCTTTATGACTAACTATCCGCATGTGAAGTTAAATATTCATCAAGGTAACCCTAAGCAAGTGGCTGAGCAAGTTGCTTGTGGCGATGCTGATATAGGCATCGCAACGGAATATATTAGTGATTTTGAAAATTTACTATGCCTGCCTTGTTATAAATGGAATCGATGTGTCGTGGTGCCTCATGGTCACCCTTTACTCTTAGATGATGCGCTGACACTTAAAAAATTAGCGGCTTATCCTTTGATTACCTATGACTTTGGATTTACTGGCGGTACGTTAGTATCGAAAACGTTTAGTGATGCGGGCTTGTCACCCAATGTAGTGCTCACCGCTATTGATGCGGATGTGATTAAGACGTATGTAACATTAGGCTTAGGCGTAGGTTTGCTGGCCAATATGGCCTATGACGTTGAGCGGGACGCAAATTTGGTCAAGGTCGACGTGAGTCATTTGTTTCCAGATAGCACGACTTACTTAGGGGTGCGTAAAGATGCATTTTTACGTGCTTATATGTATGGGTTTATTGAGTTGATTGCCCCACAATTTAATCAACAAGCAGTGAATGCAGCACTTAAAATAAGTGCATAATTACCTTCTATTAGACAAGTAATTAGTTAAGGGTGTTATGTATAAATTTGCACTGATTTACCTGATGTTGCTCATGCTCTCAGCTTGTAGTGCAGTGAAACCAATCGCTATAAACAGCGAACTTGTTGGTCAAGTCAGTGAGGGTATGCCTGCCATCGACAATTCCACAGCCATTTATGAGCTAGCGGTGCGTGATGGCGTTACTTACCAAGACGTAGTAGACAGTCTGAAAAGCATTTCAGTCGGCATGAATTTTGTAAATCCGGCTAATTTTCCCATTGCTGAGCATATAAAAAATCGGGGCATAGATCCGCAAGGAGTTAAAGAGGTGCAAAGCTTCTGCAATTTAAGCTTAGGGACTGATATTTTTTTAGATCATCCTGAGTTCTTGGTGTTTGCACCCTGTAGGATTGCAATATATGAAAAACCAAATGCAAACCATCAGTTGAAATTATTTATTGCCTTAGCACGACCTACTTATGATCTGCGAAGTATTAAAGCCCCTACGCTACGTGCGAAAAAGGCCGCGCAAGAGTTGGAAACAAGTTTGCTAAAAATAATTTACAAGGCGAGTCAAGGTGACATTTAGCAAGCTGATTCTGCCAATGATTACAAAAAAGAAGGTGATGGCTTCACTGAATCTATTGATGGAGGCAGGTAGGTGAGTTCTAAAATTTTGAGTGATATTGAAATTGCTCAAGCGGCAACGCTTAAACCTATTTCAAAAATTGTGTCTGAGTTTAATCTTCATAGTGAGGATTTAATTCCTTATGGCCATCATATTGCCAAACTCAGTGAAAACTGTATTCAAAAACTGCAAGAGCAATCAGATGGTAAGTTGATTTTGGTGACTGCCATTAGTCCCACGCCGGCAGGTGAAGGTAAAACGACCACTACTATAGGCTTGGCAGACGCGCTTAATCAGGTTTTAAAAGATACGAATAAACAGGCGATGGTTTGCATGCGAGAACCATCACTTGGCCCAGTATTTGGTTTAAAAGGGGGTGCAACAGGCGGTGGTTATTCACAAGTGGTGCCAATGGAAGATATTAATCTGCATTTCACAGGGGACTTTCATGCCATAGGCACTGCCAATAACTTACTTGCAGCATTGATTGATAATCATATTTATCAAGGGAATGCACTCAGCATTGCGCCATCAAGTATCACGTGGCGTCGTTGCCTCGATATGAATGACCGTGCTTTACGGGATATCACGCTCCAGAGTCAAACAAGAGATGCCGAATCAAAAGTGCTAAAGCCGTATGCTAGACAGACAGGTTTTGATATAACCGTAGCCAGTGAAGTGATGGCCATATTTTGCTTAGCCACTTCACTTGAAGATCTTCAAGCTAGATTAGGTAACATCCAAATTGGCTTAAACACTCTGCAACAAGCAATTTTTGCCAGTGATTTGCAAGCTGAAGGCGCAATGACGGCCTTATTAAAAAATGCATTTCAACCGACGCTAGTACAAACCTTAGAACATACCGCTGCGGCTGTTCATGGCGGTCCGTTTGCTAATATCGCACATGGTTGTAATTCTGTCATTGCCACCAAGACGGCGCTAAAGTTGGCAGATTATGTGGTCACAGAAGCTGGCTTTGGTGCAGACTTAGGCGCTGAAAAATTCATTGATATCAAGTGTAGAAAAACCGGGTTGCAACCATCAGTCGTAGTGTTGGTAGCCACTGTGAGGGCGCTTAAATATCACGGTGGTGTTGATGTTGTAGCGCTCAACCAAGAAAACTTAGTGGCGTTAAAAAATGGCATGGTGAATTTACAAAAACATGTACACAATCTTCAACAGCATTTTGGATTACAGGTGGTTGTGGCCATTAATCATTTTGTGAGTGATACTGAGGCTGAAATTGGTCTATTGCAGACAGAAGCGGCCAAGTTTGGTGTGAAGGCGGTTGTTTGCAAACATTGGGCGCAGGGCGGGGCAGGTGCCGTAGCATTGGCAGCACAAGTTTTAAGTGCCGTTGATAACAAGATAGCGCAGGCAAACAATCCATTTAAATTCTTGTATCCAGACAATATGCCCTTGCAACAAAAAATAGAAACAATTGCACAAAAAATATATGGCGCAGCTCGGGTTGAGTTCTCTCTAGAAGCACAATTAAAGTTGGTTGACTTAGAAAAAAACTATGGTCATTACCCTGTTTGTATTGCTAAAACACAGTATTCATTTTCATCAGATCCTACTTTACGCGGCGCGCCAACAGGACACGTCTTACAAGTGCGTGAATTAAGATTATCGCGTGGTGCAGAATTTATAGTGGCTATCTGTGGCAACATCATGACGATGCCAGGCTTGCCCAAACAACCTGCTAGCGAGCGCATTAGCGTGAATCAGGCAGGCACGATTACCGGGTTAAATTAATTGTTGGTGATAGCAGAAGCGGGTTTTGCTGAACAAACGATTACAAAATCACGCTTTATTGCCATAGCGATGCCTTGTGCTGACGAGCGTGAAGTCGGTGCGGCATTACGTGCGTTCGCAGTTCAGCATCCTACTGCACATCATTTAGCGTATGCTTTTCGCCTTAAAACTGAGCATGGCATTGTGCCGCGTTTTTCAGATGCAGGTGAGCCCTCTGGTACAGCAGGCATGCCTGTGTTAAAGCTGATTGAGGGGCGCGATTTAATTAATGTATGTGTGGCGGTAATTCGTTATTATGGCGGGGTTAATTTAGGTACAGGTGGCTTGGCCCGTGCTTATGGAAGCACTGCCAAACTCGCCCTAGACGCAGCAAAAACAATGGCGTTTGTTGAAATGAAAACCTATCCACTCACCATCACGTATAAACAAATGGACATGATGACCAACGCCTTAGCTAAGTGTAATGGTAGTATTGTGACTAAGGCATTTAACGAACAGATAGAGTTAGTCGTTTCCTTACCTGTAGATGAGGCGACCAGTTTTTTGAATCGGTTTAAGCCTTACGGCGAATGAATGGGATGGTAATATTCTAAGTAAAATTTTTAGGGTTTAATTTTAACTATGATTCAAATTTCAAAAGTAGTACCACCCACAACATACGAGCTTGCCGCATGGGTTATGACGGCTTTCGCTTTATTTTTCATACTTAAATTTAATTTATTACCGGCGTTGCTGGCGGGTTTGTTGGTGTATGAACTGGTGCACATGATTACACCTTTTATTGCGCGCAGACTCTCAACTAGGCGGCCCAGTAATATCTCTAAATTATGGGCGGTGGCGATTTTAGTGATTATTATCGTTAGCCTGCTAGCCCTCTCTGGCGCGGGCTTGCTTGCATTTTTCAGGTCTGAATCTGGCAGCGTAACGGTGCTATTGGCTAAAATGGCGCAAATTATTGAAGATTCACGCAAAATTTTACCTAGCTGGTTACTTAAGAATTTGCCTGCTGATGCCATTACGTTTAGAGAGCAAGCCTCGGATTGGTTGCGCACGCACGCGGATGAATTGCAAGTGGTCGGAAAAGAAGCGGGTCGAGCGATGGCGCATATTCTAATCGGTATGATTATTGGCGGCATTTTAGCCGTCCGTGATGCAGTGGCGATGGATAACTTTAAGCCGTTCGCACGGGCGTTGGCATGCCGCGGCGAATTGTTTAGTGATGCCTTTAAGCGTGTAGTTTTTGCTCAACTACGTATTTCTGCGATTAACACCATGTTCACAGCCACCTATTTGGCTATCGTTTTGCCCTTAATGGGCATCCATCTACCCCTTATTAAAACCATGATAGCTATTACCTTTGTCGTTGGCCTAATTCCGGTGATTGGTAATTTAATTTCTAATTCGATGATTGTGATTGTCAGTCTCAGTCAATCTTTAGGCGTGGCAATCGCTTCATTGGTTTATTTGGTGTTAATACATAAATTAGAATATTTTTTAAATGCAAGAATAGTTGGCAGTCAAATTCGTGCCAATGCATGGGAATTATTGATTGCCATGCTATGCATGGAGGCAGCCTTTGGCTTGGCCGGTATCGTTGCGGCGCCTATTTATTATGCCTATGTAAAAGCGGAATTACGTGCAAGAGACTTAGTGTAGCGTTGCTCTTAAATCAGCGCAGTATTTAGGAATTGAACATTGAAAGATAAGGTTATCGCCATTTTAGAAAATAGATCTGGCGAGCAGTTAGCAGATTTAGTCAGAAAATATGGGGGTACGCCATTCTCTGCGCCTGCTTTAGCTGAAATTC